>Ga0308173_10001148_pt1 | contig 12763 bp, 9 predicted proteins | sample PhyPR1_FD_203716 | JGI IMG/M metagenome (GOLD analysis project Ga0308173, IMG submission 203716) | Soil microbial communities from UC Gill Tract Community Farm, Albany, California, United States - DLSLS.P.R1 | ecosystem: Environmental > Terrestrial > Soil > Agricultural land | place: USA... | reverse complement strand
GGACGGCGAAGAGGAAGCGTTCCGCTGCGAAGGGGTTCTGGCCGGGCGGCTGGTTTTCGCGAGCGAGAAGTTTGATCTCTTGCATCTGAGCGGCGGATTTCCGTTCATCTCCGAGCGCTTTATAGGCATCACGCAACCCGTAGTGCGCGGGGATCAGGGTGGGCTGAAGACGCGCCGCGGCAAGAAACTGCTGGACAGCTTGCGAGTAGTTTTTTTTCGCGAGCGAGATCTTACCGGCTAAAACGAAGGCGTATGGATCTTTCGAGGTCAGTGCGAGGGCGTGGTTAATTGCCTTTTGCGCACCGTCCAGATCATCGGGCGCCGAATGGGTGATCGCCAGCGCCTTGTAGTAATAAACTTCGGGCGTGTTGGCTCCGAGCGCGATGGCGGTTTCGAGCGCTTTGCGGGCCTCGACCGATTTGAGTTGGATCTCGAGCAGAATGCCACGCAATTGATAGGCACGGTCCCATTTCGGCCAGCGCGCCTGGATAGTGCTCAAGAGATTTTTGGCATCAACTTCGCGGCGGAGCAATTCGAGGACGACGACATGTGCCAGCAGCAACTCCCGGGCGTCAGGCAGCAGGCGGGAGGCTTGGTCGAGCAAGTCGGAAGCTTCGCGCAGCAGGTTGTGTTTCAGAAGAAATCCGGTAGCCTGTAAGTAAAGATCAGGCCGCTCCGGGTCAGCCCGGATGCCGAGGTTCAGCGCGCCCACCGCATCTTGTATCTTGCCCATTGAATCCAGAATCTGAGCCCGCAGCAGGTAGTAATCTCCCTGCCGGTACGCAACGGGTATCTGGTCTAATTCCGCCAGGGCGGCGTTCGGGCCTTGCAGACGAAGCCGGGAGATGGCAGTCAAAGCGAGAGCGCGTGCTTTCAGCGCCGCTACGTCCGGATCATGGTTCCCGGAACTTGGTATGCGGCTGAGGTAATCCAAGGCCTGTTTGCCGTCTTTATCTTCGATGCTCATCTTTGCGAGCTGCAGATTTGGATTGGCGTGATGCGGGTCGATTGCAATCGCCTTCCGGTAAAAGTCGCGAGCCTGGTCCCGGTGGCCGCTTGCCAGATAGTGATTGCCTGCGTTATTTAGTACCTGGGCGGAGTCTGGCGCAAGCTTAAGCGCCCGCTGGTAGTACGGTTCCGCTTCATTAAAGCGGTGCTGCCCGTCAAGCTCCGCGGCTTTGAGCATGAGCGCTCGGAGATCTTCGGTTTGCGCGGAGAGAACAACGGGACCCGGAAGCAATAGGGCGAGCAGGATGATGACGAGTCTTACGAACCGCACCGGATTCTCATATTATCTTTTCGCAATCCGCTCCCGCTGGTCGCGGCTCTGTTATGCCGCGGCGTGCTGTTTCGTGGCGACGACAAAAATACCGCGCATGTATTCGGCAGCCAATTGAACATTTTTATCGACAAAGTCGATACCCACGGTCTCACCATTCACGACCGGCAGCGGATGGCATAGTTCGAAACCGGCGTAACCTTTGTAACCAATATCCAGAAGCCCGAGCACTTCCGGCAGGCTCTTCTCATCGCCTTTGACCGTGATGCCATCCGGGCCACGGTCGTATTCGCCGCCGTAATGCCATAAGGTCTGGAGCGCGCCAACTTCGTTCACTGCCTTGCGAACGGATATTTCGTCAAGATGATGCTCCAGACGCGCGTCGAAACAAATTTTCAGATGCGGCGAGGCCACTTCTTTGGCCATGCGCAAAGTGTCGACATACCCGTCAATTACAGGCGGATGGTTCTGCAACGCAAGCGTAACGCCAAAATCGCCAGCGAGCCGGGCTGCTTCTTCCAGGCTCTCGCGGCACCACGCCCAAGTCTGCTCAGCGGAAAACTCTTCGTGTTCCGATTGCCAAACCGCCTTGGCAATATCGTAGCGGCCTCCGCCTTCAGGCAGAAGCGTCACGCCAGGCCAGGCGAGGAACACACGGATAATTTTTGCGCCCAGATCGGCACTCATGCGCATCAGTTCGCGGGCACAGACCAACTGGGATTCGCGGTGCTCCGGAATCGGGCTGCTGAAATCGTTGTTGGCGGCCACGGCGTAAATCTCGATGCCTTGATCAGCCGCGAATTGATGAAGCTGCCGGCATCGGGCTTTCGGCATATCCAACGGATTGCCATGCGGGCGCTTTCCATCGATTTCCACACCCTGATAGCTGAATTTCCTGGCGCGTTCGATTACCTGTTCCAGGGTGAGCGCGGCACCGCGATACCAAACGCCTCCATAGGTGATGCTGTACAGTCCGATTTTCATTACAAAGTGCCTGTGCCATTTTATCTAGAAGCTGCTATCGTTTTGGACGTGAAGCGCCTGGTTGCACTGCTTGGCTTTGCGCTCCTGCCATCCATTTCGGCGCGCGCCGGTTCGCCGCAACAGTCGGGTTGGTTCGTGGCGCGAAGCGCTCATTTCGACATTTATTCACAAGCGGGACTGGCAAACGCCCGGGCAACGCTTGCGAAATTCGAACAAATGCGGGCGTGTTTTGCTGGAAACGATCTGCTGCGCCCGGCCGCAGATCTCGGCCCGCGTGCTCCGCTGCGAATAATCGATTTCGCTTCGGCTAAGGAATATAACAACTTTCGGCTTCGTCCGAATGCGGACGCTTACTACGCGAGTCTAAACGATCAGGAATACATCGTGATGGCCGCGCCGCAATCGCTGGATCTGGCCATTGATGCGCACGAGTACGCGCACTCGCTTTTGCATAATGCAGGACTCAAGTTGCCGGCCTGGCTGAACGAAGGTCTTGCGGAATTCTTCTCAACTCTTCGTGTTACGAACAGCGAGTGTCGTTTAGGCGGCGCGCTTCCCAGACGGATTGACGCGCTGGCGCACCACAAATGGCTGCCCCTCGCACAGTTACTCACGGTTTCAGAAACCGCTTCCCTGTTTCAGACGCGCGATAACGCGGCGATATTTTACGCCGAGAGCTGGGCGCTAACGAACCTGCTGGCTGGATCGCCCGAGTATGCGCTCTATTTTCACGAGCTGCTGAACCAGCTGAGCTCCGGAAGGCCCAGTGAGCGGGCACTTACGACGGTGTACGGGAAATCCATCGACGCGATCGGCAACGATCTGGACCTTCGAGTGCGCAGGGGAACATTCACGACGCGTGAGTTCCCCGCCCTGCCCGCAACGGATGTTGCCGTAGAGGTCTCCGGAGTATCAGATCTTCAGTTAAAGCGACTCCTGGCGGAACTGCTGTACGCGGATGGTGAGCTGGACCGGGCGGAGTCTCTGTATGCGGAAATCGAACACCAGCAGCCCGGGAACCCGACTGCACTTGCCGCTATGGGGACCATCGCGCTTCGCCGGCACGATCGCGACGGAGCGATTGCGTATTGGCGTCAGGCTATCGATCGAGGCCTCACCGATGCAGGGTTGTGCTACCGATACGCTCTGCTGGCGGAAGACGCCGGGCTCCCGGTAAGCGAAATACAGCGGGCCCTGGGACGTGCCGTGGCGCTTGACCCCAGCTTCGACGATGCCCGGTATAAGCTGGCGCTGATTGAGAGCAATAGCGGAGACTACGCCGCAGCAATAAAGCAACTTCGCGCGATGCGCACTATTTCTCAGGCCAGGGCGTTTGCTTACTGGAGTGCGCTGAGCTACGCCTACATGGAACTGGGGGATCGAGATCGGGCAAAGAATGCCGGGGAAGACGCGATGAAGGTCGCACGCACCGCTTCCGACCGCGCGCGCGCCGCTCAGCTCATCTATGTAGCGGAAACCGACGTGACCGAGCAATTTGTTACCGATGCGAACGGCCATTCGCGGTTAGCCGAAACCCGGGTTCCACACGGCACGACAGGATGGAATCCGTTTATAGAGCCCACCGATCACATCCAGAAAGCCGTGGTGCAACTTCGCGAGGTACTCTGCTCCGGTGGCAGGCTGATGGGCTTTCTGGTGGATACCTCGGGTGGCCGGCTCATGCTGACGGTTCCCGATCCACAACGCGTGCTTATGCGAAATGGCCCCCCGGAATTTTCATGCGGACCACAGCAGCCGAGAGCGGCGGCCACTATCGAGTATGCAGCGGTGGGTAACGACAGATACATCCTGCGAGGGATATCGTTCCCTTAGTACCCGAACGAAGGCTGGAACCGCCCGAGCAAACTTTTGTGCAGCTTAGGCCTCTAAATCCGGCCGGTAGACTCGTCGATAAGGATTACAAGTGAGCACCATGGAAGTTAAAATTAAAGATGTTCTTCCAGCTTCGGCCGAAGTGCCGCTTATGAAGCTGAGTTCTGTGCTGAATGGGCTTGAGCACGGGGCATCCGCGATGCGCCATCACGTCGTCCAAGCTATGACGGCTGTCAAATCCGGAAAGTACACGATTGATGCTTCGGCAGTAAGCCGCTCGATAATAGGTGAGTCCGTAGTGTCCGGGCCGCGCTCACGGAGCGCCCGGAACACTTCGCCCAAGCTCGGCTCCTGAACCGAATGTGAACCACGCCCTGAGCACCACATCTTTCGCATTCTCAAGCGCAATGCAGTGGAATGAGCCTGCGCCAGGAGTCCCGAATCGCAGATCAGTTAAATCCAGCCGCCTTCCGGGGTTCAAGTCTGCTGCGATTGTTTCCTCCGACCAGACCGGAAAGCGGGCGAAATAGAGGAAGTATCGGAATGGCTCTGTTGCCGACGCGCGCACCAGGGCTGCCGTAACGGGCGGCTTGTAAAAGATCTCCGCAGTTTGCGGCTCCAGTTGCCCGAGCGCGTCAACGCCGATCATCTGGTAGTCTCTTCTGGTTTCCACTATTCCTGTCCAACGCAACGGCGTAAACGGTTTCGGTAAAGCCGCCGCCTGAACCGCAGGAGCATCCTCATAGAGACGCGCTTGTAACTGTCCCACTGCCCGCGCGTGTAGAACGGCGCGCCCGCTGTCGAACAACACGAATAAGCAGAGCGCGAATATCGCACTCCCCATTCCGGTTGGCGCGCGGCTGCCAATCTCGCTGCTGACGAGCCGCGAAAAAAAGGGCCAAACCGCTGCAACCAGTAAGATCGCCAGTATCCAGCCGTCGTATAGGCTGTTCAGGTCCAGATGAAACCAGCGGGACGAAAAAGGGAGCAGCAGGCGGATGCCGTAACTGTTTGTCCAGTCGAGTAACAGATGGCTCGCTACACCGGCGCAGCACAGCAGCCAGGCTTTGATCCAGGGAAGCTTCTGCCTATAGGCAGCAGCGACGACGAGCACCGATAGCGCCGCCATAAAAGGGAGCCCGACGAGCGAGTGAGAATAGCCGCGATGAAGTTCCAGATAGCGAAGCGCTCCGGCCGGAAGAGCAACAATATCCAGATCCGGCGCGTTCGCTGAGACCACCAGCAACAACAGCGCCCTGGGACAAAAGCGATTCAAGCCTGCGCGCGATAGAGCCAAGCCTGTGAGGGAATGTGTAATGTTATCCATTCGCGGCGATCAGGCACACGCCGGAACCGCGACAAAGGCCTGTTCGCGAGCCAAGTACCGAGGCGGCACAAGTAACGTGAGGGCAGCCGGTACAATATCCGCGGTGACGGGTAGCTTGCCCGCAACCTCGCCATCGATCTGAACGTACACGTCGCTCCCAGCGGGGGGTGTACATGTGACTGAGCGGCCGCGAACAACGCTGCAGCCTCGCATCCGGTGGGCCCGTCCCAGCGCCACACCGAGCAGATAAGGCAAGTACCGGGCGCCGATCGTACCGCGAAATAAGACGATTTCGAACTCGTCACGCAGCAACGACGCGCCGCGCGCAATCTCCAGATCGCCACCATAATTCCGTACCCGGCTGATGAGCGCAAAGCTGGCCTCGTACGGATTTCCGTCCACCATGACTTGGAACTCCGTCAAGGGATGGAACACTTGTCCGAAGCCGCAGACGTAGTACGCAAACTTGCCCACGGCTGCTTTCAAATCCAAATTAAGGCGATTGACGATTTCCGCGTCCAGCCCCGCACCCGTCATACATAAAAACATTCTCTGATGCGAAGGCATCTGGAGCGCACCCACGGCAACCCGGCAGGGATGCATTTCGCGCAACTGTCCTGCCACTCGCTCCATCGGGAGCGGCAGCCGGATTTCGCGGGCCAGGACATTAGCGGTTCCACCCGGAAGGATGGCGAGCGGAACGTCAGTGTGCAACATGCCATTCGCCACCTCATTGATGGTGCCGTCGCCGCCCGCTGCAATGATAAGGTCACATCCGGACTCAATCAGGTTTCGTGCTTGCGCCGTTGCTGTTCCCGGACCCTTCGTCGCAACAAGAGTGGTGGAAATGCCCTGCCGGGCCAACGCTTCAATGCTACTTTGAAGCGAGCGCGGGCGGCGCGAGAGCCCCCTCGCAGTGGGGTTGTAGAGAATAACCGCGTTTTCCGCGTGCAGAGATTCCAAGCTCCCCATTATAGGTTCAGAAATGAAAGAATCGGTCTTAAGGCGCGCCGAAGAGCTGCGTAAAGAACTCGAACGTCACGAGTATTTGTATTACGTTCTGGACAAGCCGGAAATTAGCGACGCCGAATTCGACACACTGATGCGCGAGCTTCGCGCCCTGGAGGAGGCCAACCCACAGATCCGCACTCCCGATTCGCCGACGCAGCGGGTGGGCGGACGGCCGCGCGAGGGTTTCATAAAAATTCCACACAGCTCACCGATGCTGAGCCTGGACAATGCGCTGAACGAGCAGGAGCTGCGCGAATTTGACAATCGTGTGCGGGCTCTCCTGAAATCGGAGAAATACGAATACGTAGCAGAGCTCAAACTGGATGGACTTTCGATGGCAGTGCATTATTCCGCGAATCAACTGCAACAGGCGCTGACGCGCGGAGATGGCCGGATCGGCGAAGAAGTAACAGAGAACGCACGGACGATTCGTTCGCTGCCCATTCACGTAACCAGACACGCTTTCACGACAGAACCCTTCGAGGTCCGCGGCGAGGTTGTCATGCCGAGGCGCTCGTTTGAGCGCCTAAACGAGGAACGGGACCAGGCCGGGCTGGCTCGATTCGCGAATCCCAGGAATGCTGCGGCGGGCGCGCTGCGCGCCCTTGATCCTTCCGTTACGGCCGCGCGCAGGCTTGACTATTTTGCCTATTTTCTGCTGCAGGATGGAGGCCCGATGCTCGACAGCCATTGGGAGAGCCTGGAAAAACTGGCCGCGGGCGGATTCAAAGTGAACCCACACAGAAAGAAGTGTGCGGGAGTCGAAGAGCTCCAGGACTTTATCCGCGAGTGGGACACCAAGCGCGAATCTCTGCCCTACGAAATCGACGGAGTGGTCGCGAAGATCGATTCTATCGATCAGCAGGAACGGCTCGGCTGGACCGCCAAAGCGCCACGCTGGGCGATTGCGTTCAAATACCCCGCCCGCCAGAGTTCCACGGTGCTGGAAGCCATCGAGGTGCAGGTTGGACGAACCGGCGCACTGACTCCGGTTGCCCATTTGAAACCGGTCATCGTCGGCGGTGTTACCGTTTCTCGCGCGACTCTTCACAATGAAGACGAGATCGCGCGGCTTGGCATCGAGATCGGTGACACCGTATTGGTGGAGCGCAGCGGCGATGTCATTCCAAAGATCGTGCGAGTGGTTGACCCGGGGGTCAACCGCCGCCCGTTCCACATTCCGAAGAACTGTCCGGTTTGCGGAGGCCACATCGTGCGCGAACAGGGCGAAGCGGCCAGCCGCTGTGTAAATACGAACTGTCCGGCACGGCTGCGCGAATCGCTGCTGCATTTCGCCTCGCGCGGAGTGATGGATATCGATGGGATGGGAGACGCGCTGGTGGACCAGCTGCTGAATCGCGGACTGGTTCACAGCATCGCCGATCTCTATCGCCTCACGACCGATCAACTGATCGAACTTGAGCGGATGGGCAAGAAATCGGCCGGAAAAATCATTCAGAATATCGACGCATCACGATCCCGACCGCTGGCACGCGTTTTGAACGGATTAGGTATTCCCTTCGTCGGCGAGCGGACAGCGCAACTGCTTTCCGACCACTTCGGCAGCCTTGATGCGATTGCAAGTGCTCCAACGGAGACCTTGCAAGAGGTGAACGAGGTGGGTCCGAAAATTGCCGAATCCATTCGCCACTTCTTTGATGAAAAACGTAATTGCGAACTCATCGATCGTTTGCGTGAAGCCGGCCTACAGTTCACCGCTGCCAAACGGGCGAAGAAAGAGGGTCCGCTTGTGGGCCTGACATTTGTCCTCACTGGAACGCTGCCCACGCTCACGCGGGAAGAGGCCAAGGCTCGCATCGAAACGGCAGGGGGAAAAGTGGGCGGCTCGGTCAGCAGTAAAACGAACTACGTGGTGGCAGGCGAAGAGGCTGGCTCGAAGCTGGAGAAAGCGCGTGAACTGAAAATACCGATTCTGGACGAAGAGGGACTGTTCGCTATTCTGGCTTCAGAAGCGGAACACGACTCCGCTCGGGGCCTACGCTGAAGCATTTCTTGCACACTCTGATTGCGTTTTGGCAGAGTTTCGCTCAAATTTTACTTTCCTGGGGTCCGCTAGGCGTGCTTTTCCTGTCCGTGCTGGATTCGGCCGGCATTCCGATCGTTGGCGGAGTCGATGCCCTTTTGATCACCGTGGCTGCCGACAATCCCAAGGAGGCGTATTTGGCTGCTGCTCTGGCGGTAGTGGGTTCCGTTGGCGGCAGCCTTATACTGTTCGCAATTGCCCGCAAGGGCGGCGAAGTCCTCCTGGCGAAGCATATTCGAAAGGGGACGGGCGCGCGATTGCACATTATATTCCAGCGTTACGGCCTCATCACGGTCTTCATTCCGGCCATCTCGCCGGTGCCGCTCCCGCTAAAAGTTCCGGTCTTCTGCGCCGGAGCACTGCATGTCCGGCTGGGGTACTTCGTCGCGGTGATAGCTGCGGCGAGAACGATCCGATACTTTACGATTGCCTATCTGGGACATCGATATGGGCCGAAAACTTTCCAGTTCCTTCTCTCACACTGGCTTCTGGTCGCCGGGGCCGCAGGTGGTCTGGCGATCGCGGCGAGCGTGGCCTTACGGCTGTATCAGCGGCACGAAACAGCGATGGGCGTGCCCGAGTAAGAGCTAAGGTGGTCGCGATTCCGTGCGGCGGTATGCGACACGTGGTTCTTAATGCGCTCCGCGTGGCTGCTGCTCGCCAGGCCTCGGTCTGCGCATAATAAACGGGAGCGGCGTGAGGCAGGCGACCACGACTGACATGATCCAAAAACTGTTCACGAAGCTCAAGGCGCTTGCCTGCTGCTGAACAATTTGATATGTCAGTGCGAGAGACTTCTTAGCTGATGTAACTGCATCATAACCTTGCGCGAGAAACAAGCTCTCCAGGCCCTTAAGGAATTGCTGGAAGTTGCCGTTGGCGTGACTCGTGTGAGCGGCGAACATTCTCAAGTGTGTCTGATTCTGCCGGGTTAGAAATGTCGACAATAATGACGTGCCGATGCTGCCGCCAATATTGCGGGCAAAGTTCGATAATCCGGATACCTGATTGTTTTTTTCGCGCGGCACCCCGACGTAATTCAGCGTGGTGATTGGAATGAAGATCAGCGGAAGAAAAATCACTTGAAGCATCCGCAGAATGACTACCGTCCGGAAGTCGATCTGAAGATAGATGATCGTCATCATGTGCAGCGTGACCGCAGTTCCCAGAAAACCGATGGAGATGAGTAGCCGCGGGTCCACTTTGCTCGCTGTCAGGCGTCCAGCTACCGGCATCATCAGCATTAGCACGAGCCCGCCCCCGGAGAGAGCTAGCCCGGCCCGCTCCGCAGTGTATCCAAGTCCGGTCTGCAGGAATTCCGGAATCAATACCGTTGAACCAAAGAGCACCATTCCGAGGATGAACGAGAAAAATACTGCCGTGCCGAAATTGCGATTTCTGAGGAGGCGAACATCGACAATAGGCTGCTCGTGATACCACTCCCACAGGAAGAATGCCGCTAGCGCTGGAATTCCGATGCAGAACATAATCGTGATCAGCGACGAACCAAACCAATCCAGTTCCTGGCCCTTGTCGAGGACAATCTGGAAAGATGCCACGCCGATAACGATAAGCGCCAGGCCGATGTAGTCGATCTTGATTCCCGCGCGCCTCTCCTGTTTTAGCCAGGGTGGGTCCTCGACGAAGCGGTGGGTGAGAAACAGCGAAAGCAGACCGACCGGCACGTTGATGAAGAAGATCCAGTGCCAGTTGAAATTATCGGTTATCCAGCCGCCGAGCGTGGGGCCTATCGCGGGCGCAACCACCACGGCCATTGCATACATCGCGAAAGCCATGCCGCGTTTTTCGGGCGGAAAGGTATCCGCGAGAATGGCTTGCTCGGATGGCTGCAGACCGCCTCCGCCTGCGCCCTGCAGCACGCGGGCGACAATCAGGAACGGCAAGGTCGGGGCGATACCGCAAAAGAAAGAACAGATCGTAAACAAGGCCACGCACGTCATGTAAAATCGCTTGCGGCCAATAACTGTCGAGAGCCAGCCCGATACCGGAAGAACGATGGCGGCCGATACCAGATAGCTGGTCAGAACCCAGATGGCTTCCTCATACGTTGCGCCGAGCGATCCGGCAATGTGCGGCAGTGATACGTTTGCGATGGAAGAATCCAGCACTTCCATGAACGTGGCGAGCGTTACCGTCATGGCTACAATCCATGGATTGTGCGATGGCTTCCAATCGTGATGATTGATACCTGGAGGCGCGGGCACTTGGGCTCAGCCTCCAATCCGGACTTCCGGCTCGACAGACATGCCAGGGCGGAGCCGGTTCATCCCATTTTGATCCGGTTTAAAGCGGATTCTGACCGGAATGCGCTGCACCACCTTCACGTAATTGCCGGTTGCATTTTCTGGCGGCAGCACGCTGGCAACCGCCCCGGTAGATCCTCCGATATCGAGCACATAGCCCTCGAAATCCTGTTTCAAGGCATCTACATGAATCGTGGCGGGCTGGTTTGGCTTGATATTGCGCAACTGTGTTTCTTTGAAGTTGGCAGTTACCCAAACATCACCGATCTGAGCGATCGTCAAAAGCTGCTGCCCGGCTGAAATATGCGATCCCACTTCCGCGAAGCGCTTCATAATGATTCCGGCAACGGGCGCGGTGATCTTCGTGTAAGTGAGCTTCAGTTGTGCCTGTTCCAGTTGTGCGCGGGCGGATTGGGCGCTCGCCTGTTCCGATTGAATGTTTGCGCGCCGGATGGCAAGCTGGCGTGGGGCGTTGTGCCGATATTGAGCAAGCCTGCTCTGCGCCTGGGCCAATTGAGCGCGCCGCTGATCGACAATTTGCGCGTAGGACTGGAGCGCGGCCTCATTTGCGGCCACGTTTGCTGCTTGCGCCTTAGCCGCAGCAGCGACCTGATCGTATTCTTGCTGCGATACTTCTTCTCGCGCGATAAGGAAGCGGTAGCGGGCCAGATCCGCCTGCGCTCTTCCATTGTTCGCCTGGGATTCAGTTACTTTGGCGGCGGCGGCCTCGCGGTCCCTTTCGGCAGCCGACATAGCGGCCTTCGCATTTGCTACTTCCGCCTCTCCGCTTGAAATGTTCGCGGCGTTTTCAACCTGTGTAATGGGCACGTTCGGTTCTTGAGCAATGACCATGCTTCGGGCTTGCGCGACTTGGGCGAGCGCCTGGTCGAGCGCCACCTGATAATCGCGCGGATCCAGGCTAACCAGCGGATCACCCACGCGAACCATCTGGTTATCATCTACGTAAACGTGGATGATTGTGCCATCGATGCGGGCGCTGATCGGGTTGAGGTGCGCTTCGATCTGGGCATCATCCGTGCTTTCAAACTGCCGCTCATGGATCCAATACAAAAGGCCGGCTGCGGCCACAAGCAGCAGAACGCTGAAGAAAATGAGGAATGCACGACTCCGGCCTCGCGTTGTAGGCGCCTTCGTTTCGGATGTTTCGGAACCGGCTTTCTCGGCGGGCAGATCCTGTTCGTACGCTTTCATGGGCGATTTCCCTTCAGCAGATTCGGTACCTCGTTTTCTGCGTCTCCAACTGCTCTAGCCAGTGCGAGTTTCGCCAGGTTAGCGGAAAACAGGCTTGAGACGTAATCACTTTCGGCGCCCGCCACCTGCTCCTGGGCCTGCACCACTTCAAGAGTCGTTGCCACCCCCGCATTGAAGCGGTCCCGCGCTTGAGACAACGTATCGTTCGCGTATTTGCGATTGCTCTCTGCCAGCCGCACTTGGCCCGTTGCCGTCTGAAACTCGATCAGCGCCGTCCGGACACCCTGTTCCACCCTGCCTCGCTGATCGGCCAACTCCGCCTGCCGCTGGTGCAGGGTTGCCTCGGCTTGCTGTATATCTCCTCTGGTGCGGCCGCCCTGCCAAACCGGCACAGTGACAGATCCGGTAACGGCGAAAACGCCGTGGGCTTGCGTAGGGTTCGGTCCAAGCACGCCGTAATAGCCGCTCAGGGCGACAGATGGCTGCCGCTCGGCACGCGCGGCGGAAACTTGCCGCTCCGCGGCCGCAACCTGGGCCTGGGCCGATCGGATATCTGCTCGCTGCTGGAGAGCGCGTTGGATGCTGCCATCCACATCAGGTACAACTGTCGCATTAAAACTAAGCGGCTCCGCAAGTTCGAGTTCGCGATCGAGCGGCAACCCCATAATGCGCGCGAGCGAAATCTTCTGTTTCCGCAAATCCGCCTCAAGCGAGACAAGGCGTTGCTGTTCGCTCTGAAACTCCACCAGGCTGCGGGTCACGTCAATCCGCGCATTCGTTCCCGCTTCCTTCCGGATCACCGCTTGCTT
>Ga0308173_10001147_pt1 | contig 12773 bp, 12 predicted proteins | sample PhyPR1_FD_203716 | JGI IMG/M metagenome (GOLD analysis project Ga0308173, IMG submission 203716) | Soil microbial communities from UC Gill Tract Community Farm, Albany, California, United States - DLSLS.P.R1 | ecosystem: Environmental > Terrestrial > Soil > Agricultural land | place: USA... | reverse complement strand
GAATCCATGCTGGCGATCTGCATGGATCCGCGAACGCATTGGCCATTGCTCGTCACGACCGCGGACCACGCGCTTCTCGACCCATCCATGATTGCCGAGTTCTGCGCTGGCGCCGCCGCTTGCGACATCGCCGTTGGCGTGGTGGAACGTGACGTGCTGATGCGCCGCTTCCCGGATTCTCAGCGCACCTGGCTGAAGTTTCGGGGCGGGGCTTATACGGGCGCCAATCTGTTCGCGCTGAGCTCGGCCAAGTCCGCGGCGGCAATCGAACTGTGGCGGGCCATCGAGCAGGATCGGAAGAAGGGCTGGCGCGTGGTCGGCGTCCTTGGCCCGTTCGTTCTCATCGGTACGCTGCTGCGGCTGCTGAGCATCGACAATGTTCTCGCGCTGCTCGGGCGGAAGATCGGAGTGACGATCAGGGCGATGCGCTTGAGCGACCCCGTCGCGGGTGTCGATGTCGACAAACCCGCCGATCACACGCTGGTCGAGGCGATCCTCGCGGGACGTGCATGACGGACCTCGCGGTCTACGACATGGACCGGACGGTCACGAAGCGGGCGACATACACGCCGTTCCTGCTGCATTGCGCCATGCGGCGCGCTCCGTGGCGGCTGCTGTTCCTGCCGCTCGTGGCCGTCTCGATGCTTGCCTATGTCGCGCGGCTGATCGACCGCGCCAGGCTGAAAGAGATCAACCACCACTTGTTGCTGGGCCGCCGCATTCACCCCCGTGACCTGCAGCCGCTGGTCGAAAGTTTCGCCGACAAGCAGGTCGCGCGCAACATCCGGCCCGGCGCGAGACAGGCGATTGCGCGGGACAGGGCGGAAGGCCGCCGCCTCGTTCTCGCGACCGCATCCTACCGCCTCTATGCCGACGCGATTGCGCGACGGCTCGGCTTCGACGATGTGATCGGCACCAGCTCGATCATCGGTCTCGACGAACGCGTTCACGCGAAGATCGCGGGCGAAAATTGCTACGGCCCCGCCAAGATGCGGATGATCGCGGACTGGGTGAAAGCGTCAGGCCTCAAAGGCGCCCACGGGCACATCCGCTTCTACTCCGACCACGTCTCCGACCGGCCGGCCTTCGAGTGGTCGGACGAGCCCGTTGCCGTGAACCCGCATGGCAAGCTGCGCCGATTAGCCGAAGTGCGCGGCTGGGACATCGAAGACTGGGGCTGAGGTCGGCTCTCGATCTATAGCGGGTTCGGGAGAGATTGGCATGAGCCCCTCAGCGGGCTCAAACCGATCTCGTTCCAGAAGTTAAGTCAGCTCAGTGCTTTACGCCTAGACGGCTTCCAAGGCATGCGCGAAGTCGGCGATCAGGTCATCCGGGTCTTCCACGCCGATGGAGATGCGGACCAGGTTCGGCGTAATGTCGAGCGCCTGCTTGCGCGCTTCGGGCACTGACAAATGCGTCATGGCGGCGGGCGCGCTGGCGAGCGTCTCGGTGCCGCCAAGGCTCACGGCCAGGTGCGCGATCTGGAGAGCATCCAGGAACGCAAACGCCTCCTTCTCTCCGCCCTTCAGGTAAAGTGAGAAGGTCGAGCCCGCTCCGGTGCAGTGACGGCGGTAAATGTCCGCCTGGCGCGAGCCTTCCTCCAGAAAGCCAAGGTAGCCCACTCTCTCCACCTTCGGATGGTCACGTAGGAAGGCGCAGACCTTCTCCGCATTCTGGCCGGCCTTATCCATGCGCAGCTCGAGCGTTTCGAGGCTGCGCAGGAGCATCCAGGCCGTGTTCGGGTCGCAGATGCCGCCCATGACGTTGCGCATCATGCGCGCCTTGTCGATCACCGACCGCTTGCCCACGAGCGCGCCCGCGACGAGATCGCTGTGTCCGCCGGCATATTTGGTGAGGCTATAGACGCTGAGGTCCGCGCCCTGGTTGAGCGGCTTGGCCCACAGCGGGCCTAGGAAGGTGTTGTCGATGGCGATCGGCGGGAGCTCTTCATAGTCGCCGAACGCCGCTCCGCGAGCTGCAGCCACGGCTTCGACGTCGACCAGGATATTGGTCGGATTGGCCGGGCTTTCGAGATAGATGAGCGCAACGCGGCCCATCCCCTTGGCGCGGGCCATGACTTCGTCGAGCTCCTCGCGCGTCGCTCCGGCGGGGAAGTCGATGTACTTCACGCCGAACTGCGGGAGGATCTTGTTGATGATCGTTTCGCTCGCTGCATAGAGGGGTCCGGAGTGGATCACGACGTCGCCTGGCCGAACGAGCGCAAGCAAGAGAACCGAGATCGCCGTCATTCCGCTCGAGAAGGTCAGCGCGTCCTCCGCGTCTTCCCAGATCTGCAGCCGGTCCTCGAGAATTTCCTGGTTCGGACCGTTGAAGCGCGAATAGACGAGGCCTTCCGCAGTGCCGCCGCCCGGCCGCTTGCCGGTGATCCCCTCGAAGAAGCGCTTACCATCCTCGGCCTTCTCGAACACGAAGGTCGACGTCAGGAAGATCGGGGCCTTTAGCGAACCTTCGGACAGCGCGGGATCGAACCCATAGCCCATCATCAGGGTTGCCGGATGAAGCTTGTGGTTCCCGATCGTCGTCGGCGTCTGCTTGGGCGGCCGCCGGCTGGACGGCATCGGATCGTAAATCTCGGACAATTCGGATCTCCTTGGTCGCCGTGGCCCTTAGCGCCAACCGTCGATTGGGCCAATCAAGTCCGGGGGCATTGCCGATAAGGCGGCCTTGTGGCCGGTCAGGGAAGCGCGATTGCGCTGAGCTGCCGCCCGTAATCCGCCTCGCCGAGATGCGTCGCCCGGCGGTAGCTGTAGAATCGCTCCGGGTCGGCGTAGGTGTCGAGGTTCAGGCTCTGGACCTGTGTTAGCCCCGCCGACCGCAAACGATGCTCGACATAGCTCGCCAAGTCGAAGTGGGGCTTTCCAGACCGGGCGAAAAAGCGATCGTTGCCGTCGTCCGCCGCGAGGAAGCGATCGCGGAAGGCTTCGTCTACCTCGTACGAACATTGTGCGATGCACGGGCCGACCACTGCGCGCATGCGTTCGCGGCTGGCGCCGAGCCGCTCCATCGCTTCGATGGTCGCGTCCGTCACGCCCGCGATCGCCCCACGCCAGCCGGCGTGCGCGGCGCCGATCACGCGCGCGTCCGGATCCGCGAATAGGACCGGGGCACAGTCGGCGGTGAGAATGCCGAGCAACAGTCCTGGCCGATCCGTCACCATCGCGTCCGCATGCGGGCGCTCGGGCTGTGGCCACGCATGCTCCACGTAAACCGCGTCCGCCGAGTGCACCTGATGCACGGTTGCGAGCTGGGAGTCCGCCGCGATCGCGGCAATTGCCCGGCGCCGGTTCTCGTCGATCGCCGACCGCTCGTCGCTGCTGCCGTAACCGACGTTGAGCCCGGCAAGCTCACCTTGAGAAACACCGCCGCGGCGGCCGAAGAATCCATGGTGGACGTCGCCAAGGACGTCAGCGCGGATAACCTCGACTTCGCTCACAGCCGCTTCTTCATGATGATATCGTGATCGGCCTGGTTCCCGACCATGAAGTCGTACTGGCCGACCTCAACGAACCCGTAGCGCTCGTAGAAGCGCTTGGCGCGATGGTTGTCGATGTACACGGTGAGATACATCTCTTCGGCCTCGCGACGCCGAGCCTCGTCGAAACCCCAGTCCATGAGTTCTCGCGCAATTCCGGCCCCGTGATGCTTCTTCGCGACATAAAGCTGATCTAGCAGGATTGCCGGCCGATCCGTTTCGACGGGCAGTTTCATGGGGCCGAGTTTCAGGTACCCGGCGGCCTCCCCGTCTTCCTCGGCGATACGGAATGCATAAGCGTCGTTTAGTAGCTGCGCCTCCCAATCACTGATCCCGAAGCTCGAGAGGAAGGCATCGAGATCTTCGGCACGATAAAGGTGGGCGAACGTGTCGCAGAAGGTCGTGTCGAAGATGCGATCGAGCGTCGCCGCGTCTTCCGGACCTGCATTGCGGTAAGTGATCATTCAAACCCGGCCGGTGCCGGCCAGTCCGCCGAATGGATAGCGATGACCTTAAACAGCTCGCCCATCTGTTCGGCGCTCGTCAGGCGTTCAACCGCGGACCGAATGTCGTCGGCACGCTCCGGATTGGATTGGGTTAGTCCGGCGGCGCGCGCTTCGATGCCGAGGCGCTTCAGCCAATCTCCCTGCGTCACGATCCGAGTGACCGAAGCTCCCGCTTCCCGCCCTGCACGTTCAACCGTTTCGAAGTCGACGTGGGAGGTCAGGTCCTGCTCACCCGGATTGGCCAGGACCGGCGAGAAGCGATGCCCCCGCACGGCCTGCAGCGTGTCGCCGCGCCCGATGCGGGCATGCCCATAATCGATGAAAAGCGCCACGCCGCCCTTCGTCGTTAGTCGCCGCGCGATGGCGCGCACGATCTCTTCGCGAATGGGCGAAAGCTCGACGGTTTGGCCATCGCGGTCGAACGCAAATCCGCCGCCCACGATCATCACTCGGCGTTCGGTTCCCTGAATGAACTGCTGAACGGGCAAGGCGTCGAGGAATTCGTTGGCCACGATGAGCTGCGGCTCCTGCGGCAGGTCGTCAACCGAGTCCAACCAATGAGCGTCGCCGACCGCCGCCCGCTGCGCTTCGCGGAGGATGGGGCTGGTCTCGACGAAGTGAACATCCCCCCCGAATCCTGCCGAGCGCATGACGCGCAGAGCATCCGCGGCAAGCGTTCCCCGACCCGGCCCAAGTTCCGTGTAAGCGGCATTGACCGGAGACCCCGCTCGCAGCCAACAATCCGCCAGGCAAGCGCCGACCATTTCGCCGAACATCTGGCTGATTTCGGGCGCTGTGGTGAAGTCGCCAACAGTCCCGAACGGATCCCGCGTCGCATAATAGTAAGTGTTGCACGCTTCCATGAAGGCCTCGACCGTGATCGGCCCTTCGGCCTTGATCCTCTCGTGAAGCGCCCGCTCTAGGGGAGTCACGCTACCGAAGCGGTGCCGACGGTCGGCTCGACGCGGACACGGCGGCCCTTGGCGGTCAGCATGAGGTAGAGGCCGCCGACGATCATCGGCAGGGACAGCCACTGGCCCATGTGCAGGTGGGTTGCCCTGGCGAATTCGATCAGCTGGTTGTCGGGCTCACGGATGAATTCGACCCCGAAGCGGAAGATGCCGTAGAAGAACAGGAAGGCGCCGACGAGCTTGCCGGGCTCGTAGCGCGCATTGGTCTTCCAGAACATCCACGCCAGGATGCAGAACAGTAGGATGCCCTCTAGAGCCGCTTCGTAAAGCTGGCTGGGGTGCCGCGGCGGGCCCAGTATCTGTCCGTATGGCGTAACTTCCTGGAATCGGATCGCCCAAGGGACGGTCGTCTGCGCCCCCCAAAGCTCCTGGTTGATGAAATTTGCGAGCCGCCCGAAGAAAAGGCCGAAGGGCACGCAGCAAGCGACATAATCGTGGATGCGCAGCCACGAGAGCTTCTGGCGGTATGCGAAATAGAAGATGCCGAGCGACGTGCCGATCACGCCCCCGTGGAACGACATGCCGCCGTCCCACAGCTTCAGGATCTCGATCGGGTGGCGAAGATACTCGCCGAGATTGTAGAACAGCACGTAGCCAATGCGGCCGCCCAGGATGATGCCAAGCGCCGCGTAGAAAACGAGATCGTCAGCGTGACGGCGCGCGAGCGGGGCGCCGGGCTGCTTGATCAGCTTCAGCAGGTACCAAAAGCCGATGAAGATACCGGCCAGATAGGCCAGGCTGTACCACCTCAGATCGAATGGCCCGAGGTGCAGGGCGACCGGCGACAGGCCGAGATCCGAGAATTTGGTGAACCCTGAGTATTCGTCGGCTTGCAAGGACTTCCCCATCACTGGACAGCGCCTCATAAGGCGGGTCACGGCAAAGGCAAAGGAGAGCGCGTCGTCAATGCCGAGTGAGCTCGACCGCAAGTTCGACGAAACGCTGGCCCAGGTGATCGGGCCCGGCGGGCGGCTGGTCATTGGCGAAGACGCGCAGGGGCGTGCGATCGTCGACAATTTCCCGGCGACGATCCCCGGCCTGTTCCGCACTTTTTGCGCGGTCAACGGCGCGGCAGAGGCGGTGGTCGCGGGCGAAGAGCGGCTAACCTTCGCCGATCTGGACCGGATTTCCGAGCGCGTTGCCAAGGGACTTGCTGCCCGCGGCATCGTGAAGGGGGATCGGGTCGCTATTGCAATGCGCAACTGCCCCGCGTGGATCGTGACCTACATGGCGATCTTGAAGGCTGGCGGCGTCGCGACTTTGCTTAACGGTTGGTGGGAGCCGCTGGAGTTGGAGCATGCGATCCGGCTTTCAGAACCCAAGCTGATCATCGCGGATGAACAGCGCGGTCGGCGCATCGTCGAAAAGTGCAGCGATTTCGAGACGATAGGCTTGCCCATCACCCGCCCCGCGGAGGAGGCAATCGCTCCGTTGCTCGAAAGCGGCGAGGCGGAGCTTCCCGAGATTCTGGCGGACGACGATGCGACCATCCTGTTCACGTCCGGATCTACGGGAGAGGCGAAGGGAGCGCTGTCCACGCACCGCGCCGTCACGACCGCGACGTATACCTACGCGACGGGCTTGATCGTCCTTCTCGGGATATTGACGAAGGAAGGGCGTGCGCCGGGCGTGCAGCCGCGCACTTTGCTGAGCGTACCCTTGTTCCATGTCACCGGCGAGGTGCCGGTCATGCTCAACAGCTTCGTGATCGGCCGGTGCATGGTGATCATGCCCAAGTGGGACGCCACCGAAGCGCTGCGGCTGATCGAAAAGGAGAAGATCACCTATTTCGTCGGCGTTCCGACGATGAGCCTGGAGCTGATGAACCACCCGGACCGCGCGAAATACGACCTATCGTCCCTGAGCGACATCACCGCAGGCGGGGCGCCGCGCCCCGTCACGCACGTCGAACGCCTACGATCCGAGTTTCCCAACGCGCAGCCCGCGCTCGGCTATGGCCTTACGGAAACGAATGCCGCCGGCTGCGCAAACTACTGGGGCAACTACGCCGCCAAGCCTTCATCCACCGGGCGCGCGCAGAAGCCTTTCATGGAAGTCGCGATCATCGGAGCAGGCGACCGGCACCTGACGACCCGCGAAGTCGGCGAGATCGCGATCCGCAGCGCCGCGAACATCACGGGATATTGGCGCAACCCGCAGGCGACAGCGGAGCTGTTCACCGCCGATGGTTACGTGCGCACCGGAGATGTCGGTTACCTCGACGAGGACGGCTATCTCTTCATCGTCGACCGGAAGAAGGAGATCATCATCCGCGGCGGCGAGAATATCTCGGCCGCGGAAGTCGAAGCCGAATGTTATGCCTGTCCTGACGTCGCCGAAGTTGCCGTGTTCGGCGCGGCGGATGAGAGGCTCGGTGAAGTTCCGGTCGCGGTCGTTCATTCGAAGAACGGCCTCTCGGAAGATGCCCTCCGGACCTTTCTTGAACCGCGTCTCGCACGGTTCAAGATCCCGGCACGCTTCATCTTCAGCACGGAGCCTCTGCCCCGCCTCGGCACAGGCAAGATCGACCGCCGAGCACTGAAGGCGCAGTACGCCAGTTGAACATCGATCGCCGGACATTGCTGATCGGCGGCGGACTCGGCGTGGGGCTGATCGTCGGCTTCGCGATGCGGCCGCGTGGGCTGCACGGCGGCCTGGCCACAAAACGCGGCGAGCAGGCCTTCGGCAATTACATCAAAATCGCCCGTGACGGCCGGATCACCGTGGCCGTGCCGCAGGTGGAAACTGGCCAGGGCGTCTGGACCGCACTGCCGCAGATCGTCGCCGATGAGCTTGGCGCCGCATGGGAGACCATCGCCGTCGAGCCCGCGCCACTTTCCGGCGCGTACGCCAATCCGCTCGGGAAGGACGAAGGGTGGCCGAAACACCTGCGGATCACGGCGGACTCGACATCCGTGCGCGGGTTTGAGCAGCCGCTGCGCGAAGCTGCGGCCGTCGCGCGCGAAATGCTGGTCGGGGCGGCGGCCGACCGCTGGAGCGTAAAGCCGCAGGAGTGCGATACTGGCGACGGGTTCGTGTTGAATGGCGGCCGCACGTTCACCTTTGGCGAATTGGCGGAGGAAGCGGCTGGGCGAACGCCTGGCAGTCCGCGACTGCGACAATCCGCCAAGGCGCGCCTGATCGGCCAGCCACTGCAGCGCCTCGACGGGCCGGCCAAGAGCTCGGGCAGCCTGCGTTTTGCGAGTGATGTGCGGCTTCCCGACATGCTGTTCGCTTCGGTACGCCTGGCGCCGCCGGGCGGCCGGCTGCGCGGCTATTCAGGCGAGGCGATCAAAGGCGCGCCCGGCATTCGGCATGTTGCGGCGCGCGATCAATGGGTCGCCGTCGTCGCAGATAGCTGGTGGGCGGCGGAGCGAGCCCTGAAGGCGGCCGACCCGATCTTCTCCGGAACACGTGACAGCCGAGCGATCCGGTCGTTGTTCGAGGATGCGCTGGCGAATGGCGACGCCAGCGACGGGTTTAGCCGCGGCGATTATGACGCGACGGTAAAAGGATCGCGGCCGCTCGCAGCGACCTACTACGTCGCGCCATCGCAACATCTCGGGCTCGAGCCGGTGTCCGCGACGGCAAGAGCGTCGTCCAGCGGAATCGAAGTCTGGACGGGAGCACAGGCACCCGGCCTCGCCCAATCGCTGGCCTCCGGTGCGGCGCTCTATCCAATGCCGGTGGGAGAACCCGCCGGACGCGCGATGGAGCCCGACGCGGTCCCGATTGCGGTCGAGCTTGCGCGCGAGCTCAAGCGACCGGTCCAGGTGGCGTTATCGCACGGCACGAGCCAGAACCATGACCGCGTCTCGCCAGGCGCGCTTGCGCGAATGACGGCGCTTCCGGCGACAGGCGGACTGACCGCGGCCTGGCAGATGAGTGTCACGACGGCGGACGGGCTCGGATCGGCGCTGCGAAGGCTCGCCGGTGACCGGCTGTCGACGACGCTCGAGAGTTCGGCGCTCGATGGCGCAACGCCTCCTTACGCGATTCCGAACGTGCGCATCCAGGCGATCAACGCGGCATTGCCGTTCACTGCCGGGTACATGCGCGGCTCGCCACAGCGGGAGTTCGCGTTCTTCACCGAGAGCTTCATCGATGAGTTGGCGCGTGCCGCTGGAATGGAGCCGCTCGCCTTCCGCATGTCCATGCTCGGGCAGGATGCGCGTCTTGCACGCTGCCTTCAGGGCGCCGCTCGCCTGGCGCAGTGGGATGGTGGCGGACCAGGCAGCACGATGGGCATCGCCGGCTGTTCAGCCTTCGGTTCGCATATTGGCCTGGTCACCAGCGCGAGCATTGGCGACGACCAGCGCGTCAAGGTCCACCGGCTCGTCGCTGCAGTCGATTGCGGCCGTGTCGTGAACTCGAGCCTGGTCACGCAGCAGATCGAAGCCGGACTGATCTGGGCGCTGGCGCAGGCGAGCATTCCGCCGCCCGAGTGGGTCGCGGGAATGCCGCGCGCACGGCCGATCGGCGGTATTGCGCTGCCGCGGATCGGCGACACACCGCAGATTGTGGTTCAGGTCATCCGTAGCAGTGACGCGCCCGGAGGTATCAGCGGGCTCGGTACGACCGTGCTGGCACCGGCCGTCGCCAATGCCATCTTCGCCGGCACCGGCAAGCGCATGAGGTCGCTGCCGTTCGATCCCATGGCGACCGCATGACACCGCCACCCGGTCATCCAAGCATTCCACAGCCGAAGGTTGGTGTGCTGCTCATCAACCTGGGCACGCCCGACGCGCCCGAAGCTCGCGCGGTCCGCCGCTACCTTGCGGAGTTCCTCAGCGATCCGCGCGTGGTCGAGATTCCTGCGATCGCGTGGAAGCCAATCCTTCACGGCGTCATCTTGCGTACCCGCCCGAAGAAGTCGGCCGAAGCCTACAACCAGATCTGGACCAACGAAGGCTCGCCGCTCCGAGCTATTGCGCACCGTCAGGCGGAAGCGCTGCGCAAGCGCATGCCCCACGTCAGCATTCATTACGCGATGCGTTACGGTCATCCCGGCATAGCGGCAGCGGTCGAACGCATGGTGGAGGAAGGCTGCACCCGAATCCTCGCAGCACCGCTCTACCCGCAGTATAGCGCGGCGACGACGGCGACGGCGAACGATGCGCTCTTTGCCGCGCTGGCGCGCATGAGGTGGCAGCCGGCAATCCGGACTTTACCGCCCTATTATGACGACCCGGTCTACATCGAAGCACTGCGGGCGGACCTGACGCGACAAATCGAGGCTTTGGATTTCGAGCCGGAGCGGCTGTTGCTCAGCTTCCACGGCATGCCGCAGAGGACGCTTCAACTCGGCGACCCCTATCATTGCCACTGCCAGAAAACTGCGCGGCTGCTCTCCGATGCACTCGGCCGCGAGGTGGACGTTTCGTTCCAGTCCCGCTTCGGCCGCGCGAAGTGGCTTGTGCCCGCGACCGACGCGACGCTGCACGCTTACCCCTTGAAGGGCGTGAAGCGCCTCGCAATCGCCGCGCCCGGATTTTCCGTCGATTGCCTTGAAACGTTGGAGGAGCTTGGAATCCGCGGGCGCGGGTCTTTCATGCATGCGGGCGGCGAGCAGTTCGCATTGCTCGATTGCCTGAACGATTCGCACGAAAGCATCGCCATGCTGGAACAGCTGATCTCTCGCGAACTTGCAGGCTGGGTGGAGCGGACATAAGCGCAACTGTCGGAGAGGAGACAGACATGGCCCGAGTAGCGATCGTGACTGGCGGAACACGCGGCATCGGGGAGGCGATCAGCGTCGCACTCAAGGACATGGGGATGCAGGTCGCGGCCAATTACGCCGGCAATGACGAACGCGCGCGCGAGTTCACCGACCGCACGGGCATCCCGGCATACAAATGGGACGTGTCCGACTTCGAGGCCTGCCAGGAAGGCGTCCGTAAGGTCGAGTCCGACCTCGGTCCGGTCGACGTGCTCGTCAACAACGCTGGCATTACGCGAGACACGACGATGAAGCGCATGGACCACCAGAAGTGGCAGGACGTGATCGACACCAACCTCGGCGGCTGCTTCAACATGGCCAAGGCCGTGTTCGAGGGCATGCAGGGGCGTGGATACGGCCGCATCGTCAACATCGGGTCAATCAATGGCCAAGCCGGCCAGTACGGGCAGGTGAACTATGCCGCCGCCAAGTCGGGCATCCACGGCTTCACCAAAGCGCTTGCGCAGGAAGGCGCGCGCAACGGCGTGACCGTGAACGCGATCGCTCCCGGCTACATCGATACGGACATGGTCGCTGCAGTGCCTGAGGAGGTCCTCGGCAAGATCGTTTCGCGCATCCCGGTCGGACGGCTCGGCAAGGCGGACGAAATCGCTCGCGGCGTCGCCTTCCTGGTCGACGAGAATGCGGGCTTCGTGACCGGCTCGACGCTCTCGATCAACGGCGGCCAGCACATGTACTGATGGCGGAGCAGGATTACGCTCCGCCGACCAAACGCTCCGTCCTGATCGCCGGTCACGCGACGTCGATCAGCCTCGAGCCGATGTTCTGGAAAGCTCTCGAAGAGGCTGCGCGAGATCGCGGCTGCCCCGTCAACGCGCTGGTTGCCGAGATCGACGTGGAGCGGCTCGACGCACCTCAGCCGCCGAACCTCACGTCAGCAATCAGGCAGTGGCTGTTCGAGCGGCGGAAAGGATCGCCTGAGTGAAGGCCGTAGCGCCGTCGGGCGCATGGTCCAGGAACAGTGCGGGCTCGATCAGTTCCAGCTCCATGATCCGCAGCACGCCTTCGTCATCGGGCACGATGTCGACCCGCGCATAAGTGGCGTTCGCTGGTGCTGCGGCGAGTGCTCGCCGCGCGAGCTCCTGCGCGCCGTTAGGAGCCGAGGTAGGCCGTGTCACGCCGCCAAGGTGCGGCTGCACTCGGAAATCGCCGGACTTCGGGCGCTTCACCACCGCATGACTGAACTCCCCGTCGAACAGCATCAACGAGAACTCGCCAGTCTTCGCAATCTCTTCGATCAGCGGCTGCACGATCATCGGCCTGCCGCGGCTCTCGGCGGGAAGATCATCGTTCGGGCCAAGGCGATGCGTTCCGGTCGCGCTCGCTGAAACTGGCGGCTTGATCACCAGCCAGTCGCTTCCGAAGCGCCGGCGCGCCTCCTCCAGGTCGGCATCGCAGCAAGATTCGACCGCGAGCGTCGGAACCGTCGGCACCCCCGCATCGGCAAGCTCCGCCAGATAGGCCTTGTCGCCGTTCCAGCGCAGCAAGGCCGGCGGATTGATCATCGGGACTCCCGACGCGTCGACGCGATCGAGGAAGGCGAGCCAATCCTTGTAGCGAAGATGATATCCCCAGGCGACGAGCGGCAGGACCAGGTCGAAGCCTGCAAGATCGGCGGCCGCCGTCCACGCTAGCGGTTCGACGGTAGCGCCAGCCGCGATCAGCGCCTCCGACTCCACGTCGAACGCCCACCGCCAGGGCTCCGGATAATCCGGATCGGGAACCAGGAAAGCGATGCGCATCAGCGGCCGAGAAGAATCCGCGCTTGCCCAGCAATCTGAGCGAGCATCGGCGCGCTCACATGGCCTTCGGCGTGCGCGCGCGAGATCAGCTGGCGGAATTGATCGATCCGCGCCTGCTGCTGCTCGATCCACTCGTCCACGGCAATGGTCGGATCCTCCTTGCGGAACCGCGCAAGGAACTCGATCCGAAGCTGCTCGAAATCGCGCGCCAGGCCCGCGGTGAGGAGTCGCTCCCACTGATCGGCGGGAATGAAGCGGGCGACCTGCTGCTGTGCCCAGTCGAGGCCGAGCGCCTCGCCCAGCCGCGTCTAGGCGCGGGTC
>Ga0308173_10001145_pt1 | contig 12777 bp, 8 predicted proteins | sample PhyPR1_FD_203716 | JGI IMG/M metagenome (GOLD analysis project Ga0308173, IMG submission 203716) | Soil microbial communities from UC Gill Tract Community Farm, Albany, California, United States - DLSLS.P.R1 | ecosystem: Environmental > Terrestrial > Soil > Agricultural land | place: USA... | reverse complement strand
CCACTGCAATCGTCTTCGGGCCGCCGGAGGGCACGCCCATATCCTCAATAACGGTTTTCCATTTGCCGGAATTGTCCTTCACCTGAAGATAGGGGAAAATCAGTCCGCCTTTACCGCTCTGTGCCGCGGCTAGGAAAGCACTACCATCGGCCCAATCGATCCAGCCGTTCAGTATCAGCACCGCGCGTCCATTCGGTGCGGCCTCGCCGAAATCGAGATCCAGCTTATGCTTTGCGGCAACTCCTGTGGCATCGTGCAGGAAGGCGTCCGGATAGACACGGTCCTGTTTCAGCACGCGGCTTGTCACGTCATTGCCGCGATCGTCCGTTGCGCGTACCGGTTGAACTTTGTGAGTATCGCCGAACAGGCGGAACTGCGGATACGGAGGCGACTTAAACTTATCGTTCGTGTAGATGTCCTCGTTGGCCGGATGATCCACGGCGATCAGTTGCGCCTGGTCGATGTAAGAAACCTCGTGAAGCTCCTCCGTAATGCGCACCTGATAACGTCCATGATCTTCCTCCAGTGCGGAGCCGGGAATCTGTATGTATTCGTCATGATCGACAGGGAAGTAGCTGCCGTCTCCGGAACTTGCGCCCAGCGGCGCCACACCCAGAACGTCGGAGATGAACTGAAACTCCCGGCCGTTCCAGGAAAACACCATTGGACAGGAGCCGGAAAGCCGCTGCGCTTCTGTGATCTTCAGTGCTTCGTCGCTCTTCTTCCGCGTCTCGTTTTGAATAAGGCCATTGGGCCAGGTAATACGAATCGTGTCCGCATCGGCTCGCGCGTCCGTCGCAAACGCCACAGGAACGCCATGGTAAACCTGCTTTCCGTAGTAAGCACCGGACTTCATCTCCACAGTCGCGCCCATGGCTTCTTTCAGGTTCTTGATCCCTTCGATCTGCACGGCCATCCAGTGCTGCGCCGGGGAACTATTCAAGTAGAGATGCAAAGCGCCGTCGGAGGTCATTCGGGCATAGTCTTCACGGTTGTCACTATTGAAGTCGGCATGGATGCCGGATTTTGCCGCTTGAGGCTTCTCTGCTGGCGCCAATGTCGTCTCGTTATTCTGTGCGGCTCTCAATTGGGGGTTATAGGCTACGGCATCGAGCAGCCCGTCGTGATTGAAATCCTGGACGTCCAGCCCCCACGAACCGGCCGGAAGAGCCGAGACATCCATCGGCTCAAATACTTCGTTCAGCTTGTCGCGATATAGAACAGCGGGGCGGTCCGCATAGGTGACCAGCAGATCTCTCGCGGACGCATCGCCGCGCAGCGCAGTCACCGCACCATCAATCGCCGTTCCTGCCGCAAAAGGGAAAGAAGCAGTTTTATCTTCAAACTTTCCGTCTCCATCGTTGCGCAGCAACAATGATTTGGCACCCAGCAGCACGAGGTCCAGATCGTTGTCATGATCATAATCGAGCCAGACGGCTTTGCGCAGGTTGCCGGTGTTGGGGAGATCTGCTGCCTTCGTAAACTGCCCGTGGTTGTTATGGAACAGTATGGCGCCTCCGCCGGTCAGGACGCACAGATCGGGCAGGCCATCATTGTCGAAGTCACCGACTGCAATGTTCCGCACGTCCCGAAGCTGCTCCAGGCCGGTGGACTGCGCAGCTTCAGTGCCGGACTTGAGGAGTTGCACTTTTTGGGGTGACCAGACGAGCAGGTCAGCGTGACCGTTCCCTTCAGTGTCCAGCACTTCCATGCCAGCGTCGGCTGCGTCCCAGCCAGTGCTCAGTACGCGATCGCTATATTCGGTTGGCTCGTCGGCAGCGGAAGGCCTGGGTTCGGGCGGGTCGTAGAGCTCCGCGTAGAAGCACCACTCCATGTCTTCTGGAACGGCCGCGCCCGCGCTGCGTTTTTTCGCCTCTTCAAACAGTTGCCGTTCGTGCAGCGCGGATTCCTTATTTCCCATCCTCTGGTAGAGCGTGAAGAGTTGAAAATGTGGGCCGGCAAGGTTTGGATTGAGCTCTTCCGCCTTCTTGAACTCCGGGAGCGCCTTCTCGTTGTCCCCTAGAGCGCGATAATCCGAGCCCAGATTGTAATGCGCAATGGGCTCATTTGGAACCAGCCGAACCATGCCGTTCAACTGCTCGATGGAACGCGGGTAGTCGCCGTTGTGCTTGTAAACGATTCCCAGATTAAACCATGTATGCGGAATCGAGGGGTCTTGCTTTTGTGCGCGGACAAGCTCAGCGACCCCTGCATCTGTCTGACCCGCCCGCAACAGGGCCAGACCGTAATTGATTCGCTCCCCTACGGAGTTCGGCGCTAAATCGAGCGCCTGACGGAGCTGATCCACCGCTTCCCGATGTGTATCGGGATTCTCATAAAAGGCTTTGCCGAGATTGCGGTGTTCCCAAAGCTGGTTGGCCTGTGGCGTCACCGCGCTGGCAGCGAACAAAGCCGCGCACACGGCGACCGTGGGAACAAGGACTTTCCAAATCTTCATCTACAGGATTACGGCCCTATTTTAGCTGAACAACAACCACCCGCTCAGTAAATGGATGCCGCGGACCGGATGCTAGATTGAGTTCGTGCTGGGACAAAGTGCGTCGAAGATGGCCGCGATGATTCGACAACGGGAAATTTCGTCCGTTGATTTAGTGACCGCGCATCTCACTCGCATCGGCGAGATCAATGCGGACCTGAATGCGGCGGTGAAGGTACTCGCCGACTCAGCGCTCGAGAACGCCGCGAACGCAGACAAGCGACTGGCGGCAGGTGAGCCGGTCGGTCCGTTGCATGGGGTTCCTGTCTCGATTAAAGATTCAATCGATATCGGCGGAGAGTTCTGCACGGCGGGGACCTTCGGTCGGAGCTCGTGCCCCCCGGCTGAGCGGGACGCCGAACTAGTCGGGCGGCTCCGCGTGGCTGGAGCAATCCCCATTGCCAAAACAAATCTGCCTGATCTTCTGTTCGCTTATGAAAGCGATAACTTCATTTTCGGCCGCACGAATAATCCGTACGACCTTGCACGGACAGCGGGCGGCAGCAGCGGTGGCGAATCGGCTCTGATTGCGGCCTGCGGTTCGCCCCTGGGGCTCGGGAGCGATGCGGCAGGAAGCGTTCGCCTGCCCGCCCATTTCTGCGGGATCGCCAGTATCAAACCGACCAGCGGGCGTTTTTCTCAGGTCGGGCATGTGCCTCCGCCGAACGGCATTATCGACGAGTTGTGGTCCATCGGGCCAATGGCCCGTTACGTGGAGGACCTCCGCTTGGCGCTGGATCTTCTATCGAGCGAGGACCACGTAACCCAGCCCCGACGAAAACTAGCCGATTGCCGTGTTGCCGTTTATAGAGACAACGGATTTGCTCCATGCACGAATGAGATTAAAGATGCCGTGCAACAATGCTCTGAGTTTCTTTCCCATTACGGCATGACCGTCGAAGAACGGCGTCCGCCGGGCGTGGAGCGGGCCTACGAACTGGAGATGGGCATTCTTGGCGCCGACGGTGGAGAAGGTATCGAGACATATCTGCAATCGAACGGCACAGCGGAGCCGCATCCCCTGCTCGCCGCGTGGCTGGATCGATTGCGTCCACTACGCGCTGCCTCGCAGGAAGAGTACCGACGGCGTTTTGCCGGGTGGGATCGCTACCGCGGCGCAATGGCGGACTTCTTCACGAAATACGATGTAGTTCTCTGTCCTGTTTACACCCAGCCGGCGCTACTTCATGGCGACTCGGTCATGCCGGGTAACTTTGAAGGCTTCAGCTACACCATGGCCTGGAACGTGGCCGGAACACCTGCGGCCGTAGTACGTTGCGGAACCGTGAAGGGATTGCCGATCAATGTCCAGGTGGTGACAGCCCACGAACAGGACCACCTTGCTCTCGAAGTGTGCGGATTAATCGAACAGGAGTTCGGTGGGTGGCACGCGCCCCCTCTCCAGTCGGCGTCCAGGAGCTAGCCTGGTTTTCTCAAGGCACCAGCAGAACCTTGCCGCTTGCCCCTTTTTCGGCAAACTTCTGCGCCTCAGCGGCTTGGCTCAATCTAAATCTATTGCTGATGGGCATTTTGAACTCGCGTTTCTGGATGTCCTCTGCCAACTGGCGCAGGCGTGAGGCATCGGGCTGCGCCCAGACCGGTTCGACACGGATATCGGCCTTCTCAGCCCCTGAAGGTTTGCCGAGCACGGACGCGAGCACGCCTCCCCTCTTCAGTGTGGGGATCAGCTTTTCGATCGTCTCACCATCAATGGTATCTGCAATAGCGTCGAGATTCTTAAGACAGGCTATTCCCTGGTCTTTATCGAGTGCGACGACTTCGTCTGCACCCAGGCCTTCGGCTTCTCTCTTCTGTTTGTCACGCACACCGGCGATCACATAGGCTCCATGTTTCTTCGACACGTGCACGGCGGTGCGTCCAACGCCTCCAGCGGCACCCGTTACCAGCACTCTGTCGCCCGATTTTGGCTTCACACCTTGCTCGATCAACTGCGCGCCGGTAAGCGTGACCAAGGGAAGAGCTCCCGCTTCCTCCCTATTCAGGCCGTCGGGAACTAGCGCCAGGACTTCGGCCTTGGCCGTCAGGTATTCGGCGTAACTGCGATTCACCAGCCCCATGACTTTATCGCCCACCTTTGGATGGCTGACTCCAGCTCCGACCGCGACTACCTCGCCGCTTACATCACGACCTAAAATCGCAGGAAAACTCAAGGGAATCTGTTCTTTCAGATGTCCTTGGCGCAGTTTCCAATCCACGGGATTTATGCTGGTCGCGAAAACCTTGACTAGAACCTCGCCCGGGCCCGGTTCGGGTGTGGGAACATCCTCGTAGCGCAGTTGGTCCACATCACCATAACCATGCAGCTGAACAGCTTTCATCTCGCCTCCCTTGTCTCTTCCTTACCGGTATCCCGCTAACCTTCGGCAGCGGCCACTCCGAAAGATACGAGTATGCGTCCCGGAATTCAGTACCCAGCTACGAAGAGCTTTGCTCGAGCGCCATCTCCATCACCGAACAGGGAGCCGATTCTCCCGTCCAGATCTCGAATTGGGCGACGGCTTGTTGCAACAGCATCTCCGCGCCATGAATGATCGTACAGCCCTGCGCTTTTGCTCGCTTCAGCAGCAGAGTCTCGTGCGGATTGTAGACCATGTCGAAGACAAGCGCTGCTGGAATCTTTCCAGGAAACAGCGACTCGTCGACCGCGGGATACATGCCGACCGGCGTGGCATGCAGAAGGACGTCGAAGTGTTGACGCTCCGATTCCTGAAGAGGAATCGCATCTGCCTTTACGATTTGGGCCAAGGCCTGGGCGCTCTTCAGATTGCGGCCCGTAACCGTAACGTTCGCGCCGGCATCGGCAAGGGCTACCGCCGCAGCACGCGCCGCGCCCCCGTACCCGGCGATCAGCACAGTCGCATGCGCCAGGCGAAGATGCTGCAGCAGAGGCTTGATCACACCTTGTGTATCGGTGTTCGCTCCCCGCCACTTTCCGCCTTTACGCCACACCGTGTTCACAGCGCCGATTCGCTTCGCCAGCGGTTCCACTACGTCCAGGTGGCGAAGGATGCGCTGTTTGTGAGGGATCGTCACGCTAAAGCCGGCTACTGGCAGAGCAAGAGCCATTTTCATCCAATCTGTCAGCTGTGCAGGCGCTACCAGGAACGGGAGGTACACAGCATCGATGCGCCGGGCCTGAAAAGCCCGATTGTGAATAGCAGGAGATTTAGAGTGCGCTACCGGATCGGCAATAACTCCGTACACGCGAGTATGCTTCGTGAGCTTGTCGGAACGGAACAAAGTGCGCATGGCGCGTGCGGTGATTTGGCCCGGCGCAGTACCATCCCCGTCATTTGGCGCTGCATACGTGTAAACGCACCCGAGAGCCGGAGCCAGAATGCGTGTGGGCGCCCCCACCTCCGACATGGCCAGGGCGATGAGCGGAACATCGCGATGCTCCTTTAGAAAATGAACCAGACGCAGATTGTCGCCTGGCTTCCGCGCAGTAACGGCCATCTTGTAAGCGTCGGCCGGAATGCGTTGGAGGCGCCGAAGCACAGGATCGAGCGCCGGAGTGCTTTCGAAGTTGTGGTACGAGAGCACAACAGGTGTGACCTCGCGCAGTTGCGCTACAGCCGGCTTCATTTGTTCCGCGCTTTCGACTTCGAGATCAACTGCCGTGGCCCCATGCTTCGCTGCTTCGTGCAGCACGGCGATCTGCTTTTCGAGGGATCCACCGAAGCGGCCGTGATTTTGCTTGTGGCGGCAGGTGGCAAGGATCGCAGCGTCGGGATAACTCGCCAGGAGATGCTGGATAACTTCAACACCCGCAAACGGATCGGAAAGATAATCGAGCCGGAACTCCAGGAACGTGTTGCCGTCCTTGTATTCTCTTTCGGCGGCGCGGCCTAGTTCGGCAGAAGTAGAAGACCCTAGCGCAACGCAAATGCGCGGCAAGGATCGAGGGAGTGAAGGCATGCGAAGTCGGTACTGGATAGGGTAGCAGGATCGGAGGTGTACGAGCGTCTTTGGGTTGTGATGATCGCGAGTGCGCGAAACGCAGTCCGCCTGGCGTGGCAGTTCACGCCCCAATCTTGTTCGCGCGGGTCGGCACTCGCGTGATATCTCGCCGTCGTCTTAGGACACGGGTGACGTGTTAACATGGCGTTTAAACAGTCGGGCCCTTAGCTCAGTTGGTTAGAGCGCTACCTTGACACGGTAGAGGTCAGAGATTCGAGTTCTCTAGGGCCCACCATCTCTGATCCCCGTTCAACCCCGCAGATAGCTCCATAACCATCGCGAAAACTGCTCGCCATCGATATTGGGAACATAGAGCCGCGGAATACGAAAGGGAGAATGCCGCTGACGAAAAGCAACAGTCTCCGTGGTGCATGCCCTCTGAAACCCTAACGCCACCACTAACCGCTCCGTGGCTTGTGTGAAGTGCTCGGCTGCGCCGAACGGATAGGAGAAGCTGGTAACTTTCGTTCCCAGCAGGGATTCCAGATACTTCTTACTTCCTTCAATTTCCTCGAACTGACGTTCAGGAGGGAGCGCCGAAAGCTTCGGGTGAGTAAGGGTGTGCGCACCTATTTCCGCTATTGGATTGGCCGCCATCTTCTGTAACTCTTCTTCCGTCATTGCGAAATCGCTGGGATCAGCAGCCTCATGAAAGCGAACCGATCTTCGAAGCGTGTCGATCGCTTCTCTGCGCTCCATGGCGTCCAGTTGCTGCACCACAAGGTGGACACGCTGCAAAGCCTCAACCGGGCGTTCTTCGCTGGCCGGCGCAAGCGTAATCGGCTGTCCGCCTAGTTGCACGCACACACGCTCCATTAAATTCGCACCGAGAATCACGGACTGCAACTCATCCCACCAGAAGGGCACGTGCTTGCCGATGTAGCTAGTCGTGATAAAAAACGTCGCGGGGACTTCGAACTTCTCGAGCAACGGCAGCGCGTAGTGAAAATTGTCCGAATAACCATCATCGAACGTGACGGCGACTGAGGGCTCCGGAGCGAGAGGACGTAGCGCGGAAGGCTTGGCATCACTCAGTCTCGTAGCGCCCGCCTTCCGTATCACTTGAAGCTGTTCGCCAAAATTTTTGGGTTGAACTGCAAGTCCCCACGGGTCCTGTTTCAGCTCCGCGATTCGATGGTACAGGAGAACAACGGTGCGGGCCGAAATTAGGTTCAGACCGCGCCCGACAATTTGCTTCACGCCCCTCGACATTCCCTAGCCCTGCTTTACGGCGATCGCGAAAAGAATCATCTCGTTCTCTGGATCGTTCTGCTGGAGAATTGCAGGAGGCAAATCCTCCACAGCCAAACCATAAAGAAAGGCCGCATTTACTGCCAGGTTGCCTGCGGCATTGACCTCTACCTGATTCGCAGGGAAAAACTCGCCGAGTAGCTTGCCGAAGGACCAACATGTCAAACGCCACGAGTCCTGGTCTAGCTTCAAATGATCGGGTTCGTTCAGGTCGTAAATCTTTGAGATGCAGGGAGCTGTGGCCAGAAGAGTTCCGCCGGGCTTCAAGATCTTTACCACCGTCCGGAGTACCGCCCGCATGTCGTAGATCAGGTGGAGGGTCTGCGTGAGGATAACGCAATCAAAGAGATTCGGTTCAAACGCGCACGGGTCCGTCAGGTTTCCGTGCATGGTGGCTTCCGGCCAGTCTGGGTCCGGATGGAGCACATCGGAGTGAGTAACACGATCGCCTCCGAACTGCCTCGTGTAGTGGCTATTCTTTATCTCCAGCACACGGCCCCGGATAACTGCGGACCTCTCGCCAAGAAAACGTTCGATGTAGTAGCGGTCGAGCGGTTGGCCGCGATCGTAGCCGAACTGCATGCTGACACTGTTGGCTCCTTGTAGCTGCAGCAACGCAAGCTGCCACAGATGATGTACTTGCTTCTGCTTGGCCGTCCCTAAGCTATAAATCCTCTTTCCGGTCCGGTGCTGCACAAAGCGTTTCACTTCTTCGGCAACCAGGTGCGGATATCGCCTGCTGACCTCCCACAGATCTCTCAACAAGGGGCCGCCGAGCCTACGCTCGCTAACGCTGGCGCGAATTTTCTTCCAGAGAAATTCGCCGTAGGTGGCCTCGGCCCGGGAGATGCCACGATGTCGCATTTCTTCGTAAACTGAGGGTCGTCTGTCCAGGCTCACCGCCCCAAGACTGGCGCGTGTAGCCTCCAGCACCTGCTTCGGATTTTCTGTAGAAGGCCGGCATTTCGCGATTACGGTACTATCGACGGCCAGCGAGACAGTCCTCGCAGCGCGCAATAGGAAGTCCCGGTCGCTTGCTGCGGAAACACTGGGATTAAATTGACCGATCCGGTCGAATATGCGGCCCCGATAGAAGGTGCTGGAGTGAGCGAATACGCGATCACCAGCCAGTAGAGGGAGCAGCAAGTCCTCCTGAATGTGGCTGCGTCCGGAGGGCCAAGCTGCCCGGCCCGTTTCGTCCGTCCATTGGAAGTCAAACAGGGCCACATCTGTTTCCGGGTGAGCTTCAAAGAAGCTAAGCCCGGCTTCAATAGCTCTTGGGAGCAGCAGGTCGTTCGAGTCTAGAAACAACAAACAATCCGAAGTTGCCTGAGCGATTCCAATGTTTCGCGCCCCCGCTACGTTCGCGTTGTCATAGCGGATGTAGCGGACATCGGGGCAACCAGCAACGGAATTCGCGAGTGCACCGGTCGCGACGCAATCTACAACCAGAACCTCGCTGGCCGCTTTCGCCTGGTTCAAAACACTGGTGAGAGCGTCGTTCACATGATTATTTCGGTGGCAAACCGTAATAACGACGCCGATTCTTAACGGCAGCCCCTTTGATAGTTCTGCTGTCACTGGTCGTGGCAACAGTAAAGCGCGGTGCTGAACAAACGCTCCCTGGAACGCGTTAGCCGCGATACAGCGCGCCGTTACTCTTGCGGTAATCCTTTCCCCGAACGACTAATTGGCCCAATCCCCCGTGCGCCAAGCGCTTCAATCATGTGCTAAGCGCTTCAATAGTGTATGAGAAGCGTATGGCTATTTGCCAGAGAGTACCACAAATTACATTCAAAAGCTCTCGCGGGTAGTTTGCGCCCGATCGAGATTCAGGCAGCTTAGGTCCTCGTGGGCGCAGTTTCTTGACCGAGCCGGTCCTTCCAGCTCGCCGCGATTTCTTCGAAGATCTGATCCAGCGGAACCGTAATGTCCCAGTTCGGATAGTGAGCCTTCATCTTGCGCAGATCGCTGTAGTAGCAGATGTGGTCACCGGCACGATTCTCGTCCACGTAGCGCCATTTCATCTGGTTGCCCGTAACCTGCTTGGCCTTTTCAAATGCCTCCAGAATGGAGCAGGCGTTGGCTTTACCGCCGCCCAGATTGTAGACCTCGGCGATTCGCGGATTCCGCCAGAACTCGTACATAAACCGGGCCACATCTTCCGAATGGATGTTGTCGCGAACCTGCTTACCTTTATAGCCATAGACCTTGTACTCCCGGCCCTCGACGCTGCACTTGATCAAATAACTGAGGAACCCGTGAAGCTCGACTCCGGAATGGTTCGGCCCAGTGAGGCAGCCGCCGCGCAGACAGCAGGTAGGAATATTGAAGTAACGCCCGTACTCCTGCACCATCACATCGGCCGCAACCTTTGATGCTCCGAAGATCGAGTGCTTGCTCTGATCAATAGGAAAGTTCTCGTCGATACCGTGAGCAAAGTTCGGGTCCGCATAATCCCATCGCGTTTCCAACTCCTTCAATGGAATCGTGTTCGGTCTGTCGCCGTATACCTTGTTGGTCGACATATGAATAAAGGGCGACTCTGGGCAGGAGCGGCGAACGGCCTCCAACAAATGCAGCGTTCCAAGCGCATTCACCTCGAAATCCAAAAACGGAATGGCTGCCGCCCGGTCATGCGAGGGCTGCGCGGCCGTGTGGATGATCAGGTTTGGCCGCAGTTCATCCATTAGCGCGAGGACCTTCTCGCGATCCCGAATGTCCACGGCATGGTGACGATACCCGGTTATCTCGCGCTGGAGGCGCCCTAAAACCCAACTGGTATCACCTTCCGGACCAAAAAATACAGATCGATGGTTGCTGTCAATCCCGTCGACTTGAAATCCCTGCCTCCCGAAGAAAACCGAAACCTCCGAACCGATCAAACCGCAAGAACCAGTAACCAGAACCGTTTTATTGCCCATCGGCCCAAACTATAGCATTCCGGCAATCGTTCTTCCTCACGGAAGTTGTTAACTTGAAAGCATGCCCGTGGCAAGCGAGAAACGCATTGTGGCCCCCAAGCGCCTTTTGTACGGACCCGGCCCCTCCGAAGTAGACCCCCGCGCCTACGAGGCCATGACCCAGCCCGTCACAGGCATTCGCGATCCGTTCTTTCTGGAACTGATCAGCGAGATCCAGTCTGGCTTGCGTCAGGTCTTCGGTACGAAAAACCCTAAAACGTTCCCGCTTCCTGCCAGCGGGAGCGGTGCCATGGAGGCGGCTATTGCCAACTTCGTGCAGCCCGGAATGAAGTTTGCCGTCTTTGCAAACGGCCATTTTTCAAACCGGATCGCCGCAATGGGAGAGCGTCAACGTGCCACTGTGGCAAAGCTCGACACGAAGTGGGGAGAAGTCTTCACTAAAGACGAGGCCCGCGAGTTTATTGATCGTGAACGTCCGCAAGTGGTGGCCTTTGTGCAGGGCGAGACATCCACCGGCACCTATCAATCGGGAAAACCGATCGCCGAAGCGGCGCGGGATGCCGGCGCTTTGGTCATGGCGGATTGTGTTACGACACTCGGCGCCATGCCGGTAGAATTGGATTCTCTCGGAGTGGATGTTGCGTTTAGTTGCTCGCAGAAGGGCTTAAGTTGTCCAGCGGGGATGTCCGCCATCACGGTTTCGCCGAGAGCTTGGAAAATCCTTGAGGAGCGGGCCGAAGAACCTTTTACGTGGTACCTGGACCTTCGTTTACTGGCGAAGTACTATGAGCCGCCGCATGTGTACCACCACACGCCCTCGCCGCCGCTTTATTATGCACTGCATCAGGGCCTGGCCGTAATAGAAGAGGAAGGATTAGCCAACCGCTGGGAGCGTCATCGCCGTGCCCACAACCGTTTGATCGCCGGATTGGAAAGGCTCGGGTTTGAGCCGCTCGTGAAGAATCCAGCCGATCGCCTGTGGCATGTCACCACCGTGACCCCGCCGGCAGGCGTGGATGAGGCGCGACTGCGCCAACGACTGCTTGACGAACACGACATCGAGATCGCAGGCGGGCTGGGCGAACTGACGGGTAAAATTCTTCGCATCGGAACAATGGGACCCCTGGCAACCGACGAGAACATCGATCTCTTTTTAGCGGCACTGGAGCGCTGTCTCTAGTGCGCTTCGCTTCCCAACGGACAAGAATCACAACATGTCATCGGATTTTGTAATTCAGGTGGGACTTGCCCAACTGCAACTCCTGAAAGGCGACATTACGCAGATCGCCGTGGACGCAATTGTGAACGCGGCGAATTCGCAACTGGCCGGGGGCGGCGGTGTCGATGGAGCAATTCACCGGGCGGGCGGTCCGGAAATCATGGGGGAGTTGGACGAGATTCGTTCGCAGATCGGACGTTGTGCGACCGGCGCCGCAGTGGCTACGAGTGCGGGCAAATTGCCGGCAAAGTACGTTTTTCATGCCGTTGGCCCGGTGTACCGCCACGGCGGGAACCAGGAAGCTGAACTGCTGGCCTCCTGCTACTCAACCGCGCTTAACATGGCGGCGGAGCGCGGCGTCAAGACCATTAGCTTTCCTTCCATCAGCACCGGCATCTACGGTTATCCAGTGGAGGAGGCGGCCGCGATAGCCGTAAATACGGTGGCCAATTGGCTTCGGGACCACAGCGGCCCCGTACACACGGTTAAGCTGGTGCAGTTCAGCGAAGCGGACCATCAGATCTACCGGGAGCAGGCCGAAAAATTGCGCGGTAGCCTCGCCGCTGGCAGTCACGGGTAAAATGAACTTTTGCGATGCAAGTTCTTGAGGCTGGTCCTCACAAATACCTTCTGCTGGAGTTAGACTCCGAACTCCTTGGCAATATTGCGCGCCAGGCGGGCTTCGAGTTCAGAATCGACGACCAGGTGCGTGTGGTTTCCATCGACTTGACAGCCGCCGACCGGCAGTCTCCGCTGCTCCTGTTCGATGCGGCGGACCCCGGCAATCTGGGCTGGTTTTCCCGTTGTCAGTTCTATGTGGATGGGAAGTCCGGAAGCGTCCTGCAAACCCCGCTCTCACTGGCGAATCAAAGGGACCGAAACGGCCGCCCGCTCCCGAACTCGGT
>Ga0308173_10001144_pt1 | contig 12782 bp, 12 predicted proteins | sample PhyPR1_FD_203716 | JGI IMG/M metagenome (GOLD analysis project Ga0308173, IMG submission 203716) | Soil microbial communities from UC Gill Tract Community Farm, Albany, California, United States - DLSLS.P.R1 | ecosystem: Environmental > Terrestrial > Soil > Agricultural land | place: USA... | reverse complement strand
CGGCGTGGGCCCGGGCGGACTGGGCTTCCAGGAGGGTCCGGGCTTCGTCGAGTCCGGCCTGGATAAGCCGCGGGGCGACCGGTCCAGCGGTAGTGTGCAGGACCAGGTCAGCCACCCGGAACCTGCGGGCGAGCGGCCCCTGCTGGAGCGCCATGGACTGGGTGCGCTGGTGCGGAACCACCACGAGGTTCCGCCACCACCGGCCGGATCGCAGGAGCAGCACTGTCTCAGTTGCGGTGAAGCCGTTCCGCCGCCAGCCCAGCGGCGCCAGGAGCCGCGCCCGGCGCGGGGTGGTGACAAAGCCGCCGTCGTCAACCGGCCGGTCCGCGCTCCCGGACGTACCGGTTCCCGGGGTACCGGCGGCCTGCGCGAGACCCGCGATGCCTGCCGTGAAAACCTTTCCCGAATCCGGGGTTCCGGAATCCGGGATGACGAGGGAAAGGACCTCCAGCACTTCGGCGAGGGATCCCACCGGCAGCAGCGTGGTCCGGGCCGCCCCTTCACCCGCGCTTCCGGCCAGGCCATAGCCTGCCACGTTGACCTGGACCCGGTACCAGCCGAAGAGCCGCCAGAGCGGCGGCTGGCTGACCTTCAGCGCCTGGATCCGGCCCGGCGGCACGGTCTGGGCCCGGGTGTCCAGGAGTCCGTAGCGCAGCCGGAGGCCGTCCGGGGAATCGGCGGCGGTGAAGTTGTAGCCATGGTTGAACGAGTTCCAATAGGCGGCGACGAGACCGATCGCGGCAGGAATCAGGAAGACCGTGAAGCTCCGGTTTTCGGTGACGGCGGAGAGCATCACCGAGGCGATGCCGCCGGCCGCGATGGCCACACTCTGCTCACTCAGGAGCAGCGAGCCCAGCAGTCTCGACGGCGGCACGGTCAGAACTGTCCGTTCCGGGGCCTCCATGGTGGCGGCTTCCGGTTGCCCGGGCTCCTTTGCCGCCGACGGCAACAGCGACGAACCAGCTGCGCCGGAGGCACCGGACGCGCCGGCGAGAATTGTCGCGCGGAGCTGCCGGGCCTCGTCCGCGCGCAGGTAGGCGAGGTGCACGGCGGATTCGCCGGCGTCGGCGACTTCAAACCTGAGTTCGGCCAGCCCGAAGATCCGCGCCAAGAAAGGTTGCACGACGTCGATGGCCTGCACCCGGTCCAGCCTGGCCTGCCGCTGCTGCTTGAATAGGAAACCGGTGTTGACACGCACGTACCCCTCCGCCACCTGGTAGCGGGTGAAGTACCAGCTCAGGATGAAGCCGATGACGGTCAGCAGCAGCAGTGTGCCGCCGCCGAGCAGGAGCCACGGCGCCCGCCCGGCGAAGCTCTCGTCGAAGACCGGGCCGCCCTGGAGCAGGCGTTCGAATGTGTCGCGTCCGAAAAAGAGGAACAGCGCCGCCAAGGCCACCCAGCCGCGGACGAAGGGAGAGGCCGGGTGCACGCGCAGCCAGTCGGCGTCCCCCGCGCCGGTCCCCTCTGGAGTCAGCGCCATCACCTCACAGCCTTCCCGTCACAGCCCGGCCAGCCGGGCCTCGCCGCGGGCGGACAGCTGTTCGCGGAGCCGGGCGCCTTCGCTGGCGGGCAGGCCGGGGATCTCGGCGCTGGTCCCCGCGGAGGCGGTGTGCAGCTTCAGGGTGCACAGGCCCAGGGGACGTTCGACGGGTCCCACGGCGATGTCGACGTACTGCATCCGCCCGTACGGGACAACGAGGGTGCGCTGGTAAAAGATGCCCCGCCGGATCAGGAGGTCGTCTTCACGCTCGGCGTAGCCGATCGAGCGCACCTGCCGGGGAATCAGTGCCAGCCGCCACAGCGCCAGAAGCAGCCAGACGGCGGGAAGGGCCACGGCCAGCCAGAGCGGCGGCCACTTCCACGTTCCGCTCAGGACCAGGGCGAGGGGAAGTGACAGCAGGGCCACCGCGACCAGGGTTCCCAGCGCCCATCCGGCCAGGCGCACGGTGATGTACTTCGGTGACACCCTGACCCAGTCGATGCCGGGGGGATCAATCGCTTCGGTAGGCATATTCGCCTTCCGCCGGAGGCTTGCTGCGTTTGCCCTGCATCCCGGGACCGGATTCGGCGTCGCCATCCTCGGGCGGGATCCGGCAGAACCGCTCAACGACGAGCCCCACGACCACCATGACGAGCCCGCCGCCGGCCATCGCCAGGGCCTCCCAGGTGATGTCGTGGTTGCTGCGCAGGTTCCACAGCCGCAACTGTTCGATAATGATTCCCGCGTGCCAGCCCAGCAGGACGGCGCCGGTGTAGGCGCAGGCCTGGGCCAGGACCAGGGTCCACGCCGCCAGGATGGGGTTGAGGATTTTAGTTCTCTTGCCGCTGCGCCACCGGAGCACGCGGATGCCCAGCACGAGGGTCAGCCCCACGATCACGCCCATGGTCAGCAGTCCCGTAAGCGGCAGCACGGGGGTGGCCAGGCTGTAGCGGCCGGCCAGCACAGTGGCGATCCAGCCGGCCGCAGCCAGCACCACGGCGATGACCAGCAGGAGCAGAGGGTTGGTCAGCTTCACGGCCGCTCCCCCGTACCGTCCGCGCCGGTGCGTGCTGCGCCAGAGGCGGCTGCGCCGGTGCCAGCCGCGCCGGTAAGGGTGGAGAAGCCGTCAAACGGTGCAAGGTCCGCGAAATCGGCTGCCTTGGCCGCGAGGTCGCCCACGCGTTCGCCGTTGAGCTCCGCCGCGGGATCGATCAGTGACCACGGATAGAGCACGAACGCCCGTTCCGCGGCGCGGGGGTGGGGCAGCGTGAGTTCCGGGTCGGAGCTCACCATGTCCCCGTAGGTGATGATGTCCACATCCAGGGTCCTTGGCCCCCACCGGACGTCGCGGACGCGCAAATGCTTCTGTTCCACCGCGTGGCAATGCCCCAGCAGTTCGAGCGGGGGCAGGGACGTCTCGACGGCGATCACCATGTTGAGGAAGTCCGGCTGGCCCGGCGGGCCTCCCACTGCCTTGGTCTGCACGATCGGCGAGATGGCCAGAAGGCGCACCGCCGGCGGGTCGACGAGGTCTGCGACAGCGGCGGACAGCGTGTCGTTGCGCTCCCCCAGGTTGCTGCCCAGCGCGATCACGGCGCGGGTGTAGAGCGGGCTCATGTCCGTCTCCGGTGCACGCTGACGGAGACGTCGCCGAACTCGACCTCGATCGGGGCATTGGGCTTGTGCACCGTGATGTCCACGGCTGCCAGCGGGAATTTATGCAGCACGTCCTCGGCAATCCGGACGGCCAGGGCCTCGATGAGGTTCAGCGGTTCGCCGGTGATCCAGCCGCGGATGCAGTCGGCCACTTCCCCGTAGTGCGCGGTGTCCACGACGTCGTCGGAGGCCGCGGCCTTGCTGAAATCAAGGTGCAGCACCGCGTCAACCACGAACGGCTGGCCGTCGCGGCGCTCGAAGTCGAACACTCCGTGATGGCCGACGGCGGTGACGCCGCTCAGCGTGATCTGGTCCATGACGCCGCCCGGATCAGTTGGTGCCGGCGTCGGCCGGGGCTGCCGGCGACGGGGGTGCCATGCGGGCGGCGACCTTGACGGCGTCGAGGCTCGGGCCGACGTCGTGCACCCGCACGGCCCAGGCGCCGCGGAAGGCGCTGATGGCGGTCACGGCGGCAGTCGCGGCGTCGCGTTCCACGGGCTGGGCGGCCTTCCCGGCGACGGTCAGGAGGCTGCCGAGGAAGCGCTTGCGGGAACCGGCGACGAGGACCTTGTGCCCCATGCCCTGCAGGACGTCCAAATGCTGCAGCAGCTCCCAGTTCTGCGCCTCGTTCTTGGCGAAGCCCAGTCCCGGGTCCACGATGATCTGCTCCGCCGTGACGCCGGCGGCGTAGAGCTTGTCCCGGACCCCGGCGAGTTCCGTGACAACGTCCCGGGCAACGTCTTGGTAGTCCGTCAAGGTGTTCATGGTGCTGGCGTCGCCTCTGCGGTGCGTCAGGATGTAGGGCGCCTTGGTGCTGGCGGCCAGTTCGGCCATTTCCGGTTCCATGCTCAGGCCCGAAACGTCGTTGATGATCGCGGCGCCTGCGTTGAGCGCGGCAGCCGCCGTCGTGGCGTGGGTGGTGTCGACGCTGACGAGGGCGCCGGCCTTGACGAGGGCCGCGATGACCGGCAGGACGCGGCGCTGTTCCTCGTCAACGCCGACCGTCGTCGCACCCGGGCGGGTGGATTCGCCGCCGACGTCGATGATGTCCGCTCCCGCGTAGAACATGCGCAGGCCGGCGGCGATCGCGGTGTCCGTCGTCGCATAGTCGCCGCCGTCGCTGAAGGAATCGGGGGTGACGTTGAGGATTCCCATCACGAGCGTCCGGTCTGTGGGCAGGTCCTGGAACGTCGCCGCCCGGCGGGGTTTGCGCAGGATGGGGAGGGGCGAGGTTGCGGGGCCGGTCCCCGGGGCTGCGGCGAGGGAGTCCATAGTCTGTTGTTCTTTACCTTCCGATTATGAGGCTCATGGCCTCGGCGCGGGTGGCCGGGTCATGCAGTTGCCCGCGCACTGCGCTGGTGACGGTCTTGGCGCCGGGCTTGCGGATGCCACGCATGGACATGCACAGGTGTTCACATTCGACGACGACGATCGCGCCGCGCGGTTTGAGGTGGGTGACGAGCGCCTCGACGATCTGGGTGGTCAGGCGTTCCTGGACCTGCGGGCGCCGGGCGAACATGTCCACCACGCGGGCGAGCTTGCTCAGGCCGGTGACCCGGCCGTCGTGCGAGGGGATGTAGCCGACGTGGGCCACCCCGTGGAACGGCACCAGGTGGTGCTCGCAGGTGGAGTAGAACGGGATGTCTTTGACCAGCACGAGTTCCTCGTGGTCGAGGTCGAACGTGGTGGCCAGGATCTCGGCGGGGTCGTGGTGCAGGCCGGCAAACATTTCCCCATAGGCCTTGGCCACCCGCTTCGGCGTGTCCAGGAGCCCGCTGCGGTCCGGGTCTTCGCCGATTGCGAGCAGGATTTCCCGTACGGCCGCCTCAATCCGGGGGCGGTCCACTCTGGTGCTTGGATGGCGGGTGTGCCCGCCATCCACCGGGGCAGTAGCGGGGGCGGGAACGTCGTCGTCGAAGTTAGAAGTCACAGAAGAAGCCTAGCCGGGAAGACCGTCGGTCCCGATATCCGTTGCACCGCCCTGGAACGGCTCCTGTCCGCCGACGCCCTGGAACGGTTCCTGAGCGCCGACGCCCTGGGCGTGCGGCGGCTGGGCGTCCAGGGGCTCCTCAAGCCGGGCGTGGGTGGCTTCCTCGTGCGCTTCACGCTCGGCCTTTTCGCGGCGCGACTCCACCGGGCCGGCGCTTTGGACGGGACGGGTCTCTTTGGACAGCCACACTTCACGGAAGTCGCGCTTGCGGATGTTGGAGAAGACGTGCGCGATTTCGGCCTGGTTCAGCGTTTCGCGTTCCAGCAGTTCGAGCGCCAGTTCGTCCAGGACATCCCGGTTCTCAGTGAGGATGGCGTAGGCCTCGTCGTGGGCACCGTCGATCAGGCGGCGCACCTCCTCGTCGACGATGTAGGCGATCTGGTCCGAGTAATTGCGCTCGTGGCCGGCGTCGCGGCCAAGGAACGGCTCGCCGCCGCCCTGGCCGAGGCGCACGGACCCGACGCGTTCGCTCATGCCGAATTCGGTGACCATCTTCCGGGCGATCCCGGTGGCCTTCTCGATGTCGTTGGACGCGCCCGTGGACGGGTCGTGGAAGACGAGTTCCTCGGCGACGCGGCCGCCCATGGCGTAGGCCATCTGGTCGAGCAGCTCGTTGCGGGTGACGGAGTACTTGTCGTTTTCCGGGACCACCATGGTGTATCCCAGGGCCCGGCCGCGGGGCAGGATGGTGATCTTGGTGACCGGGGCGGAGTTCCGCAGGGCCGCCGCCACCAGGGCGTGGCCGCCCTCGTGGTAGGCGGTGACCTTGCGCTCGTGTTCCTTCATGACCCGGCTGCGCTTTTGCGGGCCGGCCATGACGCGGTCGATCGCCTCGTCGAGCGCGCGGTCATCGATCAGGTTGGCGTTGGAGCGCGCCGTCAGCAGCGCGGCTTCATTCAGGACGTTGGCCAGGTCGGCGCCGGTGTAGCCCGGGGTCTTCTTGGCGACGGCCTTGAGGTCCACCCCCATGGCCATCGGCTTGCCCTTGGCGTGCACCTGCAGGATCTGGTCACGGCCGATCAGGTCGGGCGCTTCCACCGAGATCTGCCGGTCGAAGCGGCCCGGACGCAGCAGGGCGGGGTCCAGGACGTCGGGGCGGTTCGTCGCGGCGATGAGGATGACGTTGGTCTTGACGTCGAAGCCGTCCATTTCAACCAGCAGCTGGTTGAGGGTCTGCTCGCGCTCGTCGTTGCCGCCGCCGATTCCGGCGCCGCGGTGCCGGCCGACGGCGTCGATCTCATCGACGAAAATGATGGCCGGCGCGTTGGACTTCGCCTGCTCGAAGAGGTCGCGGACGCGGGAGGCGCCCACGCCGACGAACATTTCCACGAAGTCGGAGCCGGAGATGGAGAAGAAGGGCACCCCGGCCTCGCCGGCAACGGCGCGGGCCAGGAGGGTCTTGCCGGTGCCCGGAGGACCGTAGAGCAGCACGCCCTTGGGGATCTTCGCGCCGACGGCCTGGAACTTGGTCGGCTCCTGCAGGAATTCCTTGATTTCCTCGAGTTCCTCCACGGCCTCATCGGCGCCGGCGACGTCGCTGAAGGTCACCTGCGGCATGTCCTTGTTGACGAGCTTGGCCTTGGACTTGCCGAACTGCATGACCTTGGACCCGCCGCCCTGCATCCGGGAGAGCAGGAACCAGAACAGGACGCCGAGCAGCAGCACGGGCACCAGCAGGGAGAACAGCCCGGAGAACCAGTTGTTTTCGATGGGCTGGTCGGTGAAGCCGCCGGACGGTTTGGCGTCGGTGACTGCCTTCACAACGTCCTGGGCGCGGGCGTTGACGAAATAGAACTGGACGTTCTTGCCCTTGTCCTGCCCGTCGACCTGCAGGTTGTCCTTCAGGACCAGATCCACCCGGTTCTCGGCGTCGAAAATCTTCGCCTGGTCAACCTTGCCGGCGGACGTCAGCAGTTCAAGGCCCTTGTCGGTGTCGATCCGGCTCGCGCCTCCCGGCGCCAGGGTGGCAAAGGCCAGCAGCAGCATGGCCACCACTACGACAATCCAGATGCCCGGGCCCTTGAAGAAACTCTTAGCTTTCATCTGATCGGGGCTGGCCCCGTCCCTCCTGGTAGTGCTGCACGGCGACCGTTCTGCGCGCGTGTGGTGCTGCGTCAGGTTCTAGCTATACACCGTCGCACTAACTCACGCACGGTGAAGGGCAAAAGTTCCCTGTGGGCGTAGCGGTACAGGGCATCCGGCCGCCACGTTGCCGGGCGGGGGCACCTCGGGAGGGACGTGCTGCTTGTAGACGTGCTACTCGTAGACGTGCGGCGCCAGTGTGCCGACGAAGTCCAGGTTGCGGTACTTTTCGGCGTAGTCGAGGCCGTAGCCGACGACGAATTCATTGGGGATGTCATAGCCCACGTACTTGACGTCGATCTTGACCTTCGCGGCCGTCGGCTTGCGGAAGGCCGTGCAGATTTCCACCGATGCCGTGCCGCGGGATTCCAGGTTGGTCTTGAGCCAGGAGAGCGTGAGGCCGGAGTCGATGATGTCCTCGACGATCAGGACGTCCTTGCCCATGAGGTCGGTGTCGAGGTCCTTCAGGATGCGGACCACCCCGGAGGACTGGGTGCCGGAGCCGTACGAAGAGACGGCCATCCAGTCCATCGAGACGTGGCTGTGCAGTGCGCGGGCGAGGTCGGCCATGACCATGACGGCGCCCTTGAGCACGCCGACGATCAGGAGGTCGCGGCCCTCGTAATCCTTGTCGATCTGCGCCGCGAGTTCGGTGATCCGTTGCTGGATCTGTTCCTTGGTGTAGAGAACGTGCTTGAGGTCTGCCTGGACGTCGTTTGAATCCACCAATGGCTCCTGTGTAGATGCGGGTGCGACTATTTTCGGGGCGGCTGTTGAGGCCGGAATACAAGCTTCCCACAGCGGGCGGCTTCGCGGGGAACCCCGGCGGCGGACGGCTTCTCCGCCGTCAGCTGCGCGCGGGACAGCCGGTAGACGCTCACCGCGCCGGGAAGCTCCACCGGACCCGCCGATCCCTGTCGGCGCAGCAGCGCTTCCGCCGCGAGGAGGCGCTGGTAGCTGGGCTGCTGACCGCCGACGGCGGCGGCGGCCTTGGCGATCACCCGGAACCTCAGGGCCGGGGCAAGGTCCCGCAGCGCCGCCTCCGGAAGGCTGATCTCCTCTCCGGTGCGCTCCCGCAGGCGGTCAAAGGTGTTGCTCGCCAGGTCTTCCAGATAGTCCGCGTCGAGCTGAAGGATCGCTGCCGTGCGGGCGAGCGATTCGGCAACGCCGGGGCCGAGCTTTTCCTCCAGCAGGGGCAGCACTTCAACCCGGGTGCGGGACCGTGCGAAGGCCGGATCGGTGTTGGACGGGTCATGCCAGGGATCCAGGCTCTCCACCCGGCAGATCTCCAGGGTGTCCGCACGCCGCAGGCCCAAGAAGGGGCGCAGGAACCGCCCCCGGGAGGGCCGCATCCCGGCGAGCGACCTGGTGCCTGAACCGCGCGCCAGGCCAAGGAGCACTTGCTCGGCCTGGTCATCGAGGGTGTGGCCTAGCAGGATCACGGCTGCGCCGGCCTCGTCCGCGGAATGTTCGAGGGCAGCGTGGCGGGCGTCCCGGGCGGCCGCCTCGGGACCGCTTCCGGTAGCGGCGACGTCGACAGTCCTGATCCGGACGGGAGAGAGTCCGAGGTCCTCGAGGGTCGCCGCGGTGCTTGCGGCGACCTCGGCCGAGCCCGGCTGGAGCTGATGGTCCACCACGACGGCGCCAACGGACACGGGGTGGCCGTCCACATGTCCCCGGCGGGCGAAATACGCGGCGACGGCAGCCAGAGCCAGCGAATCCGGGCCTCCGCTGCAGCCGACGAGGACGCGCTCCGGGTAGCCGGCCCCGGCAAGGGCGTCCTGGAGCATTTTCCGCGCCGTGCCGACGACGGGCGCGAGGCGGCCGGGCCGGCGCCGCCCGCCGGAGACCGATGTTGTACCAGCGGGATAACGGACCGGCATGGCAGCTAGAGGCCCATCCGGTCGAGCCAGAGCTTGGAGTCGTGGATTTCGGCTTCGGTGGGGAGGTGGTCAGCGGACGCCCAGACCTGGTTGAAGCCGTCCATGCCGGCGGCGGCCACCACTTCCCGGACGAACTTGGCACCGTCGCTGTACTGGCGCATCTTGGCGTCGAGGCCGAGCAAGTTGCGGATGAACTTTTCGATCATGCCGCGGTCCTTGCCACGGGCATTGAAGCGCTGCCGGATGGTCTTGACCGAGGGGACAATGCTGGCGTCCACGGCGTCCATGACAACGTTCGCGTGGCCCTCGAGCAGGCTCATCAGGGCCGTCAGTCGGGACAGTGCCGCCTTTTCCTCCGGGCTCTGGAGCAGGTCCAGGATGGCGCCGCGGCCCGGGGCTCCGCCCGGGGCCGCCCGGTCCTTCAGCGACCGCGCGGCGGCAGAGGCCCGCTCCAGGAGGGAATCTACGTCGCCCAGCAACTGGCCGCTGAGGTTTTCGATCTCGTGCAGCATGTGGTGCCGCAGCCAGGGGGCGGCGGCGAACTGCACGCGGTGGGTCTGCTCGTGGAGACAGACCCAGAGCCGGAAATCCGCGGGATCGACGTTCAGTTCGCGTTCCACCGAGATGATGTTCGGCGCCACGAGCAGCAGGCGGCCACCAGCGGGGGCTGTGGAATTGTCCGCCAGCGCGGAGAAGGGGTCGTACTGGCCCAGGACTTTGCTGGAAAGGAAGGCCAGGATGGCTCCGAGCTGGCTACCGGTGATGGCACCGCTGACGCTGGTGGCGCTGGGGGCGAGGGACGCGCGGCCCTCGAGCATCTTTTCCATGGCGGGCCTGAGCATGACGGCGAAGCTCTGCGTGTTGGCCTTGGCCCAGGAGGCCCGGTCCACCACCAGGACCTCGGAATCGCGCAGGTCGCGGGCGGCGTCGAGGCCGGTGATGTGGTGGACGTGCTGCACGGAACGGTCAGCCATGAGCCGCAGGTTTTCGACGGCCGCGCTGATCTCTGCCGCGCCCAGGACGGGGCCGGGGGGCGTCAGGCGGGCGGCCGTGGACGCCGCAAGCTCCCAGTTGATGAGGCCCTGGGCCTGGGCGGACGTCCCGTCGGATGGCCGGGTCGGTGTCTGGCGTGATGGCTGGCTTGATGTCTGGCTCGCAGAGGACTCCATGGGTTCCATCACATCACAGAGCTCCGACAATCCGCCTTAATTTTCGCTGACCGGCGAACCGACAGTCTGCGGGACGGCGGGCGGTCTCATCGACGGCGGCCATGCAATCCACTGCTCCGTAACAATCCACTGCTCCGTAACTGCCGTTTCAGGGATCCAAAAGGGCGGTTTCGGAGCAGTCGACGGCTCGACGTCGGCCGCGCAGCGCCCTTAGTGGCAACCGCAGCGGGCCAGGACGGAAGCAGAGCGGTCCAGCGCGGCCTTGTTCGCAGCCCCGGGCCTCAGCCCGTTGCCGACGAAGGAAAAGACCAGCAGCCGGCCGTCGGCGTCGACGACGTAACCGCTGAGCGCAAGGACCGTGTTCAGCGTGCCCGTCTTGGCGCGCACCAGCCCGGCGCCGGCCGCCGTAGCCCCATCCATGTACCGCTCCCCCAACGTGCCGGTGAGCCCGGCGACCGGGAAGCCGGCAAGGGCTGCCCGCAGCCGGATGTCCGCCCCCGACGTCATGGCCCGGACCACCTCCGTGAGTTGCCGGACCGAGACCCGATTGGCCGGGGCCAGGCCGGAGACGTCCGCGGCCCGGAGCCCTTCAGTGCCAACGCCCATCTCCCGCACTTGCTGCAACACGGCGGCAACGGCGTCGTCGTTGGTCGCGGGCCGGCGGGAGCCGAGGGCCGTCATCCGGCCCATGATCTCGGCGAGATAGTTGTCCGAACTCTGCAGCATGAGATCCAGTTGCTGCCCCACCGTGGCGGATCGGACCTCGGCCAGGACTTTCGCGTGCGCACTCTCTGCCACGGTGCCCGGCTTCACCCGGGCGACGCCCGGCGCCACGGAGAGCCCGGTGGCCTTCGCGGCCGCCGTGAGCCGGGCCGCGAACGCCTCGGCGGCAGTCATGGCCGCATCCTGCGGGCGGGGCCCGGTGGTCTTGGCGGGATCGAACCTGGCCGAATTCAGCGCCAGCGGGTACAGCGGGGCCGTCTCGCCGGCGGCAACATCGTCGGGGCTCCACGCCGGGCTGAGCGCCGGGCCGCTGAAGAGGGAGTCGTCCAGCTGGACGCTTACAGTGCCGGTGGCGCCGTCGTCCTTGAGGGCCCGGACGGTGGCCTGGGCCAGCGTCGCGAGCCCGGCACGGCCCAGAACGGCCCCGGGATCGGAGTCGCCGGCGCCCAGGAGCACGTCTCCCCCGCCGGTCAGGACCACCGAGCCGGGCGTGGGCCCTGCCACCACCCGGGTGCTGAACTGGTGGTCCGGGCCCAGGACCCGCAGGGCCGCGCTGGCTGTGAGGAGTTTCATGTTCGACGCCGGCACTCGGGCCTCGTCGGCCGCCCGTTCAAAGAGCACCCGGCCGGTGGCGGCGTCCTGGACGATCCCCGTAAAGGTGCCACCGCCGTCGGGCTTAAGGGTTTCGTTGAGCTGGGCCGCTAGGGCGGGGCCGGCGGGAACGGCCGCGGCAGTGCTGAGGGGGCCGATGCCGCCCGACCCGCCGGGCGCACTCAGCCTCGTGGGCGCTTGCTGCCAAAGCGGGACGGCCGGCGAAGCGTCCGAGGGCCGGTCCGGGCCAAGGAAGGCAGGGGCGATCGCGATGCCCGCCGGCAGGGCAACGGCCGTCACCAGGAGGGCTTGGAGCAACAGCGCGGGAATCCCCCGAAGCCTGCCGGGCACCGGGCCGCTGCCGGCGGGGCCGGTTCTGGGTTTCATGCTGCTGCTGTTTCCTATAGTCGTGGTGTCGTCGCGGTGTAGTCATGATGGAGGGCCGGCACACTTCTGCTGGAGCCCTCGTTGGACTCTTCGTATGTAGTCCTGAAATACGCCGCTGGTTCCTGAAACCAGCGCCTCTCCCTATATCCTCAATAGTAGTCGGCGGCACCGACAGCCCTTTTGCGCGTGCCGCGCACCCCTGAATTCGTCAAGGAGCATTCCATGAAGCATGACGTGACTATCGAGATCCCCAAGGGATCGCGCGTCAAGTACGAAGTCGACCACGAGACCGGCCGCGTCCGCCTGGACCGTGTCCTGTTCACGTCGATGCAGTACCCCACCCACTACGGTTTCTTCGACAACACCCTGGGCGAGGACGGGGACCCGCTGGATGCGCTGGTACTCCTGCAGGACTTCGACCTCTACCCTGGCGTGATCGTCGAGTCCCGCCCGATCGGCGTCTTCAACATGACCGACGACGGCGGCGGCGACGCCAAGATCCTCTGCGTCCCCACCGATGCCCGGTTCGACCACATCAAAGAGATCAGCGACGTCAGCGAGTTCCTGATCAAGGAAATCGAGCACTTCTTCACCCGCTACAAGGACCTGGAGCCGGGCAAGTGGGTCAAGGCCGAAGGCTGGGGCGACCGCGCCGCCGCCGAAGCCGAGCTGGAGGCATCCATCAAGCGCTACGTTCCGGCAGCCGGACACTAATCGCGCTCACGCCTGCACTCCAACGCGGGGTCACTTACCGCCCATCCGGAACCCGGAATCGGGCGGGAAGTGACCCCGCGTTTTTTGATCCGGAAGGGCCAACCGAT
>Ga0308173_10001142_pt1 | contig 12786 bp, 11 predicted proteins | sample PhyPR1_FD_203716 | JGI IMG/M metagenome (GOLD analysis project Ga0308173, IMG submission 203716) | Soil microbial communities from UC Gill Tract Community Farm, Albany, California, United States - DLSLS.P.R1 | ecosystem: Environmental > Terrestrial > Soil > Agricultural land | place: USA... | reverse complement strand
ACCCACTCGACGAGGTGAGCCAGGAACGCCAGCACGTAGACGATCGAGGCGAACATGATGGCGTTGTCGCTGAAGGCGGCGAACTGCGCGGTGCTCACGCGGGCGACTCCTCGTGCGGTGCGGTGTCCGATGTCCTGATCGAGCGCTCGAGCTCGTCGACCTCGCCGGCGAGGTCACCCCCGGAGCTGCGGTCGAGGCCGGCCAGCTCGACCACGGTACGCCCGCGACCGGTCGCGTCGGTGGTCCGGGTGACGCGCACCCAGGCCCGGCGCGGGCGGATGAACAGCGAGCCCATCAGGCCGACGATCCCGAGCAGCACCCCGCCGAGCGCGATGCCCTTGCCGGGTGAGTGGCTCACCTGGAGCTTCACCCACCGCTTGACCCCGTCGAAGCGGATCGAGCCGAGGCCGTTCGGCAGCTGTACGGTCTGCCCGGGCGACAGCTTGATCCGGGCGTCCGGGCCGAGCCGCTTCGGGTCGGAGCTCGGGAACGACTTCAGCTTCGACTTGTCGAGGGAGTAGACCGACTGCGGCTTGCCGTTGTCGAGGCCGAGGTCGCCGTGGTACGGCGTCAGCGACATCACCGGGTCCAGCGCGTCGGGGAACTGGGAGAACGGGCCCTGCTGCATCGTGAAGCCGTACGTCGGGAGGAAGAACCCCTCGAAGCCGAGCTGCTGCGGCTGCGCGTCGAGGACCTTGATGACCCCGACCGAGCGGAACGACGGGTCCTGGGGCAGGAACACGACAGGTCCCTTGTAGGCCACGTTGCCCTGCCCGTCGCGGACCGTCACGACCGGGGCGTAACCGTGCCCGACGAGGAACACGCTGGTGCCGTTGGTGGTGAGCGGGTGGTTCACGGCCAGGTCGTGCTGCTGCGCGGGCGTACCGGGCCGGGAGTGGTAGGTGATGTTGGCGTCGAAGGACTCCGGCTGGCCCATCTCCGGGCCGCTGGTCAGGAACTTCACGTGGAAGTCGTCGACGTGCAGGCTGACCGGGGCCAGGTCGTCGGGCGAGAACAGCCGGCCGGGCGCGAAGTCGTCGTACTGGCTCAGCGAGTTCGAGAACCCCTGCCCCACCACGGTCACGACGCTGCCCTTGTAGCCGAACATCTGGCCGTAGGCGAAGCCGACGAGCACGACCAGCACCGACAGGTGGAACAGCAGGTTGCCGGCCTCGCGGAGGTAGCCGCGCTCGGCCGAGACCGCGGCGTCGTGGTCCGCGACGCGGTAGTGCTTGCCCCGCAGGGCTGTCCGGGCCCGCACGAGGACGATGTCGGCGTCCTCGTCGAGCTCGAAGCGCCGCGACTCCGGCAGCCGGTCCAGGTGCCGCGGCACCCGCGGCGGCGCGGCCCGCAACGCCCGCCAGTAGATCCGCAGCCGCGGCACGATGCAGCCGACCAGCGAGACCATCAGCAGGATGTAGATCGCCGAGAACCACACCGAGCTGTAGACGCTGAACAGCCCGAGCTTGTCGTAGACCGGGGTGAGCTGCGGGTGTCGGTCCTGCCAGTCGGCGACCTTGACCGCGTCGATGTTGCGCTGCGGTACGACGGACCCGGGGACCGCCGCGAGCGCCAGCAGGAACAGCAGCACGAGCGCCGTACGCATCGAGGTGAGCTGGCGCCACGCCCACCGGGACAGCTCGACCGGGCTCAGGGCGGGTGGAGCCGAGGGCGGCTGCGGCGGCTGCGAGGCGGACCCGCCGGCCTCGGTGTGCTCGGAGGTCAGCGTCATACCGGGGCCTCGAAGCCGGTCACCAGGGAGCGGAGGTCGGCGACCCACTGGTCCCACAGGCCGGTGACCAGCAGCAGGCCGACCACGATCAGCATCACCCCGCCGGCCCGGGTCACCCAGGCCTGGTGCCGACGCACCCAGCGCACCGCGCCCAGGGTGCGGCGGAAGGCCAGCCCGGCCAGCAGGAACGGGATGCCGAGGCCCAGGGAGTAGGCGACGCTCAGCACCGCGCCGCGGGTGGCCGTGCCCTCGTGCAGCGCCAGCGCCTGCACGGCTGAGAGGGTCGGGCCGATGCACGGCGTCCAGCCGAGGCCGAACAGCACGCCGAGCAGCGGGGCCGCGGCCAGCCCGACGGCCGGCACCCGATGGACCCGCACGTCCCGCTGTAGCCACGGCACCAGCCCGATGAAGGCGACGCCGACGAGGATCGTGAAGAAGCCGAGCGCGACGCTGATCTCCCGGGTGTAGCGGAACAGCCAGTCACCCAAGGCACCGGAGAGCGTGCCCAGCACCACGAAGACGAACGAGAAGCCGAGCACGAACAGCAGGCTGCCGAGCACCATCCGGCCGCGCCGGGCGTGCTCCAGGTCGGCCCCCGACAACCCGGTCGCGTAGGACAGGTAGCCGGGCAGCAGCGGCACCACGCAGGGCGAGAAGAACGACACCAGCCCCGCCACCAGCGCGACCGGCAGCGCCAGCACCAGCGAGCCGGAGAGCACGGTGTCGCGGAACCACAGGCCCACGTCGAGCGGCGTCACGCGCCACCCCCGGAGGAGGCGTCGTCGACGAGGTCGTCCAGGGTGGTCCGGGTCAGGCTGCCGAGCACGCTGCCGGCGACCCGGCCCTGCGGGTCGACCACGACGGTGCTCGGCACGGAGTTCGGGGTGAGGGTGCCGCGGAACGCCAGCAGCGTGCTGCCCTGCTGGTCGTAGATCGACGGGTAGGGCACGTCGAAGCGGCGGACGAACGCCTTGGCGGCGTCCTTACTGGGGTCGCGGCTGTCGATGCCGAGGAAGACCACGTTCTTCTTCGCCAGGTCGCGCGAGGCCTGGGCCAGCATCGGCGCCTCGGCTCGACAAGGGCCGCACCAGGAGCCCCACACGTTGACGACCACGACCTTGCCGCGGAGGTCCGAGAGGGAGACCCGCTTGCCATCGAGGGTGCGGCCGGCCACCGCACCGGGCGTCTTGCGGTCGGCCGCCTTGACGGAGGTGATGATCCCCTTGCCCGCCACGTAGCCCTGGTTCCCCGAGGTGCCCACGTCGCTCGAGCACCCGGCCAGCACGAGGGCACTGGGCAGGGCGAGCGCGAGCAGGGCGGCGCGGAGGGAGGTCACGCGGGTGGCGCCTCCTGCTCGACTCCCCCGGACGAGAAGTTCTTGTGCCGGTCCTTGACCGGGATCAGGTCCGCTGCGGGCTCGGAGTAGCGCACCGTGGTCAGCTCGTCGCCGTCGAACTCCAGCGAGGTGAGGCTGCACAGCGTGCACTGGCGGTTGCGGGGGTTGTGCACGAACGAGCGCCGCTCGACGTGCAGCCGGGTCACCCAGATCGGCAGCTGGTGGGAGACGATCACCGCCTCGTGGCCGCGGGCCGAGTCGCGCGCGTCGTACACCGCGGCCATCATCCGGGCCACGACGGCCTTGTACGGCTCGCCCCAGGACGGCCGGACCGGGTTCCACAGGTGCCGCCAGGACGACGGCCGCTTGAGGATGCCGGCGCCGACGCTGAACCGGCGGCCCTCGAAGATGTTCGTCGACTCGATGACCCGGGCGTCGGTGACGATGTCGACGCCGCGGGCGTGCGCGGTCGGCCGGGCGGTCTCCTGGGCCCGCTCGAGCGGCGAGGCGACGACGTAGGTGATGTCCCGGTCGCCGACGGCGTCCGCGATCCGCTGCGCCATCTGCAGGCCGAGCTGGGAGAGGTGGTAGCCGGGCAGGCGGCCGTAGAGCACGCCCTCGGGGTTGTGCACCTCGCCGTGCCGCAGGAGGTGCACCGTGGTCCGGTCCGTCATCGGGCTCCTCCGCCCGTGCCGGCGCCGGTGACCTGCACCGCCGCGGCGGCCCGGGCGGCGGCCGGCAGCGCCGCCAGGATCCGGTCGAGCGCGCGGTCGTCGTGGGCCGCGGAGAGGAACCACACCTCGAACGCGCTCGGCGGCAGGTACACGCCCCGCTCGAGCATCGCGTGGAAGAACGCCTTGTAGCGCTCGGGATGCTGCGCGCTGGCAGCCGCGAAGTCCGGCACCTCGGCGACGCCCTCGTCGGTGAAGAAGACGCTGAACATGTTGCCGACGTTCTGCACGACGTGCGGGACGCCCGCCTCGGCCAGCGCGGAGGCGGCCGCCTCGCGGACCACCTGGGCGGCCTTGTCGAGGTGCGCGTAGACCTCGTCGGTGGCCAGCCGCAGGGTCACCAGCCCGGCGGTGGTGGCGACCGGGTTCCCCGACAGCGTCCCGGCCTGGTAGACCGCGCCCTCCGGGGCCAGCATCGACATCACGTCGGCCCGGCCGCCGAACGCGGCGGCCGGGAAGCCGCCGCCCATGACCTTGCCGTACGTCGTGAGGTCGGGCGCCCAGCCCTCGACGGCACCGTCGAGCCCCCAGTGCCCGGAGCGGGTGACCCGGAAGCCGGTCATCACCTCGTCGCTGACGAACAGCGCGCCGTGCGCGCGGCAGGTCTCGGCCAGCATCCGGTTGAACCCGGGCGCCGGCGGGACCACACCCATGTTGCCCGGGGCGGCCTCGGTGATCACGCAGGCGATCTCGTCGCCGTGCTCCGCGAAGGCCCGCTCGACGGCCGCCGGGTCGTTGTAGGGCAGCACGAGCGTCGCGGCGGTCGACGCGGCGGGCACACCCGGCGTCCCCGGCACCGCGAAGGTGGCCAGCCCGGACCCGGCCTGCGCGAGCAGCGAGTCGACGTGGCCGTGGTAGCAGCCGGCGAACTTCACGACCAGCTCGCGGCCGGTGAAGCCGCGGGCCAGCCGGATCGCGGACATGGTGGCCTCGGTGCCGCTGGAGACGAACCGGACCTTCTCCGAGGGGGTCCGCCCGACGATCGCCTCGGCGAGCTCGACCTCGGGCCGGGTCGGGGTGCCGTAGGAGGTGCCGCGCGAGACGGCCTGCCGCACGGCCTCGATGACCTGCGGGTGCGCGTGACCGAGCAGCATCGGTCCCCAGCTGCCGACCAGGTCGACGTACTCGGTGCCGTCGACGTCGAAGAGGTACGGCCCGGTGGCCCGCTCGATGAACCGGGGCGTGCCGCCGACGGCGTTGAACGCGCGGACCGGCGAGTTCACCCCACCGGGGGTGACGGCGTGCGCGCGCTCGAACAGGGCGGCGGAGGCGGCCGTGGACGCGGCGGCGGGTTCGGCACTCACCCGGGCATTCTCCCCCGCGGGCGGCCCGGACCACGAACCCGGTCCCGGTGGCCTGGATGTGAGACGCGCTACGCGATCGGGCGTACGGTGACCTACGTCGCACGCCCGGGCGATGCTACCGATGCGTAACCCGGGCGCGCCCGCCTCGTTGGAGGTGTGAGTGAGGGAGCACACGGGTATCTGTCGCGTAGCCCGGCGGATACCGGGACGAATGGGGAGTAGGCACGGATGTCGTCGCACAAGCGCATGACCACGTTCCAGAAGGCCACGGCCCTGGTGCCGCTGGCGCTGCTGTCAGGTGCGTGGACCACCAGCCTGACCATGACCGGCTCCGCCAGCGCGGACGGCCAGGACGGCAGGCTCCCGGACGGCACGAGCGTCCCCGACCAGGCCATCAAGGCCCCCGCCAGCGTCTCCAACCCCGGTGAGATCGCGCCGGGCGTCCCGAAGGGCTCCGCCGACCAGGTCATCGCCGGCGCCTCCGCCAACGGCATCCCGGCCGCGGCGCTCGCCGCCTACCAGCGCGCGGCCCAGGTCATCGACTCGGCCGACAAGGGCTGCAACATCGACTGGACGCTGATCGCGGCGATCGGGCGCGTCGAGTCCAACCACGGTCGCTACGGCGGCAACACCCTCGACTCCAACGGCGTCAGCCGGCCGGGCATCTACGGCATCCCGCTCGACGGCAGCAACAGCACCGCGAAGATCTCCGACACCGACGCCGGCCAGTACGACAACGACCCGCAGTACGACCGCGCGGTCGGCCCCATGCAGTTCATCCCCTCGACCTGGTCGGTCGTCGGCGTGGACGGCGACAACGACGGCAAGCGCAACCCGCAGGACATCGACGACGCGGCGCTGGCCACCGCGGTCTACCTCTGCTCCGGCAACGAGGACCTGTCCACCACCGACGGCCAGAAGTCCGCGGTCTACCGCTACAACCACAGCCAGGAGTACGTCGACCTGGTGCTGTCGATCATGCGGGCCTACGCCGACGGCGACTTCTCCTCCGTGCCGACCAGCTCGGCCGGGACGACCACCTTCACGCCCGACTACGGCGACTCGGTGCTCGCCTCCGGCACGACCGGCTTCCACTACCCGAAGGCCCAGGGCGGCAAGCGGTCCTCCGGGGTCCGCAGCGGCTCGACGTCGACGGGCCGCTCGCGCTCGTCGGCCCCGTCGACCTCCGGCTCGACCGGCACCGTGACCGGTGGCGGCGCTCCCTCGGTCAGCAACCCGACCGGGGGCGGGACGGCGAGCGACCCCAAGGACACGGTCAAGAAGACGACCGACACGGTGAAGAAGGCCACCGACGGCGCGACCGGCACGGTCACCAACACCGTCACCCCGCTGCAGCAGGCGACCACCTTCTGCCAGAGCACCTACAGCGGCGCCCAGATCACGCTGATGGGCGGTCTGGACAAGTGCACCTCGGCCTACCTCGACGGCGGCGCTGCCGCCGTCAACAACCTGCTCAGCAGCCTGACCGGCGGCGGCACCGGCACCGGCGGCGGCCTGCTCCCCTGACCCGTCGACCCGGGTCATAGTTCCGCTTGACCCGGGCCAAAATTCCGGTCGAGCCGGGCCAAAGTTCCGGTCGAGCCGGGCCAAAGTTCGGCCGCCCCGGGTCAGATTTCGGTCAGCAAGGGCGGATTTTGGCCCGGGTCAACGGGAACTATCCCCCGGGTCAACGGGAACTATCCCCCGGGTCGACGGGGACTTTGACCCGGGTCAACGAAGGGGTCAGGACAGGCGGGGGGCGACCTCGGCGGCCCAGTAGGTGAGGATCACGTCGGCACCGGCGCGCCGGATCGAGGTGAGCGTCTCGAGGATGGCGGCGTCCCGGTCGATCCAGCCGTTCGCGGCGGCGGCCTCCACCATGGCGTACTCGCCGGAGATGTTGTACGCCGCGACGGGGACGTCGACCGCCTCCCGGACGGCCCGCACCACGTCGAGGTAGGCCAGCGCCGGCTTCACCATCACCAGGTCCGCGCCCTCCTCGACGTCGAGCAGCGCCTCGCGGACACCCTCGACGACGTTGCCGCCGTCCTGCTGGTAGGTCCGCCGGTCGCCCTTCAGCGAGGAGTCGACGGCCTCGCGGAAGGGGCCGTAGAAGGCGGAGGCGTACTTCGCCGAGTACGCCAGGATCGCGACGTCCTGGTGGCCGGCCCCGTCGAGCGCGGCGCGGACCACCCCGACCTGGCCGTCCATCATCCCGCTGGGTCCGACGAGGTCGACGCCCGCGGCCGCCTGGGCGAGCGCCATCTCGGCGTACACCTCCAGCGTCGCGTCGTTGTCGACCGCCCCAGAGGGCGTCAGCAGGCCGCAGTGGCCGTGGTCGGTGAACTCGTCCAGGCACAGGTCGGCCATCACCGGCAGGGCGTCGCCGACCTCGGCGACCACGTCGCGGATCGCCACGTTCAGGATGCCCTCGGGATCGACGGCCCCACTGCCCACCGCGTCCTTGCCGGTGGGTACGCCGAACAGCATGATCCCGCCGAGCCCGAGCTCGGCCGCCTCGGCCGCGGCCTTCCGCACCGAGTCACGGCTGTGCTGCACGACGCCGGGCATGCTGCTGATCGGCGTCGGCTCCGTGGCCCCCTCGCGGACGAACACGGGCAGAACCAGCTGGCGCGCCTGCAGCGACGTCTCCGCGACCATCCGGCGCAGCGCCGGGGTACGGCGTAGCCGGCGCGTCCTGGTCTCCGGGAACCCCATCGGCTCAGGTGGCCTTGCGCCGCGCCGACGGCCGACGCTCGGACGGCTTGGTGACCGGCTGGCCGGCCTCGAGCATGGCCGCGCGCCGGGAGGCGCCGAAGTCGGCGAGCGCGTCCACGACCGCCTCCACCGACGGCTTCGGGGCGAGCACGTCGACCCGCAGGCCGTGCTCCTCCGCGGTCTTGGCGGTGGCCGGGCCGATCACCGCGATGATCGTCGAGGCGTGCGGCTTGCCGGCGATGCCGACCAGGTTGCGCACCGTCGAGGACGACGTGAACACGACCGCGTCGAACTTGCCGGTCTTGATCGCCTCGCGGACCGGCGCCGGCGGCGGGGTGGCCCGCACGGTGCGGTACGCCGTCACGTCGTCCACCTCCCAGCCGAGGTCCAGCAGCCCGGCGACCAGGGTCTCGGTGGCGATGTCGGCACGCGGCAGGAACACCCGGTTGATCGGGTCGAGCACGTCGTCGTACGGCGGCCAGTCCTCGAGCAGCCCGGCGGCGGACTGCTCGCCGGACGGGACGAGGTCGGCACGCAGGCCCCACGCCTCGATCGCGGCGGCGGTCTTCTCGCCGACGGCGGCGATCTTGAGACCGGAGAACGCGCGGGCGTCCAGGCCGTACTCGTCGAACTTCTCGCGCACCGCCTTCACCGCGTTGACCGAGGTGAACGCGATCCACTCGTACCGGCCCTCGACCAGGCCGCGGATCGCCTTGTCCATCTGCAGCGGGTTGCGGGGCGGCTCGACCGAGATGGTCGGCACCTCCTCGGGCACCGAGCCGTAGCCACGCAGCCGGGCGGACAGCGCGCCGGCCTGCTCCTTGGTGCGGGGCACCAGCACCCGCCAGCCGAACAGCGGCTTGGTCTCGAACCACGACAGCGCGGTGCGCAGGTCCACGACGTCGCCGACGACGGTGACCGCCGGCGGCGCCATCCGGGCCGCGCGGGCGTCGCTGCCGACCCGGCCGAGCGTGGAGACGAGGGTCTCCTGCTCGGTGGTGGTGCCGACCCGGGTCATCGCGACCGGGGTCTCCGGGCTGCGACCCGCCTCGACCAGGGCCGCCGCGACGTCGGCGATCGAGCTCACCGCGGACAGCAGCACCAGGGTGCGGTCGTCGGCGTACTGGCTCCAGTCGACCTTCGCCTCGGAGCAGTTCACGACCGCGACCTCGCGGTGCTTCTTGTCCGTCAGCGGCACGCCGGCGTAGGCGGGGACCGCGGTCACCGACGAGACGCCGGGCACGATCTCGAAGCCGACGTTGGCCTTGACGCAGGCCTGCGCCTCCTCGGGGCCGGACGCGTAGACGAACGGGTCGCCGGCCATCAGCCGCACGACGCGCTTGCCGGTCTTCGCCTGCTTGACGATCACCTTCGCGCGGCCGGCGTGGGTCAGCGGCTGGCCGTCCTGCCCGAACCCGCCGTCGACGACCTCGGCGCGCGGGCAGAACCGCTCGACGAGGGCGGCGTGCTCGGGGGTCTCGGTGACCACCACCTCGGCGCCGCGGAGCAGCTCGACGGCACGGACGGTGAGCAGCTCCGGGTCGCCGGGGCCGCTGCCCACGAACGACACGAAGCCGACGGGGAGGGCCGACGGCACGGGGGCCTCGACCGTCGCGGCCGCGGCACTGCGCGCGGGCGACGTCTTCTTGGCGGCGGCCTGGGTGGTGACCGGCTCGGCCGTCGTCCTGGTGCTCTTGCTAGCGGTGTTGCTCACAGTCGCCTTCTTGCTACTCGTGGTGGGCTGTGTCTTCTTCGTCCGGGTCCTGCTGGTGGTCATGACGCCGCCTCCTGCACGAGCGTCGACGCACCGTCGTCCAACATCTCCTCGGCCAGCGTGCGACCGACCTTCTCCGCCTCGTCCGGCAGTCCGGTCGCCGAGCGTCGTACGGCGACCGCACCGTCCGGCGACAGGGCCACGGCCCGCAGCCAGAGCTCGTCGCCGTCGTCGCCCTCGGCGATCTCGGCGAGCGCCCCGACCGGCGCCGCGCAGCCCGCCTCGAGGGCGGCCAGCACCGCGCGCTCCGCGGTGACGGCCGCGCGGGTCCGCGGGTCGTCCACGGCGCCGCGCACCTCGTCGGCGAGCGGGTCACCGGCCCGGCACTCCACCGCCAACGCACCCTGCCCGGGGGCGGGAAGCATCTGCAGCGGATCGAGCGCCTCGGTGACCTCGTCCAGCCGGCCGAGCCGGGCGATGCCCGCCCGGGCCAGCACGACCGCGTCGACGTCACCGGAGACGACCTTGCCGATCCTGGTGTCCACGTTGCCACGGATTCCGACCACGTCGAAACCGAGACCGAGCGCGCGCAGCTGCGCGGCCCGTCGCGGCGACCCGGTGCCGATCCGGGCACCGGCGGGCAGCTCCCCCAGCGTGAGGCCGTCGCGGGCGACGACGACGTCGCGCGGGTCCTCCCGCCGGGGTACGGCGGCCAGGGTGATCCGCTCGTCGGGGGTGGTGGGCAGGTCCTTGAGGGAGTGCACCGCGAGGTCGACCTCGCCGCGCAGCAGGGCGTCGCGCAGGGCGCTCACGAACACGCCGGTGCCACCGAGGCTGGCCAGCGGCGCCGAGGACACGTCGCCCTCGGTGGTGACCTCGACGAGCGTCACGTCGCGGCCGAGCGCCTCCCGCAGCGCGGCGGCGACCTGCTCGGACTGGGTGCGGGCGAGCAGCGAGCGGCGGGTGCCCACCCGGATCGGGCCGGTCGGCGGGGTGCTCATCGCATGCCCTCCGCCCGGGTGACGGCCTCGACCGCGTCGGGGTCGAGGGAGAACAGCTCGGCGAGGGCCGTGGCGTAGGACACCGCGCCCGCCTCGTTCGCGAGCTCCTTGACCCGCACCGTCGGCTGGTGCAGGAGCTTGTCGGCGACGCGGCGGACCGCCTGCTCGACCTCCGCGCGGACGGTCGGGTCGAGGTCGGGCAGCCGGCTGGCCAGCCGCTGCATCTCGCCCTCGACGATCCCGGTGGCCATGGTGCGCAGCGCGACGACGGTGGGGGTGACGGTGGCCGAGCGGCGGGCGGCGAGGAAGGCGCTGATCTCCTGCGCGACGATCTCCCGGACCGCGGCGACGTCGGTCGCGGCGTCGCCCTCGTTGACCTCCTCGGCCAGCCGGGCCAGCCCGAACAGCGAGACACCCGGGAGGTCCGCGACCGCCGGGTCGACGTCGTGCGGCAGGGCCAGGTCGATGACGGCGAGCGGACGCCGGGCCCCCTCGCGGGCCGCGGCAACGACGGCCAGCGGCAGGACCACGCCGGTCGCGCCGGTGCACGAGACGAGCAGGTCGCTGCCGGCGAGCTCCTCCTGCACGGAGGTGAGCGGCACCGCCCGCCCGTCGTACTGCTCGGCGAGGCGGCGGGCGCGGGAGTCGGTGCGGCTGGAGACCACGACCTCGGCGGCGCCGAGCCGGCTCACCGTGGCGACCGCGAGGCCGGCCATGGACCCGGCGCCGACGACCAGCACCCGCTGGCCGCTGACCGGGCCGATCTCGGCGGCCGCGCGCTCCAGCGCCAGCGAGACCAGCGAGGGCGCGGCGCGCTGCACGTCGGTCTCGGCGTGCACGCGCTTGCCGACCCGCAGCGCCTGCTGGAACAGCACGTTGAGGGCCGGGCCGACGGTGGCGGCCTCCTGGCCGACCCGCAGCGCGTGCCGCATCTGGCCGAGGATCTGGCTCTCCCCGACGACCATCGAGTCCAGGCCGGCGGCCACCCCGAACGCGTGGGAGACGGCGCCGTCGTCGTAGTGGACGTAGAGGTAGGGCACCACGTCCTCGGGAGCCTCGTCCGCGATCTCGCACAGCAGCCGGGAGACCGCCTCGACGCTGCCGTGGAAGCGGTCGACCTCGGCGTACACCTCGATCCGGTTGCACGTGGTCAGCACGGTCGCCTCGAGGACGTGCTCGCACAGCATCACGTTGTGCACCAGCTTGTCGACGCCGTCGGCGTCGAGCGCGAGCCGCTCGAGCACCGCGACCGGCGCGGTCTTGTGCGAGACACCTACGACCAGCACGCTCATGCGCCCACCACCCCGTCCAGCTCGATCCCGTCGACGCCGTGCTCCGCGAGCGCCTTGCGCTGCTCGTGGTAGGCGAGGATCTGCAGCTCGATGGACAGGTCGACCTTGCGTACGTCGACCCCGTCGGGCACCGACAGCACGGCCGGCGCGAAGTTCAGGATGCTGGTGACGCCGGCCGCGACCAGCCGGTCGCACACGGCCTGGGCCGCGACCGCCGGGGTGGCGATCACGCCGATCGCGACGCGGTGCCGCTCGACCAGGGCCTCGAGCTCGTCGAAGTCGCGGATGCCGAGCCCGCCGACGTCCTCGCCGTGCCGCGCGGGGTCGGCGTCGAGCAGCGCGACGATCCGGAAGCCGCGCGAGGAGAAGCCGCTGTAGTTGGCGAGGGCGTGGCCCAGGTTGCCGATGCCGACGATGACGACCGGCCAGTCCTGGGTGACGCCGATCTCGCGGGCGATCTGGTAGCGGAGGTACTCCACGTCGTACCCGACCCCGCGGGTGCCGTAGGAGCCGAGGTAGGACAGGTCCTTGCGGAGCTTGGCGCTGTTCACGCCGGCCGCGGTGGCCAGCTCCTCGCTGGAGCAGGTGGCCGTGCCCCGCTCCGACAGCCCGGTCAGGGCGCGGAGGTAGACGGGCAGCCGGGCGACGGTGGCCTCGGGGATCCCGCGTTCGGGGGCCTTCGCAGGCGTCGGTCGGGCGACCCCGTCGACGGGGGCCCCGTTCCGAGGACTACGTGGCGCGGTCACGCTTCTCCTGACAGTCGAAGAGCCGGCGGTCGGCTGCCGGCACCCGCAGGAGGAACTGTGCGGATCCGGCCGTGACACGTCCCCCGCGACCCGTCCTGGGCCGGCAGCGAAGCCACTCTAGGAGTTTGTGAACGTGAGAACAAACTGAGCGGTAGCGACCACTAGCACATGTGATCTGGCCCACCGCCGCCGGGCCCGGCCGAGCGCCGGCC
>Ga0308173_10001141_pt1 | contig 12797 bp, 13 predicted proteins | sample PhyPR1_FD_203716 | JGI IMG/M metagenome (GOLD analysis project Ga0308173, IMG submission 203716) | Soil microbial communities from UC Gill Tract Community Farm, Albany, California, United States - DLSLS.P.R1 | ecosystem: Environmental > Terrestrial > Soil > Agricultural land | place: USA... | reverse complement strand
GAGTGGTGGGTCGGGATCGGGATGGCCGCGTCGACCTACCCCGCCATGCGGCAGCCGGGCAACGCGGCGCGGGTGCGGGCGCTGGGCGAGGGCCGGTACGCCGTCTCGATCGGCGCCGTCGACATCGGGACCGGGGCCCGGACGGTGCTGACCCAGATCGCGGCGGACGCCCTGGGTGTGGGTCCCCACGCGATCGCCCTCGAGATCGCCGACTCCCTGCTGCCGACCGCGTCGGTCGCCGGGGGGTCCTCCGGCACCAGCTCGTGGGGCACCGCCATCGTGGGGGCGGCGCAGCGGTTCCGCGCCGACCACGGCGACTCCCCCGACGCCGGGGTCGAGACGACGGCGGGGGCGGCGGACGACCCCGAGGTCGAGAAGTGGTCGACGCACTCCTTCGGCGCGGTCTTCGCCGAGACGCGGGTGAACCGGTGGACCGGCGAGGTCCGCGTGCCGCGGCTGCTCGGGGTCTACTCCGTCGGCCGGATCGTCAACCCGATGACCGCCCGCTCGCAGCTGCTCGGCGGTCTCGTCATGGGGCTCTCAGCCGCGCTGCTGGAGGAGTCGCACCGCGACCCGCGGTTCGGCCACGTGGTCACGCAGGACCTCGCCACGTACCACGTCGCCAGCAACGCCGACGTCCGCGACCTCCAGGTCGAGTGGCTCGAGGAGTCCGACGAGGTGTTCACGCCGATGGGCTCGCGCGGCATCGGCGAGATCGGCATCGTGGGGACCGCCGCCGCGATCGCGAACGCCGCCTACCACGCGACCGGCGTCCGGGCCCGGGCCATCCCGGTGACCCCGGACGTCTTCCTCGAGGCGGGCGCGGCGGGCCTCACCGGCACCGGGAGCGCGAGCAGGGAAGCCACGGAGGCCACGGAGGCCACGCAGGGCACGGTCGCCGTCGATCTGCGAGGCTGACGCCCGTGGACCTCGTCGTGCCGCCCGGGCCGGGCCTGCCGCAGGGCCTGCTCGTGCCCGCGGCCGAGCTGGTCGAACGGTTCTCGAGGTCGTCCGGGCCCGGTGGGCAGTCGGTCAACACCACCGACAGCCGGGTCGAGGTCGAGTGGGACGCCCGCGTGTCCACCGTGCTCACCGAGGCGCAGCGGCACCGGCTGCTGGCCCGGGCGCCCGGGGGCGTGCTGACCGTGGCCGCGGCCGAGCACCGCTCCCAGCACCGCAACCGGGTCGCGGCCCGCGAGCGGCTCGCCGAGCGGATCCGGGCGCTCCTCGCGCCGCCCCCGCCGACCCGGCGGCCCACCCGGCCGACCCGCGGCTCCCAGCGGCGGCGGCTGGACTCCAAGCGGCAGCGCGCGCAGACCAAGGCGCTGCGCGGGCGGGTGCGGGGCGAGTAGGGCTCTCTCAGCCGCCGAGGCGCTCGAGCTCCTCGTCGACGACCGTGGGGTCGAGCTTGCGGAAGATCGGGGTCGGCTTCGCCACCGCCGTGCCGGGGACGACCGGCCGGCGCGCCCAGCGCGGCGTGCCGGAGTACTCGCCGGTGATGATCGGGTACGCCGGACCGCCGTCGAGGTCCTCGACCTCCACGATCCGCGGCATCGGCGCCACGTCCCCGGGCCCGCCGAGGGCCCGGTCGACCTCGTTGGCCGCGAACGGCAGGAACGGGCTGAGCACGAGGTTGAGGTCGGCGACACACTGCGCGACGACGTGGAGCACCGTCGCCAGCCGCTCGCGCTCGTCCTCGCCCTTGAGCTTCCACGGCTGGGTGTCGGACACGTACTTGTTGACGTCGGCCACCGCGCGCATCGCCTCGCCGATCGCCTGCTTCTGCCGGTGCCGCTCGATGAGCCCGCCGACGGTGCCGAACGCCTCCTCGACCCGGTCCAGCAGCGCCTGGTCCGCCGCCGTCAGGTCGCCCGGCTTGGGGATCTCGCCGAAGTTCTTCGCGATCAGCGTGGCCGTGCGGTTCACCAGGTTGCCCCAGCCGGCGACCAGCTCGTCGTTGGTGCGCCGGACGAACTCGGCCCACGTGAAGTCGGCGTCCTGGCTCTCCGGACCGGCGGCCGCGACGAAGTAGCGGAACGCGTCGGGCTGGTAGCGGCTGAGCAGGTCGCGGACGTAGATGACGACCTTCTTCGAGGAGGAGAACTTGCGCCCCTCCATCGTGAGGAACTCCGAGGAGACCACCTCGGTGGGCAGGTTGAGCTCGCCGTACTCCCGCGGGCTCCCGCCCTTGCTGCCCTTGCCCGAGTAGGCCAGCAGCTCCGCCGGCCAGATCTGGCTGTGGAAGGTGATGTTGTCCTTGCCCATGAAGTAGTACGAGAGCGCCTCGGCCTCGCCGTCGGGCGCGGGGTTCCACCACTCGCGCCACCGCTCCGGGCTGGTCCCCTCGGTCTCGGCGAGCCGGCGCGCCCACTCGATCGACGCGGACAGGTAGCCGATCACCGCGTCGAACCAGACGTAGAGCTTCTTGGTGGGGTTGTCGCGCCAGCCCTCGAGCGGCACGGCGATGCCCCAGTCGATGTCACGCGTCATCGCCCGCGGCCGGATCTCGTCGAGGATGTTCTGGCTGAAGCGGATCACGTTCGGCCGCCACAGCCCGGTGGCCGCCCGGCCGTCCAGCCACTCCCCGAGCGCGTCGGCGAGCGCCGGCAGGTCGAGGAAGAAGTGCTGGGTCTCGACGAACTCCGGCACCTCGCCGTTGATCTTCGAACGCGGGTTCTTCAGGTCCTGGGGGTCCAGCTGGTTCCCGCAGTTGTCGCACTGGTCCCCGCGCGCGCCGTCGTAGCCGCAGATCGGGCAGGTGCCCTCGATGTAGCGGTCCGGCAGGGTCCGGCCGGTCGACGGCGAGATCGCCCCGAACGTGGTCTGCTCGACGAAGTAGCCGTTCTCGTAGACGCCGAGGAACAGCTCCTGCACCACCGCGTGGTGGTTGCGGGTGGTGGTCCGGGTGTAGAGGTCGTAGGTCAGCCCCAGCGAGGCGAGGTCCTCGGCGATGATCCGGTGGTTCCGGTCCGCCAGCTCCTGCGGCGTGAGGCCGGCCTCGTCGGCGGCGATCAGGATCGGCGTGCCGTGCTCGTCGGATCCCGAGACCATGAGCACGTCGTGGCCCGCCATCCGCATGTAGCGGCTGAACACGTCGGAGGGCACGCCGAAACCGGCCACGTGGCCGATGTGGCGCGGGCCGTTGGCGTACGGCCAGGCGACGGCGGACAGCACTCTGCTCATGCCGCCAATCCTAGGGACCGCACGCGCGCGGTCAGACCGCGGACCGACCGGCGTACGCCGCGAGCTCGTCGTAGGGGCCGCTGCCGCCGGGAGCCGGCACCGGCGGGCCGAACGCCGGGCCGCGGTTGTCCGCGGTCAGGTTCGCGCGCAGGAACGCGAGGCCCCGCTGCGCCACCTCCCGGTCGAGGCGGCCGGTGGGCCACCCGATCGCGACCGCGACGTCCCACGTGTGCACGGCGAGCTCGGCGGTCTGCCAGTCGGCCGGCACCGGGCTCGTGTCGGAGTGCTCGTGCCAGGCGTGGATGAGGTCGTCGCCCGCCACGCGGAACGCCGGACCCCACTCCTCGGCGACGTGGGGCGGCGCCGCCGACCAGTCCACCTGCTCGCCGCGCATCAGCGAGAGGAAGCGCCGCGGTGCGGCGATCAGGTGGTCGGCCAGCGTGGCCACGTCCCAGTCGCCGCACGGCGTCGGCTGCTTGAGCTGGTCACGCGTGACGTGGTCGAGGACGTCGCCGGCCTGGTCGAGCGCCCGGGCCAGCACCCGGACGTCGTCCCCCCAGTCGGCGCGTGCCGCGGTCATGCCGCCACGGTAGGCCGGGGGATCAGCTGAAGTCGAGGTCCTCGGTCCGGCTGCGCTTGAGCTCGTAGAAGTGCTGGTAGCCGCCCAGCGTCACGCAGGCGTCCCAGAGCCGGCCGGCCTCCTCGCCCTTCGGCGCCTTGCTGATGACCGGCCCGAAGAACGCGCGACCGTTGACCGCGATCGTGGGCGTGCCGACCTCGTTGCCGACCTGGTCCATGCCGCGGTGGTGCGACTCCGCGATGGCGGCGTCGTACGACGGGTCGTCCATCGCGTCCGCGAGGGAGGCGTCCAGCCCGGCGTCGGCCAGCGCCGCCTCCACCATGGCGCGGTCCTTGTCCTGCTTCTCCAGGTGGATGCGGGTGCCCATGGCGGTGTAGAGCGGCAGCAGCACGTCCTTGCCGTACTTCTGCTCCGCGGCCATCAGGACCCGGACCGGGCCCCAGGCGGTCTGCAGGAACTCGCGGTACTCGTCGGGGATGTCCTTGTCCTGGTTCAGGTAGGCCAGGCTCATGATGTGCCAGGTGACGTCCACGTCGCGCACCGATCCGACCTCGAGGATCCAGCGCGAGGTGATCCAGGCGAACGGGCAGGCGGGGTCGAACCAGAAGTCGGCAGCAGATCGCGTCGTGGTCATGGGAGGAGGAACAATCCGACCCCGGTGCGCCATTCCCGCGCCGGGTGGCAGGATCACGGGCATGCCTGGAACCAACCTCACCCGGGACGAGGCCGCCACCCGCGCCGCCCTCCTGGACGTCACGTCGTACGCCATCGACCTGGACCTCACGACCGACGCTCCCTCCGATGCACCGGCGACCTTCGGCTCGACCACCACGATCCGGTTCACCTGCTCCCAGCCGGGCGCCGAGACCTTCGCCGACCTCGTGGACGCGACGATCCACGAGATCACGCTGAACGGCCGGTCGATCGACCCGGCCACGGCGTACGCGGACAGCCGGATCGCGCTGACCGACCTCGCCGCCGACAACGAGCTCGTCGTGGTCGCCGACTGCACGTACTCGCGCACCGGCGAGGGCCTGCACCGGTTCGTCGACCCGGCGGACGACCGGGTCTACACCTACTCGCAGTTCGAGGTCCCGGACGCCCGGCGCGTCTACACGACGTTCGAGCAGCCCGACCTCAAGGCGCCGTTCACGTTCACGGTCACCGCCCCCGAGGGCTGGAAGGTCGTGTCCAACTCCCCGACCCCGACCCCCGAGCCCGCGGGCGACGGCACCGCCGTGTGGCGGTTCGCGCCCACCAAGCCGCTGTCGACCTACGTGACCGCGATCGTCGCCGGCGAGTACCACGAGGTGCTCGACACCTACCAGGGCAAGCACGGCGAGATCCCGCTCGGCCACTACTGCCGCCAGTCGCTGGTGGAGCACCTCGACGCCGACGAGCTGGTGAAGCTGACCCGCCAGGGCTTCGAGTTCTTCGAGGACGCCTTCGACTACCCCTACCCGTTCGGCAAGTACGACCAGCTCTACGTGCCGGAGTACAACATGGGCGCGATGGAGAACGCCGGCTGCATCACGCTGCGCGACGAGTACCTCCCGCGCAGCCGCCAGGACCGCTCGTTCTACGAGTTCCGGAACGAGGTCATCCTCCACGAGATGGCCCACATGTGGTTCGGCGACCTGGTGACCATGAAGTGGTGGGACGACCTCTGGCTGAACGAGTCGTTCGCCGAGTGGGCGTGCTACCACGCCGCCGTCCGGGCCACCGAGTTCACCGAGTCCTGGACCGGCTTCACCAACGCCCGGAAGAACTGGGCCTACCGGCAGGACCAGCTGCCCAGCACCCACCCGATCGCGGCCGACAACGTCGACCTGCGGGCGGTCGAGGTGAACTTCGACGGCATCACCTACGCCAAGGGCGCCTCCGTGCTCAAGCAGCTCGTCGCGTGGGTCGGGCTGGACAACTTCCTCGAGGGCATCCGCGGCTACTTCAAGGAGTTCGAGTACTCCAACTCGCGGTTCAGCGACCTCCTCGCCGCGCTGGAGAGGTCCTCGGGGCGCGACCTCGAGGCGTGGGCCCAGGAGTGGCTGCAGACGTCCGGCGTCAACACCCTCGCGCCGGAGTTCGAGCTCGACGCCGAGGGCCGCTACGCGAGCTTCGGCATCCGCCAGACCGCCGACCCCGCCTACCCGACGCTGCGCCGGCACCGGCTCGGCGTCGGCCTGTACGACGCCCGGGACGGTCGCCTGGTCCGGCGCACCTCCTTCGAGACCGACGTCCACGGCGAGCTCACCGAGATCGCCGAGCTCGTCGGCCAGGAGCAGCCCGACCTCCTGCTGCTCAACGAGGGCGACCTCGCCTACGCCAAGATCCGCCTCGACGAGCGGTCCCTGCAGACCGTGGTCGACGGCATCTCGACGCTCGACGACTCGCTCGCCCGGGCCCTGTGCTGGGGCGCCGCCTGGGACATGACCCGCGACGCCGAGATGAGCGCCACCGACTTCGTCGGCCTGGTGCTCAGCGGCGTCGGCAGCGAGACCGACGCCTTCGGCGTGTCCCGGATCCCCGGGTACGCCGCCCTCGCGGTGTCGCAGTACTCCGCTCCGCAGCACCGCGACGAGCTGCGCGCGACGTGGGAGCAGGGGCTGCGCAAGCTGCTCGAGCAGGCCGAGCCCGGCAGCGACCACCAGCTGTCGTTCGCGCGCGCCTACGCCGGCGCCGCGCACAGCGACGCGGCGCTCGGCGACCTCGAGCGGGTCCTGGACGGGTCGCTGACCTTCGAGGGGCTCGCCGTCGACACCGACCTGCGGTGGACGCTGCTCAAGGGCCTCGCCCGCAGCGGCCGCGCCGAGGCGGACCGGATCGCCGAGGAGCTGTCGCGCGACAACACGATCTCCGGACAGGAGAACGCCGCGGCCGCCCGCGCGATGCGGCCGACCGCCGCCGCGAAGGAGGAGGCCTGGGAGATCGCGATGGTGCGCGACGACGTGCCGAACGAGACCCAGCGCAACGTGGTGCTCGCGTTCATGCAGCCCGGCCAGGAGGACGTGTTGGCGCCGTACGTCGACCGGTACCTCGACGCCGCGCACACGCTGTGGGAGGACAAGGGCACCCAGCGCGCGTCCACCGCGCTGGAGTTCATCTTCCCCAAGCCGCTGGCCAGCCAGGACCTCCTCGACCGCGTCGACGCGTGGCTGGAGTCGACCGGCGCCAACCCGGCCGCGCAGCGCTACGTGCGCGAGGGTCGCGCCGACGTGGCCCGGGCCCTGGCCGCCCAGGCCCGGGACGCCCGGGCCTGACGCCGCGGGTGGGGTGCGCCCGGCGCACCCCACCCGCGCACGGGGCGTCGGTCAGTCCGCGTGAAGGGTGCGCGGTGCGGCGGCGTGCTCGGCGAGCATGGCGATGCCGTGCCGCAGGCCGCCGACCAGGTCGTCGGCGACGAAGTAGCCCTGCATCTGCATCGCGACCAGGTCGACCTCACGGTCGCTCACGGTGCGGCGCACCAGGCCGCCGGTGACGATCTCGAGGACGCGGTGGTCGGGGTCGACCATGATCAGCACGCTGCGGGAAGGCGCGACCAGGCGGTTGTGGAGCTGGGTCGCGAACGCGCGCGGCTCCCCGTCGGCGCGCCCCACGAAGACGCTGAACTCGAACCGGGACAGCTGTTCCGCGGCGCGGATCGCGTCCTCGACCTGGTAACGCTCGGCGGGCTTCAGCTCACCAACGGGCACTTGAGCCTCCGGCCTGCGACTGGTCGTCGTCGGGGGCCGGGAGCTCGGCGGTGCCGGACCGTGGTCCACCGAACCACTGGTCCTCGGTCAGTGCCCCGCCCGGGGTGAACCGCTCGCCCTTGCGGATGCCGGGGATCACGACCAGCGCGGTGATCACCAGGATCACCAGCAGCGGGATGCCGACCAGGACGAGCAGCGTGTGCCAGATCTGCGGGTGGTACGGCTGGGCCCACCCCTCCGGCACGTCGGCGGAGGCCGGCCCGCAGAACGCCAGGGCGAGGGCTCCGGCGGACACGGCGACGGTGGTGCCACGGGCGAGGCGGGCGAGCATCTGGGTCACCCCCGCATGCTATCGCCGGGACGTGTCCGGCCTCACCGTGGGGATGGTCGGGAGGTCACCGGGCGTGCGGTAGACATGTGGCCCATGTTGGCCTTCGACAAGGACCCCTGCCAGCCCGGTCACGACATCTGCAACTGGACCTTCGAGGCCACCGACAACCACCGGCTGGCGAACGCGGCGGACGTGCTGATCGGCCGCCCGCTCGCGGTCATCGGGCTGGTCGTGCTGCTGTTCGTGGTGCGCTGGGTCCTGCACCGCCTGATCGACCGGCTGGTCGCCCGCGCGCAGGAAGGGGTGCTGCCCCGCAGCAGCGGCCGCTTCCACCTCCTGCGGGGCCGCTTCCCCCGCCAGCCGCTCGCGCCGGAGCTGGCGCCGACGTCGACGCGCCGCCTGCAGCGGGCGAAGACCATGGGCGACCTGCTCAAGAGCATCGTCACCGGCCTGCTGATCGCGGTCTTCGGCACCATGATCCTCAGCGAGCTCGGGCTCAACATCGCGCCGATCATCGCCAGCGCCGGGATCGTCGGCCTGGCGCTCGGCTTCGGCGCCCAGTCGCTGGTCAAGGACTTCCTGTCCGGCATCTTCATGATCGTCGAGGACCAGTACGGCGTCGGCGACGTCGTCGACGTCGGTGGGGCGAGCGGCACGGTGGAGTCCGTGAGCCTGCGGGTGACCCGGCTGCGCGACCTCAACGGCACCGTCTGGTACGTGCCGAACGGCGAGATCATGCGGGTCGGCAACATGAGCCAGAACTGGTCCCGCGCCGTGGTCGACGTCAACGTCGCGTACCACGAGGACCTGGTGCGGGTGCAGCAGGTGCTGCGCGACGTCGCCCACGACCTGTGGGAGGACGAGGACTACCGGGACGTCGTGATCGAGGAGCCGGAGGTGACCGGCGTCGAGGTCTTCGGGCCCGACTCGGTGACGCTCCGGGTGCTGCTCAAGACGGCGCCGATGGAGCAGTGGGGCGTCGCCCGGGCGCTGCGGCAGCGGGTCAAGGCGCGCTTCGACCACGAGGGCATCACGATCCCGCTCCCCCAGCGGGTCGTCTGGCACCGCGAGGACCTCCGCGACGGCAGGCCGGTCCCCGAGACCAGCCGGGGGCCCGGGATCGGCTCGGACGCCGGGCTGGACGCCGGGTCGGACGCCGGGAGGTACGTGGAGACGGCGACGGACCCCGTCCCCGGCGGGGAGGGGTCCGTCCGCGAGTGAGCGCCCCGTCGGCGTACGACGGCGGCACCGCTCAGGCGAGCGCGGCGTCCAGCGTGACCGTGGTGCCGGCCAGCGCCTGGCTGACCGGGCAGTTCGCCTTCGCGTCCTCGGCGGCGGCGACGAAGTCGTCGCTGCTCATGCCCTCGACCACGCCGCGGACCGTGAGCTTGATCCCGGTGATGCCGGTGCCGGGGGTGAACTCCACGTCCGCGGAGGTGTCCAGCGACGTGGGGGCGGAGCCGGCCTTGGCGAGGCCGTTGGACAGCGCCATCGAGAAGCAGGCCGAGTGGGCCGCGGCGATCAGCTCCTCGGGGCTGGTCTTGCCGTTCGGCTCCTCCGCGCGGGCGGGCCACGACACGTCGTAGGTGCCGATGCCGGACGACTGCAGCGTCACCTTGCCGGCGCCCTCGAACAGGCTGCCCTCCCAGCGGGTGCTGGCGGTGCGGGTGGTGGCCATGTGCGGATCACTCCTCTTGGTCGAATTCATCTGACGTCTTCGCCGGGCCGGTGGTCGCGCCGCAGCGCGGACCGGCTCCGCGTCGCGAGTCTTGCACGCCGATGTGGGGCGCGAGCGGGCTCGCCGTCACAATGGGACCGTGACGACGTTCTACGACGAGATCGGTGGCTACGAGACCATCCGACGGGTCGTCGCCACCTTCTACGAGGGCGTCGCCGCGGACCCGGTGCTGCGACCGCTGTACCCCGAGGAGGACCTCGGCCCCGCGGAGGTGCGCTTCCGTGACTTCCTCGTGCAGTACTGGGGCGGTCCCACCACCTACTCCGACCAGCGCGGCCACCCCCGGCTCCGGATGCGCCACGCCCCCTTCGCCGTCACCCCGGAGGCCAAGGAGCACTGGCTCCGGCACTTCCGGGCCGGCCTCGACGCGGTCGCGCTGCCGCCCGAGCAGGACGCGCAGTTCTGGGACTACGTCACCCACGCCGCGCAGTTCATGGTGAACACGTTCGAGTGAGGGCGGCCCGGACGGGTGCTCAGCGCGTCGGGAGCAGCGAGCGCAACGCCTCGCGATGGGCCTCGCCCGGGCTGGTGGACCGCTGCGTCCGTTGGTCGAAGAACACGATGACGGCGCGCCCGCTGGCCAGCGTGGTCGCGCCGTCGCAGATGACGGTGTCGATGGTGGCGGACCGCTCCCCGACGCGGGAGACCCACGACCACGCGTCGTACGGCTCCGGGCGCAGCAGGACGGGGCGCAGGTAGTCGACGTCGGTCCGGGCGACGACCAGCGACACCGGGTCCAGGCCGGCCCAGATGTCGGCGGTGAGGGCGATCCGGCCCTCCTGGAGGTACTCGAAGTACTTCACGTTGTTGACATGGCGGTAGACGTCGACGTCGGAGAACCGCACCTGCACGGCGAACCGGTGCGCGGCGTCAGGACGCTCGCGCGGCATCCGGACGCGCTCCCGGTCCGGCGCCGGCTCGACGTACGGCTCGAGGGTCGCGCGCTCCTCGGCGGTGAGGCGGCGCGGGCGCTCGGTGGCGAAGACGTACGGCGTCAGGACGGTCGTCGCCCGGGCGTGCACCCGTCGCGCGTCCGGTTTGCCGGGGTCGGCCGGGTCGGCCTGGAAGATCTCGTAGGCCAGCGTGAAGCTGGCGGCCCGCAGCTCGCTGACCCACACCTCGATGGAGACCGGCTCGAACCCGAAGGTGAGCGGCGAGAGGTAGGTGACCTCGTTGCGCACCACCACCGCGGCCTCGGCGAGGTCGCTGGTCAACGACGGCCGGTGGGCGCGGAGCAGGTCGACGCGCGCCTCCTGGAGGTAGTCGACGTAGACCACGTTGTTGACGTGCCCGAGCAGGTCGAGGTCCGCCCAGCGCATCGGGCAGCGGTAGGTGTGGCGCACGGCCCGATGCTGCCACGCCGACCGGTCGGGCGCCGGGTCAGTGACTGAGGACGAGACCGCGGTAGTAGGTGCGCAGCGACTCGTGGCGCGCGAGGCGGATGCGGCGGTTCGTCGCGACGAGCGTCGTGATCGTGCCCAGGCCGACGAGGCCCGCGGCCACGGCCAGCGCGATCAGGAGGAGGGCGACGGTGGCGAGGTGGGAGTAGAGGTGCATGAGCGCGTCCTTTCTACGTTTGTAGAATCTCTGATGAAGAACGTACTCCCGGACGGCTTCCCGGGCCAGGCGGCCCGGTAGTGTCGCCGCTCACAGCACGTCCGAGGAGACGCCATGACGCCCAGGCCGCCGTCGAGCGGGTCGAGCCGACCGGCCACCCCCCGGCGCCGGCAGCTGCTCGACGCCGCGGTCGCCGTGCTGGCCGCGGACGGGTTGCGCGGGCTCACGCACCGGGCCGTCGACCGCGCGGCCGAGCTCCCCGAGGGCAGCTGCTCGGCATACCTCCGCACGCGCAGCGCACTGCAGCAGGCGGTGGCCGCGCACGTCTCGGGGTTGCTGCTCGCGGACGTCGACGGCCTCGCCGAGCGGCTGCGCGCCGACCGCGCCGGTGACGGCGTCTCGGCGACCCTGGGCCTCCTCCTGCGCTGGCTCGACGCGCCCGACCTCCTGCTGGCCCGCCTCGAGCTCACGATGGCGGCGCGCCGCGACCCCGAGCTGGCGGGGCTGCTGGCCGACCAGCGCGCCCGGCTGCTCGACGTCGTCGCGGACGTCGCCGCCGGGGCTCCGGGCGTCGAGGGCGTGCGCGACCGCGGCCGCGCGGAGGCCCTGGTGGCGGCGTACGACGGCCTCCTCATCGCCGCGCTCGCGAAGCCCCCGGCGGTGCGCTCGGCGTTCCTGCGGCAGGCGCTCGACCTGCTGCGCGGCGGCCTCGCGGCCGGTCCGGCCGGGTGACGCACGTCTCCTCCCACGGCTCGGCACAGCGTCTAGTGTGGGCGGCCGGGGCCGCCGTCGCGCGGCCCGCTTCCTCACGTCCTCACGAACGGAGCACCCATGCCCGAGGCAGTCATCGTCAGCGCTGCGCGCACCCCGATCGGACGCGCCAACAAGGGCTCGCTGAAGGACTTCCGGCCCGACGACCTGGCCGCGTCCATCATCAGGACCGCCCTCGACAAGGTGGAGGGCCTGGACCCGAGCACCGTCGACGACGTCTACCTCGGCTGCGGCCTCCCCGGCGGCGAGTCCGGCAACAACATGGGCCGCGTGGTGAACGTCCTCAACGGGATGGACTCCGTGCCCGGCGCCACGATCACCCGCTACTGCGCCTCGTCGGTGCAGACCACCCGGATGGCGTTCCACGCCATCAAGGCCGGGGAGGGTGACGTGTTCGTGTCCGCGGGCGTGGAGATGGTCTCGCGCTTCGCGAAGGGCACCTCCGACCACTTGCCCGACACCCAGAACCCGCTGTTCGAGGACGCCAAGGCCCGGACCGTGAAGACGGCCGAGGGCGGCGTCGGCTGGCACGACCCGCGCGAGGACGGACAGCTGCCGGACGTCTACATCGCGATGGGCCAGACCGCGGAGAACGTCGCGAAGCTGCGCGGGCTGGACCGCAAGGAGCTCGACGAGTTCGGCGTCCGGTCGCAGAACCTCGCCGAGAAGGCGATCGCCAACGGCTTCTGGGCCCGCGAGATCACCCCGGTCACCACCCCCGACGGCACCGTGGTGAGCGCCGACGACGGTCCGCGCGCGGGCGTGACCTACGACGCGATCTCGCAGCTGCAGCCGGTCTTCCGCCCCGACGGCGTGGTCACCGCCGGCAACTGCTGCCCGCTCAACGACGGTGCCGCCGCGGTCGTCGTCATGTCGGACACCAGGGCCGCCGAGCTCGGGGTCAGGCCGCTCGCCCGGATCGTCGCCACCGGCGTCTCGGGCCTCTCC
>Ga0308173_10001140_pt1 | contig 12799 bp, 7 predicted proteins | sample PhyPR1_FD_203716 | JGI IMG/M metagenome (GOLD analysis project Ga0308173, IMG submission 203716) | Soil microbial communities from UC Gill Tract Community Farm, Albany, California, United States - DLSLS.P.R1 | ecosystem: Environmental > Terrestrial > Soil > Agricultural land | place: USA... | reverse complement strand
CCCGAGCCGAAGTAGAACTCCGCCAGCTCGGTGTTGCGGTCCTTGCGACCCGCCGCGATCTCGTCGAGCACGTCCTCCATCTGCGCGGTGAACTCGTAGGAGATCTGGCGCGGGAAGTGCTCCTCGAGCAGCCGGATCACCGAGAACGCCAGCCACGCCGGCACCAGAGCGGTGCCCTTCTTGTAGACGTAGCCGCGGTTGAGGATCGTGCCGATGATCGACGCATAGGTCGACGGCCGGCCGATCTCGCGGTCCTCGAGCTCCTTGATCAGGGTGGCCTCGGTGTAGCGGGCCGGCGGCTTGGTCTCGTGGCCGCCGGCGGTCACCGAGGCGGCCGCCACGGTGTCGCCCCGCTCGAGCGCGGGCAGCCGTGCCTCGGCGTCGTCCTTGTCGGTCGCCGCGTCGTCGGTGCCCTCGACGTACGCCTTGAGGAAGCCGTGGAAGGTGATCACCCGGCCGCTCGCGCCGAAGACGACGTCCTCACCCGTGCTCGCCGTGCCGCCGAGCCGGATCGAGACGCTCTGACCGACCGCGTCGCGCATCTGGGAGGCGACCGTGCGCATCCAGATCAGCTCGTAGAGCCGGAACTGGTCGCCGGTGAGCCCGGTCTGCGCGGGGGTGCGGAAGGTGTCGCCCGCGGGGCGGATCGCCTCGTGCGCCTCCTGGGCGTTCTTGACCTTGCTGGCGTACACGCGGGGCGCGTCGGGGACGTACTCGGCGCCGTACAGCTCCCGCACCTGGGCACGCGCCGCGCCGACGGCCGCGTCCGAGAGCGTCGTGGAGTCGGTACGCATGTAGGTGATGAAGCCGTTCTCGTAGAGGCGCTGCGCGACCGACATGGTCACGCTGGCGCTCATGCCGAGCTTGCGGCTCGCCTCCTGCTGAAGGGTGGTGGTGCGGAACGGCGCGTACGGCGAGCGGCGGTAGGGCTTGGACTCGACCGACCGGACCTCGAACCCGGTGTCCTGGAGGGCGTCGGCGAGGGCCTCGGCGCGCGACCGGTCGAGGTGCACCACCGAAGCACCCGGCTTGAGCCGACCGTCCTGCCCGAAGTCGGAGCCGCGGGCCACCCGGACGTCGTCGACCGAGTGCAGCCTCGCCGGGAACATGCGCTGGTCGTGCCTGCTGCCGGCGTCGAAGGTGCCCTCGAGGTCCCAGTACGACGCCACCCGGAACCGCATGCGGTCCCGCTCGCGGTCGACCACGAGCCGGGTGGCCACCGACTGCACGCGGCCCGCGGAGAGGCCCGACATGACCTTCTTCCACAGCACCGGGCTGACCTCGTAGCCGTAGAGGCGGTCGAGGATGCGGCGCGCCTCCTGGGCCTCGACGAGGTCCATGTCGAGCTCGCGCGGGTTGTCGGCGGCCGCGAGGATCGCCGGCTTGGTGATCTCGTGGAAGACCATCCGCTTGACCGGCACGCCCTTCTTGGGCTTGAGCTCGTCGAGGAGGTGCCAGGCGATCGCCTCGCCCTCCCGGTCCTCGTCGGTGGCGAGGTAGAGCTCGTCGGCGTCCTTCAGCAGCGTCTTCAGCTTGGAGATGTGGGACTTCTTGTCCCGCGGCACGACGTAGTAGGGCTCGAAGCCGTTGTCGACGTCGACGGCGAGCCGGCCCCAGGGCTTGTCCTTGATCTTGGCCGGGGTGTCGGCCGCGCTCTGCGGGAGGTCGCGGATGTGGCCGATGGAGGACTCGACGACGTAGCCCTGACCGAGGTAGCCGCCGATCGTGCGGGCCTTCGCCGGGGACTCGACGATCACCAACTTGTGTGCCACAGGGCCTGCCGTTCCTTCACGTGCGAGAGCGGGGCCGGGACCGGCCTCCGGCGTGACACGGTAGCGCGTGCCCCGGAGAACTCCGTCGGCCAGCGTCCCGGAACCGCCTCGCGGGTCCGCTCGGGAGGGCCTGTGGATGGCGCCGGCGGGATCGGTGGCGACGTGCCAGCGTCCTGGCCATGACCGACGAGCTCTGGACCGACCCGGACGATCCCAGCCAGCCGTACGCGCCGTACGAGCCGTACGACACCTATGCGCCGTCGCCGCCGGACCGGGAGCCGCTGCCGCACTCCCGCGACGGCCGGCACGACCCGGGGCGACCGTGGTGGGTGCCCGGCTCCGCCACGCTGAGCCACCTGGTGTTCCTGGACGGCCGGCTGGTAGGAGCGTGGCAGGAGCCCGCGAACGGCGGAGAGTGGCAGCAGCACGCCGCCGACCCACCGCCGCCGCGGCGGCCCCCCGAGCCCGCGCTGCACGAGCGGGTGCGGGGCTGGCTCGTCGACGTCTGCGGGAGCCCGGCCGCCGTCGACGGCCTCACCACCGACCGGCTCGGGCCGTGCGACCTGGATGGTCCGTCGCCGGCCGGCGGCCCGGAGTGCCGGGAGCGGGTGCAGGCGGTGGCGGAGCTTCTCGACGACCTGGCCGACCGGTTCTTCGAGCCGGAGGTCGCCGACGCCTTCCGCCGGGCCCTCGCCGCCCTGTGGCGGGAGGACCCCCTCACGATCACGCGCCCGGCGAGCACCACCGCGCTCGCCGGCGGCGTCGCGTGGGCGGTCGGCAAGGCCAACGGCCTCTACAGCCCCGTGGGCGTCGTGCGGGTGCGGACCATCCAGGACACGCTGGGCATGTCGTCCGGCCCGTCGTCGCTCGGCCGGCCGGTGGCCGCCGCGCTGCGCGGCTTCCGCGGGCGCCTGTTGGTCGACGGGTGGCGCCGGCCCGTCGAGGTGCCCGACCTGCTGCCGCTCGGCCGCACCGACCTGCTGGTCGGCCCGGTCCGGGAGCGGCTGGTGCGGATCCGGGACCGCGCCGCGGCCGCCGCGGCCGCCTGATCGGCGGCGCGACAGCGGGGCGAGCACGGCCCGGCCGGTCAGGACTCGAGGTAGCCCTCCAGCACCAGCTCGCGGGCGAGCGGCAGGTAGGTGCCGTGGAGCTCGGCGGCGTCCCGGTCGAGGAGCTGCGCCACGGCGGCGAGGATCTGGCCAACGGTGAGGTCGCCATCGCAGGCGCCGACCAGCGCGGCGGCCACGGTGTCGACCTGCCGGGCTCGCCGCAGGCCGCGCTGCTGGCGCAGGAGGACCGTCTCGGGGTCCTCCGCTCCCGGCGCGCCGACGGTCTCCTGGCGGACGTCGGCGCGCGCTCGCAGCCGGCTGTCCGGACCGACCGCCGCGTCCACGGCCCGGCCCCAGGCGGCGATCGCCGGCGCGACCGGCTGCTCCACGTCGTACGGCCACTCCAGCAGCTCCCGGGCGGAACCCCCGCTGCGGCGCAGGTTGATCCAGCCGAAGCCGACCGCCTCGATGCCCTGGTCCTCGAACCAGGACAGCCAGGTGTCGTAGCGCGCCGGGTAGTCCGGTGCGCCGTGCAGGCCGGCGTCCTTGAGCCAGAGCTCGACGTAGGCGGCCGGATCCAGGACCTCCCGCTGGACCACGAGCGCGTCGCAGCCGTCCGGGACCCAGCTCGCGACCCGCTCGCCCCAGGGCCGGGACGCACCGATGACCCAGTTGGCCAGGACCTGGCACCAGCCGCCGTCCGTGAGGTGGTCGGGCGCGGTGCGGACGATGTGCTCGACCACGCGGTCCCCGGGAAGTCCGGAGTCCCGGTACACGAGCCGCTCCCCCGTCGCCGGCGAGATGACGAACGGCGGGTTCGTGGCGATCAGGTCGAACCGCTCGCGGGCGACCGGCTCGAAGAACGAGCCGTCCCGGACGTCGACGGGCACCGGCAGCGCGTTGAGGACGGCGTTGAAGCGCGCCAGCCGGAGCGCCCGCTGGTTCACGTCGGTCGCGACCACCTCGCGGCTGTGCCGGGCGAGGTGCAGGGCCTGGACGCCGCTGCCGGTGCCGAGGTCGAGGGCGCGGCCGACGGGCTCCCGGATCGTGAGCTGGGCCAGCGACGTCGACGCGGCGCTGATGCCGAGCACGTGGTCCGGCCCGACCCGGCTGCTGCCACCGTCCAGACCGGGCGTCAGGTCGCTGACGACCCACAGGTCGTCGTCGTCGACGGCATAGGGACGCACGTCGAGCCGCGCCGCCACCTCGCCGACGGTCCGCTCGAGGAACCCCTCGGCGGCGAGCCGGTCGACCAGCCCCGGCAGCGCGCGCTCGGCGGCCGTCAGCCCGACCGGCTTCTGGAGCAGGAAGAGGCGCACCAGGGTCTCGACCGGCGAGCCGCCGCCGGTGCGCCGGAGCCCGGGCATCGTCTCGTTGCGCATCAGGGCGTCGTGCGCCACCGGTCCGAGCAGCTCGGCGACCGCCTCGTAGGTGTAGCCCGCGGTGACCAGGGCGGCGCGCAGACGGGCGGGGAGCTCCGGGATCGAGGGCACCGGAGCAGCCTACGGGCGGCCCGCACCACCGCCGGTCCAGACCACTGCGGTGCGGACTCAAGTCCCGAGTTCCGGCCGCCGAGGGTCCGGATTACGGGAGATGCCACCGCACAGACGCGGCGGCTGGGACAGGAGGGGTGCCCTGATGCTCAGGGTCAAGCGCGCCATGGGCGCGGTCACGATCACCACGTTGACGGTCATGGGTCTGGGGGTGGCCGGGTCGCCCGCGGCCCAGGCGGGTCCGCTGGACCCGGTGTGCAGCGGCCTCCAGACGAGCGTCGGCTCCTTCACCGGGACGGGGACCGTGGGCGACACGCTGACCGCCGTGTTCCCGACCTGGACCGGACCGCTCGGGCCCCTGGGCTCGACCGTCACGTGGCTGCGGAACGGCGTCGCGTTCACCAACCCGGCGTCCACCTATGTGCCGGTCGCGTCAGACATCAGCTCCACGATCTCCGTCCAGAAGGACGTCGACCTGCTCGGCGTCGGGGTGTGCTCGTGGATCAGCAACAAGATCACGGTCGTCGCCTCCGGCCCGGCGCCCACCGACCCGGGAACGCCCACTACCGCCCTGGACCTGTCCAGCCCCCTGACCGTCACCGGCACCCCGGGTGTGGGCCAGCTCCTCACCCTGGCGGCCCCGGCGTGGAACCTCCCCGGGGTGACGACCGCCTACCAGTGGCTCCGCGACAGCGCGCCGATCTCCGGCGCCACCGACCAGACGTACCTCCCGACCACCGACGACGCCGGACACACCCTCGTCGCCCAGGTCACGGGATCGCTCGCCGGCCTGGCCAGCGTCGTCAAGCTGTCCGACCCCCTGTCGATCCCGGACCTCACCCCCGCGCTCCCGACGCTGACGAGGGCCCCGCAGCTCTCGGGCATCGGGGCCATCGGCCAGCGGCTCAGCGTGATCGACCCGGTGTTCAGCGACATGACCGGCATCTCGATGGCCTACCAGTGGCTGCGCGATGACGCGCCGATCACCGGTGCGACCGGCCAGGCCTACGTGGCGCAGGCGGCGGACGCCGGCCACGACCTCGCGGCGCGGGTCACCGGCACGCTGGGCGGCATCGACCTCCCGCCGACGGTCACCCAGGCGCTGCACGTCGACCGCCTCCCCATCGACCTCGGAGCGCTGCCGGTCATCACCGGGTCCCCGCAGGTCGGCAAGACCCTCTCGGTCACCCCGCCGATCTGGAGCGTCGACGGCGTCGACACCGCCTACCAGTGGCTCCGTGACGGCACGCCGCTCCCGGGCCAGCAGGGCCGGAGCTACACCCCGACGCCCGACGACCTCGGCAAGGCCATCACCGCCCAGGTGACCGGCAGCAAGCTCGGCTTCCTCGACGGTCTCGCCACGAGCCTGCCGGTCACGGTGCTGAAGGGTGACGCCCCCGTCCCCACGATCCAGCCGCAGCTGACCGGTGTCCCGAAGGTCGGTCGCACCCTGAGCGTCTCGTCCGGGGCCTGGGGCGGCGGCGGCAACCCCGCGATCACCTACACCTGGCTGCGCGACGGCGTGCCGATCCCCGGGGCGACGTCGGCCCAGTACGCGCTCACGCCGACGGACGCGACCCGTGAGGTGGCCGCACAGGTGAGCGCCGGCCTCCTCGGGTTCGAGCTCGGGTCGTTCGCGACCTCGCCGGTCCACGTGGCGAAGATGAGGTCCACGGTCTCCGCGCGGCTGGTCCGGAAGGCCGTGCGCAAGACGCAGCACACGATGGTGCGGCTGACCCTCCGGGCACCGGCCGGTGCCGCCCGGACCGGCGTGGTCCGGGTGCTCGAGGGCCGGAAGGTCGTCGGGAGGGGCTCCTTCCGGCCCGGCCACCGGGGACTGACGTTCGTCAGGATTGCGCGGCTGAAGCCCGGCGTGCACCGGTTGAAGGCCGTGTACGCCGGCTCCCGGACGATCGCCGGCAGCTCCTCGCGGGTCGTGCGGCTGACCGTCCGCCGCTAGCCTCTCCGCCATGCGCCGACTGCTCGGGACCCTCGCCGCCCTGATGCTCGTGCTGCCCGCGGGCATCGGGGCGGCGACCCCGGCGGCCGGCCGCGTCGGAGCGGCGGCGCAGCAGCAGCGCGCCGACGCCGTACGTGCCGTCATCGTCTTCGACAAGAACGCGCGGCACCCGTGGCGCAGCACGATCACGTGGCGGGCGATGCGGCAGCGCGACGGGGCGTGGCGGGTCGTCGACACCGAGAGCTGGCGGGCCGGCTCCGGGCTCGGCGGCCGCGGCACCACCGACGCCTGTCACCGCGACGTCGGCTGGCTGCCGAACGGGACCTACTCGTTCGTGCAGCACGACGACTACCACGGCAACCTGATCCACGGCCGGGCGTTCTACCTCGGCGCGAAGCAGTGCGGGAACGGCACCTGGCGCACGGACCTGTTCATCCACACCGAGACCGGGGCCGGCAACCGTCAGTGTGCGGACGCCGCCGGCGACCAGGGCTGCCGGTGGGAGTACCCCAAGGTCAACGACTACCGCTCCCACGGCTGCATCAAGATGTCCCCGCGCGACCTGCTGGGCCTGGTGCGGCACTACCACCAGTGGTTCCACGCGGAGGTGCGCTACCCGTCGGCGCGAGTGGCCGTGCGCGTGCGGTCCTGAGGACGTACGTCGGCCCGCCCGAGGAACTCGGACGGGCCGACGCGGTCGAACGGGACCTCAGTGCTGCCGAGGAACCGGCATCTGCTGGGTCGAGCCCGGGTCGACGTACGGATCCTGCGCCGGGTCGGCCGCGGTGGCTCCCGTGCTCGGCGGCACGGGAGGCATCGACCCGGCCGGCGGAGCCGCGCCGATCGGCGGCACCGGCGGGGTCGCTGCCGGAGGCCGCGCGGGCGTGTCCGCGTCGTCGCCGATCACGGTCGAGCGGCGCTTCGAGACGAAGACGGACACGGCGATGCCGGCGGCCGCCACGACCGCGATGAGCACCCGGAGCGTGTCGTTGGCGTGCTCGCCGTATGTCAGCTTCACCACCGCGGCGACGATCAGCAGCGACACCAGGTTCATCACCTTGATCAGTGGGTTGATCGCCGGTCCGGCGGTGTCCTTGAACGGGTCGCCGACGGTGTCACCGATGATCGTGGCGGCGTGGGACTCCGAGCCCTTGCCGCCGTGGTGGCCGTCCTCCACCAGCTTCTTGGCGTTGTCCCACGCGCCACCGGAGTTGGCGAGGAAGACCGCCATGAGCGTGCCGGTGGCGATGGCGCCGACGAGGAACCCGGCGAGCGGGCCGATGCCGAGCCCGAAGCCGACCGCGACCGGTGCCAGGATGGCGAGCAGGCCCGGCGTCGCGAGCTCCCGGAGCGAGTCACGGGTGACGATGTCGACGACCCGGCCGTACTCGGGTCGACCCGTGCCCTCCATGATCCCGGGGATCTCCCGGAACTGGCGGCGCACCTCGAACACGACGGCTCCCGCCGCTCGGCCGACCGCGTTGATCGCGAGCCCGGAGAACAGGAACACGGCCGCCGCGCCGAGCACCACGCCGACGATCAGCTTCGCGTCGAAGACCTGGAAGCTGCTGACGATGTCGGTCCCGCCGAGACCGCGGCTCCCGCGGGTCGACTCCGCGAAGGCCTGGAACGCCGACTGCGTGTAGGAGGCGAACAGCGCGCTGGCAGCCAGCACCGCGGTCGCGATCGCGATGCCCTTGGTGATCGCCTTCGTCGTGTTGCCGACCGCGTCGAGCTCGGTGAGGACCTGCGCGCCGGCCTCGTTCACGTCGCCCGACATCTCCGCGACGCCCTGGGCGTTGTCGGAGACCGGCCCGAAGGTGTCCATCGCGACGATGACGCCGACGGTGGTGAGCAGGCCGCAACCGGCCAGCGAGACCGCGAACAGGGCCACGGGGCCGCCGATCAGCGCCGCGCAGAACACCGCCGCACCGATGACGATCGCGGTGTAGACCGCCGACTCGAGGCCGACCGAGATCCCGGCGAGGATCACCGTGGCCGCGCCCGTCAGGGACGTCCGGCCCACGTCCTTCACCGGACGGTGGTCGGTGCCGGTGAAGTAGCCGGTCAGCGCGAGGATCGCGGCGGCGAGCACGATGCCGATCAGGACGGCCACGGCGGCGACCACGCGCGGGCTCGCGTCCGCGCTGTCACCGGACGCACCGGACAGCTCGCTCCAGGAGCCCGGCAGGTAGGCGAACGAGACCACCACGCACGCCACCGCGCTGATCGCGGCGGAGAGGTAGAACGCCCGGTTGATCGTCTTGAGGCCGTTCTCGCCGGCACGGGGCCGGCAGAGGTAGATGCCCGCGACCGCGGTCAGCGCCCCGACGCCGGGGATGAGGAGCGGGAAGACCAACCCCTTGTCGCCGAACGCCTGGGAGCCCAGGATCAGCGCGGCGACCAGCGTGACGGCGTACGACTCGAAGAGGTCCGCGGCCATGCCGGCGCAGTCGCCGACGTTGTCGCCGACGTTGTCCGCGATCGTCGCGGCGTTGCGCGGGTCGTCCTCGGGGATGCCCTGCTCGACCTTCCCCACCAGGTCGGCGCCGACGTCGGCGGCCTTGGTGAAGATGCCGCCGCCGACGCGCATGAACATCGCGAGCAACGCCGCACCGAAGCCGAAGCCCTCGAGCACGTGCGGCGCCTCGTCCTGGAACAGCAGCACCACGACGCTGGCGCCCAGCAGGCCGAGCCCGACGGTCGCCATGCCGACGACCGCACCGGTGCGGAAGCCGATGTTCATGGCCGGGTCGCGGCCGGCCTCGTTGGCCGCGGCCGCCACCCGCACGTTGGCGCGGACCGCCAGGGACATGCCGAAGTAGCCGATGGAGGCCGAGAACCCGGCTCCGACGAGGAAGAACACCGACCGGAAGATCCGGACCGTCGCATCGTCGGCGGGTAGCGCCAGCAGGAGGAAGAACGCGACCACGGCGAAGACCGCCAAGGTGCGGAACTGTCGCTGCAGGTAGGCGTTGGCGCCCTCTTGGACCGCGTGAGCGATGTTCTTCATGTTGTCGGTGCCCTCGCCGGCGGCAAGTACCTCCTGGCGGAACATCGTCGCCATCGCGAGCGCGCCGAGCGCGATCAGGGCGACGACGATGACCAGGACGAGGTTGCCTCCGGAGACGTCCACGACCGCGGGTTCGATCCCCGTCATGCGCTTCCTCCTCAACGACTGTGATGCAGATCTCACGGATTGCGCGGGAGTCTACGCACGAGAGGCGTCCGAAAGGTGCGGTGGTGTGACGCGGACCACATGGCGAGTCGCACGGGTCACCGCAGATCGCCGGATCCGTGAACGGTCCGGACGTGCGACGAGGCCCCCCGCCGGAGCGAGGGGCCTCGTGAAGTCGGGTCCGGGAGCTCGACGGAACCCGCTCGTCGGAGCGGTCCCGCCGGTGTCACCCCCGGCCGGGGTGCTGGGTCAGCTGCCCGCCAGCGCGGCGTCCGCCGACTCGTGGATCACGAACACCTTGGCCAAGCCGGTGATGCGGAAGATCTTGAGCAGACGGTCCTGGTTGCAGACGAGCTGGAGCGAGCCGTCGTGGGCCCGCACCTTCTTGAGGCCACCGACGAGCACACCGAGGCCGGTGGAGTCGAGGAACTCGACCTCCTCCATGTCGATGACGATGTCGTAGACGCCGTCTGCGACCAGCTCGGTGAGCTTGTCGCGGAGCTTGGGGGCGGTGTACACGTCGATCTCGCCCCCGACCGCAACGATGGTCTTCCCACCGGCGTCGCGCGTCGTCAGAGTCAGGTCCACCGCATACTCCCGTGCTGTCGGTCAGGTTGCTGGAGGCACGTGCCGGTGCGCGCCGACCTCCAGTCGGCACCCATCAAACCACGCAGACCCCCAAGTGTGCACAAGGTACTCGACTGGGGGTGACGTGCAGGACTCCCCGTCCCGGCGCGTCCCTGCCGGCCCGGTCCGGCCCGGTCCGGCCCGGTCCGGGCCGGCCCGGCGCGGGAGCCCGGCGCGGGAGCCCGGTGGGTGAGCCGGCGGGTGAGCCGGCGGGCGTCGGCGGGTGAAGGCAGGCGGCGGCGGGTGGCGGCGCGGTGGCCGTGCCGCTCGTGGGTTGCCGGCAGCGTTGTCGGTGGCCGGGGCGACAATGGTGCGGTGACCTCGATGCTCGACTCGCTCCCCCACGACACGGGCCGGCCGCGCTCCGTGGCGGGCCTGGTCGAGCGCCTGGCCGCGGTGCCCGGCCGCGAGGAGCGGCTGCGCCACCTCGAGGTGCTGCCCGCCCGCGAGGCGTCGTACGCCGACTGGCCGGACTGGGCACCCGGCGACGTCGTCGCCGCGTTCGGGGCGCGTGGCGTCCGGCAGCCGTGGCGGCACCAGGCCGCCGCCGCCGATGCCGCCCACGCCGGCCGGCACGTCGTCCTCGCCACCGGCACGGCCTCGGGCAAGAGCCTGGCCTACCAGCTGCCGGCCCTGAGCGCCGTGCGCGGGTCGCGGGGCGCCCGGGGACAGCGGGGCGCGACCGTGCTCTACCTCGCCCCGACCAAGGCCCTCGCGCAGGACCAGCTCGCGGGGATCCTCGAGCTCGGGCTCGACGTGCGGGCGACGACCCACGACGGCGACAGCCCGCGGGAGCAGCGGGACTGGACCCGCGACCACGGGGAGTACGTCCTCACCAACCCCGACATGCTCCACCGTTCGCTGCTGCCGGGGCACAGCCGCTGGGCGTCGTTCTTCGGCTCCCTGCGCTACGTCGTCGTCGACGAGTGCCACCACTACCGCGGGGTGTTCGGCGCCCACGTCTCCCACGTGCTGCGACGGCTGCGGCGGGTGGCCCGGCTCTACGGCGCCGACCCGACGTTCGTGCTCGCGTCCGCCACGGTCGCGGAGCCGGAGGCATTCGCGCAGCGGCTGACCGGCCTCGACGTCCTGGCCGTGACCGGCGACGCGTCGCCGCGCGGCGAGGTGTCCCTGGCGCTGTGGGAGCCGCCGTTCACGTCCTACGGCGGCGAGAACGGCGCGCCCGTGCGCCGCGCGGCGTCCTCGGAGACCGCCGACCTGCTGGCCGACCTGGTCGCCGAGGACGTCCGCACCCTCGCGTTCGTCCGGTCCCGGCGCGGCGCCGAGCAGGTGGCGATGACCGCCGCGGAGCTGCTGGCGGAGGTCGACCCGTCGCTGCCGGCCCGGGTCGCGTCGTACCGGGGCGGCTACCTGCCGGAGGAGCGGCGCGCCATCGAGCAGTCGCTGCGGCGTGGCGAGCTCACCGGCCTGGCCGCCACCAACGCGCTCGAGCTCGGGATCGACGTGAGCGGTCTCGACGCCGTGCTCATCGCCGGGTTCCCCGGGACCCGTGCGGCGCTGTGGCAGCAGGTCGGCCGCGCGGGACGGGGGGCGCAGGACGCCCTCGGTGTGCTGGTGGCGCGCGACGACCCGCTGGACACCTACCTCGTCGGCCACCCCGACGCCCTCCTCGGCCGGCCGGTGGAGGCCACCGTGTTCGACCCGGGCAACCCCTACGTGCTCGGGCCGCACCTGTGCGCCGCAGCCCACGAGGCGCCGCTCACCGAGGCCGACCTGCCGATGTTCGGCCCGACCGCGCCCGACGTCGTCGCCGCGCTCGTCGACGGCGGTCTCCTGCGGCGCCGGCCGCGCGGCTGGTTCTGGACCGATCGCCGCCGGGCGTGCGACCTGGCCGACCTGCGCTCGACCGGCGGCGCCCCCGTCCAGCTGGTCGAGGACGGCACCGGCCGGGTCGTCGGCACGGTCGACGCCGCGAGCTCCCACAGCACCGCCCACCCGGGCGCGGTCTACGTCCACCGCGGCGAGACCTGGCTGGTGCGCTCGCTTGACCTCGAGGAGCACGTCGCGGTGATCGAGCGGTCGGAGCCCGATTACTCCACCTCGGCGCGCGAGGTCACCGAGATCTCGATCGTCGGCGAGCGCGAGCACGCCCGGTGGGGCGAGTGCCGGCTGGCGTTCGGCGAGGTCGACGTGACGCACCAGGTCGTCTCGTTCCTCAAGCGGCGCCAGCCCGGCGGCGACGTGCTCGGCGAGGAGCCGCTCGACCTGCCGCCCCGCTCGCTGCGCACCACCGCCGTCTGGTGGACCGTCCCCGACGACGCCCTCGTGGAGGCCGGGCTGGTCGCGGCCGACCTCCCCGGAGCGGCGCACGCCGCGGAGCACTGCTCGATCGGTCTCCTGCCGCTGGTGGCGACCTGCGACCGCTGGGACATCGGCGGCGTCTCGACGGCCGTGCACCCCGACACCGGGCGGCTGACGGTCTTCGTCTACGACGGCCACCCCGGCGGGGCCGGCTTCGCCGAGCGTGGGTTCCACGCCGCGCGTGAGTGGCTCACCGCGACCCGGGAGACCATCGCGGCGTGCGGCTGCGACGAGGGGTGCCCCTCGTGCATCCAGTCGCCGAAGTGCGGCAACCAGAACAACCCGCTCGACAAGCAGGGCGCCGTCGCGCTGCTCGACGTGCTGCTCGAGCACGCACCGGCGCCGCACGCACCGGCGCCGTAGTCCGTGGCTCGGGGTCGTCCTCGGGGTCGTCCTCG
>Ga0308173_10001137_pt1 | contig 12813 bp, 12 predicted proteins | sample PhyPR1_FD_203716 | JGI IMG/M metagenome (GOLD analysis project Ga0308173, IMG submission 203716) | Soil microbial communities from UC Gill Tract Community Farm, Albany, California, United States - DLSLS.P.R1 | ecosystem: Environmental > Terrestrial > Soil > Agricultural land | place: USA... | reverse complement strand
TTACACCGGGCGAAGTTGACGCCCAGGCAACGACACGCGTGTAATTCCGGCGATGTCATCGAGTGCAGAGCGGGCCGGGAACGTCTCGGGAGCCGCGCACCGGGACGAGAGCGAGAGGGGACGCATCGTCATGGCCGAGGTTTCGTGGTTGAGCGATTACGTCAGTGCAACCGAGCGGTCCACCGACCGGCTGGGCGCGGGCGTCGGCCAGGGCATTGCCGGGCTGATGGGCATCGGCCTGGAGGCCGACGCCCAGTCGTGGCAGGAGCGCGCACTGTGCGCCGAGACCGACCCGGAGGCGTTCTTCCCCGAGAAGGGCGGCTCCACCCGCGAGGCGAAGAAGATCTGCACCGGGTGCGAGGTGAAGGCCGAGTGCCTCGAGTACGCGCTGTCCAACGACGAGCGCTTCGGCATCTGGGGCGGCCTCTCCGAGCGTGAGCGTCGCCGGCTCCGCCGCCGCGCCGTCTGATTACTTCGTGATCCGCACCACTCGCTGACCCCACGCTCCGACCACAGCCGCCGACGGAACCCGTCGGCGGCTGTGGTGCTATTCGGGGCATGCTCGCCCGGCCCCTGTCCTCGAGGATCGCCGTCGGTCGCGCCCGCGTCGTCCGGGAGGTCCGGGCCGCCGGGCCCCTGATGGCCGAGCTCCGGGCTCCGGTGACCGCCCGCGGGCCGTGGCTGACCGCCGTCCTCAACGAGGGGGCCGCGCACCGCTCGACCGGCCCGTGGGCACCCCGCCCCGTCGCGGTCGTCGTGGAGGCCCACCCGCAGGGCCGGCCGGAGGCCGTGGCCTTCCTGTCGCTGCGGCGCCGCGGCCTGACCACGGTCGTCACGCTGCTGGGCGACGGGACGACGCCGCTGCCCGCCGGTCGCCCGTCCGCCCGGCTGCTCGCGCGGAACGAGGAATCGGCCCGGTTGCTGGCCGCCGGGATCACCGGCCTGCTCGACCGGCTCCGGGGGCCGTGGACGCTGCGGCTGGCCGGCCTGCCGCTGGGCGACCCGACCGCGCGCGAGCTCGCCGCCGCGCGACCCACCGCGGTGCTGGCCAACGTGCGCAGCAGTCGCCTGGTCGACGAGCTGGACGCGGCCGGCGACGTCGTCCGGAGCACCGATCCGGCGGCCCTCGAACGGTGGCTGCCGGAGCTGCTCGCGCGGGAACCCCACGCGCGGACGCGGGGCTTCCTGCGCGCCTCCGCCCGGCTGCACGCGGCGATCGGAGGGCTGGAGCTCGCGGTCGTGGCCGACGGTGTCCTCCGTGCCGCCCTGCTCACCCTCGTCGACGGCACCGACCGCTGGCCCTGGTGGGGCACCAGCGACATCGGCGGCCTGCGCACCGAGATGGGTGCGCCGCTGGTCGGCCTGACCGTGCCGGCCCGGGGCTGGCCGCGGGCGCCGGGGTTCAGCCGAGGCGGAGGACGCTGACGCCGGTCGTGGCGGCCCGGTCGGCGCCGAGGCGGAGCTCGCCGGTGGCGTGGACGCGGCCGTGGTCCCGCTGCTCGGCGGGGACGACGGTGATCTGCAGGGCGTAGACCCGGCCGGTCCAGTCCGGCGACGTGCCGTTCGGGCGGACGTAGGTGGCGAAGCGGCCCGTGAGCTGCACCCGCCCGTCCCGCGACCGGGTCACCGTGAGCGCCGGGGAGGGCAGGTCGGCGTACTCGGTCATCGCCGGGGTGCAGTGCGCGGCGACCGGGTCGGCCGGGGCGGTGGCGGCCAGGCAGTTGTAGGTGGGCAGCTCGACGTGGGCCACCGCATCGGCGCCGTCGGAGGTCAGCCGCACCCGTGGGTACGTGGCGGTGACCCCCACGGCGTGCGGCTCGAGGACGACGCCGCCGAAGGTGAGCTCGGCGGCCAGTCCGGACCGGCCGAGGGGCAGCGTGGTGGTGGCCAGTGCCCCGGCCCCCGCCTGTCCGGGCGTGGGCGCCGCGGGCACGGTCGGGAGGGAACCGAGCTGCCGGGGGTGCTGGTGCTCCCAGTCGTGCCGCCCGGGAGGCCCGCCGTCGAACCGGACGGCAGCGGCGCCGCCGGGACGGCGGTCGTGCCGGGTCGCCGCGACGCCGACGCCGACCGCGGCGACGACCAGGAGTGCGGCCACGGCTGCGGTGGCGACGAGCAGGCGATCGGTCCGCCGGTCGGCTGCCGGTGGCCGCGCCTCCTCCACCGCGGCGGGCGCGCTGCTCAGCGCCGTCCAACCGCCCCGGGCTTCCGGCGTCCCCGCGGAGCCCGGCGGCCGGTCCAGGAAGCCGGGCAGGTCGTCGTCCCCGTAGCCGCCGTCCCCGGCGGGCGGAGGAGCCGGCAGGCGGCGGCGCGCGACGGCGCGCGCGACGAGAGCCGCCGTCGTCAGGAGCAGGATTGCCAGCCCGACGCCGACGACGATCCAGAGCCAGGCGGCCGCCGCGGGAACGTCCATCGCCACCAGCATCGCAGGACGGTCCGGCGACCGTGGCGGAGCCACGGCCGCGCTGGGACGATCCCAGGCGATGAGTCCCCCCGGAGACCCAGTGGTGACGGCCGCGGCACGGGATCGCGTGGCGGCGCTGCTGGCCGAGCTGGGCGTGACCGCGCCCCTGATGTGGGTCGGTGACCACGCCGCCCGTCTCGGTGTCGTCCAGGGCGTGCTCGCCGACCGGGTGCTCGATCTGGCGGTCACCGAGAGCGGGCGGCTGCGGATCAGCGCCGAGCTGCGCGGGCGGCGCTGGGCGGAGGACCGGGGGATCGGCGTCCCCGAGGTGCTGGCCGCCGCGGACGGCGGTCGCTGGCTGCTCTCCCGCCGGGTGCATCCCGGCCGGACGCGCGGCGAGCGCTGGACCAGCGAGGCGATCGAGGCCGCCGTCCGCATCGCGCCGCTGCCCACTCCGCCGGGCGAGCCGTGGCACCTGCCCGTCCCCGGTCGCGCCGGCCGCGCACGGACGTCGGTGGAGGACGCCGCGCGACTGGTGTGGAGCACTGTGCCCATCGGCGAGCTGCGCGCGGTGCTGACGGCGGCGCGGCAGCTGCCGCTGTCCGAGGCCGGCCACGGGAACTTCCGGGCGGCCAACGCCGTCCTCGACGACGGGGCCGACCGGCTGGTCGTGCTCGAGTGGGCGGGGGTGCGCGCCGGTGCGCGGCACCGCGACCTGCTCACGCTGTGGGCGACGACGCCCGACGACGAGGACCGGGAGCGGATCGCCGAGGTCGTGCTCGCGCGCACCACCGGCTGGGAGCGGCCCGACGTCGGGCTGCTCTGGCACGCCGTGGCGCTGGAGCAGCTGGTCGAGCGGGTGACCCGACCGGATCGCGGCGACGGCCTGGACGCCGGCTTCGCGCGCCGTCGGCTGGCCGAGGCGCGCCGGATGGCGTCGCGGCTGGGCAGCCCGCTGGGTCCGCGGCCCTGAGGGGTCAGCCGGTGGGGTCGATCTCCTCGGGGTCGCGGCCGAGCAGGACGGCGACCTGGTCCACGACGACGTCGCGCACCAGGTCGGCGAGGTCGTCGCGGTCGTGGGCGCGGATCTCCAGCGGGCGCCGGTAGACGACGATGCGCGGCGGGATCTCCTTGCCGTTCTCCCGATGGGCGGGCAGCACTCGCGCGAGGGGCACGCTCCCGTCGTCGAGCACGTCGGAGTCCAGGACGACGTCGTCGGGGCTGGTGTGCTCCACCCAGGGCACGTCCTCCACCGCGAACTCGACGCCGGCCAGCTCGCGCTCCCAGCGGCGCTCGATGTCCTCGACCGCGTCGAGCACCAGGTCGTCGAACTGCTCGGCGCGGCTGCGGGCCAGCGGCACCTCGGCCGGCACCAGCCGCCCGCGCAACCCGCGACCGTGGCGGTCGCGGCGGGATCGGCCGGGGCGGCGGGAGGAAGGGCTCATCTCGGCGGCAGCCTACGGCGACCGGTCGCGCACGGCATGGACCTCGTCCCGCCACGCCCGATCCCGAGCTTTTGTCGACAAGAGCTCGGAGCCTCTGTCGACAAAGGCTCGGAAGGGGGGTGCGGGAGGGGGGCCGCGGAGGGGGTGCGCGTGCCTCTCACCAGCGCGTCTGCGCCGGGGGGTGTGGGCTCCGCCACGCCGCGCGGGACGCCCCGTACCGGTGCCGGGGCCCACGGGGTCATCGTGCAGGATGGGGCACCGCACCCGAGTTTTCCGGTGCGCCTGCTCCCGCCGACCGCCGCACAGGATTACTGTGCCGAGCGTGAGGAACCGGTGGTGAGGCAGTCACGTCGCTGCTCGCGCAGCGGCTGCGCGCAACCGGCAGCAGCGACTCTGACCTACGTCTATGCGGAGTCGACAGCTGTCGTCGGCCCGTTGGCGACCTATTCAGAACCGCACAGCTACGACCTCTGCGAGTTCCACGCCGAGCGCCTGACGGTGCCGCGTGGCTGGGAGGTCGTCCGGCACGAGATCGACGTCGAGGACTCCGGTCCCACCGGCGACGACCTGCTGGCGCTGGCCGACGCCGTCCGTGAGGCGGCGCGCCCCGAGCCGCCGCGCGACCCCGCGGACGACGGCAGCGGCACGCGCCGCGGTCATCTGCGCGTCCTGCCCGACCTCACCTGACTTCCCCCGCCGGGCGCGGCGAAGCCCGCCTGCCCGCTGTCGGCATCCGCCGTTAGGGTCGAACCCGCACCGTCGCCCGTGGAGCCGGCGGTGGACACCGGCGCGAGGGTGAGTGGATTGTCCGATCTGTCGTCGCTCATCAAGGCATACGACGTCCGCGGAGTGGTGCCCGACGACTGGGACGAGGACGTCGCACGCTCCATCGGCGCGGCCTTCGCCGAATTCGTCGTCGCCGACAGCGGAGCCACCGCGGTCGTGACCGCGCACGACATGCGCGAGTCGTCGATCCCGCTGTCGCGCGCCTTCGCCGAGGGCGTCATCAGCCGCGGCGTCGACGTCGTCGAGGCGGGCCTGGGGTCGACCGACCTGCTGTACTTCGCCGCCGGCTCGCTCGACCTGCCCGGCGCCATGTTCACCGCCAGCCACAACCCGGCCCGCTACAACGGGATCAAGATGTGCCGGGCCGGCGCCGCGCCGATCGGGCAGGACTCCGGGCTGGCCACGATCCGCGAGTGGGCGGAGCGGAACGACTACGCGCGCGACCCCGGCCGCCTGGGCGAGGTGACGCAGCGCGACGTCCTGGCCGAGTACGCCGCGTACCTGCGCTCGCTGGTCGACCTCTCGGGCATCCGGCCGCTGACGGTCGTCGTCGACGCCGGCAACGGCATGGGTGGGCACACGGTGCCCGTCGTCCTCGCCGACCTGCCGCTGGAGATCGTCCCGCTGTACTTCGAGCTCGACGGCTCGTTCCCCAACCACGAGGCCAACCCGCTCGACCCGGCGAACCTGGTCGACCTGCAGGCCGCCGTGGTGAAGCACTCCGCCGACATCGGGCTGGCCTTCGACGGCGACGCCGACCGCGTGTTCGTCGTCGACGAGACCGGCGAGCCGGTCAGTCCCTCGGCGATCACGGCGCTGGTCGCCGTCCGTGAGCTGGCCAAGGGCCGTGGGACGACGATCATCCACAACCTGATCACCTCGCACGCGGTGCCCGAGATCGTCCGCGAGCACGGCGGCGACCCGGTACGCACCCGGGTGGGGCACTCGTTCATCAAGGCCGAGATGGCGCGCACCGACGCCGTCTTCGGCGGGGAGCACTCGGCGCACTACTACTTCCGCGACTTCTGGCGCGCCGACACCGGCATGCTGGCTGCGATGCATGTGCTCGCCGCGCTCGGGGAGCAGGGGCGAGCGCTGTCGGACCTGACCGCCGCCTACAGCCGGTACGCGGCCTCGGGCGAGATCAACTCCACCGTCGCCGACGCCGCCGGGCGGGTCGCCGCGGTGCGGGCGGAGTACGCCGAGCGGGACGGCGTGACGGTCGACGAGCTCGACGGGCTGACCGTCGAGCTGCCCGACGGCGCGTGGTTCAACCTGCGCGCCAGCAACACCGAGCCGCTGCTGCGGCTCAACGTCGAGGCGCCCGGCGAGGCGCGGATGGCCGAACTGAGGGACCAGGTACTGGGGATGGTGCGGGCATGACAGGCACGAACACGACCGGCACGACGGCGAGCGGACCGCTGGGGCTCGACCCCGAGCTGCTGGCGATCCTGGCCTGCCCCGATACCCACCACAGTCCGCTGACGGTGGACGAGGCGGCCGGCGAGCTGCTCTGCACCACCTGCGACCGCGCCTTCCCCGTGCGCGACGGCATTCCGGTGCTGCTGCTGGACGAGGCCCGGCACCGGACCCCGTGAGCCCCCGATGAGCTCCTCCGAGTTCGCCGAGGAGGTCCTCGACGACCTCGACGTCCTGCGCGCGCGTGACCCGCGCGGCCTGCTCCCGGCGGTCGCCGGGGCCGGCGCCCAGGTGCGGGAGACCGCCCGGCTGACCCAGGAGGCGGGCCTCGGCCGGGTCACCGAGGGCGGCCGGCCGCGCGGGATCGTCATCGTGGCCCGCCGCGAAGGCGCCGTGGCCGCGTCGGTGCTGCGCGCCCTGCTGGGTCCGGCGAGCCCGGTCACCGTCGACGTCGTGCCCGGCCCGGACCTGCCGGTGTGGACCGGCCCCAGCGACATCGCCGTCGTGGCCACCCGCACCGGCGCCGGCCGCTACGCCGTGACCCCCGCCTACGAGGCCGCCCGCCGCGGCGTCGCCCTCGTCGGCATCGGCGCCGACGACACCCCGCTGCGGGCCGCCTGCTCCAGCGCCCGCGCGCCGTACGTGACGCTGCCCCACTCGCGGGTGCGGCACACGACGCTGTGGTCGCTGCTCACCCCGCTGCTGCAGATGGCCACCGAGCTCGGCCTGCTGGCCGACGGGGTCGCCGACCCCGACGCCATCGCCATGGCGCTCGACGAGGTCGCGGGGGAGTGCGGGCCCGCGCAGGAGTCGTTCGTCAACCCGGCGAAGACCCTGACGCTGGAGCTGCTCGGCTCGCTGCCGGTGATCGCCGCGGAGGGCCCGCTCGCGGGCGCTGCCGCGACCCGTGTCGCCGACCAGCTGGCCACCCTCGCCGGGCTGCCGGTCAGTGGTTTCCGGCTGCCCGACCAGCGGGTCGCCGCCTGTGCCGTCCTCCGCGGTCCGCTGGCCCCGCGCGACGCCGACGACTTCTTCCGCGACCGCTCCGACGAGGAGGGCCGCCGGCTGCGGCTGCTGACCATCCGCGACACCGACGGGGCCGTGCACGACGGCGCCGGCGAGCGCGAGCCCCGCTCGGCGGCCGAGGCCCTGGAGGAGGTGCTCCGCATCGCCGCGGCGCACAACGTGCCGGTGAGCGGGCTGGCCGAGCACGGTGACCCCGAGCGGTTCGCCCGGCTGCCGCACCTGGCGCGGCAGCTCGCGGTCGCCGACTTCAGCGCCGTCTACCTGGCGCTGGCACTGGACAACGAGAGGGCCCTCGGTACATGAGCACGGACGCTGCCAAGGACGCCGCCCCGGCCGACGGCCACGGCGGCGGGCACGGGGACGGCAGCACCGCCATCCTCGCCGCCCTGGGCGCCAACCTCGGGATCGCCGTCGCGAAGTTCGTCGCCTTCCTGGTCACCGGCGCCTCGTCCATGCTCGCCGAGGCGATCCACTCGGTCGCCGACTCGGGCAACCAGGTGCTGCTGCTGGTCGGCGGTCGCCGGGCGCAGCGCGAGGCGACCCGCCAGCACCAGTTCGGCTTCGGCCGCGACCGCTACATCTACAGCTTCATCGTCGCGATCGTCCTGTTCAGCGTCGGTGGCCTGTTCGCGGTGTACGAGGGCGTGCACAAGCTGCAGCACCCGGAGGCGCTCTCCTCGCCGATCTGGGCGATCGGGGTGCTCGTCATCGCGCTCGGGCTCGAGGGGTTCTCGTTGCGCACGGCGGTCAGGGAGACCGCTGCGGTGAAGTCCCCCGACGACAGCTACTGGGCCTTCATCCGGCACGCGCGGGCACCCGAGCTGCCGGTCGTGCTGCTCGAGGACACCGCGGCCCTGCTCGGTCTGGTGTTCGCGCTGGTCGGCGTCGGGCTCACCGTGCTCACCGGCAACGGCGTCTTCGACGGCCTCGGCACCATCGCGATCGGCCTGCTGCTGATCGTCGTGGCCGTGATCCTGGGCATGGAGACCAAGAGCCTGCTGGTCGGCGAGGCGGCGACCCCGGAGGACCAGCGCAAGATCGTCGCCGCGCTGGAGGACGGCGGGATGTCGCTGATCCACATGCGGACGCTGCACCTCGGGCCCGAGGAACTGCTCGTCGCGGCGAAGATCGCCGTCGAGCACGACGACACGGCGGCCACGGTCGCCCGGGCCATCGACGACGCCGAGGTGCGGATCCGCACCGCGGTGCCCATCGCCCGCGTCATCTACCTCGAGCCCGACCTTCGCCGCGAGACCGGTCCCGCGCCGTCGGAGGCCAGCGCCGTCCCGCGCCCGTGAGCGGCGCCCGCGCGCCGATGACCGGCGGTGCCGGATCCAAGGCGTCCGGGAGGGCACAGTGGAGGGCATGAGCCGCACCGAGCTGTCCCCGGCGAGACGGCGGGCCGACCGCGCACGGCTGGCCGACGAGGTCGTCGACGTCCTGGTGATCGGGGGCGGTGTGACCGGCGCCGGGGCCGCTCTCGACGCCGCCAGCCGGGGGCTGTCCGTGGGGCTGCTCGAGGCCCGCGACTGGGCGGCCGGCACGTCCAGCCGGTCGAGCAAGCTGATCCACGGCGGTCTGCGCTACCTCGAGCACCTGGCGTTCCCGCTGGTCCACGAGGCGTTGCAGGAGCGGTCGCGGCTCGTGCAGACCATCGCCCCGCACCTGGTCACCCCGCTGCCCTTCCTGCTCCCGCTGACCGCGCCGGTGTGGCAGCGCGCCTACTTCGGCGCCGGGGTCGCGCTCTACGACGCGCTCGGTGCCGCACTGACCTCCGGCCACCCGATCCCGACGCACCGGCACCTGTCGCGCAAGGCGACCCTGGCGGCGTTCCCCGGGCTGCGTGGCGACGTCGTCCGGGGCTCCATCCGGTACTGGGACGCCCAGGTCGACGACGCCCGGCACACGCTGGCCGTCGTCCGCACCGCCGCCGGGTACGGCGCCCGGGTGCTCTCCAGCGCCCGGGTGGTCGGACTGCTGCGGGACGGCGATGGGGGCAACAACGCTCCCGTCGTGGGGGTGCGGGTGGCCGACCTGGTCGACGGATCGGCGTTCTCCGTCCGCGCCCGCAGTGTCGTGGCGGCCACCGGCGTGTGGAGCGACGACATCGGCACGATGCTCGGCGAATCGGCGCCCAGCCTGCGGGTGCGCGCCTCCAAGGGCGTCCACCTGGTGGTGCCGCGGTCGGCGATCGACGGCGCTCAGTTCCACGGCGGCCCGAAGTTCCCCGACGGCGGGCAGCCCCAGGCCGGCCTGATCCTGCGGACGCCCAGCAGCGTGCTGTTCGTGATCCCGTGGCGCGAGCACTGGATCATCGGCACCACCGACACCCCCTGGCGGCTGGATCGCGCCCACCCGGCCGCCAGCAGCGCCGACATCGCCTACCTGCTCGACCAGGTCAACCGGGTGCTCGTCCGGCCGGTGCCGCCCGAGGCGATCGTCGGTGTCTACGCAGGGCTGCGCCCGCTGCTGGCCGGCGAGTCCGACGAGACCAGCCGGCTCTCCCGGGAGCACGCCGTCATCACGCCGGTGCCCGGGCTGGTGCTGGTCGCCGGCGGCAAGTACACGACCTACCGCGTGATGGCCGAGGACGCCGTCGACGCCGCCGTGGCGGGGTTGCCGGGCGTGCCCGCGTCGCGCACCGCGCACCTGCCGCTGGTCGGCGCCCGGCGGTGGGACGACGTGCGCGACAGCGCGGCGACGATCGCGGCCGCCCACGGGTTGTCCACCCCGGCCGTCGACCGGCTGCTGCACCGCCACGGCGACCGGATCGGCGACGTCCTCGACCTCGCCCGGTCCGATCCCACGCTGGCCCGGCCGCTGACCGGGGCCCCGGACTACCTGGCCGCCGAGGTCGTGCACGCGGTGACGGCGGAGGGGGCCCTGCACCTCGACGACGTCCTCACCCGGCGGACGCGCATCTCCATCGAGACCGCACACCGCGGCGTCGAGTCGGCGCCCGAGGTGGCCGCGCTCATGGCCGGCGCGCTCGGCTGGGACGAGGAGCGGTCGACCCGCGAGGTGGCCCACTACACCGCCCGGGTGGCCGCGGAGCGGGAGTCGCAGCGGATGCCCGACGACCACACCGCCGACGCCGCGCGCCTCGGGGCGGCCGACGTTCGCGCAGCGGTGTGATCGTTCGCGCAGCGGTGTGATCGTTCGCGCAGCGGTGTGATGGTTCGCGCAGCGGTGTGATCGTCCGCCTGCCCCCTCGGGGTGAGCCCGGCCGCCGACCGCGGCGTCCGGCATTTCCGGGAGACCGGGTCGGCACGTAACCTGCTCGAACGATGTGGCAGCTCAATAACGGCGTCCGGTTCTATCCCTGGGGCAGTCGAACAGTCATCCCGGAGCTCCTGGGGCAACCCGTTCCGGCAGATCGGCCCCACGCCGAGCTCTGGATCGGCGCGCACCCCGATGAGCCGAGCCGGCTGCCCGACGGCCGGCCGCTGGACGCCGTCATCGCCGGCGAGCCGCAGGCCCTCCTGGGCGCGCCGGTCGTCGAGCGGTTCGGTGCCCGGCTGCCGTTCCTGATGAAGGTGCTGGCCGCTGACAGTCCGCTGTCGCTTCAGGCGCACCCCACCACGGAGCAGGCCCAGATCGGGTTCGCCGCCGAGGAGGAGGCCGGGCTGCCGCACGACGACCCGACCCGCACGTTCAAGGACCCGTTCCACAAGCCCGAGCTGCTGCTGGCCACGACCACGTTCGAGGCGCTCTGCGGCTTCCGGCCGGTCGAGGAGTCGCTGCACTGCCTGGCCAAGCTCCAGGTGCCCGAGCTGAAGCCGACGATCGCCGCACTGGCGCGCCGGGGGCTCAAGGCCGCGATCCCGCAGCTGCTGGCGCTCTCCGGCAAGCGCACGACCGAGCTGGTCAGCGCGGTCGCCGAGGCCGCCTCCCGGTTCGTGGCCGCGCACGACCCGGAGTTCATCAACACCTACCGCTGGGCGGCGTCCCTCGCCGAGACCTACCCGGGTGACGCCGGCGTCGTCATCTCGCTGCTGTGCAACCACCTCAAGCTGGCGCCGGGCGAGGCCGTGTTCCTGCCCGCCGGCAACCTGCACGCCTACCTCTCCGGGGCCGGTGTCGAGGTGCTGGCCAGCTCCGACAACGTCCTTCGAGGCGGACTCACCCGCAAGCACGTCGACCTCGCCGCGCTCATCGAGGTCCTCGACTTCACCGACGGGCGGGTGCCGGTGATCCACCCGGTGCTCGGCCCGGGCGGCCTGCGGTACCCCGTGCCGATCGAGGACTTCGACCTCACCCGCTGCCAGCTCGACGCGCAGTCGGGCACGCTCACCACCCGCGGCCCCCAGGTGCTGCTGTGCACCGAGGGCACCGCGGTGCTGGCGTCGGCCGACGGGGAGCTGACGCTGGAGAAGGGCTCCTCGGCGTTCGTCCCGGCCGGAGCCCCGGTCACCGCCCGCGGCCCCGCCGTCCTCTACCGCGCGACCACGAACCTCACCTGATCGGACGTGGCCGGTCCCGGGCACGCCGGGCACGGCCTATCCTGGACGACGGCACGAGCCCCGCCGAAGCCTCGGCATGCTCGCTCAGATCTCAGCGACCGACCAGAGCCCGCCCAGCAGGGGCGGGCCGGACACTGGAGCGACATGACCGCCAGCACTGGCACCCGCGTACTGACCGACGGCGACTTCAAGGTCGCCGACATCTCCCTCGCCCCCTTCGGGCGCAAGGAGCTCTCCCTCGCCGAGCACGAGATGCCCGGCCTCATGGCGCTGCGCGAGGAGTACGGCGAGGCCCAGCCCCTCGCCGGCGCCCGCATCGCCGGCTCGCTGCACATGACCGTGCAGACCGCCGTCCTCATCGAGACCCTGGTCGCGCTCGGCGCCGACGTCCGCTGGGTCAGCTGCAACATCTTCTCCACCCAGGACCACGCCGCGGCGGCGATCGCCGTCGGCGACGGCACCCCCGAGCGGCCCACCGGCGTGCCGGTGTTCGCCTGGAAGGGCGAGTCGCTGGAGGAGTACTGGTGGTGCACGCAGCGGCTCTTCGAGTTCCGCGACGAGTCCGGCGCGGTCGTCGGCCCCAACATGCTCCTCGACGACGGCGGCGACGCCACGCTGCTGGTGCACCTGGGCACGCGCTTCGAGGCCGAGGGCGCCGTGCCGCACGACGTCGACGCCTACTCCGACGAGTACAAGGTGATCCTCGGCGTGCTCCGCGCGAGCCTGGCCGAGGACCCGCAGTACTGGACCCGCATCGGGCAGGGCATCAAGGGCGTCACCGAGGAGACGACGACCGGCGTCATGCGGCTCTACGAGCTCGCGCGTGAGGGCCGGCTGCTGTTCCCGGCGATCAACGTCAACGACTCGGTCACCAAGAGCAAGTTCGACAACCTCTACGGCGTCCGGCACTCGCTGATCGACGGCATCAACCGCGGCACCGACGTGATGATCGGCGGCAAGGTCGCCGTCGTCTGCGGCTACGGCGACGTGGGCAAGGGGTGCGCGGAGTCGCTGCGCGGCCAGGGCGCCCGCGTGATCGTCACCGAGATCGACCCGATCTGCGCGCTGCAGGCGGCGATGGAGGGCTTCGAGGTCACCACGCTCGACGAGGCGATCGGCAAGGCCGACATCATCATCACGGCCACCGGCAACAAGGACATCATCTCGGCCGAGCAGCTCGGCCGGACCAAGCACCAGGCGATCATCGGCAACATCGGGCACTTCGACAACGAGATCGACATGGCCGGCCTGTCCCGGACGCCGGGCATCACCC
>Ga0308173_10001135_pt1 | contig 12821 bp, 10 predicted proteins | sample PhyPR1_FD_203716 | JGI IMG/M metagenome (GOLD analysis project Ga0308173, IMG submission 203716) | Soil microbial communities from UC Gill Tract Community Farm, Albany, California, United States - DLSLS.P.R1 | ecosystem: Environmental > Terrestrial > Soil > Agricultural land | place: USA... | reverse complement strand
TCATCGCGATGCGCCGCGATCATTGCACGCAGCGATGCGCTCACGGCCGTCTCGATGCTCATGAATCCAGAGTAATGGGCGCGCACTCCGCATGGCATGAGCTGGCTTCCGACGCCGCTGGCGGCGGCCACCCCCCGAGCAGCAGAGCACACGAAAACGCGCCGACGCGGTTACACGGCGGTTAGGTTCGCCCGCGGACGAGCAGGCGCCACGGACTTCGAAACCACACATTCACGCGTGAGCCCCGACCAGCGAGACGGCCTCATAGGCCCTCAGACAACCGTCGGACTTCTCCGCGGGTTGTGGGTTCGACCCCCACGGGGCCCACCGATGGAGCGTCAAACCACGCGCCTCAAGCGCCGTGAGGCTCCCGGCGTTCGAGGCACGGTCATCGCGGACCGCGAGGCCAACAGGCAGCCATGGCAGCGGGACGGGCAGGGCCCAAACCGTCAACAACCGCGTCGTAGAACCTGCGCACCGCCTCGATGCTCATGTCGGTGTCTCCTCCAGGGTCCGACCAGCAAGTGCCCGTCCGCCGCGAGCTTGTGCAGCACGCGTCACGCTGAGGGGCAGATCATTGACGGATCCGGGTCAAGACATGGGACGGAACACCGCCGCAACCGCGTACCAGTCGGTGGCCGAACTGAATGTCGCGGTGGCGACCTGCGGCCCCGCCGTGCTCTGCAGGATGTCCTCCAGGTCGGCTGACCCGCTGGGGGTCCGCGTCCGCATGGTGAAGCCGGAACCCGCCGTCACCATTCCCGGGGAGCCGCCTGTCACTATGCCGCCCACCACCAGCTCACCGGTTCCGACCGCTGGAGTAGAGCCGGAGCTGACCGAGGCGCTGTTGCCCCGTCCGGCCACAGCCTGGTCAAGGGCGGAGCTGGTCGCGACGCCGGAGTACTCGCCGGCTGCTGCTTCCAGATAGGTCGGGTTGGCCGAGGAGACGGTGATCGTGAGCCCGCCAGGCGCGGCCTTGGCATTCTGCACGTAGTACAGCGCGATGTCGCCGCCGCCATTGGAGAACGTGGTGGTCGCGCCGGCCCGAGTCCAGGTCCCGTTGACGTTGTCCGACACCTGGACCTGCCCGGTGGAGTCGTACTGGGCGAACCATCCCACCAGCAGGTCGCCCGCCTGCGCGGCTTGGCCGAGCGGGATGGTGACGCTGCTCGCGCGCGAGCCCGTAGAGACCGAGCCGGCCTGCACGGCGGCAATCGATCCCGGCGCCGGGGTGGTCGCTTGCACCGGCGGCGACGACTGGGGCGAATGGTTACCCGCGCCGTCGAAGGCGTCGACCGTGTAGGAGTACGTGGTCGACGGCGCGACCGTGGTGTCGGTGTACGTGGTGGCGTTGGCGCCGGCAGTGGTCCCTACCGCGTTGCCGTTCCGGTAGATGGTGTAGCCGGTGACGCCGACGTTGTCCGTGGACGGATTCCAGGACAGCGACGCGGAGTGGGCCGTGACGCCGGCGACGACCAAGCCGGTCGGCACCGTCGGCGGCTGCGTGTCGGAGCCGCCACTGGAGACCAGCTCGTACGCACCGACGTCGCACCCGCTGCCCTGGGGCCGCGAGATGCCGCGTTGGTCGGTACTACCGGAGCAGCCGGGCGTGCTCGCCGGGATGAGGTCTACCGCGGGGCTGCCCGAGGGCAGGGCCATCGTCTGCGTCGGGCCGCCGTTGGACGCCAGCGTCCCCAGCCGTGGCTGGGTCCGGTTCAAGGACGTGCCGGTAAAGCCGCAGTTCGACCCAGTGTCGATGTTGTACCCCTGGTCGGTTATCCGCGCCTGGCCACCGCAGTTGGAGCCGTTCACCCCGTTGGCGACGATCGACATCGAGATGGACAGGCTGAAGCCGGTGTAGTTGTAGATGTTGGCGCCGTACGGCGAGCTGTTGTCCGACAGCGTGGTCTGCGTGATCGTGGTGGTGCCGAAGTTCTGGACGCCGCCACCGCCGTTGCTGCCGGCCGTGTTGCCGGTGAACGTGCTGTTGCGGATGTTCAACGTGGTGTCGTTGTCGATCGCGCCGCCGCCAGGACCCGAGTTGCCGGTGAAGGTGTCGCCGGTCAGCGTCGCCGACCCGGCCGCGTTGAGCAACGCTCCGCCGCCGTAAATCGTCGCCTTGTTGTTGCTGAACGTGCTGTTGGTGATCGTGGCGGTGCTCTGGTTGAAGATGCCGCCGCCTTCCTGGGCCGTGTTGCCGGTGAACGTGCTGGTCGTCACCGTCAGTGTTCCGCTGCTGTTGATCGCACCGCCCGAGGTGCCGCTCGCTGCCGGCGAGGAATTTCCGGAGAACGTCGAGCCGGACACGTCCAACGTCCCGTGGCTGAAGATGGCCCCTCCGCCGTTGACTCCATCGTTGGCCAGGCCGTTGGTCAGGGTCAGGTTCCTGATCGTGAGGCTGCCGCGCGTGGCGACGTCGAGCAGGCGGAAGGCGGCAGAGCCCGACCTGGTGATCGTTGCGCCGCTGCCTTCGATGGTGACCTGCCCGGTGATGACCGGAAGTCCGGTGCCGCCATCGGTGGAGTTGTTCCTGGCGGTGAGAGTGTAGGTACATCCGCCGGTGAGCGTGAGTGTGGCGCCGCCGGACGTGCTGTTGGCCGTGGTGATTGCCGAGACCAGGTTGGAGGTCGAGCACGGGACCACCACGGACGCCTGCGCGGGGTGGTGGGCGAATGTCACGCCCGCCAGTCCGACGACCCCGAGCATGAACGAGGAGCTGGTCGCCCCGGCCCGCATCCGCCGGGCACGTGCTCGGCCTGTGCGAGCGGCGGTGGACACGAGTCGTCGATGAAATCCCCCGTACATATGTCCTCATCTCCTGGTCCGTGATCTTTGCCAGGATCAGTGAGGAAATGACAAAGAGAAAGATCATCTTTCCTGAATCGCCCTATCAGATCATGCCCCAACCACCCACACGGGCCAGAGGGTCCAAAACGGTTCAGGTCCCGGATCGTACGAAATTGGTGGGTTTCTGCAGGGACCTTGTTTAATAAGACAAAAGGTGGCAATGTCGTTCAACTTCCGCGGACCCGGCCGGCGCCGTACCCGCCTTCCCCGGCCGGTTTGCAGTAGCCGCCGTAGTACCCGGCGGCGCTGTCGCCGCGGGCGACTTGGTTGAAGACAACGCCGAGCGCCCTTCCCTTTGAGTTCCCGCCCCTAACGCAGTCGGGTTCCCGGCGTTCGAGGCCCGGCGCCCGAGACAGACGTCCTGGGTCATGGACACCCGCGAGTGCCCGAGCTGGTCCGCAATCAGCCGGGCACTTGCGCCGCCCTGGTCGAGCAGCGTCGCCACCGTCTTGCGGTAGACATGCGATTCCACCCACTCGAACTCCGATCCCTGGGGTCGGCGGCTCGGAGGTGACCTGACCGCGGTAGGTGAGCGAAGCCCTGCGGGCCTGTTGGGTTACTGGCGGGCGAGTCGGATGCCGGTCGCGATCCCGGCGACGGTGACGGCGAAGAGGCCGAAGGCGGCCAGTCCCCAAGCGATGGTGCGGACCAGCTGCAGCCCGGCGCTGCCAGGGTCGGAGAAGATCGCCCCGGCGATGACGAAGGCTATGACGCCGAGCACGGCGTACGTGGTGGACCGCATGCGGCGGATCATGACACGGCGCTGAGGACCACGCGCCGTTTTCGGCGAGTGGGGCGTTCCCTGTGGGTGAGGGGCGCCCTTCTTGCTGCGCGGAGCCCCTTGTCCGTCGGGTCCGCCCGTGTCGAACAGCGTGCCGAGGGCCGGTGGCCCGGCTTTCATCCAGCAGGGGTGAGGCGTCCGTGAACGCCTGTGGAAAGGGTTCCAGCCATTCCTCCCACAGGACCGACTCAGGCGACTCAGGAGGGGCTCCGGACGGCACTGCTCGCAGTCAGGGATGTCGATCCGCCGTGGCCCTGTCCTACACCGAACAGAGATCGGTTGAGCTGCGAGCAGGTCCGCTCGCAGACAAGTCCACACTCACGACCAGGTCACCACAGCCGCCGGCATGCCTGACGAACCACGAGGGCCCCGCCGTGCTGTAGCGGCCTTTCCCGACAGGAGGGAAGACGAACATGCACATCCCGAGGAGCCGGCTGAGGGTGGCTGCGATCACCGGCGCGGTCCTGGCGAGCTGCGCGGTGACGGGCGTGAGCCAGGCCGTTCCGGCGACCCGCGTCCCCGACGCGTCTGGGTCGGCCCGGGCACCGGCCCAGCCGCACTGCGTCCTCGAGAGCCACAACGCGCCCTGGTACAGGACCATCGCCCCGTTCGAAAACGCCGACATCCAGCGGACCACGCTGCTCCCTTGTGCACGGTTCACCGGTTCGATGACCGGCTCGAACTACATCGCGAAGCTGCAGGCTGGCACCGGCCGTCTCGCGTGGCGCACCACCCTGTCGAAGGCCCACAAGAACAACGAGCTTCACCTCTGCGGCGCAGTCGACGTGCTGGGCAACGGCGATCTTCTCGCCATCTCGGACCACACCCTGTACAAGCTGGACGGCGGCACCGGCAAGATCCTGGCCGAGCAGAACATGCCGACCGTCACCAGCAAGCCGAACAACAGCGCCTTCAACGGGGTCGACGGCTTCCCCGGCGGCACGATCATCGCCAGATCCATGAACCGCCACCCGGATGCACGAAGAACGGCTACCCCGCCGCGGCCAGCCCGCCACCGGCTGGGTGCCCGGGAGCCCCGCAGTCCGCGCCCGGTCCAGTGCTGGTGGCGATCAACCCGGTCAGCATGAAGGTGCTCGACTGGACCCAGCTGACCAACAACATCGCCGGCCCGGTCACCACCACGGTGTTCAAGGGTCACCGATACATCTACGTCACCGGCTACACCCAGATCTTCCGGTACGAGTGGACCGGGAAGGTGATCAGGCAGGACCCGACCTGGGGCCCGGTGACCTACGTCCAGGACGGGCAGACAGGCGCGGGAGCCGCATCTACGTCATGGACGCCGGCCAGAAGACCGCTCTGCCGTAGACCTGCGCAACGGCAAGCTGTCCCTGGCGTGGCAGGTCAAGCAGCTGAGCAACAGCTACATCACCCTCATCGGTCCCAAGAACCGGCGGGTGTTCGTCGAGACGAACATCAAGCCGAAGCCTGGAGTCCCCGTCACCAAGCTCAACCCCGGGCCTCGCGGCGCCAGCTACACCGAGCAGATCCAGTGGCGCTCCGCGGCGACTGGCAGGCTGCTTGCCAGGTCGGCGTACTACCCGCCCGCGTCCGCTGCTGCGCAGGTCCCTCCCGGGTACGGCGGGCTGATCTACGACCTCCTCCAGGACGGCCACATCGTCCGATTCGCCGTGCACCCCAAGTAGCTGCACGGAGGGGCCGGCGCGAGGCCGTCTCGAAGTTCGGGGCAACTCTCCAGAGATGCCGGAGCCGCTGCCCTTGCGATCGAGAGTCCGGCCAGACCCTCGACCGAGGGTCGTCGGGTCCCGTGACCGTCGACCCGAGCGTCAGGTCGACGAGGCCGCGTAGATGCCGGCGATGGAGTCGTCGAGGGCCGCGTCGAACTCCTCCGCGCTCAGCTGGGCGGTCAGGCCCTCGGTGAGCGCCCGCGAGAAGCTGGCGATGATGCCGGGGTTCCTGGTCAGGCGGCCGTCGGCCTCGGCTCGGGTGTAGCCGCCGGAGAGCGCGGCCACCCGCAGCACGCGTGAGTGCTCCAGCAGCTCCTGGTGGTAGCCGTCCTCCTCGGGCAGCGTCAGCTTGAGTATCACGTCCTGCCCGCCGGTCAGCGCGTCGAGATGCGCGAGGAGCGCGTCCTTGAGCAGCTTCTCGGTCGCGCTCTTCTCGGGGCTGTGGATGTCCACCTCGGGCTCGATGATCGGCACCAGCCCGGCCGCCAGGATCCTCCGCGCGACGTCGAACTGCTGGGCGACCACCGCGCCGACACCGGTCTCGTCCGCGGTCAGCAGCACCGAGCGCATCTTGGTGCCGAAGACACCGTGCCGCACGGCCCGCTCGAGCAGCGCGTCGAGGTCGGGGATCGGCTTCATCATCCGGACGCCGTCGGCCTCGGCCTCGAGCCCCTTGTCCACCTTGAGGAAGGGGACGACCCTCTTTTTCGTCCAGAGGTACTCCGCCGAACCCATTCCGGCGATCTGCCGGTCCATGGTCTGCTCGAACAGGATCGCGGCCAGGATGCGGTCACCGTCGAACACCGGGCTGGTGATGATGCGGGTGCGCATCTGGTGGATCAGGTCGAACATCTCCGTCTCGTCGGAGTAGGCCGACTCCTCGACGCCGTACAGCCGCAACGCCTTCGGCGTGCTGCCGCCGCTCTGGTCCAGGGCGGCGATGAAGCCCGTTCCGGTCTTGATCTTGGCGAGCATGTCCTCGTTCACGATGCGTCCTCTCCGGTGACGCGCCACCGCGGTCGCGGTGGTCAGCCACCCGCGTCATGGCGTCAGCGTCACTCCTCGTGGCCGCGGGTGCGAGGGGCCTTCGTCCCGTCTTCACCAGCGCGGGGCGGTCACGCCGAGGGGCGCGTCGTCGCCTGTGCGGCCCGGTTCGCTCCGAAGATGGCGCTGCGGTCCCGGCCGTGGCCCCCAAACCAGTCGACGCACAAGACGGTCGCATCGTCCGCAAGCACCTCGCCGGTCACGTCGAGGACCTGATCGGCAAGGGCGCGGACAGCCTCGCGCGGGTGGAGCATCCGCGTCTCCGAGATGGACCGGGTGAGGTCGAGACCGGCCGCGTTGCGCTCGAGCATCCCGTCCGTGACCAGGACCAGCCGATCACCGGGTTGCAGCACGAGACGGGTGCCGCGGTAGGTCGTGTCGGCGAACAACCCGAACGGAATGTCGACGGGCAGCTCGATGGCGCTCACGTCGGAACCGCGGGCCAGGTACGGCGGGACGTGCCCGGCGTTCACCAGCTCGATCGAACCGGTGCGCAGGTCGAGGCGTCCGACCAGCCCCGTCACGAAGTCCTCCAAACCGCTGCTGACCGTGTGCTCGGCCAGCGCCGCGTTCGCGGCGGCGGCCTGCTCGAGGAGCGAGGCACCCTCGTTGCGGGTGTTGCGGAGGCTCCCCACGCACAGCGTCGCGCTCAGGGCCGCGGCGACCCCATGCCCCATCGCGTCGGTCAGGGACACGTGCAGCACGTCGCGGGCCAGGCTGAAGTCGAAGGTGTCGCCCGCGATGCCCGCAGCCGGCTCCAGCCAGCCCGCGAGGGTGAAGGCTCCGGCCTCACACGTCTGCGGCCCGGGGAGCAGCCGGTGCTGGATCTCCGCGGACAGGCTGAGCGGACGGGTGCGCTGACCCCACTCGTACAGGTCGGTGTGCCTGCGGTTGGCGATCACGACGAACGCCAGCAGGTGCGCGAGCTGGGAGATCTCCTCGATCGCCCCCGCGTCGGGCTCGGCCGGGAGGAGGAACTCCAGGAGTCCGATCACCTCGCCGCGCTCGGTCACCGGGGCGAGCACCCGCCACTGGTCGGGGTGCTCCGGCTCCGCGAACGCCGAGCCGGGCGCGAGCACCTGCACCTTCTGCGTCTGCACCGCCTGCTCCGGCGGACCCCCGTCGAAGGGCAGCACCGTCGCGCGCTCGTCGACATCGCGACGCTCGCCGTCTCGAAGCGGGTCCTCGCCCTCGGACAGGGGAACGTGCGCCAGCCGGACCAGGCCGCGCCCCGAGAGATCGGCGATGAGGAACGAGACGGACGTGGCACTGAGCGCCAGCCCGAGTGCGCGTGTCACCGACTCGACGGCCTCGACCGGGGAGGCCGCCTCCGCCGCGTCCAGCACGCTGGCCATCGCCTCGGCACTCCTCTCATGCTCCATTGCCGGAGCATAGGCGGACCGGTGGCCGGTGTCTCTCAGCTGCGCGACGCAACGCAGCGGGACGCGTCGCACGACGTGTATCCGCAAGGGGATCCGGCGTACGAGGGGCGTCTCACTCGGCGGGCACGGCGGCCTCGCGGGCGGTCTCCACGATGGCCGACCTCAGCATCTCGACCGCCTGCCGGCGTGCGGCGACCAGCTCGGGGGAGTCCAGCAGCGAGGAGACCTCGACCGGGACCCGGCGCGGCCACCGCTCCATCCGTTCGTGCAGCGTCTCCACGAAGGCGGGGAGCCGGGCCCACGCTCCGCCCAGCACGATCAGCTCCGGGTCGCCGAACGCGATCGCTGCCATCAGCACGCCCGACACGGCGTCCGCGAGCACGCCCACCACCCTCTCGGCGTGCGCGTCGCCTCCCTGTACGGCGGCACTCAGCGCCTCGACGTCGATCGCGGTCGACCCCGGCCGTCGCAGGGCCAGCTCGGCGAACACCTGCGTGAACGGCACGGCCGCGCCGGTCGACCCCCGTGTCATCACGTGGGCGATCTCGCCGGCGAACCCTCGATGGCCGCGGCGTACCTCTCCGTCGCTGACGACGGCGCAACCCAGGCCCTCGCCGAGATGGACGTAGACGAAGTCGTCGACGTCCACCGCACTGCCGGAGTCCCGCTCGGCCCGCGCCGCCCAGTTCACGTCGTTGTCGACGAGCACCTCGCCGGCGACCTCGGACGCGAGGACCGCGACCGGATCCAGGTCGCCGACCAGGAACGGCGCATCGGGGAGCTGGACCAGCCGGCCGGTGTCCCGGTCGACAGGATCGGCCGCGCTCACCACCGAGGCCCGTACGGCGCCGGGGGCCGCGTCACGGACCTGGCGCACCGCCGTGCCGAGCACCTCGGCGGCCCGCGCCTTCCCGGCCGCGCGTCCCAGCGGCAGGTCCGCCCGGGCCACGACCCGTCCGCCGGCGTCGACCGCCTCCGCGACGACCCCGGCCGGGCTGATGCCGGCGACCAGTGCGCACCCGCTCCCCTCGGCCAGCGCGTAGTACAGGCCCGACCGGCCGCGGCCGCTCGTGCGCTCGCCGGTGTCGACGACGATCCCGGCGGCGGCGAGCCGGCGCATGCTCTCGGAGATCGTGGTCTTGGAGATGCCCGTGCGGACCGCGATCTCCGCCCGCGTCATCCGCCCCGCCTCCATGAGTTGGCGCAGCAGGCTCTCGTCGGTGATCGAGCGCAGCAGCTCCAGGGACGGCTTGGTGGGCGGCACGCCACCAGTCTAGTCAGGAGACTTGCCTAAACCGCGGAGCCGGCTTACCGTTGGATCATTCGTTAGGAGTCCTGACCAAAAGGAGTGGTGGACGTGAGCATGACGTCCGATCGTGTGCCGACCCCGACGCTGCCGCACTGGGAGACGGTCCCCGACGACCTCGCGGCGGCGACCCGCGAGATCAAGGCCGCCCTGCGCGACCGGATCGAGGCCTCCGGGCGGACCGTCGAGCAGGTCTTCGCGGTCGTCGAGGCGCGGGTGGCGGCCCGGGTCGCCGAGATCCAGGCGGAGAAGGCCCGCGGCGAGACCGTCTGGCCGGTGATCGACTACGCCGACATCGAGACCGGCACGGTCAGCGCGGAGCAGATCGCCAAGGTCCACCGTCGCGGCTGTCTCGTCGTGCGGGGGCACTTCGACCGGGACCAGGCACTGGGCTGGGACTCCGAGATCGTCGACTACGTCGAGAAGAACAAGTTCTTCGAGAACTACCGCGGCCCGGGCGACGACTTCTTCGGAAGCGTCGGCTCGAAGCCCGAGATCTACCCGATCTACTGGTCCCAGGCGCAGATGCAGGCGCGGCAGAGCGACCGGATGGCCCGCGTGCAGGCGTTCTTGAACAGCCAGTGGAAGAGCGAGTCGGAGGGCCGGCAGTGGTTCGACCCGAGCCGGGACTCGCTGTACCCGGACCGGATCCGCCGCCGCCCACCGGGGGCGGACTCCAACGGGCTCGGCGCCCACTGCGACCCCGGCACGCTGGACCTGTGGATGACGCAGGCCTACCAGCAGGCGTTCCGGCACCTCTTCGACGGCACCGTGGAGGACTACGACCCCTGGGACGCCGCCCACCGGACCTCCGGCCCGCAGTACCCCGGCTCGACGATGTGCTCGGCGTTCCGCACCTTCCAGGGCTGGACCGCCCTGTCCGACATGGACCACGACCAGGGCGTCCTGCACACGGTGCCGATCCCCGAGGCGATGGCCTACCTGATGCTGCGGCCGCTGCTGTCCGACGTACCGGACGACGACATGTGCGGCGTGACCACCAACCAGGTCTTCCCCGTCAACGAGCGGTGGCACCCGCTGCTCATGCAGGCGCTGACCGGCATCCCCGACGTCCAGGCCGGCGACTCGGTCTGGTGGCACTGCGACATGATCCACAGCGTCGCGCCGGTCACGAACCAGAAGGGCTGGGGCAACGTCATGTACATCCCCGCCGCCCCGTGGTGCCCCCGCAACGAGGAGTACGCCGCCACCGTCCGCGAGTCGTTCCTGACCGGCTCCAGCCCGAGCGACTTCCCCGAGGAGAACTACGAGCAGGACTGGTCCGACCGATTCGACGTCGACGAGCTCACCCGGACCGGGCGACGCGGCCTCGGACTCGACTGACCTCGCCGGCACAGCCAAACGCAGCGGGATCCCCCGGGCCCGGCCCCCACAGGGCGGGCCCTTCCCGCGCGTTCGACCGACCGCTAGCGGGTGCTGACGGCGAGGTAGCGCTCGTCGGAGATCTCCCCACCCCAGTAGATCGCGTCGTCCAGACGGTGGACCTCCACCACGTCGCGATGCTGCCGGAGCAGGCGTTCGCACTCGGCCGCGGTGAGGCCGCCTCCCGTGTGCCAACGGCCCTCGACGAGCAGCAGCCGTCCACCCGGGCGCAGGAGCCGGGTCCAGCTCCGCAGGGCGGCGGTGGGGTCGGGCATCGCCCAGAGCACGTGCCTGCTCAGGACGACGTCGTAGCTCTGCGGTGGGTACGGCGGTGCGGACGCGTCACCGCGCTGGAAGGTCACCGGCAGCTCCGAGCCGGCGGCCTTGCTGCGGGCCGCCGCGACCATGGCTTCGGCGATGTCGAGACCGTCGACGCGGTAGCCCTCCTCCGCCAGCAGCATCGTGAGCGTGCCGGTGCCGCAGCCGAGGTCGATGATGCGAGCGGGCGCGGGAGGGAGCCGCTCCAGCAGCAGGCTGCGCCAGGCGCGACGCGTGTCGGGGTCCCGCAGGCCGTGGTCGGGCTCGTCGTCGAAGCTGCTCGCCTGCGAGTTCCAGAAGTCGCGCACCGTCTCCGCCATGACCGCGAGCCTGTCAGCACCCACCGACAGGTTCTCCAGGGCGGGTCAGGCCTTCGGCGGCGTGGCGGGCTCCGGGCTGAGCACCACGTCGAACGCGGTCCGCGTCCAGGTGCCGTCGATCGCCCGCCCGGTGGGGTTCGGGGTGCCGGCCGCCTGCTCCTCGAAGTCGACGACCAGGGACTGCTTGACACCGAAGACCGCGTCACTGTCCTGGTAGGCGTCGCCGCGCACGAAGAGGTGGGTGACCAGTCGGTGGAAGCCGGGGGCGGTGACCATCAGGTGCAGGTGCGCGGCGCGCATCGGGCCGCGTCCGCCAGCGGTCAGCAGCTCCCCCACCGGCCCGTCGTGCGGGATCGGGTACGGCGTCGGTGTCACGCCCCAGAACCCGTAGCGGCCCGCGTCGTCGGTGAACAGGTGCCCGCGCCCGGCGGTCCGTCCGTCGGGATGCTGGACGTCGTACAAGCCCGCGTCGTCGGCTTCCCAAACGTCGAGCCGGGCGTTCCGGACCGGCGTGCCGTCCGTGCTGCGGACCGTGCCCTCGACCCAGCACGGCTGCCCGCTCGCTCCGTGGGCGATGTCGCCGCCGTAGCCGACCTCGGGGGCGGCCTCGACGAAGAACGGCCCGAGGACGGTCGCCTCGGTCGCCGCCGGATCCGCGGGCTGGTTGACGGCGATGGTCAGCATCGACAGGCCGAGCACGTCGGAGAGCAGGATGAGCTCCTGCCGCTTGTCGTCGCTGATCCGACCGCACCGGGTGAGGAAGCCGATCGCCGTCTCCCACTCGGCCTCGGTCAGGCGTACGTCGCGGACGAACGCGTGCGCGTGCCGCACCAGGCTCTGCACCACCTCGCGGAAGCGCGGCGAGGCAGCGTTCTCGAAGCTGTCCAGGACCTGCCGTGTGACGTGCTCCTCGCGTTCCGCCTGCTCCTTCGCCGCCAGCGAGGCGTCGGGGTCGAGCTCGTGCGTGGTCATCGGGGCTCCTCTCGGGCGGCGCCGGCCGTGTCGGCACCGGCAGCGGCCGGCCGGCCGGCGCCCAGGATCCCGCGGACCGCACCGTGGCGGCTAGCCCGCGGACGGCAGCCGGTAGACCGAGACGTGCGAGCGGGACTCCGCGGTGAACTCGGCACCCGCCCAGTCCGCATGCCTGCTCTCCAGCTCGAAGCCGGCGAGCTGGGCCATCAGGTCGAGCTCGGCCGGCCAGATGTAGCGGTGCGGGCTGCGGAACAGCCGCGCCTGTGTGCCGTCGCCGAAGCGGAAGTGGTGCGAGACGACGTGCTGCTGCAGGACGTCGTACGTGTCCAGCCCGATGTAGCCGGGCTCGGAGCCGAAGACCGTCGCCTGCTGACCCGGCGGGAGCCTGCGCAGGTCGGGCACCCACAGCTCGATGACGAAGCGGCCGCCGGGGGCGAGGTGACGCGCGGCGTTCCGGAAGCAGGCGACCTGCTCGGCCTGGGTCAGCAGGTTCGAGATCGTGTTGAAGACGAGGTAGACGAGGGTGAACTCGCCGGGTGCGCGGGAGGTGGCCATGTCACCGAGCACCACGGGGACCGTCGCCTCGTCGACCTTGGTGCGGAGCCGGTCGACCATCGGGGCCGACAGCTCGATGCCGATTACGGGTACGCCGCGCTCGGCCAGGGGCACCGCCACACGCCCGGTCCCGATGGCGAGCTCGAGTGCTCGTCCCCCGGTAGCGAGCTCGACCAGGCGGTCGACCGTCGGCCCCAGTACCTC
>Ga0308173_10001134_pt1 | contig 12824 bp, 8 predicted proteins | sample PhyPR1_FD_203716 | JGI IMG/M metagenome (GOLD analysis project Ga0308173, IMG submission 203716) | Soil microbial communities from UC Gill Tract Community Farm, Albany, California, United States - DLSLS.P.R1 | ecosystem: Environmental > Terrestrial > Soil > Agricultural land | place: USA... | reverse complement strand
TCATGCGAACTTCCGCACCGCGTTCGTTTGCGAGCGCGTCGGTGCGCGCACGAATTGGCCCGGAATCACGGGGTTTTTGAGCCTGCCGCTGCTCAAGCTCATTGCACCGGATTATCTCGATCGCGAAGTGTTCACCTGCGGTCCCGCACCTTATATGCAAGCGGTGCGCAATCTGCTCGATGAAGGCGGCTTCGATCGCAAGCACTATCACGAAGAGAGCTTCTCGTTCGAAACCATCGCTGAAGTGGCATCGCAATTGACGACCGCGCATGTCGCCGATGCCATCGCCACCGATAGCGAATTCGTCGAAACCAGCGACTTCGCGCCCGCGCCCGCCGACACGACGTACAAGGTCGCGTTTGCCAAGAGCCGGCGCGAGATCGAATGCGGCAGCGGCGAACATGTGCTCGACGCCGCGAAGAAAGCGGGCGTGCGATTGCCGTCGTCGTGCACGCAGGGCATGTGCGGCACGTGCAAGGTAAAGCTCGTATCGGGCGAAGTCGCGATGAAGCATGCGGGCGGCATTCGTCAGCGCGAGATCGATCAGGGCATGGTGCTGCTGTGTTGCAGCAAGCCACTGAGCGATCTCGTCGTCGACAAGTAGAAACCGGGCGTCGTTTCTTGACAACTGGATGTCGCAAAAGCGCGTTACAGCACTATTCTGGCTGGCGATTCTGAGTGCACGGCGTGGGGCCGCAAAGGGGAAACCATATGAAAGCGATGAGAAGACTGTTCGTGCTGGGCGCGATGAGTGCGGCCCTGGCAGCGAGCATGGGGGCAAGCGCCGATACGAAGCCGACCATCAAGATCGGCTACGTCGAAGGGTGGGACGACAGCGTGGCGACGTCGAACGTGGCGGCGCGCATCATCGAGAAGCGGCTCGGCTATCAGGTGCAGCTCGTGCCGGTCGCGGCGGGTGTCATGTGGCAAGGCGTGGCGCGCGGCGATCTGGATGCGACGCTGTCCGCATGGCTGCCGGTCACGCATGGCGCGTACTGGAACAACTTCAAGTCGAAGGTCGTGAATCTCGGCCCGAACTTCAACGACGCGAAGATCGGGCTGATCGTGCCTGAGAACGTCGATGTATCGAGCCTGACCGATCTCGAAGCGAAGAAGGCGGAGTTCGATTCGCGCATCGTCGGCATCGACGCCGGTGCGGGCGTCATGCAAAAGACGAGCGAAGCGATCAAGGCCTATAACCTCGATTACAAGCTGATGCCGAGTTCGGGCAGCGCGATGACCGCGGAACTGGCGCGCTCGGAAGCAGCGAAGAAGCCGATCATCGTGACGGGCTGGAAGCCGCACTGGATGTTCGCCAAGTACAAGCTCAAGTTCCTCGAAGACCCGAAGAAGGTGTTCGGCGAAGCGGAGCATGTCGACAGCGTCGTGAATCCGGAACTGGAAAAGAAGGCGCCGCCGGTGGTCGCGTTCCTGAAGAAATTCCAGTGGAAGCCGGGCGAAATCGATAGCGTCATGCTCGCGACGCAGAACGGCGAAAAGCCCGCCGCAGCCGCCGATGCGTGGATCAGCGCGCATGGAGACCGGGTGGATAGCTGGGTCAAGTAAGCCGGGTTGCAGGATTAAGCGATGAAGAAAGCGCCGCTTTTCAGCGGCGCTTTCGCGTTTGGGAGACTCAACGCAACACCACTGTCCTCTCCCCATTGATGAACACGCGCCGCTCGACGAACGCCTTCACGGCGCGCGCCAGCGTGATGCATTCGACATCGCGCCCGGTCGCAAGCAAACGGTCGGGGCTATACGAATGATCGACCCGTTCCACTTCCTGTTCGATGATCGGGCCTTCGTCCAGATCGTCGGTGACGAAGTGGGCCGTCGCGCCGATCAGTTTCACGCCGCGCGTATGTGCCTGATGATACGGCTTCGCACCCTTGAAGCCCGGCAGGAACGAGTGATGAATGTTGATTGCACGTCCCGCCAGTTTGCGGCTCGTATCGCCGGAAAGAATCTGCATGTAGCGCGCGAGGATCATCAGTTCCGCGCCTGACGTATCGAACAGATCGAGCAGGCGGGCTTCCTGTTGCGACTTGGTATCCGCGGTAATCGGCAAGTGATGGAAGGGCAGGCCATGCTGCTGCGCGAGCGGCGCGAGGTCCGTATGGTTCGAGCCGATGCCCACGATATCCATCTTCAGCTCGCCCATGCGCCAGCGGAACAGCAGATCGGCGAGACAGTGCTCGAGCTTCGACACCATGATGAGCACTTTCGGACGCACGGCGAGATCGTGAATCGCCCACGTCATCGAGAAGCGCGCGGCAATGGATGCGAACTCGCGTTGCAGCATGTCGAGGTCGAGCGTTTCATCGCGCCTGGCGGCATGGAAGACGCAGCGCACGAAGAAGCGTTCGCTGAGGTCGTCGTCGAACACGGTGAGTTCGTCGATATAGCCGTGATGCCGCTCGAGAAAGCCGACGATGGCGGCGACCTGCCCGGCCGCGCTCGGACACGCGACGGTGAGCACCAGTTGATTGAGGCGTGATTCGGCTGACATGCGTGGCTCCGTCCAGAGAAAGCGTCGCCGCAATCGGGCGAGCGTGCCGCTAGTAGAGCAAACGCCGCGAAACGGCGATAGAAGCGATACGCCTCGCAGCTAGTACGAAAGCGTCAACTCATCATGCAGCCGGTGATGGACGGGGCGTGCGGCGTGAACGACGTAACCGGAAATGCAACGAGCGCCGCGAACGGCCTGCAAGCCGTCGGCGGCGCTCGTCGTGAAGCGAGCAACGCTTCGTTTAGAACGTGAGCTGATCGAGCGCGTCGCGCGTCGCCGGGGCAACGAAGTGACGAATGGACTGGATTGCGGTGCGTCGAGGAGCATGTTGTCCTGGTAGATGCCGAGCATCTTGCGCATCCGGTCGAGAAGAATCCCGTGGACGATGGAGACGTCCTGCCCGAAGTCGACAGCCTGGGTGCTCACGAGGCGATTGATCGCGCTGACGATGGCGATCGGTTCGTCGGACGAGTTTGGATAGGTGTTGAGGAACGGGATGACGATGCGTCGATGTCGCTCGGGTCGAGGTCGGGATACCAGAGCGCGAGGAGGCGGCGGCGCGCCGTTTGGAGCCACGGACCGGCGACGTCCACCCGGATGTTGGTGAAGCCGCCGCGATGCGACTGTGCTCGGTAAGCGCTTCGTCGACATTGGCGAGTTGGCCGCCAGCCGCGATGACCGACGTCAGATAGTCGAGGTCCTAGGCGCTGCGGGCGAAGTCGTCGAACCGGATGCCATGCGCGCGCACGAATGAGCGCCGCACCATGAGGTTGCCGCCGCTGATCGTGTTGAGACCGTCGAGCAGACGAGCCTTGATGTTGGCGTCGCGCTGCGCGCAATAGGCGATGCCGTCGGGAACGTCACCGAACACGCTGGCGTGAGAACCCGCTGCGGCCAGGCGGTGATTTTCCCTGAAGGCGGCGACCTGCGCGGCAAGCCGGTTCGGGACCGCGCGGTCGTCCGAATCCACGCGAGCGATGAACTCGCCCTGCGCCGCGTCGAAGCCGGCGTTCGACGCGGTGCGGATGCCCTCGTTGCGGTCGAAACGGGATGAGGCGGATGCGGCGGTCGTCGCCGGCGGCTTCCCGGGCGGCGGCCAAGGTCCGGTCGGTCGAGCCGTCATCTACGACGATGAACTGCCAGTCTTCGATAGTCTGACACCGGATCGAGGCGATCGCTTCACCGATGAACGATTCTGCATTGAAGGCGGGAATGACGACAGTGACGAGGGGCGTGGATCACAAGGCGGTCTCGGGCGTTGACGGATCGAGCATGGCCGGCAACCCAGCGAACGGAACAGCGATGGTGCGGGCGACGTGGCGCAGCAGTCCACTGCGCCGTTTCGGAATGGCTAGATGCGGCTTTTTTACAGATTCCGAGGTATGCGGAGACGCCCAGCGGTTTCCTATCGGGCTTGTCTGAATGCGGGCGAATCGGATCGGCACGGAGATGCCGGCGCGCCCGCAGGGCGGCCGGACATGGGCAAAGCGTGCGGCCTCAGATGCCCGCGAGCGCGTTCGTCAGGGCGAGCGCGACGGTAAGAAGCTGCGGTTCAACGACGAGATCGTTATGCCGGCCTTCCACCTGCATGATGCGCAAGCCCTGCTTCGCGACGCGCCGCCATACCGGCAACGGATCGCCGCGATCGTCTTGCTGGATCGATGCGCGCACATAAACGATCGGTCCGCCGAGATAGCGGCGCGGCTTGTAGGTCGTCATCGCGACGCGCATCGACTCACGCACGAGCATCAGCGGCGGCGGCAGGCCGCGCGTTTCGGGGCCGGGGCGCTGCGCCGTCTTGCCGAGACGCATGCGTACCCGATCCCTCATTGCGAGTGCCTTGCCGCGCACGTACGCAATGCGCTCGCGCGTGCCGAGCGCCCGGAACTCGCGCATCCGGTAGGCGATCATGCTGGCCTGATAGCGCGCCCACGCGGTGAGCGGCAGACAGCGCTCGTGCACATAGGTATCGAGCAGGCAGAGCATTTCGATTTGCTCGCCCGCCTTCACGAGTTGCTGCGCGATCTCGAACGCAACCAGCCCGCCGAACGAATAGCCGACGAGCGCATACGGCCCGCTCGGCTGCACGCCGCGCATGCGCAGCACGTAGGCGCGCGCCATGTCCTCGACGCTGCGCTGCGGCGCTTCATCGCCATCGAGGCCGAGCGCCTGCAGACCGTAGACCGGACGCTCACTTTGCAGCGTGCCGGCGAGCGTCAGGCATTCCATCACCGAGCCGGTGATGCTGTGGACCATGAAGAGCGGCCGTCCGCGCCCCGCGCGCATCTGCACCAGCGACGAGCTTTCGGCGCTCATGCTCGGATCGGCGGCGATGACGGCCGCGAGCCGCGCGATCGTCGGCGCGACGATGAGCGTGGCGATCGGCAGCGTGCGGTTCGTCGTCCGCTTGATGTCGGCCAGCATGCGCGCCGCGAGCAGCGAGTGCCCGCCGAGTTCGAAGAAGTTGTCGTCGCGGCCGATCGGAGAGAAGCTGAAATACTGCTCCCATAGCGCACAAAGATACGCCTCGATGCTTTCCGCCGATTCGCCCGGCGCGGGCAAGTCGGAATGCGCGCGCGCAAGCAGCGGATGTTCGCGAATGCCATCGAGACAGTCCGGATTCGCGAGCGACGACACGTTGCGCGCGGGCAGGCCGTTGACGGCATCGCGAGCAGCGGCTTCGGACGGCTTGCCGTTGTGGGTGACCGGCAAACCGCCGACCTGCACGATGACATCCGGCACGAGCGCCGCCGAGCCGTGCCGCGTGAGTTCGCGCCGGATGCGGATGGCGAGCGTCGCGTTGAGATGCTCGCCTTCACGCAGCACGAGCAGCAGCACGATGCGCTGGCCGCCCTCGCCGGCGCGCGGGCCGGTTTGCGGCACGGCCATCGCCTGACGAATCTCGTGCACTTCGCTCAGAATGCGGTAGATCTCGCCGGGGCTCACGTTGATGCCGCGCACGTTGAGCACGCCGTCGCTGCGGCCATGCAGGCGCGCGCTGCCGTCCGGCGAAAACTCTATGACGTCGCCGTGCGTCCAGACGCCTTCGTTCTCAGCGAAATATGCCTTGTGAAAACGCGAGCCGTCCGTGTCGCCAAAAAAGCCGAGCGGGCGCGACGGAAACGGGTTCGTGCAGACGAGCTCGCCCGGCATGTTCGTCTGCACGCCATGATCGAAGGCCTGCACGTTCAGGCCGAGCGTCTTGCACTGCGCTTCGCCGGCATGAACGGGCAGGTTGGGATTGCCGAGCACGAAGCAGCCGATGATGTCCGTGCCGCCCGATATCGACTGCAGCTGCAGCGGCTTCACGTGCCGATGCACCCAGTGGAATTGCGTGTCGTAGAGCACGGCGCCGGTCGACATCATCGCGCGCAGGTCGGAGAGGTCGTACAGCGTGCCGGGTTCGAGCCCCGCGTCCTCGCTCATCTTCAGGTAGGCGGGACTCGTGCCGAACACGGTGACATGCTCGTTCGCGACGATGCGCCACAACGTGTCGACGGCCGCCACCGGCCCGTCGTACGTGACGATCTGCACGCCCGATGCGAGCGCCGACAACTGCCAGTTCCACATCATCCACGAGCAGCTCGTGAAGAAGAAGAGCTTGTCGTCCGGTCCGAGATCGCTATGCAGCCGATGTTCCTTCACATGCTCGATGAGCGTGCCGCCCGCGCCATGCACGATGCACTTCGGCTTGCCCGTCGTACCCGACGAAAACATCACGAAGAGCGGATGGTTGAACGGAAAGCGCCGCCACGCGAACCGCGACGGATCGCCGTGCTCGATGAGTTCGCGCATCTCGTGCTGACGCGTCGTGACCGTGCTGGGCAGCGGCGTTTCGTCGAGGCACACGATGTCGGTGAGCGTCGGCAACGCGGCGGCCACGGCGGCGACGTGCGCGCTGAGCGCGCCGGCCGTATCGAACGAGCGCTGCATCGTGTGCGCGAACAGCATGCGCGGCGCGAGCGGCGCGAAGCGGTCGAGGATGGCCTGCACGCCGTTTTCCGGCGCTGCGGTGGACAGCGTCGCGCCGAGCGAGGCGACGGCGAGCGCGGCGGTGATCGCTTCGGCGTCGTTGCGCATGATCGCGACGACGCGGTCGCCCGGCTTCAGCCCGAGTTCGCGCAAGGCCTGCGCGAGCCGTATGACGCGCTCGCGCAATTCGCCGCGCGTGTAGGCGACGCGGCCGCCGTCGGCATAACAGGCGACGAGCGCGATAGCGTCGTCGGGCGCGATGCCCGGGCCGAGAAGATTCTCCGCGTAATTCAGTTCGACGTTCGGAAAAAAACGGGCGGTTTCGATTTCATCGCCGGTACAAACGGGTTCCGCGATACCGGACCATTCGAGTCCTTCGGCCGATTCGAGAAAGGATTTCCAGAACTGGCGATATTCGCGGGCGGTGTAATCGTGCAAAGCGGGGTAATCGGCGAAGCGCTCTCCGGTTTGCTTCTCGAAGTCTTCGATAAAGCGTGTCATGCGTGAACGCGATACGCGTTCCGGCGCCGGCGCGTAGAGGGACTGTCGCAAATAAAACTGCGCACTCTCCCGAATGGCATTTTGACGTTCCATCGTCTGAAGCACCTGTGATTGCACGGGGTTATGAATTTGTAATGTGCTCAGCGACAGGCTCCGAAAATCTCTCATTTTCCGGTGGTGCGCGAAATCGCCGGAGGCAGGTTCACTTCCTCGGCAGTCAGAGTACCGCGAGCGAAAGCGGCGCAATGTGCGCACAACCACAAAAGGCCGCGTGGCAACAGGCAAGAATGCCCTTGCAATTTGAGTTGAATATATGCTTTGACGCGCGAAGCGTAGCAATAAGTACTCGTGCGGATATGCTGAGCATATCAATCAGCGTTAACCAGCGTGGCGGACAACGCGGTCATTCTTTTAGATGAAGTATGCAGCGATAAGTTGAATCAGCGTCTATTCGAAACAACTGAAGATATATAACAGCTTTCAAAGCGACGCGGCAATTGCGCCCTGAATTTTGGCGAGGCTGTTCGTGGGCGCAATCAGAAATTGACGTCGGAATGGAGTGCGGTTTTTTGTCTCGCAGATGACGTTCGCAATCCGAGGGATTATTGGCAATTTCAATTAGGAAATGCCTGATGCGCGATGACTGCGATGTATCGCGACGAATGGTTGGGCTACGACGGCCATTTACTGTATCGCCACCCGATGCGTGCATGGACCGCATCGGGTGTCGTTTATTGGGGCGACGTTGAGCAAGCAAGCTGCCTTCAATTCGACGATCACATCGGCGAAAGAATGCCCGTCATGCGGCCCGCGTGATCGAACTCGCAGCGCGCCCGCCCGCCGGCTCCGCGCCCGCCGCCGATCCCGCCTGAGCGCGCCACGTCCTGAGCAACAGCGCGTTCGTCACGACGCTCACGCTGGAGAACGCCATCGCCGCGCCGGCGAACATCGGATCGAGCATGCCGAACGCCGCGAGCGGTATGCCGATCAGGTTGTAGATGAACGCCCAGAACAGATTTTGCCGGATCTTGCGATACGTCCGCCGCGATATGTCGATGGCGTCCGCGACGAGCGCGGGATCGCCGCGCATCAGCGTGAGGCCGGCGGCTTCGATCGCCACGTCCGCGCCGCCCGCCATCGCGATGCCGATATCGGCGGCGGCCAGCGCGGGCGCGTCGTTGATGCCGTCGCCGGCCATCGCCACGATGCCGTGGTTCGCCGCCTTCAACTGCGCGACCACGCTCGCCTTGTCGGCGGGCAGCGTTTCGGCGTGGACCGCGTCCGGCGCGATGCCGAGCGCGCGCGCGACGGCCTGCGCACTGCCGGCGTTGTCGCCCGTGACCAGCGCGCTCCGCACGCCCATCGCGGCCAGGCGGTCGACGGCGGCGCGAGCGGTCGGTTTGATCGTGTCGCCGAAAGCGAGGAGGGCGAGCGCGCGGGTGCCGTCGAGATCGATCAGCCATGACACCGTATTCCCCTGGCCTTCGAGTTCGCGGGCGCGCGAAGTCAGCGTGTGCGGCACGTCCGCGCCCAGCTCCGAAAGCCAGCGGCTGCTGCCGATCGCGATACGGCGCGTGGTCCGGGTCCCTTCGTGGCCGATAACCGTCACGCCCGCCTCGACGCCGCGCCCGGCGACCGCGCGAGCATCGCTTGCGTCGTAGTGCGGCGCGCGGGCTTCAGCCGCCGACGCGACCACCGCCTTCGCGAGCGGATGCGTGCTCATTCTCTGAACCGCTGCCGCGAGTGCGAGCGCGTCGGCGCGGTCCTGGCCCGGCGCGGTATCGAATGCGACGAGAGCCGGCCGCCCGACCGTCAGCGTGCCGGTCTTGTCGAACGCGACGATGGCGATGGCGTGCGCCTGCTCCAGCGCCTGCGCGTCCTTGATGAGAATGCCCTGGCGCGCCGCGACGCCCGTGCCCGCCATGATCGCGGTCGGCGTGGCGAGGCCGAGCGCGCACGGACAGGCGATCACGAGCACCGCCACCGCGTTCAGCAGCGCGGTCTCCGCGCTTGCGCCGTGCAGCAGCCAGCCGCCGAGCGTCACGGCCGCGATGGCGAGGATCGCCGGCACGAACACGGCCGACACGCGATCGACGAGCCGCTGGATCGGCGCTTTCTCCGCCTGTGCCGACTCGACGAGGCGGATGATCCGCGCGAGCGTCGTTTCCGCGCCGATGGCGGTCGTTTCGATCGCGATCACGCCTTCGCCGTTGATCGAGCCGCCTGTGGCACGCGCGCCCGGCTCCTTCGCGACGGGCAGGCTTTCGCCGGTGATCAGCGATTCATCGACGTGCGTGCGCCCCTCGCGCACGATGCCATCCACCGGCACGCGTTCGCCCGGCCGCACGATGGCGATATCGCCGATGCGAACGTCAGAGAGCGGAATCTCGCGTTCGCGCGACGGATCTGCGGCATCGCGCACGCGCGCCTTGTCGGGGCGAAGCGCGTTGAGCGCGCGGATTGCATCGGTCGTCTGACGCTTCGCGCGCGCCTCCAGCCACTTGCCGAAGCGCACCAGCGTGATGACCACCGCCGCCGCTTCGAAGTACAGATGCGCGTCCGGCCCGCCGTGCGCGAGCATCTGATAAACGGACAATCCCCACGCCGCCGATGTCCCCAGCGCAACCAGCAGATCCATGTTGCCCGCCAGCGCCCGTACCGCGCGATACGCGCTCACATAGAAGCGCGCGCCGAAGCCGAACTGCACGACGCTTGCGATCGCAAGCTGCCACCACGGCGGAAGCGCGCCGCCGAACATCGGCGCAAGCAGCGGCAGCGTCAGGACCGCGCTGCCGACGACCGCCGCCAGTTCGCCGTCCCGTGTGTGCGCGGCGGCGGGCGGCGCGTCCGGAACGATTAGCGCGGCTTCGTAGCCGGCTTTCGTGATGGCGGCGACGAGTTGATCGTCGGTGACGGCGCTGGCTGCGTGAACCGTCGCGCGCTCGGTGGCGAGATTGACCGCGACGGACTCGACGCCCGGCACGCGCCCGAGCATCTTCTCGACGCGTGCGACGCAGGACGCGCACGTCATCCCGCTGACGGCGAATTCGGCGGTCCGCGCGGACTGCGATGAAGCCGATGACATATGAAAAGCTCCGTATCTGGCTGAATCAATATGACCAGTATCGACCTTCCAGCGATTGGAAGGTCAAGGAGCATCGTGCGCTTCAGTCGCGCGAGGGATCGCCGAGCGTGGCCTGCATTGCGTCGGCGAGTGCGCCGGCCGCGTCGCCGCCGCGCTGGCGCAGGCCGTCGATTGCGCCGATGCGGTCGGCGTCGGCCTTGTTCTGCGAGAGCTTCGCCTTGCCGACGAGCCGCGTCACTTCGATCTCGACGCCGACGATGGCGGCGAGCATCTGATCGATGAAGTCGCGCGGCGCATCGCCCATCTTCCACGGCGCGGGCTCGCCGGCTTCCATCTTCCGTGTGAGCCGCGCGACCACGCCGCGCACGTAGGCTTCGTCGTCGCGCACGGTGATGCGGCCATGCGCGTGCACGACGGCATAGTTCCACGTCGGCACCTGCTTGTGCGTCTCCTGCTTGCTCGGATAGAAGTTCGGCGAAATGTAGCCCGCTTCGCCCTGAAAGATCACGAGCACGTCTTCGCCCGGTGTAACTTCGCGCCAGACCGGATTGGCCCGCGCCACATGCGCGCGCAGCGTGCCATGCTCGCCGGTGGCCGCATCGAACTCGAACGGGATGTGGTTCGCGTCGAGTCCGCTCGGACCGTGCGTGACAAGCGCGCCGAACGGATTGGCCGCGATGAGCGCGTGCAGAGAGTCCGTGCGATTTTCTTCGAAGTGGGCGGGCAGATACATCTTGGCGACTCGATGACGGTGGATTGAACGAAAGGCGTTGCCTGACTTCGATGTTACAAGATGCCGGCGCACGCGGCTTGCTAGGCTATTTGTTATAGGCCGAACGCGGTGAATTCTTGCCTATCCTCAGCGGATACGTTAAAACCCGAATTCCGAGATAGCGCCGAGCATGTATCCCGAAGCGAACGAAGGCCGCGGCGCTGCTCCCTGCACCACGCGTGCGCCCGTGCAGCACAAGAACCGGATTCCAATTCGAATGACTCAAGACCGACGCTGGACATTCCCGCTGACCGCCACTTTCTGGGCGGCGGCAAGCCTGACCGGCATGGCGCTGCTGTCCGGCTGCGCCGCCGACAAGGCGCCCGAAGCCAAAGCCAGCAGCGGATGGGTGAAGGATCAGGTCGCGGATGCCTACACGTTCGGCTTTCCGCTCGTCGTGTCGGACATTGCGCGGGAGCGGGCGAGCGGCAACGCCGGGCAGCCTGGCCGCGCGCCGCTCAACACCTTCCGTCACGCGACGGCGCTGCCGCCTGTCGGTGCGACCGGCTGGCCGACCGTCGATACGCTCGATTCCACCGCGTGGCTCGATGTATCCGCCGAGCCGGTGATGGTCTCGCTGCCCGCAGCGCCGCGCGGCCGCTATCTCGACGCCCGCGCGTTCGACGCATGGACCAACGCGCTGTATTCGAGCGCCGACACGACGCCGTATCCGAAAGCGCAACTGATCGCCTTCGTGCCGGCGGGATGGACCGGCTCGCTGCCCGCCAACGCGACGCGCGTCGAAACGCGCACGCGCTACGTGTGGCTGTCGGTGCGCGTGCGGGTGAACGGCCCGCGCGACGTGCGCGAGGCGCGCAAGCTGCAGACGGCGATGCGCATCGACACGGCGACGCCCGCAAACGGCTCGGCCGCCGATGCCGGGGCGACGCCCGCTGTCGTCACTGGCGCGTGGCCGGGCAACTCGAGCGGCCAGTCGCCCGCCGTGCCGGCCCTCGCCGCCGCGCCGCCGACGGCATCGCCGGGCGCGCAGGCCGAGGCGCTCGACGCCAACGCGTTCTTCGCCCGCCTGGCACGCGCGCTCGACGCCAATCCGCCCGCCACCGCCGATACCCCCGCGATGAACCGTCTCGCCTCGCTCGGCGTAAAGCCCGGCGAGCCGGTGCAGTTCAAAAAGACCGACGCGCCCTTGCTCGATTCCGGCGTGGCCGATGCCCGCACGCGCCTCGCCGCCGTGCCGGCCAACGCGATCACGAAAAACGGCTGGACCTGGTTCGGCGATGGCGTCGGCGTCTACGGCACCGACTACATCCTGCGCGCGTACCTGGCCCGTCATCAAATCGCCACGACGACGAAGAACGGCGAAGTGAAGCCGGTCGCGCATCTGGACAGCGAGGGTCACGCGCTCAACGGCGCGAATCAGTACGTGCTGCATTTCGCGCCGAACCAGCTTCCGCCGGTGCGCGGATTCTGGACGCTCATCGCATACACGAAGGACGGCGCACTCGCCGACGACAAGGTCGCGCGCATCGCGCTGTCGGATCGCGACCGGCTGAAGAAGAATCGCGATGGCTCGATCGACGTCGTGGTGTCGGCCGAAGCGCCGGGCAAGGCGCGCGCGTCGAACTGGCTGCCCGCGCCCGATGGCGAGTTCCAGTTGACGATGCGCCTCTATGCGCCCAAGCCGCAGGCCAGCGATGGCACATGGGCCCCGCCCGCGATCGAGCGGCAATAGCCAGCTTTCTTGACTGCAAGCGAACATAGAAAGTTTTGACAACGTTGGCGCGGTGCATCGTCGTATACTCGTGCATCCCCCTTCCGAACGGCGATCCCGCGCGCACGCGCCGCCGCGCATCGAATGTCAAGCACGACGAAGTCAACCTTCACCACAGCCGGGCGGACCCTGCGCGGCGTAGTTCACGCGCGCCGCACCCGGCGCATCACAATCGGGTTCATCGTTGCACTGCTGGTCATCGGCGTGCTCGGCTTCTTCGTCGCGCCGCCGGTGATCCGGCATGTCGCCGAAA
>Ga0308173_10001133_pt1 | contig 12826 bp, 11 predicted proteins | sample PhyPR1_FD_203716 | JGI IMG/M metagenome (GOLD analysis project Ga0308173, IMG submission 203716) | Soil microbial communities from UC Gill Tract Community Farm, Albany, California, United States - DLSLS.P.R1 | ecosystem: Environmental > Terrestrial > Soil > Agricultural land | place: USA... | reverse complement strand
TTCCGGTCGCCGTGCTCGCCATCGTGAAGAAGGAGCACACCACCGATCCCGCGAAGATCCGCCAGCTTCTCGAAGCGAACCCGAAGTTCAAGGCGCGCCTCGAAACGTATGGCCTGCAGCCTTCGTATGGCCCGAAGAACATTCGCTCGGGACCGGGCTTCATCACCAAAGAAAATCTCGACAAGGTCGTGAAGTACGCCGGGCAGTATCGCTGATACGCGGCTGACCTTCTTCGGGCGGTTTCGCTTCCGCTGACCGCCCGCTTTTCTCGACAGCACTTCTTGCTGCGTCCCTTCGCGGACGCGGCAAGAACGCACGCATCCGTACCGCATTGCATCCCGTTTGAAGGAGCCATCATGGGCGTAGCCGGCAAGCACTATCCCCCACACGCGAACCCGCAGCACGAAAGCGCCGATGCGACCGACAAGGACAGGCCGTCGGACGAACGAGTGCGCACGCAATCGTGGTTCGGGCATTTGCTGAATCGTCCGGAATTCGCCGCTATTTCAGGCACGGTGCTCGTGTTCATCGTGTTCGGCTTCGGCGCCGGCTCGTCGGGGATGTTCAATCTCGACGGCGTGATGAACTGGTCGCAGGTCGCCGCCTATCTCGGCCTGCTCGCGGTCGGCGCGTGCATGTTGATGATCGCGGGGGAATTCGACCTGTCCATCGGCTCGATGATCGGCTTCGCGGGCATGATGGTCGCGCTGCCCGCCGTCTATTTCCACTGGCCGCTTTCGCTTTCCATTCTCTTTGCGTTCATCGCGTCGATGCTGCTTGGCGCGCTCAACGGCTATCTCGTGATGCGCACGCGCCTGCCTTCTTTCATCGTGACGCTCGCATTCCTGTTCATTCTGCGCGGCCTCACGCTCGCGCTCTCGATCATGTTCGCCGACCGCACGATCATCTCCGGCGTCGGCGATCTCGCGCAGAAAGACTGGCTCGCCAACGTGCTCTTTCATGGCGTGGCGCTTCACGGCTTCTTCACGTGGCTCGCGCATCTGGGCATCGGCAAGCTGCTCGATAGCGGCGAGCCGCTCGTGCCCGGCATACCGAAGGTCATCATCTGGTGGCTCGTGCTGGCGGCCATCGGCGCTTTCGTGCTTGCGAAGACGCGCTATGGCAACTGGATTCTCGCGGTCGGCGGCGATGCCAACGCTGCCAAGAACGTCGGCGTGCCTGTCAAGCGCGTGAAGATTTCGCTCTTCGTTCTGACCGCGTTCTGCTCGTGCCTCTTCGCGGTGCTGCAAGTGTGCGACATCGGCTCCGCTGCAGCGGATCGCGGCCTGCAAAAAGAGTTCGAAGCGATCATCGCGGCCGTGATCGGCGGCACGCTGCTGACGGGCGGTTATGGATCGGTGGTCGGCGCATGCTTCGGCGCGCTCATCTTCGGCGTCGTGCAGATCGGCATCACCTATACGAACGTGAGTTCGGACTGGTTCCGCGTGTTTCTCGGCGTGATGCTGCTGATCGCCGTGCTCTTCAACCACTACGTGCGCCGCCGCGTTTCACAGGCGCAATGAGGACAGACGCCATGAACGACGACAACATCCTCGCGCTCGAAAACGTCAGCAAGTTCTTCGGCAAGGTCATCGCGCTGAACGGCGTGACGCTGCGGCTCAAACGCGGCGAAGTGCACTGCCTGCTCGGTGATAACGGCGCGGGCAAGTCCACGCTCATCAAGACGCTGGCCGGCGTGCATGCGCCCTCTTCCGGCGAATATCTCGTCGATGGAAAGCCCGTGCATTTCGACTCGCCGAAGGAAGCGCTGGACCTCGGCATCGCGACCGTCTATCAGGACCTTGCGCTCGTGCCGCTGCTTTCCGTCGCGCGCAACTTCTTCATGGGCCGCGAGCCGCAGAAGAAACGCTTCGGCCTTTTCAGCGTGATGGACCTCGATCTCGCGGCAGAGACCTCGCGCGCGAAGCTCGGCGAAATGGGCATCAACGTGCGCGATCCGCATCAGCCCATCGGCACGATGTCAGGCGGCGAGAAGCAATGTCTCGCGATCGCGCGCGCGATTCACTTCGGCGCGCGCGTGCTGATTCTCGATGAACCGACGGCCGCGCTCGGCGTGAAGCAGAGCTTCAACGTGCTCAAGCTCATCCACAAGGCCCGCGAAAAAGGCATCTCCGTCATCTTCATCACGCATAACGTGCATCACGCGTATCCAATCGGCGATTCGTTCACACTGCTCAACCGCGGCCGCTCGATGGGCACCTTCACGAAGGACACCATCACGAAGAACGAAGTGCTCGACATGATGGCGGGCGGCGCGGAGATGCAGAAGATGATCAGCGAACTCGAAGGCGCGACGATCTGACGACTCTGAGGACATCATTCATGCCTGCACAAACCACCCCTCGATTCGCCCCGGACCGCGTGCGCGACATCGTGTGCCTCGGGCGTCTCGCCGTCGATCTGTACGCGCAGCAAGTGGGCGCGCGGCTCGAAGACGTATCGTCGTTTGCGAAATATCTCGGCGGCTCCTCCGCGAACATCGCGTTCGGCTGCGCGCGGCTCGGACTGAAATCGTCGATGCTCGCGCGCGTCGGCAACGATCACATGGGACGCTTTCTCAGTGAGACGCTTCAACGTGAAGGCTGCGATGTCAGCCACGTGCGCGTCGATCCTGACCGGCTCACGGCGCTGGTGCTGCTCGGTATCGAAGACCGCGATACCTTCCCGCTCGTGTTCTATCGCGAGAACTGCGCGGACATGGCTGTCGATGAAAGCGACTTCGACGAAACGTATATCGCGTCATCGAAAGCGCTACTCATTACCGGCACGCACTTCTCGACCGAGCATGTGAACCGCACGAGCCGCCGCGCGCTCGAATACGCACGGCGCAACCAGGTCCGCACGATTCTCGACATCGACTACAGGCCGGTGCTGTGGGGGCTGACCGGCAAGGCGGACGGAGAGACGCGTTTCATCGCGAATGAAGGTGTGACCGCGCATTTGCAGGGCATCTTGCCGCTCATGGATCTCGTGATCGGCACGGAAGAAGAGTTCCGCATTGCGGGCGGCAAGGACCGTCTGACCGATGCCCTCGCGATGGTGCGCGCAGTGACGAGCGCGACGCTCGTCGTGAAGCGCGGGCCGCTCGGCTGTTCGATCATCGAAGGCGCGGTGCCCGCTTCCATCGACGATGCGCCGGTTCACGGCGGCGTCGAAGTCGACGTGCTCAACGTACTCGGCGCAGGCGACGCGTTCGCCTCCGGCTTTCTCTCGGGATGGCTTCGCGACGAGCCGCTCGAAGCGTGCGCGCGTGCGGCGAATGCATGTGGCGCACTCGTCGTCTCGCGACACGGCTGCGCGCCCGCGATGCCCACGCCCGCCGAACTCGACTACTTCCTTGCCGCGGCACGGGAAGACGCCGCGCGCATGCGCCGTCCGGACCGGGATGCGACGCTCGCGCGGCTGCATCGCGTGAGTCCGGCGCGCAAGGAATGGGACGAAGTGCTGGGCTTTGCGTTCGATCACCGCAACCAGTTCTTCGAGCTGGCGCAGCAGACAGGCGCAAGCGAAGCGCGAATATCGACGCTGAAAGGCCTGTTCGTCGATGCCGTCGCGCAGACGGAGAAGGAGCTCGGACTCGCCGGGCGCATCGGCGTGCTGATCGACGACCGCTATGGACAGGATGCGCTCAACGCGGCGACCGGACGCGGCTGGTGGGTCGGCCGACCCGTCGAATTGCCGGGCTCGATGCCGCTCGTCTTCGATCATGGCCGCTCCATCGGCACGACGCTGATCGAATGGCCGCGCGAGCATGTCGCGAAGTGTCTCGTGCACTATCACCCGGATCATCCGCATGACGTGCGGCTCGAACAGGAAGCGCAAGTGCGCGCCCTCTACGACGCGGTGCAGGCAAGCGGGCATGAACTGCTGCTCGAAGTGATCGTGCCGAAGAATGGCCCGCCCGTTGCCGACGACACCGTATATCGCGCATTGAAGCGCCTCTATAACCTTCAGATATACCCCGAGTGGTGGAAGCTCGAACCGATGAGCGCGACGCAGTGGCAGGCCATCGATGCGCTGGTCGTCGAGCGCGATCCGTATTGCCGTGGCGTCGTGATGCTGGGGCTGTCGGCAGGCGTCGATCAGTTGCGCGATGGCTTCAAGGCTGCGGCATCGTCGAAGACATGCAAGGGCTTCACGGTCGGCCGCACCATCTTTCATGAGCCGAGTCATGCGTGGCTTGCGGGCGAAATCCATGACGATGAGCTGATTGCACGCGTGCGCGGCACATTCGAAACCTTGATCGCGGCATGGCGCGACGCGCGGGCATCGTGCAAAGCGCCTGGCGATTCCAAAGCCAGTCACACAACCCAGGAGCAAGCCGCATGAACGCCGTGAGACTGACTACTGCGCAAGCTCTCGTGCGCTATCTCGCTGCGCTGCGCACGGATCGCGGCGAGCCGCTTTTCGGTGGCGTGTTCGCAATCTTCGGGCACGGCAATGTCGCAGGCATGGGGGAGGCGCTTTACCGGCATCGCGAGAGCTTGCCGACGTATCGCGCGCATAACGAGCAGGCGATGGCGCACAGTGCCATTGCGTATGCCAAGGCGCATATGCGACGCCGCATGATGGCCGTGACCACTTCGATAGGACCGGGCGCGACGAATCTCGTGACGGCCGCCGCGCTCGCGCATGTGAACCGCTTGCCGGTGCTCTTGCTGCCCGGCGATATCTTCGTGTCACGCGCGCCCGATCCCGTTCTGCAGCAAGTCGAGGATACTCAGGATGCCGTATCATCAGCGAACGATGCGTTGAAGGCCGTATCGCGTTACTTCGATCGCATCGTGCATCCCGCGCAGTTGTTGAGCGCATTGCCGCGCGCCATCCGTGTGTTGACCGATGCCGCGCTATGCGGTCCCGTTACCCTCGCGCTCCCGCAAGACGTGCAGGCGATGGCCTACGACTACCCCGCCTCGTTCTTCGAGCCGCGTACCGTCGAATTCCATGCGCCCGCCGCACTGCCGCGCGAAATCGAACGCGCCGCCGTGATGCTGCGCGATTCGCGCGAACCGTTGATCGTGTCAGGCGGCGGCGTGCTTTATGGGCTGGCCGCCGACGCGCTTCGCGACTTCGCGCACAGGCACGGCATCCCGGTCGCGGAGACGCAAGCGGGCAAAGGCGCGCTTGCATGGGACGACGCGCTGAACGTCGGCGGTATCGGCGTGACAGGGTCATCGTCGGCGAACGAACTTGCGCATGCGAGCGACTGCGTGCTCGCCGTCGGCACACGCCTGCAGGACTTCACGACTGGATCGAACACGCTCTTCACGCAGGCGCGGCTCGTCGCCATCAACGCCAATCCTTTCGATGCGCTCAAGCAGAACGCCGCCGCAATCGAAGCCGATGCGCGCCTCGCGCTCGAAGCCCTTTCGGAAGCGCTCGGCGAGTGGCGTGCAGCACCGCAATGGACCGCACGCGCGCATGACCTCGCGAACGACTGGCGCGAGACCGTCGCGCATGTGACGAACACGCCCGTCGAAACTGGCCGCTTGCCGCGCGAGGCCGATGTCATCGGCGCAGTGCAGCGCTCGCACGATGCGTCGCCGGCGAACGATATCGTCGTATGCGCAGCGGGCACGCTGCCCGCCGATTTGCAGAAGCTGTGGCGCACCGGCGAAGCGGGCGGCTATCACGTCGAATACGGCTATTCGTGCATGGGCTACGAGATTGCGGGCGGTTTGGGCGTGAAGCTCGCGCGGCCAGAACGTGAAGTCATCGTGATCGTCGGCGACGGCAGCTATCTGATGATGAACAGCGAACTCGCCAGTTCCGTCATGCTGGGCGCGAAGCTGATCGTCGTGTTGCTGGACAACCGCGGCTACGGCTGCATCAATCGCTTGCAGCAGGCCTGCGGCGGTGCGCCCTTCAACAATCTGCTCGACGATTGCAGGCAAGGCGCATTGGGCGCGCCTCGAATCGACTTCGCGATGCACGCGCGCTCGATGGGCGCGCTCGCCGAACATGCATCGAACATTGGCGAACTGCAGGCCGCAATGAAACGCGCGCGCGCGGCGGACCGCAGCTATCTGATCTCCATCGACACCGATCCTGCACGCACCACCGAAGAAGGCGGATGGTGGTGGGAAGTCGCAGTGCCGGAAGTGTCGGACAGAGATGCGGTCGTGGCTGCGCGTGCGCAGTACGAACGCGCGGTCAAGGCGCGCGACGGCAACAACGATTAAGCGAGGACGAAGACCATGCCCCTGCAAGTCCGCATCGGAATCAATCCTTTGTCGTGGATGAACGACGACCTGCCATCGCTCGGTGGCGAAACGCCCTTGTCCGTTGCATTGACCGAAGGGCGGCAGATCGGTTATCAAGGCTTCGAGCTGGGCAACAAGTTTCCGCGCGAGCCGGAGGCGTTGAAGACGCTTCTTGCGCAATATGACCTGGCGCTGGTGTCGGGATGGTATTCGGGCAGGCTCGCGCAGCGCAGCGCGGAAGAGGAAATCGAAGCAGTCGGTCCGCATCTCGACCTGCTCGCGCAAAACGGCGCGACCGTCATGGTCTACGGCGAAGTCGCGGACTCGATCCAGGGTGCGCCCCGCCCGCTGTATCAGCGCCCCCGCTTCTTCTCCGACGCGCAATGGTCGCGCTATGCCGAACGCCTGAACCGCTTCGCGGAATACACGCTATCGAAGGGCGTTCGCGTGGCCTATCATCATCACATGGGCGCGTACGTGGAAACGCCACCGGACGTCGATCGTCTGATGGCGCTGACGAGCGATGCCGTCGGCCTGCTCTTCGATGCCGGGCACATCACATTCGCGGGCGGCGATGCGGTGAGCGTGCTGCGCAAGCACATTTCGCGCGTATGTCATGTGCATTGCAAGGACGTTCGCCCGGAGATCGTGAAGCTCGCGCGCAACCGCAACTGGAGTTTTCTCGATGCGGTCATCAACGGCGCGTTCACTGTGCCGGGCGATGGCGCGGTGGATTATCCCGGCATCATCGCGTGTCTCGCGGAGCATGATTATCGCGGCTGGCTCGTGGTGGAAGCGGAACAGGACCCGGTCATCGCGCCGAGCCGTGCCTATGCCGACAAGGGCTATCGCACGCTGCGCGCCCTTGTCGACTCAACATTCAGGGAGGCGGCATGAGTCTGCTAGTGAAAGCATCGCGCGAAGGCCAGACCATCGCGCGCGTGACACCGAATTCCGCGGGCTGGAAGCATGTGGGGTTCGCCGCGTATCGGGTGGATGAAGGGGACGTCGTGCATGTGTACGACGCGGGCCGCGAAAGCTGCATCGTCGTGCTGACGGGAACCGTGAGCGTGGAGGCCGGCGACGAGCATTGGCAATCCATCGGCTCGCGCGACAGCGTGTTCGAAGACGCGGCGCCGTATGCGGTCTATATCCCGCCGAAGCTGGCCGCTATCGTGCGTGCCGATCGCGAAGCCGAGATCTGCGTGGCGAGCGCGCCAGCGACGGGGCTTTATCCGCCGCGCCTCATCGAGCCTTCGCAGATGAAGCGTTCGACGCGCGGCAAACATGCGAATACGCGTTACGTCTGCGATATTCTTCCGCAGACGGAGACTGCCGAATCGTTGCTGGTGGTCGAAGTGAGAACGCCGGGCGGGCATGCGTCGAGCTATCCTCCGCATAAGCATGATAAGGACGACGTACCAAACGAAAGCGCACTGGAGGAGACGTACTATCATCGGCTGAATCCGCCGCAAGGGTTTGCGTTTCAGCGCGTCTATACCGATTCACGCGATCTCGATGAGACGATGGCCGTGGAGGACCGCGATGTCGTGATGGTGCCGCGCGGGTATCATCCGGTGGTCGTGCCTTATGGCTACGACGACTATTATCTCAACGTGATGGCGGGGGCGAGGCGGACGTGGCACTTCAAGAACGATCCGAAGCATGAGTGGATCGTGGAGCGGGATAGCAAGGGGTGAGGTCAACCCACCGCCAACCACTCCCGCACCACATCCCCACGCGCCTCCAGCTCCGCCAGCGCCCCATCGAACCGCACGGCGCCCTGCCCCATCACCGCGACGCGCGCATCCAGCGTGCGTGCGATCGCGAGGCGCTCTTCGATCAGCAACATCGCGACGCCGCGTTCGCGCAGCATCGCAAGGCATGCCGCGACCTGCGCGATGACCTGCGGCGCCAGTCCTTCGCCGGGCTCGTCGATGACGATGAGCGATGGATCGCCCATCAGCGTGCGCGCGAGCGCCAGCATCTGCTGTTCGCCGCCGGAGAGTGCGCCCGCTTTCAGCACCGCTCGTTCGTGCAGGGCCGGAAAGAGGCGGTAGGCATCGCCGAGCGTGAAGCGCGCGCCCTTTCGCTCGCCAAGCAGGAGATTCTCGCGCACCGTCAGCGCAGGAAAGACGTCGCGCGTTTCGGGCACATAGCCGATGCCGAGCCGCGCGATTCGAAACGCCCGCAGCCCAACCAGTTGCACGCCGCGATAACGGATGTCGCCCGCGCATCGCACGAGGCCCACGATAGCCTTCGCCAACGTCGAGCGGCCGGAACCGTTGCGGCCGACGAGCGCCACCGCCTCGCCCTCGCCAATCGAAAGATTCACGCCGTGCAGCACTTGCGCCTCGCCGTACCATGCGCGCAAGCCTTCTATGCGCAGCACTTTGCTCATCGCGCGACCCCCAGATAAGCCTGCTGCACATCGCCGTTACGACGGATGCCATCCGGCGTATCCGATGCGATCACGCGCCCGCGCACCAGCACCGAGACGCGATCCGCGAGACGGGACACCGCATCCATATCGTGTTCGATGACGAGCAATGTGCGGCCTTGCGTCGTCGCGCGAATCAATGCGAGCGCGCGCGCGGCTTCGGCGCGATTCATGCCCGCGGTGGGTTCGTCCAGCAGAACGAGCGGCGCATTCGTGGCCAGTGCAATGCCCAGATCCAGCGCGCGCTGCTCCGCATAGGTGAGACGCGCGGCGGGCTCGTCGGCGCGTGCGGCGAGGCCGATTGCATCGAGCATCGCGCGGGCTTGCAGGTCGATCGCGCGGGACGCGAACCAGCGGTCGAGCATGCGCGATGACGCCGCGCCCAGCGTCGCGCATCGCAGGTTATCGAGGACAGTAAGGCCCGTGAAGACGCTCGTCGTCTGAAAACTGCGCGCAAGCACGCGGCTCACACGCTCGGGCGGCTGTCCGGTGATATCGACGCCCTGCGCCAGGATGCGGCCTTCGTCGGGTTTCGCGCGGCCCGAGATGAGATTGAAGAGCGTCGACTTGCCCGCGCCGTTCGGCCCGATGATCGCGTGCCGTTCGCCCTGCTCCACGCGCAGATCGACGCCGCGCAGCACGTGCGTCGCACCGAAGCGCTTGGCGATGCCCCGAAGTTCGAGCGCGGCTGTCATCGTGCGGACGTCGCTCGATTGTCCGCTATGGACCGGATGCCGCTACGACTTGCCGCGCGGCGCGCGAGCAACGCGCCCAACAACGCGCACGCCGCCGCAAGCACCCACGCGCCGCGCGGCAAACCAGGCGCACGCGCCTGACGCGCATACAGCGTCTCTACGACGACCACGACCACCACGGCCCACGCCATGGCGCTCACCATCCGCAAAGCGAGCCCACGCACATCGCGCGTGAAGCACCCGGCGACGCCGTCCGGCATCGCAACGACCGCCCACATGAAGAAAAGCCCCAGATACGTGGGCCAGGCGGCCGACACGTTCGCCACCGCGACGCTGAAGAACGTCAGCAGCACCGCGCCGATCACAGGTCCGAAGAACGATCCGGTCCCGCCGATCACGGTCGCGACGAGCACGCTGGTCGAACGCGCGAGTCCGACGCTTTCCGCCGACACGAGTTCCACGTTCACGAGCGACAGCACGCCCGCGACGCCCGCAAAGAACGCGGATACGACGAGCATCGTGAAGCGCACGCGGCGCGGCGCGAAGCCGATCGCCGCCGCGCGCGCCGGATTGTCGCGCACGGCATTGGCGAGACGGCACATCGGCGTGCGCGAGAACGCGAACATCGCAAGCGCCGACAGCACGCACCAGCACGCGATCAGCGCATAGGCTTGCCGCGACGGACCGAACGTCCACGCGAGCAATGGCGGTCCGCCTGCACGATCAATCGTCACGCCGCCTTCGCCGCCGAACCAGCCCGGCACCAGCCACACGCTCGCCGCGACGAGTTCGCCTATGCCGAGCGTGATCATCGCGAATGGCGTGCCCGCGCGTTGCGTCGAGATCGCGCCGATGAACACCGCAGCCAGCACGCCGGCGCATCCGCCGATAAGCGGCAGCACGGGCAGCGGCACGCCGAAGCGGTTAAACGCATGCGCGGCCGCGAAAGCACCGAGGCCCGCATAGACCGCATGCCCGAACGAAAGCAGGCCGGTTTCGCCGAGCAACACGTTATACGAGAGTGCGAAGACGATGAGCGTCGCCGTCTGCGCGAGATACGCGAGCAGCCACGACTGGTCGATGAAAACAGGCGGCAGCGCAAGCGCCGCGATGAGCGCGGCGAACTTAAGCATCGCGATTGCGCTCGCCCATGAAGCCGTTGGGTCGCGCAGCAAGCATCGCGACGAGCAGCAGATACGGCAGCACGGGCGCGAGTTGCGCGACGGTCAGCGCGCGCCACGCATCGGGCAGCGCAATGCCGAGCGATGCCGCGATGCCGCCCGCCGACGCTGTCGAGGCGACCGCGAATGTCTGCACGCAGCCGATCACGAGCGACGCAACGAGCGCCCCGGACAGCGATCCGATCCCGCCTGTCACGACGACGACGAACACGATGGGCCCCATCGCATCGGCCATTGCGGGTTCGATGACGGCGAGCGGCGCCCCGATCACGCCCGCGAGCGCGGCGAGCGCGGTGCCGGCGGCGAAGACTGTGGTGAACACGCGCGGCACGTCATGCCCGAGCGTTTCGACCGTCGATGGATGGCTGAGCGCCGCGCGCACGACAAGGCCCGTGCGCGATACGCGCAGCACGAGCGCGAGCGCGCCGAGCATCGCGATGGAAAGCGCCATCATGAACATGCGATAGCGCGGGAACGCCGCGCCGTACAGCGTGAAGAGCGGGCCGTCGAGTGCGCGGGGAAGGGTCGCGGGCAAAGGTCCGAGCCCCCATATGAGTTTCACGGCTTCGCCGGTCACGATAGCCGCGCCGAACGTCAGCAGCAATTCGGCGAGCGCGCCGCGCGGATGCACGCGTCGCAAGAGACAGCGTTCGAATACCGCGCCGAGCGCGCCCACGACGAGCGGCGCTGCGGCAAGCGCGGCCCAGAATCCGAGGTGAACGGCGAGCGCCTGCGCCATGTAAGCGCCCAGCATATAGAAGCTCGCGTGCGCGAAGTTGAGCACGCCGAGCATCGAAAAAATCAGCGTAAGGCCCGCCGATAGCATGAAAAGCAGCAGCCCGACGCTCACGCCGTTGAGCAGGCTGACGATGAACCACTGAAGCAAGACGAAACCCTCAGGCGTTGATGAGCGGCTTCAACGCATCGACGAGCGGCGCGGGCAACGGCACCGGCCGGCGCGTCGCGCGATCCACGTACACATGCACGAAATGCCCCTGCGCGGCGGCTTCGTCCGCGCCCTGCGCGAAGATCGCCACTTCGTAGCGCACGCTCGTATTGCCGAGCGTCTCCACACGCAAGCCCGCGTCGATGGACTCCGGAAACACGACCGGCGCGAAGAAGTTGCAGCGCGTCTCGACCACGAGCCCGATGGTCTCCCCTTCGTTGAAATCGAGCACGCCCGCGCGCAGCAGGTACTCGTTCACGACGGTATCGAAGTAGCTGTAATAGACGACGTTGTTGATATGCCCGTAGACGTCGTTATCCGCCCAGCGCGTGCTGATCGCGAGAAAATGCGGATAGTCCGCCCGCGTGGTCCGAACCGGCTTCGTCATGGTTCAGAGCGACTCGGTCAGCATGCGCCGATAGTCGTCCGCGCTCGCCTCACGCGGATTCGTCTTGTGGCAGTGGTCCGCCAGCGCGCCCTTCACGACCTTGTCGAACATGCTCTCGTCGACGCCCATCTGCGAAAGACGCGTCGGCAGGCCGAGGCGTTCGGTCATGTCGTGCACGGCCTGCGCGACATCCGCATTTTCCGAAAGATTCATCACGCGGCGCATGCGCTCGAAACGCCGCTCCGCGACGACCGTCGCCGCGCTTTCGTTGAAGCGCAGCACGGCGGGCAGCACGACCGCGTTCAGCGTGCCGTGATGCAGCGACGTGCGCCCGTTCACCGCAAGGCCGCCCAGCGGATGCGACAGCGAATGGACGCAGCCGAGGCCCTTCTGGAACGCCATCGCGCCCTGCATCGAGGCGGACATCATGCTTAAGCGCGCGTCGCGGTCCTGGCCGTCGTGCGTCGCGCGCTCGATGTTGGCCCACGCGCGCTCCAGGCCGTCCAGCGCGATGCCGTCCGCAGGCGGATTGAACGCCGGCGCGAGGAAGGTCTCGATGCAATGCGCGATCGCGTCCATGCCGGTCGCGGCGGTGAGGCCGGGCGGCAGGCCGAGCGTGAGCGAAGGATCGCAGATGGCCGACTTCGGCAGCAGATGCCACGAGTGGAAGCCGAGCTTGCGCCCGTCGTTCAGGATGACGATCGCGCCGCGCGCAACCTCGCTGCCGGTGCCCGACGTGGTCGGGACCGCGATCAGCGGCGCGGCGCGCTCGGTGATCTTGCCGCTGCCGCCTTCGATGGTCGCGTAGGTGGTGAGCGGCTCGTCGTGCGTGGCGGCAATCGCGACGCCTTTCGCCAGGTCGATCGACGATCCGCCGCCCACCGCGATCAGCCCGTCGCAGCCTTCGCGCTTGTACTGCGCGGCTGCCTGCATGACCATCGCCTCGGTGGGA
>Ga0308173_10001131_pt1 | contig 12827 bp, 6 predicted proteins | sample PhyPR1_FD_203716 | JGI IMG/M metagenome (GOLD analysis project Ga0308173, IMG submission 203716) | Soil microbial communities from UC Gill Tract Community Farm, Albany, California, United States - DLSLS.P.R1 | ecosystem: Environmental > Terrestrial > Soil > Agricultural land | place: USA... | reverse complement strand
GGAATGTTGCGCATCACTACGATCTCTCCAGTGAGCTGTACGCCCGTTTTCTGGATCGCGACCGGCAATACTCATGCGCCTATTTCCCGCGGGGCGATGAAACGCTTGAGGAAGCGCAAATTGCCAAGAAACGGCACATCGCGGCGAAACTGTTGCTCGATCGGCCGGGACTCAAGATTCTCGACATCGGTTGCGGCTGGGGCGGGCTTGCGCTCGATCTCGCCCGCGATTCCGGCGCGAACGTGCTAGGTGTCACTCTTTCGGAAGAGCAGATTGCGATGGCGCGCGAGCGCAGCGAAAAAGCGCGGCTCAACGATCGCTGTCGGTTCGAGCTCGTGGATTATCGCGCTCTTAGTGGGGTTTACGACCGCATTGTTTCGGTCGGCATGTTCGAGCATGTCGGTGCTCCGCATTACCGGCAGTTTTTCGGCAAGATGCGGCAATTGTTGGCTGATGATGGCGTGATGCTGCTGCACACAATCGGGCGGCTGGATGGCCCTGGGTCTACCAATCCGTGGATTGCCAAGTACATTTTTCCCGGCGGTTATGTTCCATCGCTGAGCGAATTGACGGCTGCGGTAGAGAAAAGCGGGCTACTTATCACCGACATCGAAAGTCTTCGCCTTCACTACGCCAAAACGCTTGCGGAATGGCGCCGGCGCTTCAACGCGCAGCGACCGGAGATCGCCAATCTCTACGACGAGCGTTTCTGCCGCATGTGGGAGTTCTATCTGGCGGGCGCTGAGATGGCATTCCGGTACGACGATCAGGTCGTGTTTCAGGTTCAGTTGGCTAGGCGACTGGAGACGCTACCGATGACGCGGGATTACATGATCGAGGCTGAGCGAAAAATGACCTTCGCAGAAACGGAGCCGCGTCCAATCCGCGTCGCCTAAGCTGCAGGTTATTCTGCAGCGACGCGTGCTGCGTTCAGCCAGCCGTCCAAGTCGGCAAGCGCGCGGCGCGCGAACAAGGGCTTGCGATCGCGGCCGCGTTTTTCCGTTGGTGGAAGCTCCGGAAAGAGCCCGAAGTTTATGTTCATCGGCTGAAAGGTTTTTGCGTCCGCATTGCCCGTGATATGCGCGAGCAGCGCGCCCAGCGCTGTCGTTGGGGGCGGCGGCGACGGCGCGCGACCAAGCAGCTCGGCGATTGCAAACCGGCCGGCCAACAGACCGATGGCTGCGCTCTCGATATAGCCTTCAACGCCGGTGATTTGCCCCGCAAAGCGCAGGCGTGGCTCCGATTTCAGCCGCAGGTATTTATCCAAAAGCCGTGGGGAGTTGATGAAAGTGTTGCGATGCAAGCCGCCGAGCCGTGCAAAGTTAGCGTTCTGCAGCCCAGGAATCATACGGAAGATGCGCGTTTGCTCCCCATGCTTCAACTTCGTCTGGAAGCCAACCATGTTCCACAGGCTTCCGAGCGCGTTGTCCTGCCGTAGCTGGACAACGGCATAGGATCGCTTTTCGGCGCGGGGATCCCGGAGACCAACCGGCTTCATCGGGCCGAAACGCAGCGTCTCTTCCCCGCGCGCCGCCATCACTTCTATCGGCAGGCAGCCTTCGAAATAGGGCGTGGAGGTTTCCCATTCTTTGAATTCGGTCTTCTCGCCTGCAAGCAGGGCTGCGATGAACTCATGGTACTGTACTTCGTCGAGAGGGCAGTTGATGTAATCCGCGCCGTCGCCCTTGTCATAGCGCGACTGCTTCCACGCAACCGACATGTCGATGCTGTCGTAGTGCACCACCGGCGCTATGGCATCGAAGAACGCAAGAGAGTCTTCGCCGGTAAGCGTGCGGATACCATGCGCCAATGCCGGTGCGGTAAGCGGGCCGGTGGCGGCGATTACAGAGCGCCAGTCCTCCGCAGGCCATGTGATCTCTTCCCGCCGGATTTCAATGCGTGGATGCTGTTCCAGTGCACACGACACCTCTTGTGAAAATCCGTCACGATCCACCGCAAGCGCTCCGCCCGCCGGCAGCCGATGCGCGTCGCCGGCACGAAGGATCAGTGAACCGGCCCGCCGCATCTCTTCATGCAGCAGTCCAACGGCATTGTTCTCACAATCGTCGGAACGAAACGAATTAGAACATACGAGCTCTGCCAGATTGTCTGTCTTGTGCGTGTCCGTTGAACGGACGGGACGCATTTCATGGATAATGACGCGCGCGCCCGCTTGCGCCGCCTGCCATGCGGCCTCGCAGCCCGCCAACCCGCCGCCAATGATGTGAATGGGACTGTTCATGCTCTCCATCTTATGGGTGAACGATCAACGGCATGCATTCCGCTGCTTCAGCCGAGGATGGGCATCGTTGCCGGACGACGGGCGGGCCCAGGCGCATCGTGAGGGTCATATTCAGCAAAACGCATGTTCCGATTGTAAAGCCGAATCTTTCAGTTCGCGACAGAGGCATACCGCGAATACCACGGCGCAGCCTGCTCCAGTGCCGCTGCCAATTGGAGCAGTGTCAATTCATCACCAAAACGGCCGACGAACTGAACGCCAATCGGAAGGTTTTGATCATTCCAGTGTAGAGGCAAATTAATGGCTGGCTGCCCGGTGACATTCTGCATGGCGGTGAACGGCACGTAATCAATCAGCGGTGCGAACGACTTCGCGGGATCGCGTTCCTCCATATCGAACGTGCCGAGCCGTATGGGAGGCGAACCGAGCGTGGCCGTGAACCAGACGTCATAGGTTTGGTGGAATCGGGCGGCTTCGCGCGTGGCATGCGCCATGACAGCTTTGGCGGTGAGATATTCGCTAGCGCTCACCTGTTTTCCCGCCTGATATAATCCCCAGGTGAGTCCTTCGAAATCACGCTCCGCCGGCGCTCGTCCGATCAGCCGTCCAAAGTAGTCAAGTCCCGCGGCCAGGTTCGCACCCCAGAGCGCCATGAATGATGGAATCAGCATTGCCTGATCCAGCTGAGGAGAGGCTTCTTCGACGTCGTGACCGAGCGCGGCGCAGAGCGTAGCGGCGCGCGTCACCGCCTTCGCACAGTCCGGATGCAGCGCTGCACCATCCAGCTTGGAGGTCGCGAAGGCGATGCGAAGTTTTTTCGGCTTGTGAGCGAGGCTCTCGAAATACCGGTCCGGCGGAGGTGCCCAATAGGGATCGCCCTGAATATTGCCCGCTACGGCATCCAGAGCTGCAGCGCTATCCCGGACGGTGCGGGAGACCACAAGGTCCACGCCCAGACCATCGATGGCATCACCCATATCGGGGGCATAACTGGTGCGCCCACGAGTCGGTTTCAGCCCGACAAGCCCGCAGCACGAGGCGGGAATGCGGATAGAACCGCCACCATCATTCGCATGCGCCAGCGGAACGACGCCAGCGGCGACGAGAGCGGCCGAGCCACCCGACGAGCCCCCCGGCGAATGCGCATGATTCCATGGGTTGCAGCAGGGGCCGTACAGCTTGCCTTCCGTCGTCGGGACGAGCCCGAATTCTGGCACGTTGGTCTTGCCTAGCATGATCAATCCGGCTGCCCGAAAACGGGTGGTGAGTAGGGAATCGTGGTCGAACGGGATCGGGGGAATGAAACGGCTGCCCTGTCGCGTTGGCATCCCTTGGGCAAAGCCCATTATGTCTTTGAGAAAAAATGGAACTCCGGTGAATGGTCCAGCCGGCAAAGTGGTGCGTGCCGTTTCACGCGCGCGGTCGTAATCAGAAAAAACGACCGCATTTAGCCGCGGATTGGCCTGTTCTGCACGCCCAATGGCTTCATCCACCAGTTCTGTGGCTGTCACTTCTCGCCGTGCGACAAGCTCCGCCAAGCCGATACCGTCGAAATTCGGGTATTCGCCTATTCCCATTACCAAAGTCCATAGCAATTGCTTTCGCTACGAGGGTAGCTGTGCCATGAGAGCGTGTCACACGCCCTGTTCACTACGTAACGCGAGTTCATAGGCCGCATGTCTGAAATCCAGAATCCCGGAGCAGCCCCCGCAGACTCTTTGCGAGTCATGAAGATCCCCGTGGCCGATGCCATTGCCTACGCGTACAAGTTCACCCTCACGCATCTTGGCACTATCATCGGGCTCTGTTGGGTGCCGCTGGTGCTGATCGCAGTGCTGCAGTTCTTACCCTATGCATTGGGCGGTAACCCAATGGCGCCCGCAGAAAATGCAACGATACAGGGTCGTCAGGGGCTGGAGAACCTCGGGAGTTCGCTTCTGATTCTCCTGTTCTATTCGATCATGTATGTGCCGGTGACAAGACAGGCGCTGGGCCTTAGGCAAGGGCCGGCGGTCATTCACTTCGCTTTCGGTGCACCGGAGTTCAGGGTTTTCGGGGCGCTATGCGTCTTCTTGCTCGTCCTCCTGACCATGGGAATCGGTATTGGTGTGCTGGGCCTGATTTTCGGCGGGCTTGCCCTGGCCTCGGGCAAAAATGCTCTTGTCGGATTGATCTTCGCACTCATTTTCCTGACGGCGGTTTTGGGGTTTATCTACGCCACCGTGCGGCTCGGCTTCCTTCTGGTTCCTGTGGCCGTGGCGGAAGAGCGGATCAGTCTGACACGCAGCTGGGTTCTCGCGCGCCAGAACTTTTGGCGAATTCTGGGCGTGCTGGTTGCCGTGCTGCTGCCGATCTATCTGCTGCACCTGATCGGGTTGCTGACGATCGTCGGGCCGGGGCTTCTTGCGGCGCTACCGTCCGACCCCAATCAGGCAGAGCAGGTTCTGGCCGCGCGCTTCGCCATGGTGGGACAGCACATGCCAGCCTATCTCGGATTGACGCTCATTCTTGCGCCTTTCAGCATCGGACTTGCAATCGGCGCCTCGGCGTTCGGTTACCGCGCGCTTGTGCCAGCCCGCGGCCACGGAATGATAACGACGGCTTGATGTCGCTAGTGCTTCCAGAACGGCTCGACCGTCGTTAGCTGCTTGCCGTCTTTGGCTGTATCGGAGAGCTGCCGCGCGGCCTTGGCGTGCTCTCTGCGCCCCTGTGGCGGCCGATGACGCAACATTTCAGGCCACGACGGGCGAGTTGAAGCAGCAGGCGCAGGGCCTCGACCAAGACGAGGACAACATCAAAAAGATCGTTGGGGATGTGGCTACCGCAGCGGAAATCGCGGGCTACGTCGCTCAAGCGGCGACAATTATCGCTGCACTGTAGCCACCTGCGTTCGCACGCAGCACCGATGGTCAGAAATTTGGTTTGCGATATCCCTCGACTATTCCGCTGCACGGAGGGTGGCGCGTGCGGGGCGTTCAGGCGTGCGGGATTTTAGCAGGGGCTTGAGATACTGCCCGGTGTAGGAGCGGGCGGCCTTGGCCACGTCTTCCGGCGTGCCGGCGGCCACGATTTCACCACCGCCGTCGCCGCCCTCGGGGCCGAGATCGATAATCCAGTCCGCGGTCTTGATCACCTCCAGATTGTGCTCGATCACCACCACGGTGTTGCCGTTGTCTACCAGCTCGTGCAGCACCTCGAGCAGTTTCTTCACATCGTGGAAATGTAATCCTGTCGTTGGTTCATCGAGAATGTAGAGTGTGCGGCCGGTGGCCCGGCGCGATAATTCCTTCGAAAGCTTCACGCGCTGCGCTTCGCCGCCGGACAAGGTCGTCGCCTGCTGGCCGATCTTGATGTAGTCGAGCCCCACCCGCTTCAGCGTGTCCAGCTTCTCGCGGATGCTCGGCACCGCCTTGAACAGCTCGGCACCGGCTTCCACCGTCATGTCCAGCACGTCGGCGATCGAGTAATCGCGGAATTTCACGTCCAGCGTCTCGCGATTGTAGCGCTTGCCCTTGCATACATCGCACTGCACGTACACGTCGGGCAGGAAGTGCATCTCGATCTTGATGACGCCGTCGCCCTGGCAGGCTTCGCAGCGCCCGCCCTTCACGTTGAAGGAGAAGCGTCCGGGCGCGTAGCCGCGCGCCTTCGCCTCCGGCAGCTCGGCGAACCAGTCACGAATCGGTGTGAACGCTCCGGTATAGGTGGCAGGGTTCGACCGCGGCGTGCGACCGATCGGCGACTGGTCGATGTCGATCACCTTGTCGAGGAACTCGAGCCCTTCGATGCGGTCATGCGCCGCGGGATGCTCGCGCGCGCCGTTCAGCTTGCGCGCCGCTGACTTGAACAGAGTCTCGATGATCAGCGTGGACTTGCCGCCGCCGGAAACACCGGTGATGCAGGTGAAGGTGCCGAGCGGAATTTCCGCACTCACGTTCTTCAAATTGTTGCCGCGTGCGCCGACCACTTTCACCTTGCGGCTGAAAGCCGGTTTGCGGCGTTGTGCCGGAATCGCGATCTGCTCCAGCCCGATGAGATACTTCCCCGTAAGGCTGTTCGGATTGCGCATGATGTCTTCGGGGGTGCCTTCGGCGACGATTTCGCCCCCATGGATGCCGGCCCCCGGACCCATGTCGATCACGTAATCGCCGGTGCGGATCGCTTCCTCGTCGTGCTCCACCACCACAACCGTGTTGCCGAGGTCGCGCAGACCTTTCAGCGAGTCCAGCAGCTTGGCGTTGTCGCGCTGATGCAAACCGATGCTCGGTTCATCGAGCACATACAGCACGCCGGTAAGGCCGGAGCCGATCTGCGAGGCGAGGCGAATGCGCTGACTCTCGCCGCCGGAGAGCGTACCGGAATTGCGGCTGAGGCTGAGATAATCTAGCCCCACATTGTTCAGGAAGCGCAGGCGTTCGCGAATTTCCTTCAGAATGCGGGCAGCGATTTCCTGCTGCTGCCGGTTGAGCTTTTTGTCGACGTCACGGAACCATTCGTCGGCGTGACGGATGGATTTCTCGCACACTTCGCCAATGTGCAGGCCGGCGATCTTCACCGCCAGCGCCTCCGGCTTCAGCCGGTAGCCGTTGCATTCCTCGCATGGCGATGTGTCCTGGTAGCGTTCCAGCTCCTCGCGTATCCACGACGAGTCCGTTTCCTTGAAGCGCCGTTGCAAATTGGGGATCACGCCTTCGAACGCCTTCTTGGTGTCGTAGCGGCGCAGCCCATCATCGTAAGTGAATTTGATTTCGTCCTCTCCCGACCCGTACAGGATCACGTCCCGCGCGCGTTTCGGCAGATCCTCCCACGGCTCGTTGACGGAGAATTTGTAATGCCGACCCAGCGCTTCCAGCGTCTGCAGATAATAGGGCGACGAGGTTTTCGACCACGGTGCAACCGCGCCCTTTCGCAGTGTGAGCGTTTCGTCCGGCACGACCAACGCGGGATCGAAGTAGAGCTGTGTGCCGAGGCCGTCGCAGACCGGACAGGCGCCGTGCGGATTGTTGAACGAGAACAGCCGCGGTTCGATTTCGGGAATTGTGAAACCGGAAACGGGGCAAGCGAACTTCGACGACATCAGCAGGCGGCGCGGCTCGCCGTTCTTTTCCTTCTCATCCGCAAATTCGGCGATCACCAGGCCATCCGCCAAACCAAGCGCCGTCTCGAGGGAATCCGGCAGGCGATTGCCCAGTTCCGCCTTCACCGCAATGCGGTCCACCACGATCTCAATATCGTGCTTCACTTTTTTGTCGAGCGCGGGCGATTGGCCGATCTCATAGAACTTCCCGTCGACCTTGACCCGCTGAAACCCCTTTTTCTGTAGTTCGGCCAATTCCTTGCGGTATTCGCCCTTGCGGCCGCGAACGATGGGCGCGAGCAGATAAAGGCGCGTCCCTTCCGGTAGCGCGAGAATGCGGTCCGCCATCTGGCTGACTGTCTGGCTTTCGATGGGCAGACCGGTGGCGGGCGAATAAGGCACGCCTACGCGCGCAAAGAGCAGGCGCAGGTAATCGTAAATCTCCGTGACGGTGCCGACAGTGGAACGTGGGTTGCGTGAGGTGGTCTTCTGCTCAATCGAAATGGCGGGGGAAAGGCCTTCGATGTGGTCAACATCGGGCTTCTGCATCAACTCCAGGAATTGGCGCGCATAGGCCGAAAGGGATTCCACATACCGGCGCTGACCTTCGGCATAGATTGTGTCAAACGCCAAAGATGACTTTCCGGAACCTGAAAGCCCGGTCATAACTGTCAATCGGTCCCGCGGAATCTCCACGTCCACATTTTTGAGGTTGTGTTCGCGTGCGCCGCGGATGGAGATGTTCTTCAGCATCGTGCTCGGTTAGTTTCTCGGCCAAGGCAAACGCGCATTTTGCAGTTCCCGCCCGGTGACAGCAACGGCCCGTATGACATAGCCCGATGGGTAATCCGGCCCTTGACGGGACCATATGCCGCCGCCGGAACCACCAAAATGGTGATTTCAGCGTTTTTCTCAAGTCCTTGGCTTCGGCGGAGGAGACGGGAGACCCGTCCGGCGTTACAAAGAGGCCACGCCACCACAATCCCAAGGATTTCCGTGCGCCGCGCGCTCAGCTATCGGCCCGACATCGACGGTTTGCGTGCCCTCGCCGTGATCACGGTCGTGTTGTTCCACTATCGGGTGCCGGGATTCAGCGGCGGCTTCGTGGGCGTGGATATCTTCTTCGTCATCTCCGGCTACCTGATCACCGGCCTGATTGTGAAAGAGATGGGCGAGGGCCGTTTCTCGCTGCGACAATTTTACGAGCGGCGTGTCCGCCGTATTTTTCCCGCTTTGTTCGCGATGCTGGCTGTGGCTACGATCATCGCCGCGCTGCTGTTCTTCCCGGTTTCCTTCCTGAACTACGGCAAGTCTCTGCTCGCCACAGCCTTCTTCTCTGCCAATTTCGAATTTTGGCGTGAAGCGGGCTATTTCGACGTTTCCGCCGACCAGAAGCCACTGCTGCATCTCTGGTCGGTCGCCGTAGAAGAGCAATTCTACTTGGTCTTTCCGGCGCTGCTGTTGTTGATGGGTGCGCGTTCAAAGTTGCGGCTCGCGTTGGCAGTGGGGGCGATCTTCGTGGCTTCGCTCGCCTTTAGTGTTTGGAGTGCGCGACACGCGTCTGCCGCTGGCTATTACCTGTTACCCTCCCGAATGTGGGAATTGATGCTCGGCGCTTTGCTGGCCCTTCGCCTTTTCAGGATTCCAGCAGCGGCAAGGCTGCACGACTTTGTCGCCGCGGCCGGACTCGCGCTGATCGGTTACAGTGTTTTCCGCTATTCCCCCTTAACACCATTTCCAGGCGTGGCAGCCCTGATCCCTTGTGCCGGAACAGCGTTGATTATTGTGGCAGGCGAGGATGCGGCGGTGAACCGCGCGCTGTGTCTCAAGCCCATCGTTTTCGTCGGGCTGGTCTCCTACTCGCTTTATCTCTGGCACTGGCCAATTTATGTTTTTGCGAACGCGGCGCTGTTCCGCGCGCCCACGCAATTCGAAATCCTGCTTCTCGTCGCGCTCTCCTTCGCGCTGGCGGTGCTGTCGTGGCGATATGTCGAACAACCATTTCGCAGCCGTACTCTCGACTGGAGGCGCCCAGTGCTGTTCCGTGGCGCGGCAATTGCAATGTCCGCAACCGCCGCCTGCGCTGTGTTGTTGGTGTTCGGGCACGGATGGCCGCAGCGCTTCAGTCCTGCAATCCGGACTATCCTTGCCGCGGCGTCCGATCACGAGCCCCGAATTGGCGAATGCTTCGGCCTGACCGCGGATGACGTGCACAAAGGACGGCTGTGCCCTATTGGCGCGAACGTGCAGCAAGCAAGCTTCCTGTTATGGGGCGACTCGCATGCCGATGCGTTGATCCCTGCAGTGCAGAACATCGCAAAGCGAAAGGGGCGCCGTGGACTGTTCGCCGGTACTGACAGCTGTCCGCCGCTGCTCGGTGTCAAACGCGCCGATACCGCCAAATGTGCGGCCTTCAACAACGCCGTGGGGAAGATCGCGACAAGCAAATCCATCAAAGAAGTGATTCTCGAAGCGCGCTGGGCGAAGAATGCGGAGGGAAGCTCCTTCGGTCAGGAGCCCGCCGGGCGCGTTCGGCTGTACGACGACATCTCAGCAGGGCGAACGGAAAGAGAAACGCGGGACGTATTTTTTCGTGGGCTGGACCGCACAGTGCTTGCGCTGACCCGCGCTGGAAAAAAGGTCATTCTTGTCGCCTCGGTGCCGGAGGTTGGATTTCCCGTGCCGGCGTACCTGGCACACGCAAAAATGGCCGATCCCAACGCAAAACTCACCACCAGTGCAGCTGTCTATCGTGAGCGGCAGAAGTTTGTGCTCTGGGCCTTCGCCCGGATGCACAGGCGTTACGGCACAGAGATCGTGTATCCGGATCGCGTGCTCTGCAGGGACGGCGCCTGCCAGGTGGCGCTAAACGGCCGGCCGCTTTATCGCGATGCGCACCACCTCACCACCTTCGGGGCCCGACAACTGACGCCGCTGCTCGCCTCTGTGTTTTAGCAGCAAGTTGCTCAGCGCTGCAGAAGGCGGCGCTGTAGTCAGCCACAAAGTCAAGATACCCTGTACAAGATCGATTCAGCCTTTTTTCAGAGCTCGCCTTGCCGCCCGACGCCCTTGCCAATCAGAACCGCGCCGAGGCTGCGGCAGGCCGCTATCGGCCCGATATCGACGGCCTGCGCGCCATCGCGGTTCTGTCAGTCGTTCTGTACCATTATCGCGTACCGCCCTTTAGCGGTGGCTTTGTCGGCGTCGATATTTTCTTTGTGATCTCGGGTTTTCTGATCACCTCGCTTCTCCGTGCCGATCTTGAGAGTGGCCGTTACTCAATCGTGCGATTTTACGAGCGCCGCATTCGGCGAATCTTTCCCGCGCTGTTTGGATTGGCAATCGTCACAACGGCCGTCGCACTCTTGGTGCTGTTCCCCAGCGATTTGCGGCGTTATGGCGACAGTCTCGTCGGCATGGGACTGTTTGCCTCGAATTTCACCTTTTGGGGCGCAGCCGGCTATTTCGATGTCGGTGCAGTACGCAAGCCGCTACTCCACACATGGTCTCTGGCGGTGGAGGAGCAGTTTTACCTGTTTTTCCCGCCCTTGCTCTTTCTGCTGTGGCGATTCGGACGGCGAGCGCTTTTCGCCGTTGTCGTGTTATCCGCTGCCGCTTCTCTGGGCTTGAGCATTTGGGGAGTTCGTGCCGCTCCGGTTGCAGCATTCTATCTGGCTCCCTTTCGCACCTGGGAGTTGATGACGGGTTCGCTGCTTGCACTGACAACCATGAGACCGCCGGCCAATCGTTGGTTCCTGGAAGCCGTGACCGCTGTCGGCATCGCCCTTATTGCGACGAGTGTTCTTGCGTTCTCCGCGGACACGCCATTTCCCGGCGCTGCCGCGCTACTTCCTTGCGCAGGAACGGCTTTGCTGATTTGCGCGGGTGGAGGCGAGGTGCGTAGTGTTGTCACGCGTGTGCTTGCCTGGCGTCCAATCGTTGCGATCGGCCTGATCTCCTATTCGCTTTATCTTTGGCACTGGCCGCTGCTGGTATTCGCGCGCTATCTGGCGTTTCGCGATCTCACGGGGGCCGAAACCGCCATCTTGATCGCGCTCTCCTTTGGTTTTGCTGTCCTGTCATGGCGCTATATCGAGCAACCGTTTCGGGCGGCGCACGGTCGATTCACGCGCAAGCAAATTTTCTACTTCGCGGCCGTTGGAACGATCGTCATGCTCGCTGGAGCAGGCCTGACCAGCATCGGAGGCGGCCTTCCGCAGCGGTTTCCACCAAAAATCCGTGCGATACTGAACACGACTTTTCGCGAACCGGTGCAGCCTCCGCCCGGCAGCATTGACAACTGCCCAAGCCGTCCCGCCACAGGTGCCGCAGCGCTAAAGCCGTGCATGTTCGGCATCGCGGGCGCACCTCCCACCTTCCTCCTGTGGGGCGATTCCCACGCGGACATGCTTCGTCCGGCGTTGCTGGAAGTGGCTGTCCAGAAGAAGCGCGCCGGCTGGCAGTTCGCTCTGCCGGGATGTCCACCGCTCCTGCAGGTGAAAACTTCCGAAATCCGCAACTGTCGCAAGTTCAACGACGCGGTTTTGCACTTGGCAAACCAGGCCTCGATCTCAACGGTGATTCTTGCCGGGCGCTGGGCGCGCGACGCGGAAGGAACGCTGTTCGGCGAAGAGCATGGTGAAACGGTCTTCCTGAGCGACGATCGCGCGCGCAGCCATGCGATCGAGCAGAATCGATTTGTGTTCGCGCGTGGGCTCGAGAGGCTGATTCGCACTCTTTCCGAGCATCACAAGAAGGTGGTGATCGTCGCGTCCGTGCCGGAAATCGGTTGGGCGGTGCCGGAGACTATAGCGCGCGTGGTGCTGTTTCATCTCGACCGCGACATCCGCCCCACGACGGCAGAGTACCGCACACGTCAGGTCTTCGTGTCTAAGGTTCTTGACTATCTGCACACGCGCTACGGCGCACAAATTATTTATCCGGACTCAATCCTCTGCCGGCGGGGATATTGTAACGTGCAACAGAACGGCGTTCCGCTCTATCGCGACGCCGACCACCTGACCCCCAAGGCTGCCCGGCTCCTGACGCCCCTTTTCAACAAGGCCTTGTAATTTTGCTGATGGAACGATACAAGAACACGCATTTAAAATGTGGACTCCCTTCTCATCGTGATGGCTGAGGGCTGCAGTGCGTATTAAGTCTGAGACGACCAAAGGAGAAGGCAATGGCCGGAAGCGTCAATAAGGTGATTTTGGTGGGAAATCTGGGCCGCGACCCGGAAATGCGACGCATGCCGAGTGGCGATGCAATGGTAAACCTATCGGTCGCCACCTCCGAAAGCTGGCGAGACAAGGCGAGCGGCGAGCGCAAGGAAAAGACCGAGTGGCATCGGGTGGTGATCTTCAATCCAAACCTGGCCGAGGTGGCGGAGAAGTACCTTCGCAAGGGCTCGAAAGTTTATCTCGAAGGCCAGTTGACCACCCGAAAATGGACCGACAAGGACGGCCAGGAGAAATATTCCACGGAGGTGGTGCTCAATCGGTTCCG
>Ga0308173_10001129_pt1 | contig 12837 bp, 14 predicted proteins | sample PhyPR1_FD_203716 | JGI IMG/M metagenome (GOLD analysis project Ga0308173, IMG submission 203716) | Soil microbial communities from UC Gill Tract Community Farm, Albany, California, United States - DLSLS.P.R1 | ecosystem: Environmental > Terrestrial > Soil > Agricultural land | place: USA... | reverse complement strand
CGACGTTGTCCATCAGCTTCAGCAGCTCGGGCGGCACCTCGTCGAGGGCGTCGGCGACGAGCTCCTCGAACTGCTGGACCGGGAGGGCTCTCACCAGCTGGTCGGCAGCGGCCGGCCCTCCTCGTAGCCCGCCGAGCTCTGCACCCCCAGCACCGCCCGCTCGTGCAGCTGCTCGATCGTGCGCGCGCCCGCGTAGGTGCACGACGACCGGACGCCGGCGACGATGCCGTCGACGAGGTCCTCGACGCCCGGCCGGGCCGGGTCGAGGTACATCCGGGACGACGAGATGCCCTCCTCGAACAGCGACGCCCGCGCGCGCTCGAAGCCCGACTGGGTCGCCGTCCGCGCCTTGACCGCGCGGGCCGAGGCCATGCCGAACGACTCCTTGTAGAGCCGGCCGCCGTCGTCGTGCATGTCGCCGGCGCTCTCGTAGGTGCCGGCGAACCAGGAACCGACCATCACGTTGGCCGCACCCGCGGCGAGGGCCAGGGCGATGTCGCGCGGGTGGCGCACGCCGCCGTCGGCCCACACCTGCTTGCCCAGCTCGCGCGCGGCCGCCGCGCACTCCTCGACGGCGGAGAACTGGGGCCGCCCGACGCCGGTCATCATCCGGGTGGTGCACATGGCGCCCGGCCCGACGCCGACCTTCACCACGTCGGCGCCGGCCTCGATCAGGTCGCGCGTGCCCTGGGCGGTGACGACGTTGCCGGCCACCACCGGCACGGCACCGGCGACCGAGCTCACCGCCCGGACGGCCTCGACGGCCTTCTCCTGGTGCCCGTGCGCTGTGTCGACCACGAGGACGTCGACGCCCGCGGCCAGCAGCGCGCCGGCCTTGCCGGCGACGTCGCCGTTGATGCCGACCGCCGCGGAGGTGAGCAGGTGGCCGTCGGCGTTGACCGCGGGCGTGTAGAGCGTCGAGCGCAGCGCGCCCTTGCGGGTGATGACGCCGACCAGCCGGTCGCCCTCCACGACCGGCGCCGCGCTGACCCGCTCGCCGGACAGCACGTCGAAGATCTTCGGCAGGTCGGTACCGGCCGGGATGGTCAGCGGCTCGGCGGTCATGACCTGGGCGAGCTGCGTGAACCGGTCGACGCCCTGGCACTGGCCGTCGGTGACCACGCCGACCGGGGTGCCGTCCTCGACCACGACGACGATGCCGTGCGCCCGCTTGGTCAGCAGCGCCAGGGCCTCGCCCACGGTGGACGTCGGGCCGAGCGTGATCGGGGTGTCGTACACGGGGTGCCGCGACTTGATCCACGAGACGACCTCGCTGACCACGTCGACGGGGATGTCCTGCGGCAGGACGGCGAGACCACCCCGGCGGGCGATGGTCTCGGCCATGCGCCGTCCGGAGATCGCGGTCATGTTGGCGACGACGACCGGGATCGTCGTCCCGATGCGGTCGGGCGTGGTCAGGTCGACCTCGAGACGCGATCCGACGTCGGAGCGGTTGGGCACCATGAAGACGTCGGCGTAGGTCAGGTCGTGGGCCGGACGCGAGCCGTCGAGGAAGCGCATGCATCCAGTGTCCCTGACCCGGGCGCCGATGAGCTGCGGATGCAGCCGGAGGGGGATCGGTCAACCTGGTTGACGAACTACCGTCGGCGGCGCATGCTTCGTCAACCACGTTGACTACAGGAGGCCGCCATGGCCGTCATCCCCGCCCCAGCCGCTCCCACTCACGAGCTCGGCGGCGCCCGCTTCACCTCTCTCGCGACGCCCAGCCGCGGATCGACCGACACGAGCGTCTGGCTCGTGGACATCGCACCGGGGACCGAGGGTGCACCGCACCAGCTGACGCGGGAGGAGGTGTTCGTCGTCCTCGCCGGCCGCGCCGAGGTGCGGCTCGGCGACACGGTGTCGCACGCGGACGTGGGCGACGCCATCGTCGTGCCCCCCGGCGTCCGGTTCGCCCTCGCGCCCCTCGGGGAGACACCCCTGCGCGCGGTCTGCTGCCTCCCGGTGGGCGGCAAGGGGCAGGTCGCCGACGGCGAGCCGTTCACCCCGCCGTGGGCCGTGTGACCCGGCCGCCTCTGCCGCTCGCGCGGCTGCTCGCGATGGCCTACCGGCTCCTCGTCGACGAGCTGCACGAGCGGCTGGCCGAGCGCGGCTGGGCCGGGGTGCGCCCGGCCTTCGGCTTCGTCCTGCTGGCACTGCGCGACGGGCCCGCTGCGCTGGGGGATCTCCCCGGAGTGCTGGGGACGACCAAGCAGGCGGTCTCCAAGCTGGTCGACGCGATGGTCGCGGCGGGATACGCCGAGCGGGTGGTCGATCCCCGCGATGCCCGGGCCAGGCGCGTCCAGCTCTCCGTGCGCGGGCAGGCGCTGCTGGCCGACGTCGAGCACATCTGGGCCGAGCTCGAGGAGCGGTGGTCCCAGGTGCTGGGCGGCACGCGCCTGGATCGGGTCCGCGCGGACCTGGAGACGGTCGTGCGCGCGGCGCACGGGGGAGCGCTGCCCGCGGTGCGAACGCTCGAGTGAGGCTCCCGGGTCCTGCGGCGGCGGCGGGTGGCCTGCATCCGCCACCTACGATCGTTGCGTGATCGACCTGCGACTCGTGCGCGAGAACCCCGACCTCGTCCGTGCCAGCCAGCGGGCCCGGGGAGCCGACGAGTCCCTGGTCGACGCCCTCCTGGCGGCCGACGCCGAGCGACGCGAGGCGGTCAAGCGGGGCGACGACCTGCGCGCGGAGCAGAAGACGGCGTCCCAGGCGGTGCGCGGGGCGACCGCGGAGGAGCGCCCCGCGATCCTCGAGCGGGCCAAGTCGCTGGCCGCGCAGGTGAAGGAGGCCGAGGAGGCCCAGCGCTCGGCCGATGCCGCGCTGCGTGAGGCGCACCTGAAGCTGGCCAACGTCGTCGCCGACGAGGTGCCGCCCGGCGGTGAGGACGACGCGGTGACCCTGCGGGCGGTCGGCGAGGTGCCCGCCTACGACTTCCCGGTGCGCGACCACCTGGAGATCGGCGAGCTGCTCGGCGCGATCGACATGGAGCGCGGGGCGAAGGTCTCCGGCTCGCGGTTCTACTTCCTGACCGGGCCGGGCGCGCTGCTCGAGTTCGCCCTCGCCCAGCTGGCCATCGGCCGGGCCGTCGCCGCCGGGTTCACGCCCGTGGTGGCCCCGGCGCTGGTCCGCCCCGAGGCGATGGAGGGCACCGGCTTCCTCGGCGAGCACGACGAGGAGGTCTACCGCGTCGAGCGCGACGACCTCTACCTGGTCGGCACCTCCGAGGTGGCGCTGGCCGGCATGCACTCGGCCGAGGTGCTCGACCTGGCGAACGGCCCGCGGCGCTACGCCGGCTGGTCCTCCTGCTTCCGCCGCGAGGCCGGGTCCTACGGCAAGGACACCCGCGGGATCATCCGCGTGCACTGGTTCGACAAGGTCGAGATGTTCAGCTTCTGCGCGCCCGAGGAGGCCGCCGCCGAGCACCTGCGGCTGCTCGCCTGGGAGGAGGAGTTCCTCACCGCGCTGGAGCTGCCCTACCGGGTGGTCGACATCGCCGCCGGTGACCTCGGCACCAGCGCCGCGCGCAAGTACGACATCGAGGCGTGGTTCCCCAGCCAGGGCACCTACCGCGAGCTGACCAGCACGTCCGACTGCACGACGTTCCAGGCCCGGCGGCTCAACATCCGCTACAAGGACTCGGACGGGAAGAACCAGATCGCCGCGACCCTCAACGGCACGCTGTGCGCGATCGCCCGCACGATCGCCTGCCTGCTCGAGGTGCACCAGCGGGCCGACGGGTCGGTCTACGTGCCGAAGGCGCTGCGGCCGTGGCTGGGCGGGGTCGAGCTGCTGACCCCGGGCATGACGCTCGCCGCGGCCGTCCCGCCGCCCACCGCATGAGCGGAGACCAGCCGAAGGTGCTCAAGGCCTACGGCGCGCTGCCCGGGGCCGACCACGTCGTGGAGCTCGGCGATCTCGGTCCGTGGCGGCCCAAGCTGGTCGCGTCCGACCTCGACGGCACGCTGCTGGACTCGGCCGGCGAGGTCACCCCCCGCACCCGCGCCGCGCTGACCGCCTGCTGGGACGCCGGCATCCCCGTCGTCGGCGTGACCGGCCGCGGCCCGCGGCTGTTCGACAGCGTGCGGGTGGCCCTCGACGCCCGCGGGATCGCCGTCCTGGGCCAGGGCGGGTACGTCGTCGACCTCGAGCGGGACGAGGTGCTGCGCACCGTCGGCCTGCCGCGGGCACAGGCCGTGGCGGTCGTCGAGCGGATCGAGGCCGTCGCCGGCGAGCTGACCATCGCCGTCGAGGACGCCGCCGACCAGGCGGCGGCCCGGGGCGAAGGGCTCCTGCGCGTGCAGCACGGCTTCGAGTGGCCCTATCCGGAGCCCGCGCAGGTGCTGCCCAGGCACGAGGTGCTGCCACCCGGTGCCGTCCTCAAGGTGTTCCTGCGCTCGGCGACGCTCGGTCAGGACGAGCTGCTGGCCCGCGCGCAGCGGGTCGTCGCCCCGGCCGAGGCCGAGGTGACCCACGCCGGGCTCGGGTTCATCGAGGTGCTGCCGCCCGGGATCACCAAGGCGACCGGCCTCGCCGTGGCCCTGGAGCGGTACGGCGTCGGGTTCGCCGACGTTCTGGTCTTCGGTGACATGCCCAACGACCTGCCGATGATCGAGGCGGTCACGGCGGCCGGTGGCCGGTCGGTCGCCGTCGCCAACGCGCATCCCGACGTCCGGGCGGCCGCCGCGGAGCTCACCGGCGGGCACGACGCCGACGGGGTGGCCCGGTACCTCGAGGCGGTGCTGGATGTCTGACTGGCGACCGAAGCTGATCGTCAGCGACATGGACGGCACGCTCCTGCGCTGGGACGAGACGGTCAGCGACGCGACCGTCGCCGAGCTGGAGCGCTGGCGCGCCGACGGGGTCCCGGTCGTGCCGGCCACCGGCCGCCCGCCGCGGTGGATGCACGACATCCGGAAGGTGCTCGGCTTCGGGACGGCGGTCTGCTGCAACGGTGCCGTGCTGCTCGATCTCACGAGCTTCGAGATCCTCGAGGAGATCGCGCTGCAGCCGGAGCGGCTCCGGGCGATCACGGACGAGCTGCGCGCTGCTCGCGACGACATGTGGTTCGCGGTGGAGTACGGCTTCGAGTTCCGTCACGAGCCGCACTACCGACCTCATTGGGACGTCGACGTGCCCGGCGTGGCGGAGGCGACCGTGGACGAGATGGTCCAGGCGCCGGCGGCCAAGCTGCTCGTGCGCTCGGAGAGCATGCCCCGGGATGCCTTCGTCGAGCTGGTCTCGACGGTGGTGGGGGAGACCGCCACGGTGACCAACTCGTCGGCCGAGGCGCTGGCGGAGGTGTCCGCGCCGGGGGTCACGAAAGCCACCGGTGTGGCGCACGTGGCTGCGGCGCACGGCATCGGGCCCGAGGACGTCGTCGTCTTCGGGGACATGCCCAACGACATCGCGGCCTTCGAGTGGGTGCGCGCCGGCGGCGGCCGCGCGGTGGCCATGGCCCACGCACACCCCGAGCTCATGGCCGTCGCCACCGACGTCACCGGCACGAACGACGAGGACGGCGTGGCGAGCTTCCTCGCGAGTCTGTAGACCTCAGGTCGCGCCGAGTGGGGCCCGGAGGGTGCCGCGCAGGCGTGACGCAGCGGCTCAGCTCACCGGGGAACGGCACCTGATCGCGGTGTCGGCCGGAGGCCGACGGTGTCACAGCGTCCGGAGGACGTCAGAGATATTGCCCGCCGCCGGGGCGGAGGTCGGGCTGGGCCGGCGACTGACCGCCTGGCAGGGCCTTGCGGCGCATCTCCTCGAGCTGGGCGCGGGCGGCCATCTGCTGCGCGAACAGCGCCGTCTGGATGCCGTGGAAGACGCCCTCGAGCCAGCCGACCAGCTGCGCCTGGGCGATCCGCAGCTCGGCGTCCGAGGGCGTCTCGCCCTCGCTGAACGGCAGGGTGATGCGCTCGAGCTCCTCGCGGAGGTCAGGTGACAGCCCGTCCTCCAGCTCGCGGATCGAGGCCGCGTGGATGTCGCGCAGCCGGTTGCGGCTCGCCTCGTCGAGGGGCGCGGCCCGCACCTCCTCCAGCAGCTGCTTGATCATGGTGCCGATCCGCATGACCTTGGCCGGTTCTTCGACCATGCCGCCCACGCCCCCGTCGCCGTCCCCGTCGTCGGCGCCCATGGGCATGGCCATGGTGCCGACCGGACGGCCGTCGGGCCCCACGACGACGACCTGCTGCGGGCTCTGGTTGTCCGGTGCAGTCATGCCCCCATCCTGCCCCGTCCGCCGACTGAACCGTCCGGCGCCCGCCGACGTACTGCTGGGTGTGCGCAACCGTGCGAACCCCGCCCCCGGCCACGGGCAGGGATGGAACGAGGCCGTCGGCTCGCGACGGCGGGTCATACTGAGCGGCCCAGGAGGAAGCCGCCTATGAGAGCCCGCACCGAGAGTTCCCGGGAGAAGAGCCTCCGGGCGCTCTACGACGGGCACGCCTCGGTGCTGCTGGCCTACGCGCTGCGGCTGACCAACGGTGACCGGACCCGGGCCGAGGACATCGTGCAGGAGACGCTGCTGCGGGCCTGGCGCAACCTCGACAACCTCGACGACGACGCCCGGCCGGTGCGGCCCTGGCTGTTCACCGTCGCCCAGCGGCTGGCCATCGACGCGCACCGCGCCCGGCACGCCCGGCCGACCGAGGTGGGCGAGGCCGCGCTGGCCTCCGTCCCCAGCCTCGACGAGATGGGGCCGGCGCTCGACCGGATCCTGGTGGCCGACGCGCTGCGGGCGCTGTCCCAGGAGCACCGTGCGGTGATCGTCGAGACCTACTACCGCGGGCGGTCCGTGGCCGAGGCGGCAGCTGCGCTGGGCATCCCGGCCGGAACCGTCAAGTCCCGCTGCTACTACGCATTGCGGGCGCTGAAGCTGGCGCTCGCCGAACGAGGAGTGACCACATGACCTGCCGGGAGGGGGCGACCGACCTGGGGGCCTACGTGCTGGGTGCGCTCGACCCGGTGGAGAGCCGCCGGATGGAGCAGCACGTCCTGGACTGCCCGGCGTGCGCGGCGGAGCTCGAGGAGCTCGCCGCGCTGCCGCCGCTGCTCGCGACGGTGCCGCTCGACGACCTGACCGACGCTCCCGTGACGCCGTCCCCCGATCTGTACGACCGCGTGGCCGCCGCGGCTGCCGCCGAACGTCCGGCGCAGGCGCGGGGACGGCGGTGGCTGCTCATCGCGGCGGCGGTGCTCGTCGTCGTCGGCGCCGGGGCCGGGATCACCAGCTGGGCGCTCGGCGCGGGCGAGGTGACCCGCACGGTGGTGGCCGGTCCGGTGCACATGAGTGTCACGATGACCGGCCAGGGCGACGGCACCGCGCTCGACGTCGCCGTCGCCGGGGTGCCCCCTCACACCAACTGCACGCTCGTCGTCGTCGACCGGCAAGGCGACCGTCACCCGGCCGGCGCGTGGGCCGCGACCTACGAGGGCAAGGCCTGGTTCAAGGGCTGGTCGGACGTCGACCGCTCCGACGTGAAGAACGTCGTCCTGCTGGGCAGCCAGGGGCAGGAGTTGGCGCGCGTGCCGCTCTGAGCGCGCCCCGCGCATCAGTCCTCGGGCAGCAGGAGGACCTTGCCGATGTGCTCGCTGGCCTCGACCACGCGGTGCGCCTCGGCGGCTCGCGACATCGGCAGCCGGCGGTCGACGATCGGACGGACGACGCCGCGCTCGACGTCGGGCCACACGTCGTGGCGCACCGCGGCGACGATCTCGGCCTTGCCGCCGGGCCCGGTGGCTGGCCGTGACCGCAGCGTCGTGGCGTGCACCGACGCTCGCTTCGCCATGAGCCGGCCGAGGTCGAGCTCGGCCTTCGTGCCGCCCTGCATGCCGATGCTCACCAGCCGGCCGCCGACGGCGAGGGCGTCGAGGTTGCGGGCCAGGTACTTGGCGCCCATGTTGTCGAGGACGACGTCGACGCCCGCGCCGTCCGTCGCGTCCTTGATCCGCTCGACGAAGTCCTCGTCGCGGTAGTTGATCATCACGTCCGCGCCGAGCTCGCGGCAGAAGTCCAGCTTCGCCGCCGTCCCGGCCGTGGTGAACACGCGTGCGCCGGCCCGCGCCGCCAGCTGGATCGCCATCGTGCCGATGCCGCTGGAGCCGCCGTGGACGAGGAAGGCGTCCCCACGGCGCAGCCCGGCGAGCAGGAAGACGTTCGACCACACGGTGCAGGTGACCTCGGGCAGCGCCGCCGCCGTCGCGAGCTCCACACCGGCGGGCCGGGGGAGCAGCTGCCCCGCCGGGACGGCGACCCGCTCGGCGTAGCCCCCGCCGGACAGCAGCGCGCACACCTCGTCGCCGACCGACCAGCCGAGCACCCCCGCGCCGACCTCGCTGATCACGCCGCTGCACTCGAGGCCGAGGACGTCGCTGGCGCCCTTCGGCGGCGGGTAGAGGCCCTGGCGCTGGAGCAGGTCGGCACGGTTCACCGCGGTCGCCGCCACGTCGACGATCACCTCGCCGGGGCCGCACACCGGGTCGGGCACCTCGCCCCAGCCCAGCACCTCGGGTCCACCGGGCTCGTTCACCGTCACCGCGCGCATGGACCGACCTTATGGCCAGCGGAGGAATCCCCTCCGTGACGCAGGGTCAGGCGCCGTGACGTCCGGGCGCGGCCGCGCCGGACGGGACGTTCGTCGGGCCGGGCACAGGGTCCTCCGACCAGGGACGGGCCCGCCGCCCGGTGGAACCCTCGGACGGTCCGTCGGCACGCCCCGCGGGGACCCGCGGCCCGGCGGTCGCCAGGAGGTGCGCCATGGCCGCCATGCCACAAGGTTCGTGGACGGCACCGCCGTCCAGTCGCTGGAGCGCGGGCCGCGTCATCGCGCTGGTGTTCGGCGTCCTGCTGCTGATACCCGCCCTCGGCATGCTGATCGGCGGCGGAGCGCTGCTGTGGGTGGACAGAGTGAGCCGAACGGGCGACGGCTACGTGCTGTCGCCCACGGACACGTTCACCAGCGACGGGTACGTGCTCCGGAGCCAGCGGATCGACCTGTCCAACGGCGCGGACTGGATCCCGCTCTCCTCGTCGCTGGGGACCGCGCGCGTCGACGTCACCGGGACGGACCCGTCGCAGGAGATCTTCGTGGGGATCGCGCCGGTGGCCGATGCCACGCGATACCTCGACGGCGTCTCGGGCACGGTGATCGACGACCTGGGCTTCGCCGACCAGGTCCAGAACACGCACCTGCTGCCCGGCGGTCCGCCGTCCACCCCGCCCGGTGGCCAGGACTTCTGGATCACCCAGAGCAGCGGCTCGGGGACCCAGCAGCTCTCGTGGTCGCCGGCCGCGGGGAACTGGATGCTGGTGATCATGAACGCCGACGGGTCGGCCGCCGTGGCGGTGAACGCACGGATCGGCGCCACCCTGCCCGCGCTCAGCGGCCTTGCCTGGGGTGTGCTGATCACCGGGATCGTGCTGACGCTCATCGCCGTGCTGCTCATCGCACTGGCGATCCGGCGTCCCGCGAGGCGGACCGGAGTTCCGTACGGCTACCAGCCGCCCGTCGCCGGGGGACCCCAGCAGCCGTGGGCGCCGCCGGCCGGCCGTGCGCCCGTCGTCCCACCGCCGTCGGGCCCTCCGCCCGTCCCACCGACGTCGACCTCCCGGCAGCCCTGGACCCCACCGGTTTCGGTCGACCGCGGCACGGCCGCCGACGCGACTCCCGATTCGGCGCGCAGCGCGCCGCCCGGCGAGCCCACGCCCTGAGCGAGTGGAGTGGGGGGAAACGCGTCCCTCCCACGCCACCCGTCGTCACCCGCGGACCTTGAGGTCCTTGCGCAGGATCTTGCCGGCCGCCGACTTGGGCACGGTCTCGATGAATTCGACGGCCCGGATCTTCTTGTGCGGGGCCACCTTCTCGGCCATGTAGTCCATGACGGCCTGCTCGGTGAGCTCCGACCCGGGCGCCCGGACGACGAACGCCTTGGGCAGCTCCTCGCCCGTCTCCTTCTCCGGCACGCCGATCACCGCCGCGTCGGCGATCTCGGGGTGACCGAGCAGCACGGCCTCGAGCTCCGCGGGCGCCACCTGGTAGCCCTTGTACTTGATCAGTTCCTTCACCCGGTCGACCACGGTGTAGCGGCCGAGCTCGTCGACGACGGCGACGTCACCGGTGTGCAGCCAGCCCTCGGCGTCGACGGTGGAGCGCGTGGCCTCCTCGTTGTTGAGGTAGCCCTTCATCACCTGCGGCCCGCGGATCCACAGCTCGCCGCGCTCGCCGTCGGCGGCGTCCTCACCCGTGGCGGGGTCGACGAGCCGGCACTCGGTGTTCGGGATGGCGTAGCCGACCGAACCCTTCGGCACGGCCTGGCCCTCGGCCCCGGGTGGCTCGTGGCCGGCGTCGGGCGTGGTGTGCGAGACGGGGGAGAGCTCGGTCATCCCGTAGCCCTGGGCGACCGTGACGCCGTCGGCCGCACCCTTGCGCAGCCGCTGCTCCACGGCCTGGGCCAGCGACTCGTCCAGCGGGGCGGCTCCCGAGAGGATCGACGTGAGCGACGAGAGGTCGTACTGGTCGACCAGCGGGTGCTTGGCCAGCGCCACCAGGATCGGCGGGGCGACGAAGGCCCGCGTGATCTTGTGGTCCTGGATGGTGCGAAGGAAGTCCTCGAGGTCGAACCGCGGCAGCGTCACCACGGTGCCGCCCCACTGCAGGCCCTGGTTCATCAGCACGGTCAGGCCGTAGATGTGGAAGAACGGGAGGACGGCGATGATCCGCTCCTCCGGCTGGAGGTCGATCAGCGTCCGGGTCTGCGCGACGTTGGCCACCAGGTTGCGGTGGGTCAGCATGACGCCCTTGGGCAGGCCGGTCGTGCCGCTCGAGTAGGGCAGCGTGACCAGGTCGTTCGCCGGGTCGAAGTCGATCTGCACCGACGGGGCGTCGGCGCCCAGCAGGTCGAAGAGGTTCGCGTGCCCCTCCATCCCGTCGAGGACGACGATCTCGTCGACCGGCGTCTTCTCGACGGCCGCGGTGGCGCGGTCCATGAACATCGAGATGGTGATGAGGATCTTGGCGCCCGAGTCCTTCAGCTGGAAGGCGATCTCGTCGGGCGTGTAGAGCGAGTTGATCGGCGACATCACGCAGCCGGCCGCGGCGATGCCGTGGAACACGACCGGGTACCAGGGCGTGTTGGGGCAGAAGACGGCGACGACGTCGCCCTTGCGCAGCCCCCGGGCGTGCAGGTTGGCCGCCACCCGGTCGACGTAGGCGGCCAGCTGGCCGTGGGTGATCGTGTCGCCCTTGAGGCCGTCGATCAGAGCGGGCGCGTCCGGACGCTCCCGACCCGCGGCGAGCACGAACTCGGGCACCGACAGGTTCGGGATCTCGACATCGGGATACGGGCTGGCCAGAACCACGTGCTCTCCTCCTCGGGCGGGTGTGGCGCCAGTCTCACATTGCGCACGCGCCCCGCCACAAGGGGGTTACCCGTCAGTTCGGCCCTCGGGTTCGCGGGGCCAGAGCACCGACTGGGTGCAGCGGAAGAGGGCGATCGTCTTCCCGGAGCCCTCGTCGGACACCACTGCGTCCCACACCTGCGTCGTCCGCCCGGCGTGCACGTTGGCGGCCACGGTGGCGATCCGGCCGTCCCGCACCGTGCCGAGGAAGTTCGACTTCAGCTCGATCGTGGTGAATCCCGCCGCGCCCTCGGGCAGCAGCGCGCGCGTCGCCAGCCCGCAGGCGGTGTCGGCCAGGCCCACCACGGTCGCGGCGTGCAGGTAGCCGTTGGGCGCCAGCAGCTCCGGGCGCACGTCGAGCGCCGCCTCGAGGCGACCCGGTTCGTGCCCGGTGATCGTGAGCCCGAGGAGGCCGGGCAGCGTGCCCGGGAGCAGGGCGTTGAGCTCGTCGGCGGTGTGGAAACCGGTGGCGGCCATGTCGAGGAACCTAGCGGTGGGGCTGGCCGCGAGGAGCGGGGCCCGGAGGGTCCCCGACGAGTGGCCGGTGGGGCTCAGCCCAGGCCGGGGACGGCACGTGGCCGCGGTGTCGGCCGGTAGGCCGACGATGTCATCCGGCGGTCTCCCACAGGCCGATGACGTTGCCCTCGGAGTCCTTCGCGTACGCGGCGAAGCCCATCTCGCCGACCGGCATCTTCCCCGACACGGTCGAGCCGCCCAGGGAGCCGATCCGCTCGAGGGTGGCGTCGATGCTGTCGACGTCGATGACGATCACCGGGCCCTGGGCCGGTCCGCCCTGGCGCGCCATCATGCCGCCGTTGATGAAACCGGTTTCGGTGGGTCCGCTGTCGCCGCTCGGGCCCGACATCACCATCGTGTATTTCATCTCCGGCATCTCCTGCAGCTGCCAGCCGAAGACCTCCTTGTAGAAGCCGCGTGCCCGGTCACCGTCGTCGAACGGGACCTCGAAGTGCACGACCCGACCGCTCATCTGGGCACCTCCCTGTGCTGGGAACGGAACGCCGCGGACGCTATGCCGAGTCCCGCGGCCGAGAAAGGCCCTCCGGCGCCTTCGGTGCCGCGGTATCGACGGCAGTGCCGCGCTTCGGCGCGGACGTGGCCACCACAGCGCGGCACTCGTCGGGACGACGGCGGGGGCCTCTCAGGCCAGGCCGCGGACGGTGTGCGCCGGCGGCCGGTCGCCCCGGATCGAGGCCACCATGTCCAGCGTCTGCCGGGTGGGGGCGACGTCGTGCGCGCGGAACACCCGCGCCCCGAGCCAGGCGCTGACGGCGGTGGTCGCCAGGGTGCCGGTCAGCCGCCCCTCCAGCGGGACGTCGAGGGTCTCGCCGACGAAGTCCTTGTTGGACAGGGCGACGAGCACGGGCCAGCCCGTCGCGACGAGGTCGTCGAGCCGGCGCGTGGCCTCCAGCGAGTGGCGCGTG
>Ga0308173_10001128_pt1 | contig 12845 bp, 12 predicted proteins | sample PhyPR1_FD_203716 | JGI IMG/M metagenome (GOLD analysis project Ga0308173, IMG submission 203716) | Soil microbial communities from UC Gill Tract Community Farm, Albany, California, United States - DLSLS.P.R1 | ecosystem: Environmental > Terrestrial > Soil > Agricultural land | place: USA... | reverse complement strand
ATGCGATAGAGGTGCGCGTACTCCTCGAAGTCCTTCAGCTCCCAGCCGGGCGCCTGGGACGGGTCGCGACGCCCCGCGATGAACGCCCTCATCGCCTCGCTCGTCTCGTCGGCGTAGACCTGGTCGCCGAGGAACAGCACCAGGTCGGGCCAGCGCTCGTCCTCGCGCTCCCCCGGGTCGGTCAGCCCGCCCATCGACAGCGCGTAGGCGCGCAGGGCGTCCACGCCGTACTCCGCGTTGTGCTCGGCGTCGTGCGGCACGCTGACGCGGCACGAGCCGAACGCCATCCGCAGCGGCTTGCCGGGCTCGAGCGTCGCGATCAGCGAGGGCGGGAACTGTCGCAGCTCCGGGTCCAGCGACGGCCACACCCGGACGCCGTCCAGGTCCACGGCGTACGGCGTCTGCGACCCGGGCGCCAGCCCGGTCAGCTCCACCAGCGCGTAGTGGTGGCCGTGGGCGCGGAAGGTGCGGGCCACCCCGCGGCGCTCCCCCGCCGTCACGGTCACCGTCGCGGCGGCGGACGTCTCGACCCAGATCGTCGCGGTCGTGTCCTCCACGTGGCGCAGCAACGGGCCGAGGACCAGCTCGGGCACGGGGTCCTGCGCTCCCATCGGCTCGAGGCGGACATCACGGTCGGGTCGACGGTCAGGCACAGGCCCGAACCTAATACCATTCGCCGCATGGCGACCCCCGAAGACCGCACCAGCACCACCCCGGCCACCACGACCGGCGCCACCGCGAGCCGCACCCCGGCGCTGACCGGCGCGCGTCCGACTCCGGTCGAGCCGGTCCCGGTCGTCTCGCCGTTCGGCTGGATCCTGATCCTGGTCGCGGGCATCGGGCTGCTCGCCTCGACCTGGATGCTCTACCCGATCGACTACGACGGCATGTGGGCCGGCTACCGCGACACCATCACCGGCACCGTGGTGGTGGCCTGCGCGATGTGGCTCAACACCACCCTCCCCAAGCAGCCGGCCCTCGGGCTCGTGGCCCTCGGCGGCATCCTCACCGTGCTCTTCGCGGTGTTCCTCGACAACCCGACGCGCGTGTTCGTCGCGGAGATGGTCTTCGGCGTGATGATGCTGGTCGGCGCGGCGCTGTACGCGGGCGGCCGGCGCCGCTGAGCCCGGCGGCAGCCGCCCGCCGCCGGCTCGGGGCTGCCCGGCTCGCGGCTGCCCGGCCCGGGGTCAGGGCTGCAGCATCACCTTGATCGCGCGCCGCTCGTCCATCGCGCGGTAGCCCTCGGCGACCTCCTCCAGCGGCAGCGTCAGGTCGAAGACGCGGCCGGGGTCGATGGTCCCGTCCAGGACCAGCGGGAGCAGCTCGTCCATGTAGCGGCGCGTGGGCGCCATGCCGCCCGCGAGCCCGACGTTCTTCTGGAACATCCGCCGCACCGGCAGCTCGACGCCGTGCGGCACGCCCACGAAGCCGACGGTGGAGCCCGGGCGGGCGATGTCGAACGCGGTCTTGATCGACTGGTCGGTGCCGACGCACTCGAGGACCGAGTCGGCGCCGATACCGTCGGTGAGATCCATGATCGCGGCCACGCCCTCCTCGCCGCGCTCGGCGACGACGTCGGTGGCCCCGAACGCCCGGGCGATCTGCTGGCGCGGCTCGTGGCGCGACATGGCAACCACCCGCTCGGCGCCCAGCTGCCGCGCGGCCAGCACGCCGCACAGGCCGACCGCTCCATCGCCGATCACGACGGCCGTGCCGCCGGGACGGACGCCGGCGGAGACCGCGGCGTGCCACCCGGTCGGCATCACGTCGGAGATGGTGAGGACCGAGGGCAGCAGGGCCGCGTCGGGGGCGGCGTCGACCCGGACGAGGCTGCCGTCGGCCTGGTCGACGCGGGCGTACTCGGCCTGGCCGCTCACCGTGAACCCGAGGTTCACGCAGGCGTTGTGCGCGCCGGCCCGGCAGTGCGCGCAGGTGTTGTCGCAGTGGTCGAACGGCACCACGACGAAGTCGCCGGCCTTGAAGCCGCGGACGTCGGCGCCGACCTCCTCGACGACCCCGACGCACTCGTGCCCGATCGTGGCGCCCGGCGTGATCGGGTTCTCGCCGCGGTAGGGCCACAGGTCGGAGCCGCAGACGCAGCTGGCCACCACCTTCACGATGGCGTCGGTCGGAGCGGTGATCGTGGGGTCGGGCACCTCGGTGAACCGGATGTCGCGGGTGCCGTGGATCGTCGTCGCGCGCATGGGCTCGATCCTTGCAGGGGCGCCCAACGCCATCCGGCGGTCCCCTCGCCCGCTCCCCCGCCCGGGAGGCGGGCGACACACCGGGCTCCGAGGGTTTGCTTCGATATCTCACATGTGAGTTACGGTGGCGGCATGACGGAGGGCTACAAGAACCGCATCGGGAACCTGATCCGCGATGCCCGCAAGCACCGCGGGCTCACCCAGCACCAGCTCGCGGACCTGCTCGGCACGAGCCAGAGCGCCATCAACCGGATCGAGAAGGGCCACCAGAACCTGTCGCTCGAGATGCTGGCGCGCATCGGCGCCGCGCTCGACTCCGAGATCGTCGCCGTCGGCGCCGGCCCCACCCACCTGCGCATCACCGGGCCGACGACGCTGTCCGGCGAGATCGACGTGAAGACGTCGAAGAACGCGGGCGTCGCCCTGCTCTGCGCGACGCTGCTCAACCGAGGCCGCACCACGCTGCGCAAGGTGGCCCGGATCGAGGAGGTCAACCGACTGATCGAGGTGCTGACCAGCCTCGGCGTGCAGTGCCGCTGGCTCAACGAGGACAACGACCTCGAGATCGTGCCGCCGCGCCGCCTCGACCTGGACCACGTCGACGAGGAGGCCGCCCGCCGGACCCGCTCGATCATCATGTTCCTCGGCCCGCTGCTGCACCGCGCCGACAACTTCGAGCTGCCGTACGCCGGCGGCTGCGACCTCGGCACCCGCACGGTCGAGCCGCACATGGCGGCGCTGCGGCCGTTCGGCCTGGAGGTCAAGGCGACCGACGGCAGCTACCACGCGACGGTGAACCGGGTCGTCGAGCCGGCCCGGCCGATCGTCCTCACCGAGCGCGGCGACACCGTGACCGAGAACGCGCTGATGGCGGCCGCCCTGCACCCCGGCACGACCATCATCCGCAACGCCTCGTCGAACTACATGGTCCAGGACCTGTGCTTCTACCTCCAGCGGCTCGGCGTGGACGTGGAGGGCATCGGCACCACGACCCTGGCCGTGACCGGCCGCGCCGACATCGACGTCGACGTCGACTACGCGCCGAGCGAGGACCCGATCGAGGCGATGTCGCTGCTCGCCGCCGCGATCGTCACCCGCTCCTCGATCACCATCCGCCGGGTGCCGATCGAGTTCCTCGAGATCGAGCTGGCGCTGCTGGAGGAGATGGGCTTCGAGTACGAGCGCTCCGGCGAGTACGTCGCCCGCAACGGCCACACCCGCCTGGTCGACATCACCACCCGCCCGTCCGCGCTGCACGCGCCGCTGGACAAGATCCACCCGATGCCGTTCCCGGGGCTCAACATCGACAACCTGCCGTTCTTCGCCGTGATCGCGGCGGTGGCCGAGGGGCAGACCCTCCTGCACGACTGGGTCTACGAGAACCGGGCGATCTACCTGACCGACCTCAACAAGCTCGGCGCCCGGGTCAAGCTGCTGGACCCCCACCGGGTGATGATCGAGGGGCCGACGAGCTTCACCGGCACCGAGCTGGTCTGTCCCCCGGCGCTGCGCCCGGCCGTGGTCATCCTGCTGGCGATGCTGGCCTCCAAGGGCACGTCCGTGCTCCGGTCGACGTACGTCATCCACCGTGGCTACGAGGACCTCGCCGAGCGGCTCAACCACCTCGGCGCGTCGATCGAGACCTTTCGCGACATCTGACGGTCCGAGGTCGTGCCGTTCGCTCAGCCGAACAGCGTCTCGACCCACGCCCGGCGGGTGATCGGGCCGGCCGGCGGGGCGGTCATCTCCGGGGTGATGCGCGGCACCGGCGTGGTGTGCTGACCGGCGTGGCGGTGCCACTCCGCCTCGGCCTCGACCAGCGCGCCGAGGTCGGCGCGGGCGAGGAAGATGCCGTGCCCGTCGGGGCACTGGGCGACCTCGCCGCCGCCGTGGGTCGAGCCGATCGGCCGGGGGGTCATCTGGGCGGCGCAGCGCGGGCAGGACAGCGACTCGGGTGTCTCCATGGCGGGACGCTATCGCTCCGGGGACGGCTGGGCGGGGTGCCCGTCCGGCGCGTTCGGCATACTGCTCGCTCGTGAGCACGCCGGCCGGTCCCCCGCGCACCGGGTTCGCGTACCTCGACCGCGTCCTCGACCAGCCCGGCTCCGTGCTGGCGCTCGCCCACCGGGGCGGCGCCTATCACCCCGACCTCGAGGGCCTCGAGAACACGCTGGCGGCGTTCCGGCACGCCGTGGCTCTCGGCTACGACCACCTCGAGACCGACGTGCACGTGACCCGCGACGGCGTCCTGCTCGCGTTCCACGACAGCGTGCTCGACCGGGTCACCGACCACACCGGCGCGGTGGCGGACATGACGCTGGCCGACGTGCGCCGGGCGCGGGTCGGCGGCCGGGAGGAGGTGCCGACGCTCGCGGAGCTCCTCGACGCGCTGCCCGACGCCTGCTTCAACATCGACGTGAAGTCCGACGCGTCGGCCCCCGCGCTGGCCGAGTTCGTCGCCGAGCGCAACGCCTGGGACCGCGTCCTCGCGGGCTCGTTCTCCCAGCGGCGCACCGACGAGCTCCGGCGGCTCACGGGCGGGCGGCTCGCGACGCCGGCGACGCCGGCGGAGGCGGCGGCGTTCCGGGCGCTTCCCAGCGGCCGGCTGGCCGGTCTGGTGACCCGCGACCGGGTCGCCGCCGTCCAGGTCCCCCACTTCCGCAAGGGGGTCCGCATCGTCACGCCCGGCCTCGTCCGCCGGGCCCACCGGGCCGGCGCCCACGTCCACGTCTGGACCGTCGACGACCCGGCGGAGATGCACGAGCTGCTCGACCGGGGCGTCGACGGCATCATCACCGACCGCACCGACATACTCAGGGACGTGCTGATCTCACGCGGACAGTGGCGGGGCGCGTCCGGGGCGGAGCGGTGAGCGCGCCGGGCTTCGCCGACCTCGGCCCGCTGCGGGCCCGGGAGGAGCGCGCTCGCGAGCAGCGCGCCTGGTACTGGTACGACTGGGCCAACAGCGCCTACGTCACCACCACGGCGGCGGTGCTGTTCGCGCCGTACCTGACCTCGGTGGCCGAGCGCGCCGCCTGCGGGTTCACCACCGACGCGGACAAGGGCCTGACGTGCACCCGCGACCTGCACGTCCTCGGCCTGGGCGTCTCCGCGGGCTCGCTGGTCTTCTACATCGTCACCGCCGCGACGATCCTCTCCGCACTGGTGCTGCCCGTCGTCGGCGCGGTCGCCGACCGCAGCAGCAACAAGCCCCGGCTCCTCGGCGGCCTGGCCTGGGCCGGCAGCCTCATCGCGATGCTCATGGTCCTCGTGACCGGGACGAGCTGGCAGCTCGGCGCCCTCCTGCTGCTCCTCGCGACGCTGTTCCTGGGCGCCAGCCTGGTGGTGTACGACGCGCTGCTGGTCGACATCTCCGAGCCCGACGAGCGCGACCGGGTGTCGTCCCGCGGGTGGGCGCTCGGCTACCTGGGCGGCGGGCTGCTCCTGGCCGTCAACTTCGTCATGCTCAGCGTGATCGGCGACACCGAGCTCGCGGTCCGGCTCAGCCTGCTCTCCGCGGGCCTGTGGTGGGCGGTGTTCACGATCATCCCGGTGCGTGGCGTCCGGGCCCGGCGGCCGGTCGCCGTGGTGGACGCCGACCGGAGCGCCGGGCTGCTCCGCGCCAGCTTCGGCCAGCTGTGGCGCACCCTGCACGACCTGCGCCGCTACCCGGTCACGCTCACCTTCCTGGTCGCCTACCTGTTCTACAACGACGGGATCCAGACGGTCATCTACGCCGCGTCGGTCTACGGCGAGAAGCAGCTCGGCTTCGCCAAGAGCACCGTGCTGCTGGCGTTCCTCCTGGTCCAGGTCGTCGGCATCGCCGGGGCGCTCGGCTTCGGCCGGGTCGCGCGCGGCCGGGGCGCCTACCGCGTGATCGTGACCGGCCTGTGCGTGTGGCTGGTCGTCGTCGTCGCAGGCTGGCTCGTCCCCGACGGCAACCTCCCGCTGTTCCTGGCCCTGGCGGTCGCGATCGGCATCGTCCTCGGCGGGACGCAGGCGCTGTCCCGCTCGTTCTACAGCCAGCTGATCCCCCGCGGGCGCGAGGCGGAGTACTTCTCGCTCTACCAGGCCTGCGAGCGCGGCACGAGCTGGGTCGGCACGCTGCTGTTCGGCCTGGTCCACCAGTGGACCGACTCCTACCGGCCCGCGCTGCTCGCCCTGGTGGTGCTCTTCGTCATCGGCATCGCCTTCCTGCTGCGCGTCGACCCCCGCCGCGGCGTCGAGGAGGCGGGAAACCCGGTCCCCCGCGTCGTCTGAGCCGCGGGCCCGCGCCCTCCGCGGGCGGCCGGTGCGGGCCGGACGATGAGTTCCCACCACCGGGATTCCGCGGAACATCCGGGCGCGCCGTACCGTTGAACAGGTTGGGACGACGACGGGCTGGGTACGTGGACAGCAGCCCGGGTCCGTCCCGGACATTTCAGTGCGGGGGACTACGAAAGCGGAGGTGGCTCATGGCGGAGCGCACATTGCGCGGCGCACGACTGGGGGGCCAGAGTTTCGAGGACGAGCGCGGCATCGAGTTCGCGGCGCGTCAGCAGGTCGGTTACCGGTGCCCGCAGGGGCACGAGTTCGAGATCACGATGTCGGTCGAAGCCGACGTCCCGGCCGTGTGGGAGTGCCCGCGCTGCGGCGCCGAGGGGCTCAGCACCGCCGGCATCCAGCCGGAGGCGAAGGCCGAGAAGCCGGCGCGCACCCACTGGGACATGCTGCTCGAGCGGCGCTCCGAGAAGGAGCTCGAGGACATCCTCAAGGAGCGGCTGCAGCTGCTGCGCGACGGCGAGATCGGGCCCGCGCACCTGCACCGTGCCAACCAGAATAAGCGCAAGGTCTCCTGAGACAGACCCGATAACGGACGGCCGGTCGCCGACCGGTCACTCCTCGTCGACCACCTCGCCCCGGACCACCGGGCCCTCGGGCCCGGGTCCGGGGCGCGTCGCGTCCGGGCCCGTCCAGCCCGGCGACCGTCCCTGCCCGCGGCCCGGGGCCGGTCCCTGCGGAGGTACGCCGCCACGCGGGCCGGGTCCGAACGCCGCGCCGAACGGCCCCACGGCCAGGGTGGTCACCCGCCGCGCCACGAGGTAGCCGAGCAGGCGCCGGAACAGCGGGCGCGTCAGCGGCAGGATCATGAAGAACGCCACGACGTCGGTGACGAAGCCGGGAGCCAGCATCAGGGTCCCGCCGATCAGGACCAGGGCGCCGTCGGCGAGCTCGGCGGCCGGCATCCGCCCGCTGCCGAGGGCCTCGCGCAGCGCCTGCCACGCGCGGGCACCCTCGCGGCGCACGAGCCAGGCGCCGAGCACGCTGTCGAGGATCAGGAGCAGCACGGTCCACCAGGCGCCGATCACCTGGCCCACCTGGATGAGGACGTAGATCTCGACCAGGGGGACGACCACGAACAGGACCAGCAGGGTGAGCGTCACCCAGCGCCGCCGGCGCCCCGGCCGACGCTCGGACCGGCTCGCCGTACCCCGCGACGCCGGGCTCATCGGCCGGTCCTCCGGGTCCACAGCTCGCGGAGCCTCTGGCTGCGCTGGCGGATGCCCCAGGCGGTGATCCGGCGCAGCGACTCGGTGGCCACGGCCCCGCTCATCTTGGAGTCGCCGCGCACCCGCTCGACGAACTCGATCGGCACCTCGCGCACCGTCAGCCCCGCCGCCAGGGTCCGTGCGACGAGGTCGGTCTGGAACACGTAGCCGGTGGACTCCACCGACCCGAGATCGATCTTCTCCAGCGTCGCCCGGCGGAAGAGCCGGTAGCCGGCCGTGGCGTCGCGCACGGACACGCCGAGCAGCAGCCGGACGTAGAGGTTGCCGCCGCGCGAGAGCAGCTCGCGGCGCAGCGGCCAGTTCACCACCGACCCGCCCGGCACCCACCGGGAGCCGATCACCAGGTCGACGTCGCCCAGCGCGGCGAGCAGCCGGTCGAGCTGCTCGGGCTGGTGGGAGCCGTCGGCGTCCATCTCCCCGATCACGTCGTAGCCTGCGGCCAGCGCCACCCGGAAGCCGTGGAGGTACGCCGCCCCGAGGCCGGCCTTCGCCGAGCGGTGGACGACGCCCACGGCGGGGTCCGTCGCGGCGAGGGCATCGGCGATGTCGCCGGTGCCGTCCGGTGAGCCGTCGTCCACGACCAGCACGTCGACGTCCGGCTGCGCGGCGCGCAACCGCCCGACGACCCACGCGAGGTTGTCGGCCTCCTCGTAGGTCGGCACCACCATCACCACCCGTCCGAGGCCCGCGACGCCACGCCCCGGCGCGAGGCCGCTGGGCTCGGGGTGGCTGGTCTCGGGGTGGCTGGTCTCGGGGTGGCTGGGCTCGCCGGTCATGCGGTCGTCACTGCTTCTGCTCCTGCGCCCTCGGGGTCGTCGGCCGTCGCGGCCGGCGCCGATCTCCGTCGAGACCGAGCGTACGGGAGTCCCCCGGACCGGCCGGCGAGAAGCAGCCCCAGGACCGTCAGCGCCGCGCACAGCCGGCCGGTCCAGGGCCCCAGTGCCACCCCGGGGGTGAGCGTGCCGTCCAGCGCGACCCGCGCCACCAGGACGTCCTGGGTGCGGCGGGGCGTGCTGGCGACGACCGAGCCGTCGGGGGCCACGACCCCCGAGATGCCGTTCGTCGACGCCACGACCAGCCAGCGTCCCGTCTCCGCGGCACGCAGCCGCGTGATCGCGAACTGCTGCTCGAGCTGGTCGGTGTCGACGAAGGTGGCGTTGCTGGTCTGGACGGCCAGCAGCTGTGCGCCCCGCCGCACCTGGGCGTCCAGCACGTCGTCGTACGCCACGTCGAAGCAGATGGCGTCGGCGACCTTGGCGCCGGCGACCGTGAGCGGGGTCTGGCGGGTGCCGCTGACCATGTCGCGCGGGATGATCGCGAGCCGCCCGAACTGGCGGGTGAACACGCCGCGCCAGGGGATGTACTCGCCGAACGGCACCGGGTGCCGCTTGGTGTACCGATCACCGGCCCCGGTCACCGGGTCCCACACGATGCCCTGGTTGAGCACGTGCGTCGGTCCCCCGTCGACGATGGCGCCCACCATGATCGGCACGCCGACCGCGGCGCTCGCCGTCCGGATCGCCGCGTTCGTGAGCTGGTCACTGAACGGGTCGACCGCGGTCGAGTTCTCGGGCCACACCACGAAGGCCGGCCGCGGCGTCGCGCCGCTCGCCACGTCGCGGGCCAGGCGCACCGTCGCATCGACCTGGTTCTGCGTCACCTGCCGGTAGTCGAAGAGGATGTCGTTGCCCGGTCCGGGGACGTCGCCCTGGACCGCCGCGACCGTCAGGTGCGACTCGGGCGTGCCGTGCCACGGGTGGACCAGCGGCACGGCGCAGACGGTCGCGAGAGCCAGGAGTCCTCCGCCCGCGACCAGGCGCGCGCGGCCGGCCGCGACGACCAGCCAGGCCAGCAGCGTGCCGCTCAGCGCGAGCACCAGGCTGACCCCCACCATGCCGATCCAGGGCAGCGCCGGCATCAACGGGGTGCCCGCGACCGCGAACGCCAACCGGCCCCACGGCATGCCGCTGAACGGCCACCCGCTGCGCCACACCTCGACCGCGACCCAGGCGGCCGCGACCCACAGCGGCCACCACCGGTGCCGGGTCAGCAGCGCGGTCCCGACCCCGAGCAGGCCCAGGAAGGCCGCCTCCACCGCGGCCAGCGCGATCCAGGCATCGGTCCCCACCGCCCGCATCCACCACAGCAGCACGAACTGGAAGCCGACGCCGAAGGCCAGGCCGGGCAGCCAGGCCCAGCGCAGCCGGCAGCCCCGGCAGCACAGCACGTAGCCGGCGACGGCGAACGGGATCGTCCACGCCGCGGCCACCGGCTCGAAGGCCACCGCGAGCAGCAGGCCGCAGCCGAGGGCGGCGACCACGCGGAGGATCACGGTACCGACGCTACCGGCTCCTGCCTCCCGGCGCCGCGGCAGCGGTCGAGCGGGCCCCGCACCCTTCGGTCCAGCGCGTGCCCCGACCGGATGCCGGGGCTCGGCTGTTGTCTAGGGGACGCGGGGTCCCGCTCGAGTCCGGCCTCGGGGGCGGGCCGACCTCCGCGAACCAGGTCGGACGGGTGGCTGGCACCTCCCACCCTCCGACACGGCCACTCGGACGCCGGCCCACCAGCCACGATCTGCACGGCCGGACGCGACCACCCTCAACTGTCCACGGCACCCCCGTCAAGAGCCCCCTGACCTGCGTGAACACACGTCGCCGCAGGTCAGCGAGGCCTCGTTGCACGGTGAACGAGGCGCATTTTGCGTCGATTTGGCGGCGTGTCGCACGACGGTGGACCAGACCTACTGGTAGTCGCCGTCACCAACGGGCGCGCTCGCGGTGAGCTCAGCCGGGGACGACGACGGTGCCGGTCGCCGTCGTCGCCACGATGGGGTCGGCCAGCACGGCCGCGGCGCCCGGCCGCTCCTCGGTGGCGGCGCCGCGGGCCAGCACCCGCACCGCGAAGTCCATGACCCGGGACCGGGTGCCGACCCGCACCAGCTCGCAGGTCACCTCGAGGACGTCGCCGGCCCGCACGGGGGCGCGGAACTGGACGTCGGAGTACGAGGCGAACAGGCCCTCGTCGCCGTCGGTGCGGATGCACATCTCGGTGGCGACGTCCCCGAACAGCCCGAGGCTGTAGGCGCCGTCGACGAGGTTGCCCGCGTAGTGCGCGTGGGAGTACGGCACGTAGCGGCGGTGCACGACACGGACGCCCACCTCGGGCGAGGGCCCGGCCGGCGCGGTCACGCGGCCACTCCCCCGCCCACCAGGCGGTGGACCAGGAAGGAGGCGACGTCGCCCGGCGTCGTACCCCGGGTGAACACACGGTCGACGCCGAGGTCGCCGGCCATCGCCTCGTCGAAGCGGGGGCCACCGACGACGAGGAGCGGCCGCTTGTCCGGCGGGTAGGCCTCGCGGAACGCGGCGGACATCTCGCGGGTGTTGAGGAGGTGGGCGTCGCGCTGGGTGACGACCTGGGAGACGAGCACGGCGTCGGCGCGCTCGGCGCGCGCCCGCTCGACCAGCTGCGGCACGGACACCTGGGCGCCGAGGTTGACGACCTTGATCTCGCGGTAGTACTCCAGGCCCTTCTCCCCCGCGAAGCCCTTGATGTTGAGGATCGCGTCGATGCCGACGGTGTGGGCGTCGGTGCCGATGCACGCACCGACCACCGTGAGCCGGCGCCGCAGCGTGCGCTTGACCGCCGCGTTCACCTCCTTCGGCGTCAGCACCGGGTAGTCGCGCTCGACGATCTCGACCTTGTCGAGCTCGACGAGGTGGTTGACCCGGCCGTAGACGACGAAGAACGTGAAGTCGGGGCCCATCGCCTTGGCGTGGACGACCAGCGCCGGTTCCATTCCCATCTTGGCTGCGAGCTGGGCGGCGGCGCCCTCGGCGACCTTCGTGTGCGGAACCGGCAGCGTGAAGCTGACCTGGACCATCCCGTCGCCGGTGGTGTCGCCGTAGGGGCGGACGATCGACGGGGCCTGCGGCGCGTCCGCGCCGGTGCTCTCGAGGCTCACTTCTCCTCCAGGATCTCGCTCGCGGGGTTGTAGTAGGCGTCCGACTTGCGGGCCACGCCCTCCAGGCCGCGTCCCGCGTCGGCGGGTCGCTTCATCAGGCCGAACGTGCCGTCCGCGATCGCGTCCAGGAGGCCGCCGCCGGCGTGCGAGGAGTCGTGCTCGAGGATCCGGGTCAGCAGGTCGATCGACTCGCCCAGCACCTGCCGGGCCCGCTGCGCGATGAACCCGTCCGGCTCGGGCCGGAAGTCCTCGTGCAGGTTGCCGGCGGCGTTCATGACGTAGCGGACGTTCTGCAGGGCCAGGTCCCGGTCCGACAGCCAGGGCGTGACCACGGCCTCGGTCATCATCCCGACCAGCAGGATCCCCTGGCCGGTCAGCGCGCCGACCAGGTTGAAGAACCCGTCGAGCAGGTAGCCGCGGAACACGTCGCCGGTCATGTGCCGCGTCGGGGGCATCCACTTCAGCGGCGCGTCGGGGAACAGCTCCCGGGCGAGCAGCGCGTGCGCCAGCTCCATGCGGAACGAGTCGGGCACGTCGGGGTCGATCTCGAAGGCGTGCCCCAGCCCGAGCTGCCAGTCCTCGAGACCGGCCTCCTTGGCGAAGTACTCGTTCAGCAGCTGGCTCGTCGTGACCGTGTGCGCCGCCTCGACGGCGTCCGCGGTGGTGAGGTAGTTGTCCTCGCCGGTGTTGATGATGATGCCGGCGCGGGCGTGCACCTGGCGGCTGAAGCGCTGGTCCACGAAGGTGCGCACCGGGTTGATGTCGCGGAACAGGATCCCGTACATCGAGTCGTTGAGCATCATGTCGAGCCGCTCCAGGCCCGCGAGCGCGGCGATCTCGGGCATGCAGAGACCGCTGGCGTAGTTGGTGAGCCGGACGTAGCGGCCGAGCTCCTTGCTGGACTCGTCCAGCGCGGCGCGCATCAGCCGGAAGTTCTCCTGGGTGGCGTAGGTGCCCGCGAAGCCTTCACGGGTCGCTCCCTCCGGCACGAAGTCGAGCAGGCTCTGGCCGGTCGAGCGGATCACCGCGATCACGTCGGCGCCGGCCCGGGCGGCCGCCTGGGCCTGCGGGATGTCCTCGTAGATGTCGCCGGTCGCCACGATCAGGTTGATCCACGGCGTCCGCGGC
>Ga0308173_10001127_pt1 | contig 12846 bp, 8 predicted proteins | sample PhyPR1_FD_203716 | JGI IMG/M metagenome (GOLD analysis project Ga0308173, IMG submission 203716) | Soil microbial communities from UC Gill Tract Community Farm, Albany, California, United States - DLSLS.P.R1 | ecosystem: Environmental > Terrestrial > Soil > Agricultural land | place: USA... | reverse complement strand
GGGAATATGGAAGCGGCATGAGCCGTCGATGCGAGCGCGAAAGCCGGCAACGCGGCGAGCGCGCCCAGCACGAACCGGCGCCTGAGCGGCGCGACGGGTTGTGGCATGCGGGGTTCTCCTTGCTGGGTGTCGTAACGGTGCCTTTGACAGGCGAAGTTCATCGCGGTTGCGTCGCGAGCTCGAGCTGCGTCAGCCAGTCGATCGCGTACTCGCGCGTCTGTCCGCACATTTCGGCTGCGGGCTGCAGGCCGCTGCAACACGCGGGCCGGCGAGGATCGCCGAAGATCCTGCAGCGCAGGTCGTCATCGAGCTGAATGCAGCGCTCGCCTGCACGCTTGCCGTCCGGCATGCCCGGAATCGGACTCGTAATGGACGGCGCGATGCAGCACGCGCCGCACCCTTCGCGGCAGGCATGAGGCGGAGAAGTCGAGTTGGACATGACGAAAACGACCACGAGAACGGACAAGAAAGCGGACGAAGCGGCGGCGAACCCGCATTGTCCCACGGCTTCGCTTTGCGGCTCGTCAACATAAGCGTCATCGCCCCTGCCGCTGCGACCTTTTCACGCAATGCCCCCGCGCATGCCCCCGCTAAACTCGGCACAACCCCAAGGCTTCCCATGACTCTCGCCGATACCCTCTTCCGCCCGGACCTGCTCGCGCGCTATGACGCGCACGGCCCGCGCTATACGTCGTATCCGACCGCCGTCCAGTTCTCCGATTCCTTCGATCCCGCGCATTACTTCGATGCCGCGCGCTCCGGTAGCGCATCGGCGAACCTGTCGCTGTACTTTCACATCCCGTTCTGCGACACCGTCTGCTTCTACTGCGGCTGCAACAAAGTTGCGACAAAAAATCGTGCGCACGCGCGCCCGTATCTGGACCGCCTGAAGCGCGAACTGGCGTTGCAAGCCGCGTGTTTCGACACGTCCCGCCCCGTCACGCAGCTTCATTGGGGCGGCGGCACGCCCACGTTTCTCTCTCACGACGAGATGGCCGAGCTGATGGCCGCCACCGCCGCGCATTTCAACCTGGTCGGCGACGCGCGCGCCGAATATTCCATCGAAGTCGATCCGCGCGAGGCATCCGTCGAGACCATCGCGCTGCTGCGCGAGCTTGGCTTCAACCGGCTGAGCCTCGGCGTGCAGGACTTCGACGAACGCGTGCAGCGAGCCGTCAACCGCATCCAGCCGCGCGCAATGACCGAAGACGTGATGCGCGCGGCACGCGATCATCGCTTCAAATCGGTGAGCGCGGATCTGATTTACGGGCTGCCGCATCAGAGCGTCGAGAGCTTCACGCGCACGCTGGATGCGGTCATCGCGCTCGCGCCCGACCGCGTCTCCGTGTTCGGCTACGCGCACATGCCCGCGCTTTTCAAGATGCAGCGCCAGATCGACGAAGCCGCGCTGCCGACGCCCGCGGTGCGGCTCGCCATTCTGAAGCGCGTGATCGAGCGGATGAGCGAGGCTGGCTACGTCTACATCGGCATGGATCACTTCGCGCTGCCCGGCGACGAACTCGCGCGCGCGCAGCAGGCCGGCACGCTCCAGCGCAACTTTCAGGGCTACAGCACGCATGCGGACTGCGATCTGATCGGCATCGGCGCGTCGGCGATCGGCAAGGTCGGCGATGTCCATGCGCAAAATGCCCGCGATCTTTCGGACTACGCGGCTGCGATCGACGCAGGCCAGTTCGCGATTCGGCGCGGGGTGCGCCTCACCGCCGACGACCGCTTGCGCCGCGACGTCATCATGCGGCTGATGTGCGGCGGCCCGCTGCGTTTCGCGGATATCGAGCGCGCGCACGGCGTCGCCTTTCAGGACGCCTTCGCCGATGAACTCGCGCGCCTCGCGCCGATGGCGGGCGACGGTCTCATCGACATCGCGCACGACGCGATCCGCGTGCTGCCCGCCGGGCGCATGCTGGTGCGCAACGTCGCATCGGTGTTCGACCGGTATCTCGGGCAGGCAAGCGTCAAGCGCTTCTCGCGCACCATCTGAGCCGCTCTTCGCGCTGATTCGAGGCGTTTCCGGGCGCGTCGCAAGAGCATCGCCGACTTTGCGCCGTTGTGGCGTATTTCTTACTTCGCTGGCTTAGAATGACAGCCACCGTGGGCGTCCGGTGGTCCGTCGGCATGACGACCGCGCGCCCGCCCTTCCACCCGCCGATGCGCCGCGCCGCCGCGCGCACCGGCCCGCCGCCCGGCGCTGGACGAACGAAGCGCACTGCCGCTTCGCGCGTCGCGCCGCCGGCCACGCTACTGCCCGACGCCATGCCAACCACTTCGCCGCAGTTTGCCCCGCTAGCCTTACTCGCCGCCGAATTGAAGTGCGGCCGCACGACGAGCCGCGCGCTCGTCGAAGCGGCGCTCGAACGTATCGCCGATCCGAACGGGCAAGGCTCGACCGTGTTCCTCCAGGTCGACGCCGAACACGCCCGAGCCGCCGCCGACGCCCATGACGCGCTGCGGCGCGCCGGCACCGTGCTGTCGCCGCTCGCGGGCATTCCGGTTTCGGTGAAAGACCTGTTCGATATCGAAGGCCAGGTGACGCGCGCCGGATCGCGCGTGCTGGCGAACGCCGCGCCCGCCAAAGCCGACGCCGTCGCGGTCGCGCGCTTGCGGCGCGCGGGCGCGGTCATCGTGGGCCGCACGAACATGAGCGAATTTGCGTTCTCCGGCCTCGGTCTGAACCCGCACCACGGAACGCCGCGCTCGCCCTATCACGCGAACGTGCCGGGCGACGCGCGCATTGCGGGCGGTTCGTCGTCGGGAGCGGCGGCGTCGGTAGCGGACGGCATGGCGGCCGTCGCCCTCGGCACGGATACCGGCGGCTCCCTGCGCATTCCCGCGGCGCTCTGCGGCCTGACGGGTTTCAAGCCGACCGCGAGCCGCATCCCGAAGCAAGGCGGCGTGCCGCTCTCCAAAACGCTGGATTCGTTCGGGCCGATTGGCGCATCGGTCGCGTGCTGCGCGCTGGTCGACCGGATTCTCGCGGGCCGCGAGCCGGACGTGCCTGCCACGCGGCCGCTCGACGGCGTTCGCCTCGGCGTGCTCACGAACTACGTGACGGACGGTGTCGATGCGAGCGTCGCGCACGCGGTGCAGGCGGCCGTCGATCATCTGGCGGCGGCGGGCGCGCTCGTCGAGGACGTGCGCTTTGCGCCGCTCGACCGTTTGCCGGAAATCAACCGCTTCGGGCTCGTGTCCATCGAAGCCTACGCGTGGCATCGCAGGCTCATCGGGGAACACGCGGCGGAGTACGACCCGCGCGTGCTCGCGCGCCTGATGCGCGCGGAAACCGCGAGCGCGGCGGATTACATCGACCTGTGCGAGGCCCGCGCCGCGATGATCGAAGCGGCGCGCACGACGCTCTGGCAGCGCTTCGACGCCATTGTCTGCCCGACCGTGCCGGTGCTGCCGCCGCGCATCGCCGATCTGGAAGGCGACGACGACCTTTTCGCGCGCACGAACGCGCTGATCCTCCGCAATCCCACCACCTTCAATTTTCTCGATGCCTGCGCGCTGTCGCTGCCGTGCCATCCGCGCGGCGAAGCGCCGGTCGGCCTGATGCTCGCGGGCGCGCCGAATTCCGACGACACGCTCCTCTCCATTGGCCGTGCGGTCGAAGCCGTGCTGGAGACGACGCGCTGAAGCGCCGCCGTCCATCCCACCCGCGGCTGATTTTTTGTACGGGGCGATCGCGCTAGAATTTCTGCGCGCCCCCGCACAGTCAGGTGCTTCCTTCTCGAATCGTTGCGAAATAATGAACAACCATCTCCATCACTTCACGATGCACGAGGACGACCGTGCGCTGCGCCGCGAGCGTCGACTTTTGACGCTGCTGGGTTTTGTCTGTCTCGGGCTTGTCGGCGGGGCGCTGTATCTCCAGTTCTTCCATGGCGAAGATCCCTGTCCGCTGTGCATCATCCAGCGCTATTTCTTCGTGCTGATTGCCGTGTTCGCCTTTCTCGGCGCGGGATTCAACGGCTGGCGCGGCGTCGCGCTGCTCGAAACGCTCGTTGTTCTGTCCGCGCTCGGCGGGCTGGCTACGGCGGTGCGGCACGTCTACATTCAGGCGAATCCCGGCTTCAGTTGCGGCTTCGACGCGCTGCAACCGGTTGTCGACAGCCTTCCGCCCGCGCGCTGGCTTCCCCAAGTGTTCAAGGTGGCGGGCCTCTGCGAAACGCCGTATCCGCCAATTCTGGGTCTTTCGCTGCCGCAATGGTCGCTCGTGGCGTTCGCAATCATCTTCGTTCTGGTGGTCTTCAGCTTTCGCTCGCGCCGCAAGGCGCGGTAAATCGGTTATTCCACGCGGGCGCTTTCGTGCCCGCGCATTTCGCTTCCCCGCATCAGCGCTTCCGCATAATCTTGATACCGTCCCGATAATATTTTTGGGATATTGCGGTGCTATGGTCGAGGCTGGATGGCGATCTACGTGCGCAGTCCGCCTTGCAGCCGGAACCTGGGCATGCGGGCGGAAACGGCGTAACGCGCGCCTGGTCCGCAATGTCCCTGCCTCCGCTCATGACAACGCAAACCATCCGCTTCCTCCAGCGCGGGGCCGTCCGCGAAATCGGCGGCGCCCCCGCCACGCGCACGGTGCTTCAGCATCTGCGCGAGAACGCGCTTTGCACCGGCACCAAAGAAGGCTGCGCCGAGGGCGACTGCGGTGCGTGCACCGTCGTCGTCGGCGAACTGGATTCTTCCGGCGAAGTGGCGCTCAAGGCCGTCAATGCGTGCATCCAGTTTCTGCCGACGCTCGATTCGCGCGCCCTTTTCACCGTCGAAGACTTGCGCGGCGCGGATGGCGCGCTGCATCCCGTGCAACAGGCGCTGGTCGACTGCCACGGCTCGCAGTGCGGCTTCTGCACGCCGGGCTTCGTGATGTCTTTGTGGGCGCTGTACCAGACGCATCCACGCGACGCCGGCCCGCCCTCACGCGATGAAATTGCTGCTGCGATCTCCGGCAATCTTTGTCGATGCACCGGCTACCGCCCTATCGTCGATGCCGCCGAGCGCATGTTCGACTATCCGCGTCCGGCGTTCGACCGCGACGCGCTCAAAGAGGCGCTCGTCCAGTTGCGCCGCACGCAGACCTTCGAATACCGCGCGCCCGATGCGCGCGGCGAAGCGTTCGGCGCTCCCGCGTTCCATGCGCCCGTCACGCGCGCGGAGTTCGCTCGCCTGCGGGCAGCGAATCCGAATGCGCGGCTGCTTGCTGGCAGCACGGACGTCGGATTGTGGGTCACAAAGCAGTTTCGCGATCTGGGCGACATTCTGTTCATCGGCAATGTCGACGAGTTGAAGCGCATCGAGCGCGACGCGCAGACGTTAACGATCGGCGCGGCTGCATCGCTCGAAGATGCCTACGCCGCCCTCACCGCCGATTACCCGGAGTTCGCGGAGTTGTGGACGCGCTTTGCGTCGCGTCCCATCCGCAACGCGGGAACGCTCGGCGGCAACGTCGCGAACGGCTCGCCGATTGGCGACTCGATGCCCGCGCTCATCGCGCTGAACGCGGAAGTCGTACTGCAAAAGGACGACAAGACCCGCATCATGCCGCTCGACGCGTTCTATCTCGCCTATCAGAAAACGGCGCTCGAAGCGGGCGAATTCGTCGCCGCGATTCGCGTGCCACGGCCGGGCGCGGGCTTGCGCTTTCGCACCTACAAGGTGTCGAAGCGCTACGACCAGGACATTTCCGCCGTCTGCGCCGCATTCGCCATCCGCCTGGACGACGAAGCGCGCGTGACGAGCGCGCGCATCGCGTTCGGCGGCATGGCGGCGACGCCCAGGCGCGCGACGAACGCCGAAGCAGCACTGACCGGCCGCGACTGGAGCGAGCCCGCCGTGCGCGCTGCGATGGACGCGCTCGACACCGACTTCCAGCCGCTCACCGACATGCGCGCGTCGAGCGCTTACCGCGCGAAGGTGGCGCGCAACGTGCTGCGGCGCTTCTATCTTGAGACGCGCGCCGAAGCGCCGCTCGCGCTCGCCGAAGTCAACGCCTTCGCCTACGCCGCGCACGCGTCTATCGCCGAGGAGCAGCCATGAACAAGGCCCGCGAACCGATCGAACCCGTTGCGCCCGATGCCGCCGCGCACCCAGCAACCATCCCGGCCGATGCCGCCGGCGCCGCGCTGCCGCACGAATCCGCGGCGCTGCACGTGAGCGGCGAAGCGCTGTACACCGACGACATCCCCGAGTTGCGCGGCACGCTGCACGCGGCGCTCGGGCTCTCGCGGCACGCGCATGCGCGCATCGTTGCGCTGGATCTCGACGCGGTGCGCGCCGCGCCCGGCGTCGTCGCCGTGCTGACCGCCGCCGATATCCCCGGCGAGAACAACTGCGGTCCCGTGCTGCACGACGATCCGATCCTCGCCGCCGACGAAGTGCAGTATCTCGGCCAGCCGGTGTTCGCCGTGATCGCACGAACGCACGACCTCGCGCGCCGCGCCGCCGCGCTTGCCAGGAGCGAGGACGTCGTGCGGTACGAGCCGCTCGACGCCGTGCTCACGCCGCGCGAGGCGAAGGCGCGCCAGCAGTTCGTGCTGCCGCCGCTGCATTTGCGGCGCGGCGATCCGGACGCGCGCATCGCGGCGTCGAAACATCGCATCACTGGGGAATTCGAAGTCGGCGGGCAGGAGCAGTTCTATCTCGAAGGACAAGTGGCGTATGCGGTGCCGAAGGAATCGGACGGCATGCTCGTCTATAGCTCGACGCAGCATCCGAGCGAGATGCAGCACGTCGTCGCGCATATGCTCGACTGGCCGACGCACGCGGTCGTCTGCGAATGCCGGCGCATGGGCGGCGGCTTCGGCGGCAAGGAATCGCAATCGGCAGTGTTCGCGTGCGTCGCGTCACTGGCGGCGCATGTGCTCAAGCGCCCCGTGAAGCTGCGCGCCGACCGCGACGACGACTTCATGATTACCGGCAAGCGCCACGACGCCGTCTATGAATACGAAGCCGGCTTCGACGACGACGGCCGCATCACCGGTGCGCGCGTCGAAATTGCGCTGCGGGCGGGTTATTCGGCGGACTTGTCGGGCGCGGTCGCGACGCGCGCGGTCTGCCATTTCGACAACGCGTACTACCTCGGCGACGTCGATATCCGCGCCTTCTGCTGCAAGACGAACACGCAGTCGAACACGGCGTTTCGCGGCTTCGGCGGCCCGCAAGGCGCGCTCGTGATGGAAGTCATGCTCGATGAAATCGCGCATCGCCTGAAGCGCGATCCGCTCGATGTGCGGCGCGCGAACTTCTACGGCATCGACGCGCGCAACGTGACGCCGTATGGCCAGCCGGTCGAGGACAACGTGATCGCGCCGCTGACCGACGCGCTGATCCAGTCGAGCGATTACCACGCGCGCCGCGAGGAAATCGCCGCGTTCAACGCGACGAGCGCCGTGCTCAAGCGCGGCATCGCGTTCACGCCGGTCAAGTTCGGCATTTCGTTCAACGTGCCGTTTCTGAATCAGGCCGGCGCGCTCGTGCATGTCTACAAGGACGGCTCCGTGCTCGTGAATCACGGCGGCACGGAAATGGGTCAGGGGCTCAACACCAAGGTCGCGCAAGTGGTGGCGAGCGTGCTTGGCATCGGCCTGTCGCGGGTGCGCGTGACGGCGACGGATACGTCGAAGGTCGCGAATACATCGGCGACGGCGGCATCCACCGGCAGCGATCTGAACGGCAAGGCCGCCGAGGCCGCCGCGCTCGCGATCCGCGCGCGTCTGGCGGATCTCGTCGCGAGGCAGCTCGGCGGCGCGAGTGCGGACGTGCGCTTTCACGGCGGCGTGGTCGAGGCGAACGGCGGTCAGATGCCCTTCGAGCAAGTCGTCGCAGCGGCCTATCTCGCGCGCGTGCAGTTGTGGTCGGACGGCTTCTACGCGACGCCCCGAGTTCATTGGGACGCGAAGACGCTCACCGGGCATCCGTTCTATTACTTCGCGTATGGCGCGGCGGTGTCCGAAGTCGTCGTCGATACGCTCACCGGCGAATGGAAGCTGCTGCGCGCCGATCTGCTGTACGACGCGGGGCGCTCGATCAATCCGGCCATCGACATCGGGCAGGTGGAAGGCGGCTTCATTCAGGGCATGGGCTGGCTCACGACCGAAGAGCTCTGGTGGAACCGCGATGGCCGTCTGATGACGCACGCGCCTTCGACCTACAAGATCCCCGCCGTCAGCGACACGCCCGCCGCGTTCAACGTCGCGCTGTATTGCAACGACAACGCCGAGCCGACGATCTTCCGCTCGAAGGCGGTCGGCGAGCCGCCGCTGCTGCTCGCCTTCTCGGTGCTGCTCGCGATTCGCGCGGCCATCGCGGCGGCCGCGCCCGGTACGCCGCACGCGCCGAAACTGCGAGCTCCCGCGACGCCCGAAGCCATTCTCGATGCGCTCGACGCGCTTCCGATCGGGGTCGAGCAGGCCGCCCCGGTAAACTAGCGCCTGCGACGACGCAAACACGATCAACCCGGAGCCTCAATCGATGCAAGTTTGGCTGAACGACCTGCAACATCTGCTCGCGCACGGCGACGCCGTCGTGCTCGTGACGGTCGCGCGTGTCGAAGGCTCCGCGCCGCGCGAGCCGGGCACGAAGATGATCGTCACGCGCGAGGACGCCCGCTATACGATCGGCGGCGGCCATCTCGAATGGAAGGCGATCGAAACCGCCCGGCAAGTGTTGAAGGACGGCATGCGCAGTCCGCGCATGCGAAGGCTCGAACGTTTCGCGCTCGGGCCGAGCCTCGGCCAATGCTGCGGCGGCGCGGTCGTGCTGGCGTTCGAGCGCCTCGACGTGTCGGACCTGAACTGGGTGACGTCGCTCAGCAAGCGCACGGCGCAAGGTCTTTCGACCGTGCGCAGCGTTTCGTTCGCGCCGATGCCCGACGCGGTCATGCTGTCGGACCCCGAACCCGGCGCAACCGATGCCGACTGCCTGCTGTGGGACGGCGTCGGCTTCGACGAGAGCGGCGCGCTGCTCACCGAAACCATCGCGCCGCGCGATTTTCAGGTCGTGCTGTTCGGCGCGGGTCACGTGGGCGCGGCCCTCGTGCGCGTGCTGGCCACGCTGCCCTGTCACGTCACATGGGTCGACGAGCGCGACGCCGCGTTTCCGGCCGCGCAGTTCGTGCCGGACAACGTCACGATCCAGCCCAACGACGCGCCCGACGAAGCCGTCGACAACGCGCCGCCCAACACGTATTTCATCGTGATGACGCATAACCACGCGGTGGATCTCGTGCTGGCCGAGCGCATTCTCGCGCGCGGCGACTTCGCGTTTTTCGGCATGATCGGCTCGCACACCAAGCGCCGGCAGTTCGAGCATCGGCTGGCGGCGCGCGGCATCGACCCGGCGCGCACCGCGCGGATGGTGTGTCCCATCGGCATCGACGGCATTGTCGATAAAGCGCCCGAAGTGATCGCCGTTGCAGCGGCAGCCCAACTGCTGCAGGCGGTGCAACCGCGTGCCCAGCTTCCCGCGTCGTCGCAACAGACCGCTTGAACCCACGAGCGGAAGCCCCTAGCACTTCTATAACGAATAAGCCCATGAACCCCACACTCGCCGACAAGATTGCGCGCGCACCGAAGGCCGAGCTGCATATCCATATCGAGGGATCGCTCGAACCCGAGCTGATCTTCGCGCTCGCCGAGCGCAACGGCGTGAAGCTCGCCTACGGTTCCATCGACGCCCTGCGCGCCGCCTATGCGTTCAGCGACCTGCAATCGTTTCTCGACATCTACTACGCGGGCGCGAGCGTCCTGCTGCACGAACAAGACTTCTACGACATGACGATGGCCTACGTCGAGCGCGCGCTCGCCGATCACGTCACGCATGCGGAGATTTTCTTCGATCCGCAGACGCACACGGAGCGCGGCGTCGCCATTGAAACGGTCGTCGCGGGTATGGAGCGCGCGCTCGTCGAAGGCGAGAAGCGCGGCCTCACCTCCAAACTCATTCTCTGCTTCCTGCGCCATCTCTCCGAAGAAGATGCGCTCGCCACGTTCGACGCCGCGCTGCCGCTTTTCGAGCAATACAGGCACCGGCTGATCGGCGTCGGACTGGATTCGTCGGAGCGCGGGCATCCGCCGTCGAAATTCGAGCGCGTGTTCGCGAAGGCGCGCGATCTGGGTCTCAAGCTCGTCGCGCATGCGGGCGAGGAAGGGCCGCCCTCGTATGTCTATGAAGCGCTGGATCTGCTGAAAGTGGATCGCGTCGATCACGGCGTGCGCAGCATCGAAGACGCGGCGCTGGTGGCGCGTCTCGCGGATGCGCGCATCGCACTCACCGTCTGCCCGCTTTCGAACATCAAGCTCTGCGTGTTCGACGACATGACCAGACACACGCTCAAGGATCTGCTCGATCAGGGCGTCGCGGTGACGATCAATTCCGACGATCCGGCCTACTTCGGCGGTTACGTCAACGCGAATTACTTTGCCATCGTCGATGCGCTCAGGCTCTCGGACAAAGAGGTCTACACGCTGTTGCGCAATAGCCTGGAAGCGTCGTTCGTCACCGACGAAGAACGCGCCGCGATGATCGCGCGCCTCGACGGGCACTGGAAGCAGTAATCCGCACGAACCTGCACCGAAGCACTGAACGCACCGAAGCACTAAACGCACTGAACGCACTGAACGCAAGAAAGATGGAAACTACTGCAACAACTCAACGCGACACCACGGCACTTGAACGTTTCTTCGGCATCCGCGCGGCGGGCTCGCGCACGAAGACCGAAGTCGTCGCGGGCATCACGACGTTTCTCACGGCGATGTACATCATCGTCGTCAATCCGGGCATTCTCTCGCAGGCCGGCGTGCCGTTTCCCGCCGCGCTGACGGCGACCGTCATCGTCAGCTTTCTCGGCAGTTGCGCGATGGGCCTCTACGCGCGCAACCCGGTGCTCGTCGCGCCGGGCATGGGCATGAACGCGCTCTTCGCCTTCGTGATGGTCCACGGCGGCAAGATGCCGTGGCAAACGGCGCTCGGCTGCGTATTCTGGGCCGGCGTGATCTTCGCGGTGCTCGCCGTGTTCAACGCGCGCAAGCTCGTCGTGGACGCGATTCCCGCGAACCTGCGGCACGCGGTGTCGTGCGGCATCGGGCTCTTCATCAGCCTCATCGGGCTCGTGAACGCGAAGTTCGTGGTCGGCGATCCGGTGACCATCGTGCATTCGGCGTCGCTCAATCCGGTCGTCATCACGTTCCTCATCGGCCTCGCCGTCACGACGGTTCTCGTCGCGCGCAAGGTGACGGGCGCGCTGATGCTCGGCATCGTGTTCACGACGATCATCGCGATCCCGATCGGCCGCGTCTGGGGCGACGGCACCGCGTACTGGCCCGCCGCCATCGCCACGAAAACGCTCGTGAACTGGAACGGCCTCTTCTCCGCGCCGGATTTTTCGGGCATCGGGCAACTGGATCTCTTTGGCGCGCTCAAGGTGATCTACTGGCCGTTCATCTTCGTGATGCTGTTCACGTCGTTCTTCGATGCGCTGTCCACGTTCATGGCGATTTCCGAAGCCGGCAAGCTCTACGACGCGAAGGGCAATCCCCGCAACATTCGCCAGTCGATGATGGTCGACGCCTTCTCCGCGCTCGTCTCCGCGCCGCTCGGCACGAGCCCGGCGAACGCGTATATCGAATCGGCGGCGGGCATCTCGGCGGGCGGGCGCACCGGGCTCGTCGCCGTCGTCGCGGGCCTGTGCTTCCTGCCGTTTCTGTTTCTGTCGCCGCTGCTTTCCCTCGTTCCCGCGATTGCGACCGCCCCCGCGCTGGTGCTGGTCGGCGTCTTCATGATGGAAGCGATCACCAAGATCGAGTGGCACCGTTTCGACGAAGCGATTCCCGCGTTCCTCGCGATGATCCTCATCCCGCTCACCTACTCGATCACCGACGGCGTCGCCTACGGCTTTCTCGCGTTCGTCGTGCTGAAGTCGGCCACCGGGCGCGCGAAGGAAATCAAACCGGCCATGTGGATCATCGCGGCCTTCTCGCTCGTGCTGCTTTCGCAGCTGTAGAAAAACCATCAGATTCAGATTCGGAGACGTTGCACCATGACTCAGACCGCCTACCGCGCCCAGTTGCTCACCTTTCGCGAAGACCCCGCGCATGCCGCCGACGGCGCGGTCTACGAGGCCGACGGCCTGCTGATCGTCGAGGACGGCAAAGTGGTCGCGGCGGGCGCGTATGCGTCGCTGCGCGACACGCTCGGCGCCGACGCCAACGTGCATTCCATGCGCGACAAGCTGATCGTGCCGGGCTTCATCGACTCGCACATTCACTATCCGCAGACGGACATGATCGCGTCGCCGGCGCCGGGGCTCCTGCCGTGGCTCGACACGTACACGTTTCCGACCGAGCGCGGCTTCGAGAATCCGGCCATCGCGCGCGAGACGGCGAGCTTTTTCCTCGATGAACTGCTCGCCTGCGGCACGACGACGGCGCTCGTCTACTGCACGGTGCACAAGCAGTCCGCCGATGCGTTCTTCAGCGAAAGCGAAGCGCGCAATCTGCGCATGGTCGCGGGCAAGGTGCTGATGGACCGCAACTGCCCCGAGTTCCTGCGCGACACCCCGCAATCGGGCTATGACGACAGCGCGGAACTGATAGCGCGCTGGCACGGGCGCGGGCGTCAGCATTACGCGCTGACGCCGCGCTTCGCGCCGACATCGACCGAGGCGCAGCTCGAAGCGTGCGGCGCGCTGGCGAAGCAGCATCACGATGTCTTCATTCAGAGTCACGTCGCGGAGAACACCGACGAGATCAAGTGGGTTCAGAGCCTGTTTCCGGGGCATCGCAGCTATCTGGATGTTTACGACCACTACGGTCTTTTGCGTCGGCGCGC
>Ga0308173_10001125_pt1 | contig 12852 bp, 12 predicted proteins | sample PhyPR1_FD_203716 | JGI IMG/M metagenome (GOLD analysis project Ga0308173, IMG submission 203716) | Soil microbial communities from UC Gill Tract Community Farm, Albany, California, United States - DLSLS.P.R1 | ecosystem: Environmental > Terrestrial > Soil > Agricultural land | place: USA... | reverse complement strand
GCCGATCTCGACGCGGCCCGCGCGCGGCGGGTGGATGCCCGCGAGCAGCCGTCCGAGCGTCGACTTTCCCGCGCCCGAAGGACCGACGACGGCGACGCGCTCGCCCGGCTCGAGATCGAGGTCGATGCCGTGCAGAACGTCGCGGCCGGCGACGTAGGCGTAGTGGAGATCCTGGACGCTCATCCGGTCGCCTTCGGGCGTCTCGCCGGTCGCGGTGCGGTCCGGCGGCACTCGCGCGAGGCCGACGAGCCGTGCGAACGACGTCATGCCGACCTGGATCTCGTCGAGCCACGAGATCAGGCGATCGACCGGATCGGCGAGCTGCACCATGTAGAGCGCGACCGCGGTCACCTCGCCGAGCGTGGCGTGCCCTCCGCGCACGAGCCAGCCGCCCCACGCGAGTGCGGCGACGACCGGCAGGACGTAGGCGAACTCCGCCGACGGGAACCAGACCGTCCGCAGGAAGAGCGTGCGCCGCTCGGCCCGGTAGGCCTCGGACAGGTCGTCGTCGAGCCGCCTCACCCGGTGCTCGTTCAGGCCGAGCGCCTCGAGCGTCCGTCCACCCTCGACCGTCTCGCCGACGGTGCCCGCGAGCTTCGCGTACGCCGCGCGCTCCCACAGGTAGCCGGCGGGGGCGCGCTTCAGGTACCACCGCGTGCCCACGATCAGCACCGGCACTCCGGCGATCGCGGGAAGCGCCGCGAGCGGGCTGACCCAGATCGCGGCGCCGACCGTGAGCGTGGCCGTGATGGCCGCGATCAGCGTCTCGGGCAGCGCGAAGCGGATCGTGCGCGTCATCGAGTCGACGTCGGCCGTCGTCCGCGAGATCAGGTCGCCCGTTCCCGCGCGCTCGACCGTCGAGAGCGGCAGCGCAAGCACGCGGCGCATGAAGTCTTCGCGCAACTCGGCGAACATCTGCTCGGAGAGGACGCACGACGCGCGCCGCGCGAAGAACGTCGCGACGGTCTGTGCGACGAGGAAGACGATGAGCACGAGCACGAGCTCGTCGATGTGATGCGTCGTCGTGCCGTCTCGCACCGACTGCACGAGGTTGCCGAGCACCGGCGGGCCCGCGAGACCCGTGGCGCCAGCGACGATATGGAGCGCGACCACGCGCGCGAGCCCGCCGCGATGGCGGCCTGCGAGCCCCTTGGCCTGAGCTCGCAGCTCAGGACCGGATGCGATCGGAAGCAGCGTGCTCATTCGCCGTCCTCCTCCCCGCGCGTGACGACGTCGCGATAGCCCGCATGCGACCGAAGCAGCTCGCGGTGGGTGCCCTCGGCGACGACCCTGCCGCCTTCGACGAGGGCGACGCGATCTGCCCGGTCGAGGACGAGCGGGCTGGTGGTGACGACGATCGTCGTCCTGCCCGCCCGCGCCTGGCGCAGTCGGTCGGCGATGCGCGCCTCCGTGTGCGCGTCGACGGCGCTCGTCGGCTCCACGAGCACGAGGACCTCGGCATCGGAAAGAAGCGCGCGCGCGAGCACGAGCCGCTGCCGTTGCCCGCCCGAGAACGAGCGGCCGCGCTCCTCGACCGTCGCCCCGAGCCCTTCCGGCAACGCATCGAGGATGTCTTCGGCATTCGCGATCGAGACTGCCTCCATGATGGCTGCATCGCCGCTCGAGCGTCCCCACGGGTCGAGCTCGCCGCGCAGCGTCCCTGCGAACAGCAGCGGGTCGGGCTCGCTCACGAGGATGCGCCGCCTCACGACCTCGATCGGGAGCTGGGCGAGCTGCACGCCGCCTAGCACGACGCCGTCCTCGTCGCCGAAGCGGCCGAGCCGGTCGGCGATCCGCCCGGTGTCGTCGGGATCCGCGGAAACCAGGCAGACGAGCTCACCCGGCGCGACGACGAGCCCGGAGAGAGCGTCGGCGATCGGCACGCCGTCGGGCGGCGCGGCGGCGGGCGACTCCGGGTCGGTGACGGGCCGCTCGACCGCGAGGATCGAAAGCATCCGGCGAGCGCCGACGAGTGCCCGCGTGATCTTGTCGACCGCTTCCGCCGACGTTCGCAGCGGGATGACGAGGAATGCCGCGTAGCCGTAGAAGGCGACGAGGTCGCCCGTGCTGATCGTGCCCTTCAAAGCGAACCGCGCGCCGAGCCAGGTCACGACGACCACGAACAGCCCTGGGATGAACACCTGCGACGCATCGAGTGTCGACTGCGGCAGCGCCACGTCCACGCCGGCCCGGCGCACGCGCTGCGAGCGGCCGCGGTAACGGTCGAGAAACGCGTCCTCGCCGCCGATGCCTCGGAGCACCCGGAGGCCCGCCGCGGTGTCCGCGCCGAGCGCCGTCAGCCGACCGACCTCTTCGCGCTGCGTGCGCTGCCGCGCCTGGAGCGGCTTGATCACGAAGCCGAGCAGCACGACGAGCAGCGGGACTCCGAGCAGCACGACGAGCCCGAGCGTCACCGACGACGAGAGCAGGATGAACGCGACGACGACGTACGCGACGATCGCGCCCGAAAGTCGCGCCGTGATGTCGAAGGCGCCGCCGGCCCGGATCGCGTCGTTCGAGACGGTCGCGACGACCTCGCCGGTCGAGAGCTCGTTGCGAAGCGCCGGACCCGACCGCGCCGCGTGATGGGCGACGACCTGGATCAGCCGGTAGGAGGCCTGCAGCCAGTTGAAGACGGCGTAGCGATGGCGCATCACCCCTGCGAACGCCTGCAGGCTCCCGAGGCCGAGCAGGGTGAGCGTCCAGATCGCGAGCGAGCGGTCGTCGCGCTCGACGATTCCCTTCTGGATCGCCCGGCCGATCGCGAACGGCATCATCGCCTGCGCTGTCATCCAGAGCACGCCGAAGAGCACCCCGAGCAGCAGGGTGCCGCGCTGGAAGCTTCCTGCCCAGAGGAGCAGGCGCGCCGGCGAGCGCGTGTCGGGGATACCGGGATCGGCAACCGGAAGGTCGACGGCGAAGTGTGAGAGATGTCCACGCATGCGAAAATGCGGGCCCGAGGCCCGTGTTTCGATGCTAGCGGGTGATCGAGCTACCGGCCGAGCTCTTTGCGCACGCGCGCGGCGAGGATCGCGTAGCGCTCCTCGGTTCCCGGTTTCAGCGACTCGCTCAGGATCACCGGTGCCTCGTAGCGCTCGCCGTTTCGGAACTGGTCGCGCGACAGGTCGACCGCGAGCCCCGACGGGAGGCGGTTCCAGACGTGGCGGTCGACTCGGGTGCCGTCGCGGACGACGCCCGCGATCACGAGCTCGCCACCGAGGTAGTCGCGCACGACGAGCGCGGTCACGGCGCAGTTGCCCCAGGCTGGGTTGTCGTCGGTCCACACGTCCGGTTCCTCGGTCGTGTCCCGCCCCCACGACGCGCGGATCGCGGCCTCGAGCTCGGCGAGCGTGACGGCGCGGCTCGCGTCGGGATCCGGCTCGGCGGCGACGTGGCGGACCCAGCGGCCATCCTCCTGCGTGAAGCCGAATTCTGCGAGACGCTCGTCGTCGCCGACGAGGCGCGGCGCAGTCGCCGCAGCGGCCACGGCGTCCAAGAGCTCTCGCGCGGCGGACGGATCCTCGTATTCGATGGCGGTGAGGAAGTACTCATCGTCCTGGCGCTCGATCTGCAGCGTGGCGACGACCCCCCGGTCCACCAGCCAGCCGACGCGATCCTCGAACTTGACGAGGCTCATCCGAGCTTTGCGCGCACGCGCTCGTTGACGACGCGCGGATCGGCCTTGCCGCCGGTCTCCTTCATCACCTGGCCGACGAAGAAGCCGAGGAGCCCCTGCTTGCCGCCGCGGTACTGCTCGGCCTGGCCCGGGTTCGCCTCGATGATCCGCTCGATCACCGGGTCGAGCTCCGACGCGTCGGCGACCACCTTCTGCCCGAGGTACGGCGCGGCCGTGAAGCCCGGGTCGCCCGCGTGTGTCAGCGCCTCGTCGAAGGCCGAGCGCGGGATCTCGGCGCGCGCCGCCACGAGCTTCGCGAGCTCGGCCGCGTCGACGTCCTCCGGCGCGATGCCGGTCGCGACGAACTGGTTCGCGAGCACGTTCGCCGCCTCCTTCGGATCCGCTCCCGCATCGACGACCGCCGACCAGAGCAGGTCGAGGCCGCCCGTGACGAGCACGTCCGCGTCGTAGAACGAAAGCGTGTCGGCGATACGCCTGATCCGCGCGCCCGGCAGCTCGCCGATCTGCTCCCGCATCCGCTCGACGACGTCCTCGGGCGGATGCACCGGCACGAGGTCCGGCTCCGGGAAGTAGCGGTAGTCCTGCGCCTCCTCCTTCGATCGCATCGGCGGCGAGTCCTCCTGGGTCGGGTCGAAGTGCAGCGTCTCCTGCTCGACGACGCCGCCCTCCTCGTAGATGCGAACCTGCCGCGCGATCTCGCGCTCGATGCCCTTCGCCGCGAAGTTGAACGAGTTCATGTTCTTCAGCTCGGTGCGCGTGCGCAGCTCGTCCGAGCCCTCGGGACGCACCGACACGTTGACGTCGAAGCGCATCGAGCCCTTCTCGAGCTCCGCATCGCTGAGCCCGAGCTCGACGACCGTCTGTCGCAGCAGCTGCAAGAAGCGCTTCGCCGTTTCCGCGTCGTGGATATCGGGCTCGGTGACGATCTCGACGAGCGGCGTCCCGGCGCGGTTGAAGTCGACGAGCGTCGCCGTCGCGCCGTGCAGGCGGCCGGACGCGGCGACGTGCACGTTCTTTGCCGCGTCCTCCTCGAGGTGCGCGCGCGTGATCCCGATCGTCTGCTCACCCTCGGCGGTCGGCACGGCGAGCTTCCCGTTCGAGCAGAGAGGCTCGTCGTACTGGCTGATCTGGTACGCCTTGGGATTGTCGGGATAGAAGTAGTTCTTGCGGTGAAAGACGGCGCGGTCGGCGATGGTGCAGTCGAGCGCCAGGCCGAGCTTGATCGTCTCCTCGATCGCGCGCCGGTTCGGAACCGGCAGCGAACCCGGGAACGCGAGGCACACCGGGCACGTCTGCGTGTTCGGCCCGCCGCCGAAGCCGTTTCGACAGCGGCAGAACATCTTCGTCTCCGTCTTCAGCTGGACGTGGATCTCCAGCCCGATCACTGGCTGCCAGCTCATCTGAGCCGCTCCGGGACCGGGTCGAAATCAATCGCCTGCTCGAGCGCGTGCGCGGCGCGGAAGAGCGTGTTCTCGCCGAACTGCGGACCGATCAGCTGCAGGCCGACCGGCAGCCCCTCCGAGAGGCCGCACGGAATCGAAAGCCCGGGCAGGCCGGCCATGCACGACGGGATCGTCAGCAGGTCGTTCAGGTACATCGCGAGCGGGTCGTGCACCTTCGCGCCGATCGGGAAGGCGACCGTCGGGCTCGTCGGGGAGACGAGCACGTCGAAGCGCTCGAACAGCGCGTCGTGCTCGCGCTTGATCACGGTGCGAACCTTCTGCGCCGTCGCGTAGTACGCGTCGTAGTAGCCGGACGAGAGCGCGTACGTGCCGATCATGATGCGACGCTTCGGCTCGTCTCCGAAGCCCGCGTCGCGCGTGCGCATCACCATCTCGCGGAAGTCGTCGCCGTCGACGCGCAGCCCGTAGCGCACGCCGTCGTAGCGCGCGAGGTTCGACGACGCCTCGGCGGGTGCGACCAGGTAGTAGCACGCGACGCCGTAGTCGACCGAGCGCGGGAGCGAGCACTCCTCGACGCTCGCGCCGAGCGACTCCGCGAGCGAGATTGCGCGGTTCACCGCGTCCGTCACGCCGATCTCGATCCCCTCGGCGCCGTTCATCTCCTTCGGCACGCCGATGCGCAGCCCCGCGAGCGAGTCGGCGTTCGGCAGCTCGACCTTCGGCACCTCGACCGTCGTCGAATCGTTCGCGTCGCGCCCCGAGATGATCGAATAGAGGTACGCACAGTCGCGCACGTTCTTCGCGACCGGCCCGACCTGGTCGAGCGACGACGCGAACGCGACCACGCCGAAACGCGACACCGTGCCGTAGGTCGGCCGCAGCCCGACGTGTCCGCAGAGCGCGGCCGGCTGCTTGATCGAGCCGCCGGTGTCGGAACCGAGCGCCCACGGCGCGAGCCCGCCCGAAACGGCCGCGGCGCTGCCGCCGCCGGAACCGCCCGGCACGCGCGAGAGGTCCCACGGGTTGTGCGTCGGCCCGTACGCCGAGTTCTCGGTCGACGAGCCCATCGCGAACTCGTCGGTGTTCGTCTTGCCGAGGATCCGCAGCCCGTGCTGTTTCGCATTGGCGATCACGGTCGCGTCGTAGACCGGCACGTAGTTCTCGAGGATCCTCGAGCCGGCCGTCGTCGGGATGCCCTTCGTGCCGATCACGTCCTTCACCGCGAGCGGGATCCCGTCGCCGCCCGGGTCGTCGCAGCGGTGCAGGTACGCGTTCAGGTCGTCGTCGCGCTCGGCGTAGGCGGCGAAGAGCTCGGCGCCGGAGATCTCGCGCGCTTCGAGGAGCCGCTTCGCCTCCTCCGCGGTCAGCCGAAGCGTGTCGATCATGCGGGCGGAGTCCTGAAGTGGTCGTCGTCGCGGTCGGGCGCGTTCGCAAATACGTCGTCGAGCTGCAGGCACGGCCGCGGCTCATCCTCGGCCCACGCGTTCGCGATCTCGAGCGGGTGCGCGGTCGGCGGCACGTCCGCCAGGTCGAGCTCCGACACCTTCGAGACCGCCTCGAGAATGTCCGACAGCTGCTCCTGGAACTTCGCGACCTCGTCGTCGGTCAGCTCGAGCCGCGCGAGTCGCGCCACATGGAGAACTTCGTCGCGTGTGATCCGTGTCATCTGCCTCCCTATGAAACACGAAGGGCTCCTCTCGGAGCCCTTCGCCAGACTGGTTCCGAGAGGATCTAGAGCGCCTGGACGTTCGACGCCTGCAGGCCCTTGTCGCCCTGCACGACTTCGAACGAGACGCGCTGACCCTCGGTCAGCGACTTGTAGCCCTCACCCTCGATGGCGGAGAAGTGGACGAACACGTCCGCCTCGCCGTTGCCACGCTCGATGAAGCCGTAGCCCTTCTCGTTGGAGAACCACTTGACCGTGCCTTCAGCCACTTCCACCTACTCCTTGCTAGCTGACTACAAGTCCGCCGGACCGGCGGATGGCGCAGAACGTTAGCAGTGTTTTACGCCGGATACGAGAGCTCGCCGCGGCGGTAGCGCGCGCAGCGAACGGCGTTCTGGAGCAGGCATGCGATCGTCATCGGCCCCACTCCGCCCGGCACCGGCGTCATGTACGCCGCCACCTCTGCCGCGCCGGGATCCACGTCGCCGACGAGGCCTGCCTCGGTGCGGTTGATGCCGACGTCGATCACCACGCTGCCGGCCTTGACCATGTCCGGGCTGACCATCGCGGGGACGCCGACCGCGGCGACGAGCACGTCCGCGTCGAGTGTGTGGCGGGCAAGGTCCTTCGTGTGCGAGTGGCAGATCGTCACGGTCGCGTTCGCCTGCATGAGCAGGTGGGCCATCGGCTTGCCGACGATGTCGCTACGGCCGAGCACGACCGCGCGCGCGCCGTCGAGCTCGATCCCGTGCTCGTTCAGCATCACCATGACGCCGAGCGGCGTCGCCCCGACGAGCGTCGGCCGTCCGAGAAAGAGCTGGCCGGCGTTGAAGGGGTGCAGGCCATCGACGTCCTTCAGCGGCGCGATCGCGCGGAGGATGCGTGCCTCGTCGATGTGGTCCGGCAGCGGCAGCTGCACGAGCATCGCGTCGACCTCGTCGTCGCCGTTCAGCTCGGCGACGCGATCGATGAGGTCCTGCTCCGAGATGTCGGCAGGGAGCCGGACGTCGCGCGCGTCGAATCCGGCCGCGGTCGCGGCCTTGTGCTTCAGCCGGATGTAGACCTCCGACGCCGGATCGTCGCCGACGAGAACGGTGACGAGCCCGATGTGGCCGAGCTGCTTCACCTGCTCGGCGACCTCTGCGCGCACGCGGTCTGCGATCGGCTTTCCCTTGATCAACGTCGCTGCCATGTGTGCGAGTCTATTCACGCCATGCGCTGGCCTCGCAAGAACGACACGGCATCGATCGCGCAGCGCCGCGAGGCGATGGGCCTCGACGGCGGCATCACCGGCTCGGTCGACCTCGAGCAGTTCGCCGCTGCCGCCGAGTCGCTCGTCGGCGTGGCCGTCATACCGGTCTCTGCCGTGCCGATCGAGATCGAGCTCGGCGCGTACGAGCTCTCCGACGCCGGCGACGTCGACGAGACCGGCCGCGGGATGGAGACGGTTCACGTTCCGCTCGCACACACCGAGGGCGGGCTCACCGCTTCGATGACGCGGGGTGCGCTCGCAGCCGGAACCGTCCGGACGTATGTGCTGCACGACCGGATCACGCGCGCGTCGTGCTTCATGTGCGCGAGCGCCGCCGCTGCGATCGAGCTCGCGCGCTGGATCGAGGGCGAGCTCGACGCGATGCGCGACTGGCTCGCCTCCTCCCCTGACGAGACACTCTCCACCAGAGCACTGTTGCGCGGCGTCAAGACGCACGTCGTCGGCCCGATGTGCCACGTGCTCTGGCAGTGGACGACCGGCGACGCGGTCGGCCCGAACATGATGACGCGCAACAGCTACGCGCTGAACATGGGCTACGTCATGCCGAACGCGCCGACGAAGCCCGAGCGCGCGATCCTCGAGGCGAACATGGGCGGCGACAAGAAACCGTCCGCCGAGTACTTCCAGTCGGGCCACGGGAAGACGGTGCTCGCCGAGGCGTTCCTCTCCGACGAGCAGATCCGGCGCGTGCTGCGCACCACGGCCGAGGACCTGGAAGTGCTCTCCTGGGCGGGCACGCACGGCTCGGTCGCGAGTGGGATGCAGTCGGTCGCGTTCACCCCCGCGTCGGCGATCGCCGCGGTGTTCGCCGCGACCGGGCAAGACCTCGGCATGGTCGGTACGAGCTCGATGGCGCACGGTACGGGCCGCCGCGTCGAAGGCGGCCTGCAGGCGACGATCCGCTTCGGCGGGCTCGAGGTCGGCACCGTCGGCGGCGGAACGACGCTCCCTTCCGCACGCGACTGGCTCACGTCGATCGGCTGCGCCGGGCCCGGCAACGTCTACCGCTTCGCGCAGATCGTCGCGGCGGCCGCGCTGTGCCTCGAGATCAGCGCGTCGGCGGCGATGGCGACCGCCGGCAGCGAGAACTTCTTCAAGGCGCACCACGAGCGAGGCGGGTTGCGGTGATCGCCCTGGTCTTCCGCTACGAGGTGCGCGATCCGGAGGCGTTCGGCGCGGTCTACGGCCCGGACGGCGAGTGGGCGCAGTTCTTCCGTCAAGGCAGCGGCTACATCGGCACCGAGCTCCTGCACGACGTCGAGGAGCCGGAGCGGTACCTCGTGATCGACCGCTGGGAATCGACGGACGCCTACAACGCGTTCCTCGCCGAGCACGGCGACGAGTACATGCGACGCTCCGACGAGACGCGGCTCCACTACGTGCAGGAGCTGCGCTTCGGGACGTTCGAGAACGTCTGGCCGAGCACCTCGTAGACCCCGCGGAGCCGCGTTCGCAGGAGCCCAGCCGCGCGCGAGCTGTCGAGCGAGACGTCCGGCGCGCGATCGGCCGTGGTGTGCGCGCGCTCGAGCTGCGACTCGTCCGCACCGAGCAGGACAGCGAAGTCGAAGCGCGACACGTCGTCGGCGCCCCCGAGATGGAGCGGCCCCGCATGCTCGACCTCCACGAGGTCGAGAAGCGCCTCGGCAAGGTCGCCGACCTGGACAGGCGACCGAATCTCGTCGACGAAGAAGCGCACGTTCTCGCGCGCGAGCCGTTCCTGCGGGCCCGGCTCGGCGCCGCCGTAGATGAGCGACGTGCGCGCGATCGTCGCGTCGGGGCTCAGAGCAGCGACGCGCCGCTCCGCCTCGGCCTTCGAGCGCCCGTACGAGTTGACCGGAGCCGGCTCGTCGTCTTCGCGATAGTGGCCGCGGGCCCCGTCGAAGACGACGTCGCTCGAGACGTGAACGAGCCTTCTGGTCGCCGCTGCGGCCGCGACGGCGGCGGAGCCGTCCACGTTCACCTCCCACTCGGCCTCTCCCTGCCGGTAGGCGGTGTGGATCACCGCGTCCACGCCGCGCATCGCCTCGCGCACCCCGCCCTCGTGGCGGACGTCGAGACGTATCCAGCCCGGCCCGGGCGGCGGCAGCCGCTCGAACCAGGTCGCGCGCACCCTCCAGCCACGTCCGGGAGCGCGCCGGACGAGCTCGCGGCCGAGGTACCCGCAACCGCCGGTCACCATCAACCGTTGCATACCTGGCGAATCCTGACCTATGAGCGAACACGAACCCGAAGACAGCTGGCCTACCCCCGACGCGGAGACGATCGTCGTGCCCCGGCGCGACGACACGCTCGTCGGCGGCAGTCCTCCCCCGGCAGCACCGCCGCCGCCCGGCCCCGTCGGGCCGCCGCCGGACCGCCGGATCGGGGCAGGCATGCTGCTCGGCCTGGTCGCCGTCCTGCTCGTCGCCGCCGGAATCGCGATCGCGTGGTACCTGACGCACCGGAGCTCCGGGAACCAGACGACGACCGTCGTCGTCACGACGGCGCCGAAGAAGAACGCCGCCGCGCCGGCGAAGGTGGCCGTGCCGCGCGTGATCGGGTTGAAGGAGCCGAAGGCGATCGCCCGGCTCGCGTCGGTCGGCCTGCGCCCGAAAGAGGTCTACAAGCCGACGAGCAAGCCGAAGGGTGTCGTCGTCTCGCAGAAGCCGGCCGAGGCGACCTCCCTTGCAAAGGGCAAGCAGGTGACGATCGTGATCGATTCCGGCGCGCCGAAGGTGAAGGTGCCGGATCTGACCGGGAAGTCGGCCTCGGCTGCGCGCGCGGCGCTCGACCAACTCGGCCTCGACTCGACGATCACGAAGGTCACGTCCGACCAGCCCGCCGGAACGGTCGTCGACCAGGCGCCGAACGGGGGCGGCAAGCTCGCAAAGGGCTCGTCGGTGACGCTCTCGGTCGCCAAGGCGAAGCCGAAGCCCACGACGACGCCCGCGACGACGACCACCGCCGCGCAGCAGACGACGACCGCTCCCGCCGCGCCGACGACCACCGCGGCGGCGCCGCCGCAGCCGACGAACGCGACGATGCCGAATGTCGTCCAACAGGACGAGGCCTCGGCCGTCCAGGCCATGGGACAGGCGGGGATCCTTCCGAGCATCGTCTTCATCCCCGGCGACGACCCACTCGGCACGATCGAGGAGCAGGCGAAGCCGGCCGGCAGCAGCGTCCCCTTCCATGGCCACGTGCAGATCAACGCGTCGAGCGGCCCCGGGAAGAAGCCGCAGCAGCAGGTGCCGAACGTGATCGGGAAGAGCCTGAACGATGCGGTCGCCGCGATGCAGGGCGCGCACCTACGCCTGATCTACCTCAAGTTCCCCGTGAGCTCGAAGGCGAAGGCGGGCGAGATCGTGCAGCAGTCGCCCCTCGGCGGCAACACCGCGCCGCAGAACGCGCAGGTGCTCGTCTTCCTCGCCGCCTACCAGCAGTAGCGCGCGCTACCAGCCGCGGCGTTCGAGCAACTCGCTCGGATCGAGCGACTGCGTCGAGATCCCGACCATCGCCTCGCCGAGACCGGCCGAGACGCGCGCGATCACGTCGGCGTCCATGTAGTGCGTCGTCGCCTCGACGATCGCGCGCGCACGCTGCGACGGATTGCCGGACTTGAAGATGCCGGAGCCGACGAAGACGCCGTCCGCGCCGAGCTGCATGCAGAGCGCCGCGTCGGACGGCGTGGCGATGCCGCCTGCGGTGAAGGTGACGACCGGGAGGCGCCCGTTCTCGGCGACCCAGCGCACGAGCTCGTACGGCGCCTGCACGTTCTTCGCCTCCGCGTAGAGCTCCTCGCTACGGAGCGACCGCAGCCGGCGGATGCCGCCGAACACGGTGCGCATGTGCGTGACCGCGTTGACGATGTCGCCGGTGCCCGCCTCGCCCTTCGTGCGGATCATCGCCGCGCCCTCGCCGATGCGGCGGAGCGCCTCGCCGAGGTTCGTGCAGCCGCAGACGAACGGCACCGTGAACTGCCACTTGTCGACGTGGTGCTCGAGGTCCGCGGGCGTCAGCACCTCCGACTCGTCGATGTAGTCGATCTCGAGCGATTGCAGCACCTGCGCCTCGACGAAATGGCCGATGCGGCACTTCGCCATCACCGGGATCGTCACTGCCTCCTGGATGCCCTTGATCATGTCCGGGTCGGACATGCGGGCGACCCCGCCGTCCCGGCGGATGTCGGCCGGGACGCGCTCGAGCGCCATGACGGCGCACGCGCCCGCCTCCTCAGCGATCTTCGCCTGCTCGGCGTCGACCACGTCCATGATCACGCCGCCCTTCAGCATCTCGGCCAGGCCACCCTTGACGCGCATCGTCCCGATCTCGCTCATACGGCGGATCCTAGCTCGCGCGCGAGCACCGCCGCGACCGCGCGAAGGGCAACCTGCGTCTCGTCGAGCCGCGGCTCGCGCGTCGTCAGCCGCTGCAACGCGAGCCCGGGCACGAGGAACGCGCGCCAGCCGGGCCGCGAGCCCTTCTGCACCATCCGCCAGAGCTCCATCGTCAGCGCGAGCGAGAGGACGAGCACGACGACCGGCGACCAGAACGCGGGCGCGAGCGGCAGCAGCCGGTCGGCGAGATACGTGACCGGGAGCGCGAGCGCCGCGAAGTTCGTGCCGCAGCGCGGCGAGAAGCGCGTCGGCTTCGCCTCGCCGCGCCACGTCGCAGCCAGGCGGCGCTCTTCGGCGGCGGCGATCGCGCGATGCTCGGCACCGTGGAGGTGGAGCGCGCGGCCGCGCAGGATCGTCAGGAGGAGCGCCACCGAGAGGACGATGCCGCCCCCGGTCGACCACCAGCCGCCCAGGAATGCAAGCCCGAGCGGCGCGAGGACGGCGGTCAGGATCAGCAGCCGCTCACGCCGGGGCGCGACGCCCGAGCGGCGGAAGAC
>Ga0308173_10001123_pt1 | contig 12864 bp, 12 predicted proteins | sample PhyPR1_FD_203716 | JGI IMG/M metagenome (GOLD analysis project Ga0308173, IMG submission 203716) | Soil microbial communities from UC Gill Tract Community Farm, Albany, California, United States - DLSLS.P.R1 | ecosystem: Environmental > Terrestrial > Soil > Agricultural land | place: USA... | reverse complement strand
GGAACCGCGAAACTGCTGCGCGAGAAACGGATTCCGGTGCGTGAGGTGGCCGAGATTACCGGGTTTCCGGAGATGCTCGACGGGCGTGTGAAGACCATTCATCCACGGATTGCCGGCGGTATTCTGGCGGTGCGCGGCAACGCCGAGCACATGCGCGCGCTGGCCGAACACGACATTCCAGCCATCCAGATGGTGGTGGTGAATCTGTATCAGTTCGAGAAGTTCGCTAACAAGCCAGGCGTAACGAGGGAAGAGCTGATCGAGAACATTGACATCGGCGGCCCCACGATGATCCGCGCGGCGGCGAAGAATTTTCAGGATGTGGCCGTGGTGGTTTCACCCGATCAATATCGCGATCTTCTAGGCGAACTGCGCGAAAGCGGGGGGACGCTCGGAGCATCCACTCACTGGAGGCTGGCGCAGGAAGCGTTCTCCCACACGGCTGCATACGACGCCGCCGTAGCTTCGCGCCTCACCCGCATCGATGCGGACGGTACGCAAAAGGAAGACGATGAACTTCCCGGCACGTTACGGATTTCCGCGAACCGGAGCGTGACGTTGCGGTATGGGGAAAATCCTCACCAAAAAGCCGCGTTGTACCGCTTCGGACAGGAAGGCATAGCGGGAGCGGAACAACTACATGGCAAGGAGTTGTCCTACAACAACCTCGTCGATCTCGATGCGGCTTGGCAACTCGTGCAAGAGTTCACACAACCGGCCTGCGCCATCATCAAGCACACAAATCCCTGCGGCTGTGCGGAGCAGGCCAGTCAGGCCGAGGCCTATCGAAAAGCTTTGGAAGCCGATCCCATTTCTGCCTTTGGCGGCGTGCTGGCGTTCAATCGTGAACTCGATGGAGAGACAGCGGGAGAGGTAAGCAAGCTGTTCGTCGAGGCGATTGCCGCGCCGGCCTTCTCCAGCGGAGCATTGGCGGCATTGACGGCCAAAAAGAATCTTCGTCTGGTCCGGGTGACGGCGTCAAGGAAGCCAGAACTGGTCATTAAGTCTATTTCAGGCGGGTTGCTGGCGCAGACGGCGGATACGGCGGCACTGGATGAAACCGCGTTAAAGGTAGTCACCAGTCGCCAGCCGACCGCCGAAGAATGGGAGGCGCTGCGTTTCGGCTGGAAGGTGTGTAAGCACGTGAAATCGAATGCGATTGTCTACGCACGGGCCGGGCAATCGATTAGCGCGGGCGCGGGACAGATGAGCCGGGTGGACAGCGTGAAAGTGGGGGCGATGAAAGCGGTATTACCCCTGGCCGGGACAGCCCTGGCGTCCGATGCGTTTTTTCCGTTCCCGGACGGAGTAGAGGAAGCAGCTAGGCACGGTATTACTGCTGTGATTCAACCGGGCGGGTCGGTACGCGACGAAGAAGTGATTGCGGCCGCGAACCGCCTGAACCTGGCGATGGTGTTCACGGGCGTTCGCCATTTCCGGCATTGATTTTTTGTCGGGAGGTCCGAGGTGCGTGAGGAAGATTATATGCGCCGCGCGCTTTGGCTTGCCCGACAGGCTGAGGCGGCGGGCGAAGTACCCGTAGGAGCCGTCGTCGTACAGAACGAAGCCGTCATCGGAGAGGGATGGAATCGTCCTATATCGTGTAACGATCCGACTTCGCACGCCGAAATGGAGGCTATACGGCAAGCGGCAGCGCACACCGGCAATTACCGGTTGATCAACGCAACGCTGTACGTGACCCTGGAGCCGTGCGTGATGTGCGCCGGGGCTATTGTGTCGGCCCGCATCTCGCGGCTGGTCTTCGCGGCACGCGATCTGCGCTTCGGAGCGGTTCGCAGTAAATTCCGGCTTGTCGATTCACCTCTGCTGAATCACCGTGTCGAAGTCGAAGAAGGACTGTTCGCGGTGGAGGCCGTGGAACTGCTGGCTAATTTCTTTCAAAAGCGGCGGGCCGATGGAAGTCCATAAAAAAAGGCCAAGCACCCAGGCCTGGCCTTCTGTATTCGCGGAAGTTGGAACTGAACTAATTAAGCGGCGCGCTTGACGGGAAACTTCAGAACGGTTCGGGTGGTTGCGGGCGCGCTGGTCTCGACCTTATACGAGGAGGGCATTTCCACCGGAATTTTTTGTGTGCCGTGGAAGTACTCGTCCAGCGGGAACAAGGCGTAGGGCTCCAATTCGCGGAACGTGCGCCCCAGCTTTTGCTGCACGCGGTACACCTCGTGGAAAAATTCGCCGCGGTCGATGCCCAGCTTGCGGCAACACAGCTTCCAGTCAGCCCCTAGCAGGAAGTGATATTTGAACACCTTATATTCGTACTCGCTCAGCGTGCGCCGGCTCACCAGAACAAAGTCGGCCATATACTCTTCATCCTTGCGGCCCCAAACATTTTTCCGTTGACGTCCAGGATTTGCCTCGAGTGAAACGCGGCTGATGTGCTTCTCTTTCGAAGCGCATTGCTTGAATCGCGCGTAGCAAGCGCGGAAGATGGCGCGGAATACGCAATTGCAAGGGGTTGACACCCCGGAGCGGCCGGGCCGAAGGCCCAGTCCGTAACACAACGAGCATGACTGCTGGGCAAGAGCGAGAGTTTCTGTACGAGTCCACTGCATTTTATTTTTTTCCTTCTCCAACCTCTGCGAACCATTTGGGGTGTTTCGTTCGCCGGTACTGAATTCACGATAAATTGAATTCGAATTCGGTCAACAATCTCATGAAATTTTTTCTCACCAGAAGTGAGAATATTCTGTCAAATTCCTCACAAATCCCTACATACATTAGGCTTACGGCATAAGACTTTTCTGGATGAGATCATGTAAAAAGGATAAGTTTTTTGCAATAATAGGGACCCTATTTCACCGTGGAATCAAACCCGAGCTCTGAAAAGGTCACATTTGGAGATCTCCAGATACGCCTGATTCGACTGGTAAATGGACGGATACACAACGGCGATTTCACAGAGCGGGGACTGGCCAGAATTTTAGGCATCTCCCAGCCGCAAATTCACAACGTGCTCAAGGGAGCTCGAAAGCTCAGCCCGGAACTTGGCGACCGTCTGCTCGAGAAGCTCGGCATTAACATCACGGACCTGCTCATGAGCCCCGAACTGACCGATCAGGTAGTCCTGCGGCACTCCGCGTGCGCCCAATGTCCGAACAAGCCAGTCCAGATCCTCGGCGCTCACCTAAGCCCAGCTAAAGGCGACCAGGCGCCGGGAATCGCCCGTAAAGCTCCAGGACGGGCCGTTCCTATGGCTTTGCCCTATCGCAGGCACGCCAGCTAGGCACAGGTTCGCTACGGCTCGTTATAAGCGGGTGTTAGACCGGCTTAGGAACAATCTGACGTAAAGCCGTTCGCGCCACCAATCCCCTGATTTTCTCCTGCGTTTCAGTTTGGATCGCGTCGTTTCAGTTTGAAACCCAGACAGAAACAAAACAGGCCCTTAAAGGCCGTACGAACACGATTTTGAGGTTCACTGCTCCCATGAAGACGGGCCCGTTGCACTTACAAGCTCTTTCTGTCCAATGACTTAGCCTCACCTTAGACATCTCGTTTTTCTCCTGGTTTTCCACCTGCCTTTTCTTACGGCGTAAGGCGCCGAGGGCAAAGGCCCGAAGCAGGAGAAAACAAGTGAACGCCACCGCCACCCAAAAAGCTTTCGATAAACCTGAGACGCAAAGGGATTTTTCCCGTCGCGACGAGCTGATCATTGAGCACCTGTCGCTTGTCACAGCGATTGCGTCTCACGTGCAGAGGACGCTGCCGGTTCACGTGGAACTGGATGACCTGGTCCATGCCGGCACGATGGGTCTGGTGGAAGCGGCTACCAAGTATCAGGAAGGGACCGAAATTGCGTTTCCGGCGTACGCCAAGCATCGCATCCGCGGAGCGATCCTCGATAGCATGCGTCAGCAGGACTGGGCCTCCAGGGAACTCCGGAAGCGTTACAAGCAGGTGGAGAGCGTTACGCGGGACCTGACGGCACAATATGACCGAGTGCCCACGGATGCCGAGATCGCCGCCGCCATGGGATTGAGTTCGCAACGTTGGCAAAATTTAATGGTCGACTTCCGCAGCCTGGGCATGGCCGCGGTACAAGCGAAAGCGATCGAAAGAGAGGACCAGCCGGCAAGAGAACTGGCCGCCTCCCCCAACTACTGCCCCGGCCAGACCGTCGCTAAGTCACAGATGAACGAGAAGCTGCAAAAGGCGATGAAGCTTCTCCCGGAACGTTATCAGCAGGTTGTGGAGCTCTACTACGAGCGCGAAATGACGTTGAAAGAGATCAGCCGCATTCTCGGCATCAACGAGAGCCGGGTATGCCAGATCCACAAGAGCGCCCTGGCGAAGATGCAGACCTCTTTGGTCAACAACGGAATCTGCTCCGCGGCTGCGTTCTAAGCAATCGACGGCCGCAGGTTACTGGATGGACAGCTGATAAGGCAGAATCCGTAACAGGCCGCCCTGCAGAAGCGCCCGACTGGGCAGCCCCGGTAAGGTCTGGCGAATCTTCCGTTCGACGATAGCCTCCTGCACATCCTGGTTCGACGAACTGGTCAGAACTTCAAACAGGCTGCGCTTGGGTGGATACACAATCAGGTCCGTCTCGCCCGTACCCGACAGCCTCGCCTTTTGGCGGACCAGAGAAACGGCACTATCCAGGCCCCCAAGCTGATCGACCAGGCCATTCTGACGGGCTTGCGTTCCCATCCACACACGGCCCTGCGCAAGAGCATCGATCTGATCGTAGTTCTTTTTTCGCGCCGCCGCTACCTTCGCGACAAACGACTTGTAGGTGACTTCGATTGATTGATGCAACTTCGCTTGCTCGGCATCGGTAAGCGGCGAAGAAATCGAGTCGATGTCGGCAAACTTACCGCGCATCAACGTTTCTTCGCTGATGCCCAGCTTGCCGTACAGATCGCGTATAGTCGGCTTCCCGTAGAGGACGCCAATGGAGCCGGTGATTGTGTTGGGATAGGCCAGGATGGGATCTCCCGTGACGGAGATGAAGTAGCCTCCTGAAGCCGCGACATCGGACATGGAAATGACGAGAGGCTTCCGTGCGCTTAACAGCTTCAGCTCATGCAGAATTTCATCGGAGGCGACACTATCCCCGCCAGGAGAGTCAACTCGTAGGATCACGCCCTTGATGCTCTTGTCGTCTCGAACCTGGCGGATCACTTTCGCGAACGCAGCCGAAGCAATGACTTGGTTATTGGCAAACGCACCATCGGGCTGGCCGCTGATGATGTCGCCCTGCCCTACCAGCACGGCAATGCGGTCGCCCCGCTCAGGAACGGCACGGTAATAGGATTTGATATTCGTCTTGTTGAGATTCTGCACACCAACCTTTTTTTTCAGATCGGAGTACACTTCATCCTCATAGCCAAGCTGGTCCACTAAGCCGTTTGACTTGGCATCGTTGGCAAGGAACGGACCCTGATCGACCAGGGCGCGCATCTGGTCGGGCGTTTTATGCCGTCCCGCGGCGGCGGTAAAGCAAAAATCGCCGTAAAGCTGATCGAGCACCTGGTTGAGAACCTCGCGCGTCTCCGGTGACATGTTCGTTTTCGTGAGAATATCGCCGGCATCCTTGTAGCGTCCGATGTGATCCACCTGAACCGTGATACCCAGCTTGTCGAGCGTGTTCTTGAAATACATCGCTTCCAGCCGCAAACCCTTCACGTCCAGCATGTCGTCAGGGGACATATAAATCTTGTCGGCGACCGAGGCAAGATAATACTCCTTCGAGCCTGCGCCCTGCAAGAAGGCGTAAACAGGCTTCCCGGACTTCTTGAAATCCAGCAGTTCTTCGTGAATCTCTTCGAGCTTGCCCCATCCGATCAGCAATCGTTTAGGTTGGAGGACGATCGCTTTGATGCGGTGATCGCGAGCGGCTTCCCGCAGAGAACTCCAAAGGTCATGGACAGCAGGGTTTGCCTGAGATTGGATAAATGGGATCGGAATGTCGACCGCGTTCGCTTCCGGAACATTACCTTCCAAAGCAAGCACGAGCGCCGAATTGGCAGCTATGGTCGGCTGCTTGTGGGCAGCGAGGCGGACGACCGCCAGAACAATGATCACCAAACCGAGAACGGTGGCGATCAGGCCGACCAGAACGCCCCAAAAGAATTTCCGCATGTCCGAGATAATTGCTCCCAATGGAAGAGTAGCAAGTCTTCTCGGCCAACACTACGGAAGGTCTAGGCCGTAATCAGTCCGCTATGGACCGCATATTCCACCAGGCTTGCCCGGTTGTGAATGTCTAGCTTGCGCATCAGGTTCAGCTTGTGCGCTTCCACTGTCTTAATGCTGAGCGACAACTCCAATGCAGCTTCGCGCACAGTTTTACCGTCGGCCAGCAGCCGGACTACTTCTTGTTCACGAAGCGTCAAAGGCGTCGCTCGCGCATACCGGCTGTTCGTCTTCGCAAGGGCCTGCAAGTCCGGGACAATGCTCGAAACGCCGAGTGCGTTCGTGTCTCCTCCGCCCTGCGCAATCCGTTCCACGGCGGCGACGATGCGCGCGGGCTCGCTGTCCCTTCGCATATAACCCTGGGCCCCCGCGCCGATGGCGGTTTCCAGTTCTTCGTCACCGTCCTGGCCGGCCAGGCACAGAAGCGCCGTAGCAGGTTGGGTCTGCCGAATCGCAATAGTCGAGTCCCGAGAGTTTGTTTTGAGCATTGCTAAATCCATGATGAGAATGTGAGGTGCCAGAGACCGCACTTTGATTAGCGCTTCTTCGATGCCGGAGGCCTCATCCACCACCTCGATGCCCTCCTTGGCGGAAAGCATCGTGCTTAAACCTCGCCGGAAGAGAACATTCGCATCGGCGATGATTACTTTGCTGATTGTTTTGATTCGTCCCACTGTATTGATTCCAATCTCGTGCCAGTCTCGTAAACGTTATCGGCAGAAGGGCGGAAAAAGTTTAGGGGTGAACGAATTTTTTCTAAGGGAGGTAGCATAGGGCGCGCTCCCGGCCGGCGGCATACACCGGGCGACGCTCCATTCCGTCAAGGCTCTCAGGCCAGTAGTACTTCCGGTACTACCGCACGGCGGAATGAACGGTGGCCGGAAGGCGGGAAGGAGCCTCAGCCAAACGTTTGGTTGCCGCGGGGCGGTATGCGGGGGCACCAAAAGCAAAAGGCACTTGGAATCCAAGTGCCTTACCTGCTAAATCCTTATTAACTTGAGAATACGAGGAGCTCTGCCGGTAGCTTACAGATTGGAATCGAGCATCTTCTGAAACTCGGGTTTGCCGATGGCCCCAACTTTCTGCTCCACAATCTTTCCGTCCTTAAAAAGCAATAGTGTAGGAATACCGCGGATCCCGTAACGGGCCGCCGTCTGCTGGTTAGAATCTACATCCAGCTTGCCAACCTTTACCTTTCCCGAGTAATCGGCTGCGACTTGATCGACGGTCGGAGCCATCATGCGGCATGGTCCACACCACTCCGCCCAGAAATCGACCAGTACGGGCTGGTCCGAATTCAGTACTTCGTTGTCAAAAGTTGCATCTGTAAATGTGAGAGTGTTATTACCTGCCATAAGCGTCTCTGTTACATGGATGAGGGTTCCCGCCAAATTGATTCAAGGGGAAACACACCCAACTAGGCTAAACTGAGGCTAAGTAAATAAGCTTAGTCTTCATTAAAAAGGTTGTTTTGACTCGTCGCCCTGCCCTCACCCTTCTTTCCCTTCTGCTCACTGTGCTCGCCCTTTCCGCCCCGGCCCAAACGGGTGGCGGCGAGAACGAGTTCGGAGTAAATGCCACGCTGTTTTACACTTTGGCGGCCATCAACGACGCAGGTTACGATGCGGGGCTCGATTCTCCGCTCAATGCCCGCTTCCAGGTTCGCAACCAGATCCGGGCCGAACTGCAGAAGAAGAACATTCCCTGCCTTCCCGAGTTGAAGGAGTTCTATCGAGCCCACAAAACCGGTAACGACACCGCAAACCTGAGCCAGTACATCTCGTTCGCACTGGTTGCGGGAGGAGCACCTGCCTTCGCTTTGCCGGACACCGGAGTGCCTCCCGATGTGGAGCCACTGCGCGGATTCAGTTCCCTTCTCGCGCGCTTCTATAAGGAAGCCAATCTGGGGGATTTATGGAAAAGGTCGCAACCAGCGTACACAGCGGCGATCTCTGAATATCAGGACGCGGTGATCAACACCCTGTTCGAGGCAAATGGATATGCGCGGAACCCGTCCGGCAACGGAACGCTCGGCCGGCGGTTTCAGATCTATATCGATCTGCTCGCCGCACCCGATCAGGTCCAGGTCAGGAGCTACCGCAACGATTATTACATCGTGATCACGCCGACCAATGCCCCGGTGGTAGATGAGATTCGCGATGCGTACCTGTCCTATCTGCTCGATCCGCTCACCTTTCGCTACAGCGCGCTGATCCAGCAAAAGAAGGTGTTGGACAAATATGCGCAGGAAGCGCCCGCGCTTCCCCTGGAATATAAAGACAACTTTTCGCTCCTGGTAACGAAATCCCTCATTAAGGCGATCGACAGCCGTTTGATCCACGGGAACGCCGAAAAGAAGTCGGCGTTTGTGAACGAGGCGATGCGGGAAGGGTTCGTTCTTACCGCTGCATTTGCGAACCTGTTACCGCTTTACGAGAAACAGGATGAGGCGCTGCGGATCTACTACCCAGATCTGATTAATGCGATTGATGTACGAAAAGAACAAAAGCGTCTAAAGGAAGTGGAGTTCGTCCAGTCCATCCCTGCCCGCGTGGTGGCTCCACCTGCGGCTATGCAACTGAATCCGGCCGAGGAATCGCTGGAGACAGCCGAAGGATTGTACGAACAGCACGACTTCGACAATGCCCAAAAGCTTTTCCGCAAAGTCTTTGAGCAGACTACCGATAAGGCAATGCAGGGCCGAGCATACTACGGACTCGCCAGGATCGCTGTCCAGCAGAACAAGAAGGACGAGGCCCTGGATTTGTTTCAACGCACGGCCGATGCCGATCCGAACCCGGTGATTACCGCCTGGTCTCACGTCTATCTCGGCCGGCTTGCACTCGCGGCTGGAGACCCCGGTAAGGCCAACAACCAATTCAAACTAGCGCTTGCCATCCCTGGCGCCTCCGAGAAGGCGCACGAAGCCGCCCAGAGGGGATTGCAAAGCTCTTCTTCCCAAGGAGATAAAGAACAATGAGAATCCGATCAGCCGTTTTTGCTACGGCCGCCTTCGCGGTTGCCGTACCCCTATTTGCTCAACAGCAGCCCGCAGCAGCAGCACAGGGACCCAAACCCAAATCGCAGAAAGAAGTCCAGGCCCTGCAGAAGGTCCAGGCAGCAGCACAGCAGAACAATCCGGATGCTGAGGTTCAAGCCATCAACGAGGTACTGGAAAATTTCCAGGATACCGAGTACAAGAATATGCTGCTCAACATGGCCATGGATGCAGAAGTGCGAAAGGGCGACTACGACCAGACGATCGTCTGGGGCGAACGGGCGGTTCAGTCCGATCCCAATGACATCCAGGCCTACGACACGATGGCGCAGGAAATCGCCCAGCACACGCGCGAAAACGATCTGGATAAGGCCAAGAGCCTTCAGAAAGTGAACACGTACGCCAACAAGGCCCTGGACCTTCTGAAGACCACTTCCGCTCCGCCCGCCGGAATTCCCGCTGACCAATGGCCCGACATGAAGAAAGATCTCACAGCCCAGGCGCATGAGGCCTTAGGAATGGCGGCAGCAGTCGATAAGAAATATCCGGACGCCATCAACAACCTGAAGACCGCCTTGAGCGAGTATTCGAAGCCAAATGCGGTCACCACGGCTCGGCTGGCACAGGCTTATAACGGAGCAAAGCAGTACGATGACGCTATTGCGACAGCAGACAAAGTGCTGGCGATGGCTGATGCTCCCCCGGCCGTGAAGCAGTTTGCCCAACAGCAGAAGGATGCGGCAACGAAGCTGAAGGCGGCGCCCACCGCAGCAACTCCAGCTCCGCCCGCAAAATAACAGGACACGGGCAGACAGTCCAAGCACGCTATGGCGGTACCCACTAGATCCTCACTCGAGGAGTTGGAAAGCAAGATCGGGTACCGCTTTCGTGACCGACGACTGCTGCAGCGTGCATTAACGCACCGGTCCTGGCTTTCCGATCGGGCCTCCACCCTCTCCGAAAGCGCCGATAACGAGCAATTGGAGTTTCTGGGCGATTCCATCCTGGGTTTTGTCGTAAGCGAAGCGCTGCTTCTCCGCCATCCCGCGGAGCCTGAGGGACAGCTGTCCAAGTGGAAGTCTCATCTGGTCAGCGCGGCACATCTGCACAGGTGCGCGCTACTCATCGGCCTCGGTGACCATTTACTTTTGGGTCGAGGAGAGGAGCGCAATGGCGGCCGGGGCAGAAAAACACTGCTAGCGAATGCCTTTGAAGCACTTATCGCGGCGATACACCTGGATGGCGGGATTGAGGCGGCAAAAGGCCTGATAAAGCAGCATGTCCTGGACGTCCTGCCGGAGCCCGGCAATGCGGAATCCATCGAGTTGCTGAACTTCAAAGGATTGCTGCTTGAAAAGACGCAGGAGCTTGGACTGCCGGAACCGGCTTATAAAATGCTGGGTTCGTTTGGTCCGGAGCACGCGAAGATGTTTACCGCGGAAGTGCATGTGGGAGAGAGTCTCAAGGCGCGGGCAGAAGGGTCCTCCAAGAAAGCTGCCGGTCAATATGCCGCGCAGGCGCTCCTGGAACAGTTGGAGGAATCCCAATCCACGCCTGACCGAGCCGCGGCGAATACGGCAGATCAATGCGATTGACACTCGGCATTCATCCCGTGCGAGAGGCGCTTCGCGCGCAACGTCCACTCGACAAAGTAGTAATTGCGAAAGGGAGTGCTGGTCCGCGTATTCAAGAGATCGTGGAGTTGTGCCGCGCACACTCCGTACCTGTGCGTTTTGAGCCTCGCGAACTGCTGGACCGGACGAGTAAGGGCGTTTCCCATCAAGGTGTGATTGCCTTCGGAGCCGTTCATGGGTACAGCGAGTTGGATAGTGTCGTAGACCGCGCCAAGCTGCTTGTGATTCTGGATGGCGTGGAGGATCCTCACAATCTGGGAGCGATCGTCCGAACAGCGCATGCGGCCGGAGCGGACGCAGTGGTAACCCCTGAGCGGCGGTCGGCGCCCCTCACCGAAACCGTTGCGCGGGCCGCCGCAGGAGCGCTGGAATATTTGCCGGTCGTGCGCATCACTAACGTTACCCAGACGCTGGAGCAACTGAAACAAAAGGGATTCTGGATCTATGGCCTGGACGAACGGGGCACCGAACTTTATGACAAAGTGGATTACGCCGCCCCGTCCGCTCTCGTCCTCGGGGGCGAAGGAAAGGGGCTGCATCACGGCGTTCAAAAGCACTGCGATGTTTTGGTCCGCATCCCGATGGCCGGAGAGGTTTCTTCACTGAACGTGTCCGTGGCGACCGGAGTCGTACTCTTCGAATGGCGCCGGCGGCAGAGTACGTTAGCTGGTCATTCCAACCACTAGCGTTTCCATGATCACGCGATCGTCCCGGTATCCTTCGCGGAACTTTTTATCGGTCTCGTAGATCATCGCGACCGCCTTGCTGAGCCGCTCCGTTGTGAACGCAGCAGCGGTGGCGCCGATTTGCTCCGCGCGCTCGCGCCACATGCGAACTCCCATCTTCGAAAAAAATCCCATGGCCTGCTGGGACGAAGTAATACGCGCCTCCTTTAGCGCCAGCGCGAGTCGAAACTGCGTGCTTAAGAAGGTAAGAGCCAAGGGAAGGTATTCGCCCTCGCGGACCAAAATATCCAGCGATCGCAAAGCCCCTGGCCGGTCTCGTCGTCCTAACGCGTTCACCAGCGCAAAGATCGTGCTTTGCGCCGCATTGGGAACCAGTGCCTGCAGGTCCTCGGTCGATACTTTGCGCTCGGTTCCCACAAACAGGGATAGCTTTTCAATCTCGGCCGCAAGACGGCTCGCATCTCCCGCCACGGCATCCAGCAACGTGGCCAGCTCCGCGCCGCCGATCTTCAGCATGTGCTTCGCAGCCAGCTCCTGCGCCAGGTACCGGCTCGATTCAGGCGTAAAGTGGCGAAATTCGACCGAGACAGGAACAGCGGAATAGAACTTTTCCACCCGCTCCAGCTTGGTCCGGTCGTCGCCGGTGAAATCGTACCGGCTGCATTCAAATACCAGCACGGTTCCCGGCGTGGCCGCTTTCAAATAGGCAGCCAGTCCCGAGTCTTTGCCCTTTGGCGTCTCGTCGCCGTCATCGCCGCCCGTCAGACGTCGCGGCAACGCAAGTTCGGCACTCTGGACCCAGATCAGCCGGTCTTTTGCGAACAGCGACAACGAGCGTGCATCGTCCAGGACCTCCGCCAACGCAGCATTCTCCAGATCGACTTGTGTCAGGCCCTCTTCACGCGCGTCCTCAGACAACATACGCCTGATGAGCGCATCCTTGCAGAGGCGGCGCTGGTAGCCTTCTTGCCCTAAAAACAGATAGGCCGGCGCTAAGGGTTGCTTTTCGATGCGGGCCAGGAACTGTTCGGGTGTCATTGTTTACGCCCGCCTCTTTAGAAATTCTCGACTACATTCGAGACGATGTCGCGGGCCACATCCCGCCCCACACGCTCAAATGCGGGGCCGCTCTCGTCGAAAAACTGGTGCGCGGAGACCTGGTCGTTGTTCGCCGGAGAGCCTGGTGCTCCCAGAATATTCGACGCCGCGATGTCGAAGCTCGCGTGGGCTACCATACCAGGGTTTGAATACAGCACCTTGCCCGTAGCGCGCTCGAGAAGTGTAACACTCAGGATTATCGTGACCTGCATGCTCGTGGCCTTGCCCGAGACTGGATCGTAGACGGTGGGATAGATGGTGGCGGCATTCACGGTGCCATTCAAAACGG
>Ga0308173_10001122_pt1 | contig 12884 bp, 12 predicted proteins | sample PhyPR1_FD_203716 | JGI IMG/M metagenome (GOLD analysis project Ga0308173, IMG submission 203716) | Soil microbial communities from UC Gill Tract Community Farm, Albany, California, United States - DLSLS.P.R1 | ecosystem: Environmental > Terrestrial > Soil > Agricultural land | place: USA... | reverse complement strand
CGAGCCGCGGCGCGCATCCCGATGATGGGTTCTCCGCGGTCCTCGGGCGAGGAGCAGGCGCATGCATCACGACGGAGCTCTGTCCGCCGTCGCGGCAGCCGTGCTGGAGGGTGGTCACGCTGCGCAGGTCGAACTTCTCGACCGACTCCGTGCCGGTGACCGGACGGCGTTCGCCGAGCTGGTCGACGCGTGGTCCCCGATGCTGCTGCGTGTGGCGCGGCTCCACGTCTCGACGCACGCCTCGGCCGAGGAGGTCGTCCAGGAGACGTGGTTGGCCGTGATCCGGCAGCTGGACCGCTTCGAGGGCCGGTCGTCACTGCGCACCTGGGTCTTCCGCATCCTCGAGAACCAGGCCCGCACCCGGGGTGTGCGCGAGGCGCGGACCGTGCCCTGGTCGTTCGGATCGGGCGCGGACGGGCACGAGCACGCCGGGGCCACCGTCGATCGGGCCAGGTTCCGCGGTCCCGAGGACCGCTGGCCCGGCGGCTGGACACCGGAGGGCCGGCCGACGGCGTGGGAACCGCCACCGGAGGATGCGGCGATGGCCGCTGAGGTCCGGCGGGAGCTCCGGGCGGCGCTCGACGAGCTGCCCGAACGGCAGCGCACGGTCGTCGAACTCCGTGACGTGTACGGGTTGTCCTCGGACGAGACCTGCGAGCGACTGGGCCTGAGCCCGGGGAATCAACGCATCCTGCTGCACCGGGGGCGGGCTCGGCTGCGCGCCCGGTTGGAGCACGTGTACCGCGGGACGACGGGGGAAGGAGCGCGCCGTGGCTGACCTGCCGGCTCCCCGGTCCGCGGACGACGACGTCCTCGAGATCGCCTGCCGCGAGTTCGTCGAACTGGTCACCGAGCACATGGAAGGAACGCTGCCGAAGGCGCTGGAGAGCGCCATCGCCGCGCACCTGGAGCTGTGCGATCCCTGCGTGGTCTACCTCGAGCAGACGCGCCGAACGGCAGCCGCCCTGGGGACGCTGCCGTCGCCCACGCTCCCCGCGGCCGCCCGTGACCGGGTGCTCGAGATGTTCACCAGCCTGCACGGCGGCACGGACCCGGCCGCCCCACGCTGACCCCGAACCGGGTCGCTCCGGCGAGCACAGCCCGAACCGTCCTGGCCACGCCCGAACGGGGTCTCGCGCTCACTGGTGCGTCGTCCCTGGTAGAACCGCGGGGTGAGCAGCGAGACGCCGGTCCTGCTCGCCCTCGACCTCGCGGGAGTGTTCGCCTTCGCGGTCAACGGCGCCCTGACGGCGTTGCGGGTGGCCCGCCTGGACATCGTCGGCGTGATCACGCTGGGCATGATGACCGCGCTCGGGGGCGGCATCATCCGCGACGTCCTGCTCGACAGGCTGCCCCCGGCCACGTTCAGCGACTGGCGCTACCTGGCCGTGGCGGCCGTCGGCGGCCTGATCGCCTTCGTGTTCGGCCGTGGCCTGGACCGGTTGGCCACGCCGATCAACGTGCTGGACGCCGCGGGCCTGAGCCTGTTCGCGGTCACCGGCGCGAGCAAGGCGCTCGAGTCGGGGCTGGGTCCCGCGCAGGCGGTCCTCCTGGGCGCCCTCACCGGCGTGGGCGGCGGCACGCTGCGCGACGTCGTCATCCGCGAGATCCCGTCCGTGCTGAGCAGCGGCCTCTACGCCATCCCGGCACTGGCCGGCGCCACCGTCGCCGTGGTCGCCCTCGAGCTCGGCGTCGGCGGCCTGGTGGCCGGGCTGGTCGCCGCGGCGGTGTGCTTCGCGATCCGGATGGTCGGTGTCCACTTCGACATCGACGCGCCACGGCCCCGGGCGGCGCCGGGAGCCGGGGACGACCCGCCGCCCGCCGGGGGCTAGGCCGCCAGCCAGGCCAGGGCGCCGACGACCAGTGCCTGCGTGCCGGTGTCGAGCGTGGGCTGCAGCACCGGGGCGAACCGGGCGGAGTGGTTGACCGGGACGTCCTGCGCCACGCGCCCGGCCCGCTCGGCGGCGTCGTAGAGCTCGGGGTCGATGCCGCCGACGAACCAGTACGTGTAGGGGACGCCGAGGGCCGTCGGGATGTCGCTGAAGTCCTCGCTGGCCGACTGCTGACCGGCCGACGCGGCGCGATCGCCGAAGAAGTCGGCGAAGGCGCCGGCCACCCGGTCGGTGGTGGCCGCGTCGTTGTCGGTCAGCGGGAACCGGTCGAACAGCTCGAACTCGGGCTCCGCCGGCGAACCGGAGGCCTGGCACTCCGCCCGAACGATCCGCTCGACGGCGTCCAGGACGGTCTTCCGGGTGGCGTCGCTGAACGTGCGGACGTTGAGCTGCAGCACGGCGTGGTCGGGGATGACATTGCTCTTCGTCCCGGCCTGCAGGCTGCCGACGGTGAGGACGGCCGTCTCCCCGGGTGGCACCTCCCGCGCGACGACGGTCTGCAGTCGCACGACGATCATCGCCGCGAGGACGACGGGGTCGACCGCCGCCTGCGGCATCGAGCCGTGCGCGCCGCGGCCGTGCACGGTGATCCGCATGCTGTCGGCGGCCGACAGCGCGGCGCCCGCGTGCGTGCCCACCCGGCCGGCGGGCACGGCCATCACGTGCTGGCCCAGGGCGACGTCGGGGGTGGGGATCAGGTCCCCCAGGCCGCCCTCCACCATCCGGCGCGCGCCGTCGCCGACCTCCTCGGCCGGCTGGAACAGCGCGATCAGGGTGCCGTGCCAGTGCTCCCGGCCGGCGGCGAGCAGGTGGGCGGCGCCGGCGAGGCAGGCCACGTGCACGTCGTGGCCGCAGGCGTGCATCACCGGCACCTCGTTGCCGTCGGCGTCGGTGGCGACGACCGTGCTCTCGTAGGGCAGCCCGGTGGCCTCGCGGACGGGCAGGGCATCCATGTCCGCGCGGAGCAGCACGGTGGCGCCGTCCCCGTTGCGCAGGACGCCGACCACCCCGGTGCCGCCCACCGCCTCGTGCACGTCGAAACCGGCGTCGCGGAGCCGGCCGGCCACCAGGCCGGCCGTCCGGCTCTCCTGGTGCGACAGCTCGGGGTGCTCGTGGACGTCCCGGTACAGGTCCTCCTGCCACCCGCGGCACGTGTCCAGCCCGGACAGGACGGCGGAGACTGCGGAGTCGACCATGACCACCTCAATCGGGGACGGCGTACCGGCGGCGGTGCCCGACAGCATGCACCCGGTCCGCAATCCGCGGACCGGGTGCATGCTCGAGAGGTGGGCCGACGGCGTCAGTGCGCGCCGGTGGACACCTTCGGCGTCGGACGGTCGAAGTACCCCTCCGGGCACTCCACGCGCCGGATGCGTCGGACCTCGTCGACGGTCGCCGCCGTGTGCGCGGCAATCTCCCCCAGCGTCGCGATCCACATGCCCGGCAGCGCGCGCACGTCCTCGATCAGCCGCTCGAGGGCCGCCGCCTTCGACGGGCGCCCCGAGATGAAGGGGTGGTTGGTCAGGACGAAGCAGCCACCCTCGGCGTGGTGGGCCTGGGCCTCGAGCAGCCACATCTCGTGCACCTTCGCGGGGCTCTCGATGACGCCGCTCCCGGTCCACCCGGGGTAGAAGGCGTACTGCTCCCAGTCGTCGAGGGTCCAGTCGACGGGGATCTCCACCAGGTCCCCCTGCCCCAGCTCTCCCGAGAACCGGTAGGGGACGTCGCCGTCGAGCAGGCTGGAGTCGTACCGGAAGCCGCGCTCGATGAGCAGGTCCGCCGAGTGCCAGTTCATCTCCCACCAGGGCGCCCGGTAGCCGACCGGCCGCACGTCCAGGCGGTCCAGGGCCTCCAGGCCCCGGTCGATGTACTCGGCCTCGGCCTCGGCGGAGATGCCCTGCATGGGTTCGTGCAGGTACCCGTGGTGGGCGATCTCGTGCCCCGCGTCGCGGATCTGCCGCACCATGTCCGGATAGGTGTCGGCGGTGAAGCCCGGGACGAAGAAGGTCGCCCGGACCCCCGTCCGCTCCAGGAGACGCAGCAGCCGGGGCACGCCGACCCGTGGCCCGTAGGCCTGGTGCGTCATCAGCGACATCCGCGAGGACGCCCCCGGATCGTGCGCCAGCACGCACGACTCGGCGTCCACGTCGAAGGTGAAGGCGGCCGCCGCGCGGGAGCCGTTCGGCCAGGCGGTGCTCACGCGATCACCTCGGGCGACACGGCGGCGTCCTCGCCCGCCGCCACCGCGGTGCGGGGGTGCGGAGTGGAGGAGCCGGGGCGAACGGCCCCGGAGAAGGTCGCGTCGTCGTACCGGGCCGCGACGATCGGACCGAGCACCGCGTACACCGCCGCGCTGGTGAGACCCCCGGCGAGCCAGCTGAGGTCGACGCCGCCCATGCCGACGGCGATCGGTCCCTGGAAGAACGGGATCAGGCCGTACATGAACAGCCAGGTGGCGAAGATGCCGGCGAAGAAGGCGACGTAGCCGGCCCAGTTGACGTCGGGCAGTCGCCGCGTGCCGACCGGGTCGAACAGCCGGTCGACCCGCACGCGGCTGCGCTCCACCCGGTAGTAGTGCACCAGCATGATGCCGCCCCACGAGGCGATCCAGGCGACCAGCCCGACGAGCCAGGTGTCGAGGACCGACGCGAAGTCGCCCGCGAAGATGAAGAAGATGACGACCACCATCGCCAGGACGCCGACGACGACGCTGAGCTTGCGGCGGGAGAACTTCACGTCCAGCGCCTGGGTGGCCACCGAGAAGGTGTAGAGGTTCAGGATGTTGGTCGCGATCGGCCCGTGCAGCACCAGCAGCAGCACCGGGATCGCCAGGGCGCCGAAGTTCTGCACGATCAGCTGGCCCGGGTCGACGTCGCCGTTCTTGGTCGCCAGGGTCGCGCCCAGCAGGCCCAGCCACACCACCGGGAGGAACTGCCCGAGGGTGCTCGCCAGGTAGAGCTTGCGCCGCGGCATGCGGGTGCTGACGAAGCGCGAGTAGTCGGCGGCGTACGTGAACCAGGTGATCCCCCAGCCGATGCCGATCGCCGTCATGATCGCGGTCATCGCGGCGAGCCGCTCACCGCCCGACAGCACGGCACCCGCAGGGCCGGCGTAGGACCAGTCGATGTCGAGGAAGAACCAGGCCACGACCGACATCAGGACGAGGACGGCGATCGTCGGCGGGACGGTCCACCGCTCGAACGCCGAGATCGCGCGGTACCCGAGCCAGGAGATGACCACCTGGATGCCCATCAGGAAGGCCGCGACGGCGATCTTGGCCCCGTAGTTCGAGGCATCCGGGTCGACGATGCCCAGCTTGCCGAACAGGGCCATCACCAGGTCGAGGACGATCCAGGTGTTCACCGCGCACCAGCCGATGGACAGCGCGGCCTGGATGAGGGAGGGCAGGTAGTTCCCCCGCCGTCCGAAGGCTGCCCGGGCCATGACCATGCCGGTGACGCCGGTCTGCTGACCCATGAGGACGAACAGTCCGAAGACGGCCATCCCGACCAGGTTGCCGAGGACCAGGACGATCACGGTGTCGCGCAGGCCCAGGCCCAGGTTCACCCCGAGCGCGCCCAGGACCCAGTTGATCGGCGCGATGTTCGCGCCGCACCAGATCCAGAACTGGCCGGACACCTTCGACGTGCGGGAACTCTCGGGAATCGGTTGGAGCTGATCCTCCACGTCGTGGATGGACGCCGGTTCGGGATTGGCTGACATGGCGTGCGGGCCTCCGGTGGGACGGATACGCTCTCGGATCGCCACATCGTGGGTGTTGCAGATCACAGCCCACAAGATGCATCCTGTCGGGCATGTCGCCCGCAAAGCATGACGGAACGTCATGCATCTGACCCTCGAGGGGGTGCTCGCTCACCCGGCACTGCTGCCCAGTGAACCCTCTGTGCGCGCCGGCGCGTCCGGACTGGGGCGGCGGGTGCGGTGGATCCACTCGAGCGAGGTCATCGAGATCGCGTCACTGCTCCGCGGCGGCGAGCTGCTGCTGACCGGTGGCGAGATGCTCGCCGGCGCCTCGGCCCAGGACCAACGTCGCTATGTGCGCCAGCTGGCCGAACGCAACGTCGCGGGCGTGGCCATCGAGGTCGGCCCGAAGCTCTCCAGCCTTCCCGAAGCGGTCCTGGACGAGGCAGACACCGTCGGGTTCCCGGTCATCGAGCTGCGCCGCCGCATCCCCTTCGTCGACGTGGCCGAGGCGATCAACGCCGAGCTCGTCAACGCGTCGGTCACCCGGCTCCGGTACGGCGGCGAGCTGGCCCATGCGCTGTCGGGCGTCCTCGCCCAGGGCGGGGACGCCCGGGCACTCCTGGAGGAACTGCTCCAGCGCACCGGGGTGCCGGCGACGCTGTTCACCAGCTCGGGGCAGTTGATAGCCGACTCGCGCGGCGTCGAGGACGACGCTGCCGAGCCGGGCGCGCCCGCGGGCACCGGCACGACCTCACGGATCAGTGTCCGCGGCGCGCACGCCGCCACCCTCGTCCTCCACCCCTCGGCCGACACCGACCCCGAGCTGCTCGCCGTCGTCGCCGAGCGGGCCGGCGAGGCGATCGGACTGGCACTGCTGCGCAGTCATCCGCCGTCGACGAGGGACTTCGCGGCCAGCGAACTGGCGCGCACCGCGAGCCGGACTCCCCAGGACGCCCGGCGGCTGGTCCACCTCGGGCAACTCATCGGCTTCGACCCGGCGGATCCGGTGCTGGGAATCGCCCTGGTGACCGCCACGGTGGGGGCCGGTCTCTCCGGGTTCGACGGCCTGCTGCGTCGCCGCGGCCGGGTCGCGATCGACACGGCGGACACGGAGGTCCGCGCGGTGGTGTCACTCCCCGACCGCAGCCGGGCGGCGACCGCGCGCGCGTCGCTGGTCGAGGAACTGAAGGAATGGGTCAGGGACCTCGACGCCGTGCTCGTCGGCGTGGGGCCCGTCGTCCCCGGGCTGGCGTCGGTGTCCACGTCGATGGAGCTCGCCGTCTCGTCGCTGCGGCAGCGGTCGGCCTACGGTCCGGGTTCGGTGGTGGACTCGACGACCACCGCCATCGAGAGCCTGCTCGGCAGCGACGACCTGCGTCTCCGGCGCGAGCAGTTCGTCCGCGGGCAGCTGGCGATGCTGCTCTCCCTGCGGCCGAGCGAGCGCGAGACGTTGCTGCACACGCTCGAGGTCTACCTCGACTCCGGATACAGCAAGACGCGCACGGCGGCCACGCTGCACCTGCAGCGACAGTCCCTCTACGGCCGCCTCGAGCGGGCCTTCGGGATGGTCGGCGGCGACCCGACCGGTACCGATCGCGCGCTGCCGCTGCACCTGGCGCTGCGGCTGCGCCACACCCTCGGCGAGCCGGCCGGCGAGCTCCGCACCTGACGGCACGCCGGGCGGCCCGCCCGCGTCGTGCGGGTCAGTTCCGGGGCGTGCTCACGCCGCCGAGCCGCGACCCGACCTCGGCCGCCGCCGCGGTCACCGCCTCGCGGAGCAGGCCGAGCTGTTCGGTGGAGATCCGGAACCTCGGCGCCGACACCAGCACCGCGGCCACCTGCTCGCCGCGGTGGTCGAACACGGGGGCCGCCACGCCCACCTCCTCGAGGGAGGTCTCGCCGTAGTTGACCGCGTACCCCTGCTCGGCGATCTCACGGAGCCGGACCAGGAAGGCGTCCATCGCGACCTCGGTGAGCCCCGGGTGGTCGACGACCCCCTTCATGAGCAGGTTGCGGACGGTGAAGGGGTCGAGCTGGGCGAGGAACACCTGCACCGAGGAACTGGCGGCCGTGTTGTACCGGGTGCCCAGCGGCGTCGTGTGCTTGACCTGGTGCGAGCTCGGCACCTGCTCGACGCAGACCGCCTCCCCGCCGTCCCAGACCATGAGGGCTGCCGTCTCGCCGGTGCGGCGGCTGAGCTCCTGCAGGACGGGGTACGCCACGCGGCGCACGTCGAGGTCGGCGAGCAGCGGCCCGGCCAGTGCGATCACGCCCAGCCCGAGCCGGAACCGACGGGTCGTCGGATCGCGTTCCACGAGGTTCTCGAGCTCGAGCGTGGCCAGGATCCTGGACACGGTGCTCTTGTGCAGACCGACCTTGGCCGCGATCTCCGAGACGCCCTGGACCGGCTCGTCGACCGAGAAGGCGCGCAGCACGGCCAGCCCGTTCTGCAGCACGGAGATGCCGCGGGCCTCGCCGTTGTCCGGGACGTCCTCGGCATGGATCTCGCTACCCGTGGTGGTCCCGCCCTCGATCGTCATGGCACTCCCTCGTCGTGTTCGCACGGCGACGATGCCACGCCGCGGCCGGAGCGCGGCGTGGCATCGCCGACCAGGCGGCCGGACGGCGCCGGCCCCGACTGGTCAGACCCCCAGGATGTTGTGCTCCGGACCGAAGGGGAACTTCGTGATGTTCTCCGCGCCCTGCTCGTTCACGACGAGGATGTCGTGCTCGCGGTAGCCGCCCGCGCCCGGCTGCCCCTCCGGCACCATGATCATCGGCTCCATGGAGACGACCATCCCCGGCTCGAGGACGGTCTCGATGTCCTCGCGCAGCTCGAGCCCGGCCTCGCGGCCGTAGTAGTGGCACAGCACGCCGAACGAGTGGCCGTAGCCGAAGGTCCGGTTCGGGAGCAGGCCGTGCTCGATGTAGATGTCGTTCAGGGAGTGCGCGATCTCCTGGCAGGCGATCCCCGGCTTGATCAGCTCCAGCCCGGCACGGTGCACCGCGACGTTGATCTCCCACAGCTCGAGCGACCGCGCGTCCGGCTCGCCGTAGAAGAGCGTCCGCTCCAGGGCCGTGTAGTAGCCGGACGTCATCGGGAAGCAGTTCAGGCTGAGGATGTCGCCGCGCTGCACCTTCCGGGTCGTCGGCCAGTTGTGCGCGCCGTCGGTGTTGACGCCCGACTGGAACCACACCCAGGTGTCGCGGATCTCGGTGTGCGGGAAGGTCCGGGCGATCTCCCGCACCATCGCGTTCGTGCCGGCGAGGGCCACCTCGAACTCCGGCACTCCCTCGGTGATCGCCGCACGGATGGCCTCGCCGCCCAGGTCGCCGATCCGCGCCCCGTGCTTGATGACCTCGATCTCCTCGGCCGACTTGACCATGCGCTGACGCATGGCCGCCTTGGAGATGTCGGTGAGGACTGCGCCGGAGAAGGCGGCGGCGAACTTCTGCCGCATCTCCAGCGGCAGGGTGTCGTCCTCGACGCCGATCCTGCTCGGGTTCACGCCCCGGCTGCGCAGGCTCTCGCGGATCACCCAGATGTAGTTGTCGCGGTGCCAGTCGGTGTAGACGACGTTGTCACCGAAGGTGCGGCGCCACGGCATGCCCGCGTCGATGTTCGCCGAGACCGTGAACTGGTCGTCCGCCGTCACCACGTAGGCGTAGGGCCGCCCGAAGGACGTGTAGAGGAAGTCCGAGTAGTACTTCACGTTGTGGTACGAGGTGAGCAGCGCGACGTCGACGCCCTCCTCCGCCATGATCTTGCGCAGAGACGAGAGCCGGCGCTCCATCTCCTCGGCGGAGAAGGTCTGCTGCTCCTTCTCCCCGTTGTGGATCACCTTGAGGCGCTCGAGCTCGGTGACGGACATCGTGGTTCTCCTCTTCCCTGACGGTTGGTACGCAGGAGCCGGACCCCGGCGGAGCCGCCCCCGGGACGGGTGGCCGACCGCACGAAGCCCGGCCGACACGTCGGTTGTTGCTTCAGAAGCAACGTGGTTGCGAAGGTAGGAGTGGCGCAGGCCACTGTCAAGGTGTCGTTCAGAATGAATTGCTACGGCAAATGCTCGGGGCGACCCGCTTGACTGTGGTCCAGGCCGCACCTATGTTGCTTCTCACGCAACGGTGTTGCAGAGGCAACCCGCAGAGAAGGGACGGCCGTGACCGACATCCTCGATCTCGAGCTGAGCGAGCTCGACCCCGACGTCCACGCCGCGATCGCCGCCGAGCTGCACCGCCAGCAGTCGACGCTGGAGATGATCGCGTCGGAGAACTTCGCACCCGCGGCCGTCATGGCCGCCCAGGGTTCGGTGCTGACCAACAAGTACGCGGAGGGCTATCCGGGGCGCCGCTACTACGGCGGCTGCGAGCACGTCGACGTCGTCGAGCAGCTCGCCATCGACCGCGTGAAGGCGCTCTTCGGAGCCGAGGCGGCCAACGTGCAGCCCCACTCGGGCGCGCAGGCGAACGCCGCCGCCATGTTCGCCCTGCTCGACCCGGGCGACACGATCCTCGGGCTCGACCTCGCGCACGGCGGTCACCTGACGCACGGCATGCGGATCAACTACTCGGGCAAGCTCTACGACGTCGTCCCGTACCACGTCCGCGAGTCCGACCTGCACGTCGACATGGCCGAGGTGGAGCGCCTCGCCCGCGAGCACCGGCCCAAGATGATCGTCGCCGGCTGGTCGGCCTACTCCCGCCATCTCGACTTCGCCGAGTTCCGCCGCATCGCCGACCTGGTGGGCGCCTACCTCATGGTCGACATGGCGCACTTCGCCGGACTCGTGGCGGCCGGCCTGCACCCCAGCCCCGTGCCGTTCGCGGACGTCGTCACCACGACCACGCACAAGACCCTCGGCGGACCGCGCGGCGGGGTGATCCTCAGCCGCGCCGACCTGGCCAAGAAGATCAACAGCGCCGTCTTCCCCGGTCAGCAGGGTGGACCGCTCGAGCACGTCATCGCCGCCAAGGCCGTCGCCTTCAAGGTCGCCGCGACCGAGGAGTTCCGCGAGCGCCAGCAGCGCACCCTCGACGGAGCCCGCGTGCTCGCCGGCCGGCTGATGGCCGACGACGTCGCCGAAGCCGGCATCACGGTGCTGACCGGGGGGACGCAGGTGCACCTCGTGCTGGTCGACCTGCGCAACTCCGCCCTGGACGGACAGCAGGCCGAGGACCGCCTGCACCGGATCGGGATCACGGTGAACCGCAACGCCGTCCCGTTCGACCCGCGGCCGCCGATGATCTCCTCCGGCCTGCGCATCGGCACGCCGGCCCTCGCCACGCGCGGCTTCGGGACGACGGAGTTCCGCGAGGTCGCCGACGTCATCGCCGAGGCACTCAAGGGCGAGCTCTCCGACGAGCTCGCAGCGGAGCTGCGCGGCCGGGTCGAGACGCTGGCCGGCAAGTTCCCCCTGTACCCGCACCTGGACGGGGTCTCCGAATGAGCGCGCAGACCGATCCGCGGCACCTGCCGGAGCACCCCGACTGGCTCTGGCGCACCCCGGACCCGAAGCCGTCCTACGACGCGATCGTCGTGGGCGGTGGCGGGCACGGCATCGCCACCGCGTACTACCTCGCCAAGAACCACGGCCTGACCAATGTCGCCGTCCTCGAGAAGGGCTGGCTGGCCGGCGGCAACATGGCCCGCAACACCACGATCATCCGGTCCAACTACCTGTGGGACGAGAGCGCGGGCATCTACGAGTTCGCGCTCAAGCTGTGGGAGCAGCTGCCCGAGGAGCTCGACTACGACTTCCTGTTCAGCCAGCGCGGGGTGCTCAACCTCGCCCACACGCTCCAGGACGTCCGGGAGAGCACCCGGCGGGTCAACGCCAACCGGCTCAACGGCGTCGACGCCGAGTGGCTGGACACCGACGACGTGGCGAAGATCTGCCCGATCCTCAACGTGTCCCAGGACATCCGGTACCCGGTGCTCGGGGCGACCTTCCAGCCGCGGGCCGGCATCGCCAAGCACGACCACGTCGCCTGGGCCTTCGCCCGGGCCGCCGACCGGCTGGGCGTCGACTTCATCCAGAACTGCGAGGTCACCGGCTTCCTCAAGGACGGCGACCGGGTGGTCGGTGTGGAGACCTCGCGCGGGCCGATCTCGGCCGGCGTGGTCGGCCTGGCCGCCGCCGGGCACAGCAGCGTGCTGGCCGAGCGGGCGGGGTTCCGGCTGCCGGTGCAGTCGCACCCCCTGCAGGCCCTCGTCTCGGAGCTGTACGAGCCGGTGCACCCGACCGTCGTGATGTCCAACCACGTGCACGTCTACGTCTCGCAGGCGCACAAGGGCGAGCTCGTGATGGGCGCGGGGGTCGACTCCTACAACGGCTACGGCCAGCGCGGCTCCTTCCACGTCATCGAGCACCAGATGGCCGCCGCCGTCGAGCTGTTCCCGATCTTCGCCCGGGCCCACGTGCTGCGGACGTGGGGCGGCATCGTCGACGTCTCCCCCGACGCCTCGCCGATCATCGGCCCCACCCCGGTCGAGAACCTCTACGTCAACTGTGGCTGGGGCACCGGCGGCTTCAAGGCGACCCCGTCGGCCGGCTGGGCCATGGCGCACACCATGGCGACCGGCCGGGCGCACCCGCTGAACGCCTCCTTCGGCCTCGAGCGGTTCACCACCGGCGCACTCATCGACGAGCACGGCGCCGCCGCCGTGGCCCACTGACCCGAAGTCCGAGAGGAGACCAGCGTGCTGCTACTGACCTGTCCCTGGTGCGGGCCCCGGGACGAGACCGAGTTCCACTACGGCGGCCAGGCCCACGTCGCCTACCCCGCCGTCCCCGCCGACCTCAGCGACGAGGAGTGGGCCGCCTACCTCTTCTACCGCGACAACCCCAAGGGCGCCTTCGCCGAGCGCTGGTTGCACAGCACCGGGTGCCGCCGGTGGTTCAACGCGGTGCGCGACACCGTCACCTACCGGGTGCTGACCGTCTACAAGCCCATCACCACCCGTCCCGCCGTGCACGCGGCGGGCGCGTCCCCGGAGGCGTCATGACCGACCAGACCTCCCGGCTGCCCAGCGGCGGCCGGATCGACCGCGACACCGTCCTGCGCGTCACGGTGGACGGCGTCGAGCTGACCGGCCACCCCGGTGACACGGTGGCCTCAGCGCTGCTGGCGAACGGGCGCATCGAGGTCGCTCCCTCGATCTACCGGAGGCGTCCGCGGGGCATCGTGGCCGCCGGGGTGGAGGAGCCCAACGCCCTGCTCCAGGTCGGCGGCGACGTCTCGGAGTCGATGCTGACGGCTCCCACGGTGTCGCTCGTCGAGGGACTG
>Ga0308173_10001120_pt1 | contig 12893 bp, 10 predicted proteins | sample PhyPR1_FD_203716 | JGI IMG/M metagenome (GOLD analysis project Ga0308173, IMG submission 203716) | Soil microbial communities from UC Gill Tract Community Farm, Albany, California, United States - DLSLS.P.R1 | ecosystem: Environmental > Terrestrial > Soil > Agricultural land | place: USA... | reverse complement strand
ACCGGCACCCCGGTCGCGAGACCTACATCCACTGCCAGCGCTGCGGCCGGCCCATCTGCCCCGACTGCATGCGGGACGCCGCGGTCGGCTTCCAGTGCCCGGAGTGCATCGCCGAGGGCCGGCGCACCGTACGCACGCCACGCACCCGGTTCGGCGGTCTCGCGACGGGGCTCGCCAGCGGACGGGCGAGCCTGACCTCGCTGGTGCTGATCGGGATCAACGTCGCCGTCTGGCTGCTGATCACGGCCACCGGCGGGGACCGCAGCCGGTTGCTGGGCTGGTTGGAGCTCCTGCCCCAGGGCCGGTGCACCCCGGGGGCCGCGTCGTCCGGGATGTTCTTCCCCCGGGTCCACAGCGAAGCGGTCTGCTCGACCGTGTCGGGCCACTGGGTGCCGGGCGTCGCCGACGGGGCCTACTGGCAGCTGCTGACGAGCGCCTTCACCCATGTCGCGCTCATGCACATCGCGTTCAACATGCTCGCCCTCTACATCCTCGGGCCGCAGCTCGAGCTGGCCGTCGGTCGGGCGCGCTTCCTCGCGATCTACCTCATCTCCGCGCTCACCGGATCGGCCGCGGTGTACTGGCTGGCGCCGGCGTACCAGTCCACCGTCGGCGCGTCGGGCGCGGTCTTCGGGCTGATGGGCGCCCTGCTGGTCGTCGCGCTGACCGTGCGTGCCGACGTCCAGGGGATCCTGGTCTGGATCGGCATCAACTTCCTGCTGACCGTCAGCGTCAGCGGCATCTCGTGGCAGGGCCACCTCGGCGGGTTCGTCGGCGGGACCCTCGTCGCGGCGGTGCTCGCCCTCGCCCCCCGCGGGCCGCGCCGCACGGCGTACCAGGTCGCGGGCATGACCGCCGTGGCCGCCCTGGCGGTGGCGGCGATCGTGCTCCGCACCGCCGCGCTCGCCTGACCCCAGCGCCCGTCCGGGACCCGCGCCGGTGGCGGCGCCCGGCGTCGCGCGACGTCCTCGACGGCGCCCCGGCGTTTGGTCACCAACGACGAGCCGGGCGGGTCCGGAGCCTCCTTTGGTGACCAAACGCCACGTCTCGCGGCCCCGACCGGCCCCGACCGGCCCGATCCGGAAGTCCACAGCTGTGGACTCACCTGTGGAGAACTACACGCATGTAGTTCTCCACAGCGGTTATCCCCAATGTGGACAAACGGCGACGCCGGCCGGTCCTCCGAGGACCGGCCGGCGTCGTGGCGTCGTGGCGAGTGTGGCGGGAGCGGTCACTCCCACCGGGTGGCGAAGGCGAACCCGACCGCCATGAAGCCGATGCCGACCATCAGGTTCTTCTGGCCGAGGTCGTTGAAGACCCACACGTGGGAGAGGTCGTTGCTGAAGATGTAGTAGACACAGATCCACACCAGGCCGATGAGGAAGCAGCCGAGCATGCCGACCACGATGCCGCGGCCGCGGCCCATCGGGGTGGAGGGATGCGCGGAGATGGCGAGGCCGACGAGCAGCAGGCCGAACCCGATCAGGTAGTTCCAATCCCCGAGGTCGGCGAGGAAGCCGGGACCGCCGGACTTGGGGGCCGGGAAGGTGGTCGGGTCGACCCGGACCACGGCGTAGTAGTAGGCGATCCAGGCGATGCCCAGCACGACGAGCACGATCGCGACGATGAAGCGCGGGCTCAGCAGCGGGCCCCTGGGTGGGGCGAGGGGGTCGAGCTTGGCCTTGGCCACGGGTGCTCCTGGGACATGTCGGGTCTTGGTTCCGGGTTACCTTAGTCGGCGTGACCGGTGGATCCCACGCTCGACCCCCGGAGCCGCCCCGCGGCCGGCCCCGGCGTCCCCGGGGGATCTGGCGCGTCGGCACGCCCGTGGTGGTGCTGCTCTGTGGCGGGCTGTTCGTGGTGAGCGCCGCGAACAGCGGCGGCACCGACCTGCGGCCGGGCCGCTACACGGACCTCGCGGCGCTGGTGAAGGACGAGGCCGACCAGTACGCCGCGCTCCGCGACCGGGCCAAGGACCTCGACGGCGAGGTCGCCGCGCTGGGCGCGGCGGTCAGCGACCGGCAGGTGCGCCGGCTCCACCAGCACGTCGAGCGGCTGAAGGACCCGGCCGGCCTGGAGCCCCGCAGCGGGCCCGGCGTCACCATCACGCTCTCCGACGCGCCGGAGGACGTCATCAACTCGACCACGGGCAACGTCAACCTGCTCCTGGTCCACCAGCAGGACATCCAGGCGGTGGTCAATGCGTTGTGGGAGGGCGGCGCGACCGCGGTCACCGTCGCCGGGCAGCGGATCGTGTCCACGACCGGCATCAAGTGCGAGGGCAACGCCGTGCAGCTGCAGGGCGTGCCCTACCCCCAGCCCTACGTCATCTCGGCGGTCGGCGACCAGGGGTCGCTGCTCGCCTCGGTGGACCAGGACCCCTACCTCCAGGAGTACCGCGCCCAGGCGGCCGACCCGGAGATCTCCGTCGGGTGGAGCCTCCAGCCCGAGTCCTACCTCACCGCGCCGGCGTACGACGGCCTGCTCGACCTCAGCTTCGCCGAGCCGCTGTCGACCTCACCGAACGCCTGAGGGCGCGGTCCGGCGCCCCGCGTGGGCCCGGCCGCCGATGGTCGGTGTGACGCTCGGGCTGGGCGACCCGGTCGGATTGGGCGACCCGCTCGGGCTGGGGGACTCGGTCGGGGTGGGGCTCTCGGTCGGCTGCTGGGGGGCGGACACGAGGAGGGTGACTGTGGCGCCCTGCTGCGCGGTCTGGCCCGGGTTGGGGCTCTGGTCGGTGACCGTGCCGGCCGGCTCGGTCGACTCGGGGTCGGGGAGCACCCGCGGCTGGAACCCGGCCGCCTTGATCTTCTTCGACGCGGCCCCCTCCTTGAGCCCGACCACGTCCGGGACCTGCTCGGGCCCGTCGGAGTAGTAGATCGTCACGTCGCCGCCCGGGTCGACCTGGCTGTTGGCCGGCGGGCTCGTGCGCAGCACCCGGCCGGCAGGCTCGTCCGAGTTCTCCTCGGTCAGCGTCACGTTGAAGTGGTACGGATCGCCCTCGAGCTGCCGTTGCGCGTCGGACTTGTCCAGGCCCACGACCGACGGCACCGACACCTGCGCCTGGCCGAGGGAGACCACCAGGTCCACCGGCGCCTCGGGATCGGCGTACGTGTCCCCGTCCGGCCGCTGGCGGATCACCCGCCCGGCCGCCACCGAGTCGCTGTTCTCCCGGTTGATCGGCCCGACCGTCAGGCCGGCGTCGCCGATCAGCGCGCGTGCCTGGCGCTCGGTGCTGCCGACGGTGTTCGGCACCGGCACCTGCTCGGGCGCGGAGTCGAACAGGCGCGGCATGAGGTACGCCGCCAGCCCGATCAGCACCGCGAGCAGGAGCGCCAGCGCGACGAGCGCGCCGGTGCGGCTGCGCGGGAGGTCCTCCTCGGCCGTGGCCGGGACGGCCGGCGTGACCATCGTCGGCTCGGCGTAGGCGGTGGGCGGCCGCGGGGTCAGCACCGGGATCGGCGCCTGCACCGGGCGGCCGGCGAGGTAGCGCTCGATGTCGTTGCGCATCGCCGCGGCCGACTGGTAGCGGTCCTCGACCCGCTTGGCCAGCGCCTTCATCACGATGGCGTCGACCTCGGGCGGCAGGTCGGTGTCGTGGTCCGACGGGGGGACGGCGGGCTCGCGGACGTGCTGGTAGGCCACGGCGACCGGGCTGTCGCCGACGAACGGCGGCCGTCCGGTGAGCAGCTCATAGAGGAGGCACCCCGTGGAGTAGACGTCGGAGCGCGAGTCGACGGTCTCGCCACGGGCCTGCTCGGGGGAGAGGTACTGAGCGGTCCCGACGACGGCGGCGGTCTGCGTCATCGTCGACGACACGTCGCTGACCGCGCGGGCGATCCCGAAGTCCATCACCTTGACGTCGCCGGTGGGGGTCAGCATCACGTTGCCCGGCTTGATGTCGCGGTGGATGATCCCCGCGCGGTGGCTGTAGTCGAGCGCCGCCAGCACGCCGCTGGTGATCTCCAGCGCCCGCTCGGGAAGGATCTTGCGGCCCTCGCGGAGGATGTCGCGCAGCGTCCGCCCGGCGACGTACTCCATCACGATGTAGGGCTGGGAGACACCGCTGCCGTCGGCGGCCGGCTCCTCGCCGGTGTCGTAGACCGCGACGATCGACGGGTGGTTGAGCGACGCCGCCGACTGCGCCTCGCGGCGGAACCGCGCCTGGAACGTCGCGTCGCTCGCGAGGTCCGTGCGCAGCCGCTTGACCGCGACCACCCGGCCGAGCCGGGTGTCGGTGCCCTTGCGGACCTCCGCCATCCCGCCACGCCCGAGCAGCTCGCCGAGCTCGTAGCGCCCGCCCACCAGGACGGTGTGGTCGTTGCTCATCGCTGGGGGACCTCGCTGGGGCTGCCGGGGCTGGTGCTGACGATGCTGACGGTGCCCGGGTGGTCGGGGCCGTTGCTCGATGATCGTCCCGACCCGCCGGACGTGGATGCTGCCGCGCCGCTGTTCGTGCCCGCCGGTGTCGTGGAGCTGGTCACCGGCTGGGTCGCCACCGGGGAGGCGCTCTGCGATGCGGACGAGGGCGTGACCGGGGCGGAGCTCGCGGTCGTGGCGGACGCGGAGGGCGACGCCGCGGTGCTCGTCGGGGCGGTCGTCGTGGCCGAGGGGGTCGGGGTGGTCGGGGTGGTCGGGCTGGGCGCGGTCGAGGTCGGCTTCGGGGACGAGCTGCTCGCCGGGGCGCTGCTCGCGCTGGCCCGGGGGCTGGTGGCGGTCGGCGAGGGCGCCCGGGAGGTCGGTCCCACGGAGGCCGACGGTGCCTGGGAGTGGCGGCGCACCTTCTCGACCGGCTGCTCGGAGCCGCCTCGGCCCAGGAAGAAGTAGGCGGCCAGCACGGCCAGCACGGCGACCGCGATCACGATCAGGACGGGCAGGAGGCCGTTGCGCCGGCGGGTCGTGAGGTCGGCCTCCGGCGCCACGGCGGCCGGGCCCGGGTTCGGCCGGGGCTGCGGAGGCACGACCGCACCGGTCCCGAGCACCTGGGTGGCGTCGGGCTCCGCGGCGGCGGCCGCCGCGGCCGCCGCGGCACCGGTGAGGCCCACCGCGTTGATCGCGGCGGTGGCGGGGTCGCGCAGCGCGGCCGCGAAGGCGCGGCCGTCGTGGAACCGGTCCTGGGGCAGCTTCGACATCGCGCGGCGCACGACCGCGGCGAGGTCCTCCGGGACGTCGTCCGGGAGCGGGGGCACCGGTTGGCGCAGGTGGGCCAACGCGGTGGCGACGGCGGTGTCCGCGACGAACGGTCGGCGCCCGGCGAGGCACTCGAACGCCACGACGCCCAGGGAGTAGACGTCGGACGCGGGCGTCGCCACCTGCCCCTGCGCCTGCTCGGGGGAGAGGTACTGCGGGGTGCCCATCACCTCGCCGGTCTGGGTCAGGCCGACGCCGTCGGCCGCCCGGGCGATGCCGAAGTCGGTGACCTTGACCTCGCGGGCCGGCGTGATGAGCAGGTTGGCCGGCTTCACGTCGCGGTGCACGATGCCCGCCACGTGCGCCGCTCCGAGCCCCTCGGCGGCTTGGCTGAGCAGGCCCCGCACGGCGTCGGGGTCCATCGGCTCGCCCGACCGCAGCAGCACCGAGAGCGGCTGGCCGTCGACGAGCTCCATCACCAGGTAGGGCTTGCGGGAGTCCGACCCGTCGTGGGGGGCGGCGTCGCCGAAGTCGTAGATGGCGGCGATGTTGGCGTGGTGCAGCGCGGCCGCGTGGCGGGCCTCGGTCTCGAACCGAGCGCGGAACGACGGGTTGTCGGCGTACTCGTCCTTGAGCAGCTTGACCGCGACCTGGCGCCCCAGCGTGGTGTCGGTGCCGCGCCAGACCTCTCCCATGCCGCCGGTCGCCAGCCGGCTGTCGAGCCGGTAGCGGCCCGCGTCGTCCGCGAACCGGTCCTCCGGCGGCTGGGCGGTCACTTGGTGATCACCGCCTGCATCACGGCCTTGGCGATCGGGCCGCCCAGCTGGCCGCCGGCTATCTCACTGCGGGGGATGTCGGCGTTCTGGATCATCACCGCGACCGCGACCTTGGGGTCCTGGGCCGGGGCGAACGAGATGAACCAGGCGTACGGCGATCGCGTGGTCTGGCCGGTCTGGGCGGTGCCGGTCTTGCCGGCGACCTGGACGCCGGGGATCGCGGCCGGATAGGCGGTGCCGTTCTGGACCGTGTCGACCATCAGCTTGGTCACCTCGCTGGCCGTCGTCGACGAGACGGCGCGGGACAGCTGCTCGGGCTGGGTCTTGTCGAGCACGTCGAGGTTGGCCGACTGCTCCTCGTCGACGATGTAGGGCTTCATGACCGAGCCGCCGTTCGCGAGGCCGGCCGCCACCATCGCCATCTGCAGCGGCGTCGCCGACACGTCGAACTGACCGAAGCCGGTCATGCCGAGCTGCGCGTCGTCGATCTTGGTGGGGAACACCGACTCCGCCTGCGGCTGCAGGGAGTCGAAGGAGGTGCTGTTGAAGCCGAAGCCCTCGGCCACCCGCTGCATCTCGTCGGCCCCGACCTTGTCCGCGATCGCGGCGAACGAGGTGTTGCAGGAGTTCTCCATGGCGAGGGCGAACGGGATCTTGGTGCCGTTGGCGCCGCAGTCGCGACCCTCGTTGTCGATCTGCCCGGTCGGGCCGGAGGTCAGCGGCAGCTGGTAGGTCGAGCCGCCGGGCACGCTGCTGCCGGCGTCGTAGAGGCCCTTCTCGATCGCCGCCGCCGCGGTGACCACCTTGAACGTGGACCCGGGGGGGAGCCGGGTCTGGACGGCGCGGTTCAGCAGCGGCTGCGCGGGGTCCTTGTTGAGCTTGTCGAAGCTCTCGGTCACCGACGACAGGTCGTGGGAGGCCAGCTTGTTGGGGTCGTAGGTCGGCAGGGAGACCATCGCGAGGACCTTGCCGGTCGACGGCTCGAGGGCGACCACGGATCCCTGGACGCTCGGGCCGAGCGCCTTGAGGCCCGAGTACGCCGCGTGCTGCGCCGCGGGGTCGATCGTGAGCGCGACGTTGCCGCCCTGGGTCGGGTCGTTGCTGACCAGGTCGACGAGCTTGTTGACGAACAGCCGGGAGTCGTCGCCGGACAGCACGTCGTTCTCGTTCTGCTCGATGCCGGTCGCGGAGTAGTAGGAGAACCAGCCGGTGATCGGGGCGTACTCCATCGGCTTGGGATAGGTGCGCTGGAACTTGTACTGGTCCTTGGACTCCACGCTCTTCGCGACGGTGCCGCGGCCGGCCGTGACGGCGCCGCGCTCGCGGGAGTACGCCGCCACGAGGACGCGCCGGTTCTGCGGGTTGTCGTCGAGGCTGCCGGCCTTCCAGTACTGCAGGTAGGTGGCGTTCAGCAGCAGGGCGAGGAAGAGCAGCAGGCAGAAGATCGAGATGGTGCGGATGGGCTTGTTCATCGGACGGTCCTCACCACCTGGGTCTCCTCGGCGCCGATCGACGTCGTGTCGTCCGAGAGCCGCGGCACCGGGCGGCGGGCCTGGTCGGAGACGCGGAGGAGCAGCGCGACGATCACCCAGTTCGCGACCAGCGACGAGCCGCCGTAGGACAGGAACGGGGTCGTGAGGCCGGTCAGGGGGATCAGCCCGGTGACGCCACCCACGACCACGAACACCTGGATCGCGAAGACCGTCCCGAGGCCGGTGGCCAGCAGCTTCCCGAAGCCGTCGCGGCAGATGACCGCGGTGCGCAGCGCGCGCTCCACGATGAGGCCGTAGCACAAGATGATCGCCATGACCGCGGTCAGGCCGAGCTCCTCACCGATCGAGGAGAGGATGAAGTCGGACTCGGCGTAGGGCACCCGGCTCGGGTCGCCGCCGCCGAAGCCCCGGCCGAGCAGGCCGCCCCAGCCCATGCCGAACTGGGCCTCGACCGGCTGGAAGGCGAGGTCGCCGTTCTTGTTGTAGTAGTCGAAGGGGTGCAACCAGATGTCGAAGCGGATCCGCACGTGGCCGAACAGGACGTAGGCGGCCGCGGCGCCGACCACGAACAGCAGCCCGCCGACGACGAGCCACCCGGGCCGCTCGGTGGCGACGTACAGCATCACCAGGAAGATGCCGAAGAACAGCAGGCTCGAGCCGAGGTCCTGCTGGCGGACCAGGATGCCCAGGCTCACCGCCCACATCATCAGGATCGGCCCCAGGTCGCGGCCGCGCGGCAGGTCGACGAAGAGGAACCGGCGCCCGGCCAGCGCGAGGGCGTCGCGGTGGAGGACGAGGTAGCCGGCGAAGGCGATCACCAGGAGCACCTTCGCCACCTCGCCCGGCTGGAGGCTGAAGGGGCCGAGGTGCACCCAGATCCGGGCGCCGTTGATGGTTGCGCCGATGCCGGGGAGCATCGGCAGCAGCAGCAGGACGATCGCGGCGAGGCCGCTGGTGTAGGTGAAGCGCTGCAGCAGCCGGTGGTCCCGCAGCCCGACCAGCGTGATGACGAACAGCGCCATGCCGACCGTCATCCAGATCAGCTGCTGCTGGGCGAACCCGTGCGGTTGGCCGGCGGCCTCCTTGGCGAGGTCGAGCCGGTGGATCACGGCCAGCCCCAGCCCGTTGAGCGCGCCGACGACCGGCAGCAGCACCGGGTCGGCGTAGGGGGCGACGAAGCGGATCACGAGGTGGGCGCCGATGAGCAGGGCGGCCAGCCAGCCGCCGTAGGTGAACAGGTTGGCCGGCACCTCCTGGTCGACGCCGAGGCCCACGGCGGCGTACGCCCCGATCCCCACGGCCAGCGCGAGCACGAGGAGGAACAGCTCGGCGGCGCGCCGGCGCCGGTGCACGAAGCCGAGGAAGCTGCCCTGCTGGGAGGTCGACCGCGAGCCGGCCGGCCGTCCGGTCACGCCCGCCATCACGGGGCCGCCTGACCGGCCGCGAGGTCCTGCACCTTGGCCTCCGCATCGGAGAGGTTGTCGTAGGCGATGCCCTCGGACACCCGGTCGGCCTGGACCGCGCTGAGCCGGTCGACCTGCACGTCGGTCGTCTCGTAGGGCTCGAAGAGCTCCTGGCCGCCGACCTCGGTGTTGAGGCCCCGGAAGATCACGACGGCACCGTCCTTCTCGCCGACGAAGTACTGGTCCCGGCTCCACGACCACGCCCAGGCCAGGGCAGCCCAGACGAGGCCGACCACGAGCAGCGCGATGCTGAGCCGCTTGAGCCAGAGGAAGGGGCGCGGCGGCCGGGGGGCGTAGCGGGCCTCCTCGGGATCGATCGGGTCGGCGGTGATCGCGAACGGGACGTCGGGCGGGACCTCGGCCGTCACCGGCTCGAGCTCGCCGGTGTCGCCGGACCGGTGGCCGCGGAAGAAGCCGCCGACCCCGCTCATGCCCCCCATCGCGCCGCGCTGCCGTCCGGTACGGCGCTCCGCGGCGGCCCCGACGACGACCGGGTCACCGGCCTCGCCGGCGGTCAGCGGGGTGTCGGCCGGGACGACCTCCGCGACGATGCAGGTGACGTTGTCGGAGCTGCCGGCCTCCAGGCTGGCGCGGACCAGCTCCACGGCGGCGAACTCCGGGCTGCCGGAGGTGACGATGTCGGCGAGGCGGCCGTCCGAGAGCACGCCGCTCGCGCCGTCGCTGCACAGCAGCAGCCGGTCACCGGGCCGCAGCTCGATCACGAACAGGTCGGGATCGGAGTCGTGGACGCCGTCGAGGGCCTTGAGGATCAGGTTCCGGTGCGGGTGGACCCGCGCCTCCTCCTCGGTGATCCGACCGTCGTCGACGAGGGTCTGGACGAACGTGTGGTCGGAGGTGACCTGGGAGATCGCGCCGTCACGGAAGAGGTAGGCGCGGCTGTCACCCACGTGGCCCATCCCGACCCGGGTGCCGTCGAAGAGCGCGACGGTGGCGGTGGTGCTGGTCCCGGTGAGGGCGGGGTCCTCGTCGACGAGCTCGCCGATCCGGTCCTGGGCGCGGTGCACGGCCCCCGCGACCCGGGCGAGCACGTCATGGTCGGGATCGTCCGAGGGCGGCGCGTCGAGGCGGCGCAGCTGCTGCACGGCGGTCGACGACGCGATGTCGCCGCGCGCGGCGCCTCCCACGCCGTCGCAGACGGTGAGCAGCCACGGGCCGGCGTACCCGGAGTCCTGGTTGTCCTTGCGCACCCGGCCGACGTCGGACACGGCGGCGAAGCGCAGCCGCATCGGCACGCCCGGCTCCGCCGGCACGGCCGTCATCGTGTCGGGGGCGGGCTCGTCTGCGGGGGTCGCGGACATCCGGGCTACTTCCGCAGCTCGAGGACCGTCTTGCCGATCCGGACCTGGGTGCCGAGCGTGATCGTGGTCGGCTGGGTGATCCGGACGGTGCCGACGTACGTGCCGTTGGTCGAGCCGAGGTCCTCCACGAACCACTGCTCGCCGGACGCGGCGATCCGGGCGTGGCGGGTGGAGACGTAGTCGTCGTCGAGGCGGATCGCGGCGTCCACCCCCCGCCCGATCAGGATCGGGGCCGCGTCGAGCTCGGCGCGCTCGCCGACGTTGCTGCCGGCCGTCACGGCGACGTGGGTCGGCGCGCCGCGGCGGCGGCTGGGCGCCTTGGGCTGCCGGGGGGCGCGGCCGCGCTCGTCCCGGCCCCGGGCGCCCTCCGGCACCCGGGCGCCGAACATGTCGGAGCGCACGACCGAGATCGCCGAGAGCACGAAGATCCACAAGATGGCCAGGTAGGCGATCTTGATGAGGAAGAGCGTCAGCTCGGACACGCGTCAGGCCTCCTCGAGCACGCGGACGGTCATCGTCGTGCTGCCGACCCGGACCTGGGAGCCGTCGTGCAGCCGGGTCGAGTTGGTCCGGTGACCGTCGACGAGCATCCCGTTGGTGGAGCCGAGGTCGCGCACCTGGATGACCAGGCCCGGACCGCCGCCGCCGGTCGGCTCCGAGGACACCAGGAACTCGGCGTGCCGCCGGCTGACGCCGGGATCGTTGATCCGCAGGTCGGCGTCGGTGCCGCGACCGACCACCAGTCCCGGTGGCTGGAGCGGGTGGCGGGTGCCGTTGACCTCGAGGACCGCCCGGGCGCGGGTGATCTGGGTCTCGGTGGCGCTGGCGGTGACCTTCGCCTGGGCGCGGCTGCGGATGCGGAACCGGCCGGTCGTGAGGTCGTCGGCCACCTCGAACCCGATCGCGACCGGGCCGGGGAACACGTAGCTCTGCTGCTCGGCGTAGTCGCGCAGCTGCTTGGTCAGCTCGTCGGCGAGGGCGGAGTCGTACGGCGCCAACCGGTCCAGGTCGCTGCGCGCGAGCTCCACGTGGAAGTCGTTGGGCACCAGCCGACGGTCGCGGGAGAGGATCTGGGCGTTGTTGTCGCACTCGCGTTGGAGCGCGGCGGAGATCTCCACCGGCTGCACGGCGGAGCGGAAGGCCTTGGCGAACGCGCCGGAGATCATCTCCTCGAGCTTGTTCTCCAGCTTCTGCAGTCCGCCCACGCCGCCTCCTTCCGTGCTCTCGCTTGCTCTCCGGCCCGCGGCTCGTCCTCGGGTTGGTCGTGCCGTGCCCGCTGCCCCCACGACCAAACGCGGCCGCGGTGTGCGCAGCGGCACCACCCGACGGGGTGGCCCGGCGTGTCGATCGTATCGGGGCGACCCTCCCCGGTCTCCGACGCGCCGGTCACACCGCCTCCGTCCGCCGGGTCGGCGCGTCCGGTGCGCGGGTGTTGCCGGACGTGGGCGTCCCTCGCGGTACGCGCCCGGACGCCCGGTCGACCAACCGCTCCAGACAGCCCCGATTCCCAGCCACCAGGTGACTGCAGATCGGGGCCATCTCGATCCCGAGGTCGGCCCGCGCGCCGATCACCAGGCCGGTTTGGGGCAATCGGCGGCGCTGGGATAACCTTGCCGGGCTTCACGCGCGAGTGGCGGAATAGGCAGACGCGCACGGTTCAGGTCCGTGTGCCCGAAAGGGCGTGGGGGTTCAACTCCCCCCTCGCGCACGCGTGAGCCCATGAGGGTGAGCAAGAGGGGTCAGGTCCCACGGACCTGGCCCCTCTCGCGTCCCGGCTCTCGAGCCCCGCGTCGAGCCCCGCGTCGAGCCCCGCGTCGAGCCCCGCGTGTGGTCCGCCGACCTAGGGTCGTGGTGCACGGACGCGAGGGAGGGCCGCCCCATGACCGACGTCAGCGCCGACGGCATCACGCTCGGACAGCCCGACCTGACCGGGCGCCGCGCCCTGGTGACCGGCGGTGCCAGCGGGATCGGCCGGGCCTGCGTGCAGCGCCTCGCGGCCGCCGGCGCCGAGGTCGTGGTCTGCGACCTCGACCGGGACGCCGCGGCCGCGCTCGCCGACGAGGTCGGCGGCCGACCATGGGTCACCGACCTCGCGGACCTCGAGTCCCTCGACCGGGAGCTGGCCGAGGCCGACCTCGCGGTCGACGTCCTGGTCAACAACGCCGGCGTCCAGCACGTCGCCCCGATCGAGGACTTCCCACCGGACCGGTTCGACCTGATCACCCGGCTGATGCTCCAGGCACCGTTCCGGCTGGTGCGCGCGGTCCTGCCCGGGATGTACGACCGGGGGTGGGGCCGGATCGTCAACATCTCCTCCGCGCACGGCCTGGTCGCCTCGCCGTACAAGGTCGCGTACGTCGCGGCCAAGCACGGCCTCGAGGGGCTCTCCAAGGTGACCGCGCTCGAGGCCGGCGACCGTGGGGTGACCTCGAACTGCGTCAACCCCGGTTACGTGCGCACCCCGCTGGTGGAGAGGCAGATCGCCGACCAGGCCCGCACCCACGGCATCACCGAGGACGAGGTCGTCACGAGGGTGATGCTTGAGCTGCCGTCGGTCAAGCGGCTGGTCGAGCCGGCCGAGGTCGGTGAGCTGGTCGCGTTCGTCTGCTCCCGGGCCGCGACCAGCATCAACGGTGCGTCACTGACCATGGACGGCGGGTGGCTGGCTCGATGAGCCGGCGGGCCGCGCCCCCGACCGGGACACTGCGGCCT
>Ga0308173_10001119_pt1 | contig 12896 bp, 7 predicted proteins | sample PhyPR1_FD_203716 | JGI IMG/M metagenome (GOLD analysis project Ga0308173, IMG submission 203716) | Soil microbial communities from UC Gill Tract Community Farm, Albany, California, United States - DLSLS.P.R1 | ecosystem: Environmental > Terrestrial > Soil > Agricultural land | place: USA... | reverse complement strand
ATGGCGGTCGTCGTCATCGTCAGCAATTACCAGCTCGGCGCCGGCTGGGCCAGCGACGGCCCCGAAGCCGGCTATTTCCCGCTGCGCATGGGCGTCATCATCTTTCTCGGTAGCCTGTTCGTGATCTTCCAGGCGTGGAAGAAAACGGATAGCGAGCCTTTCGTCGAAAAGGCGCAGCTGCGCCTGGTCGCCACGGTGCTGCTGCCGCTGATTGCCTATGTGACCGTGCTGCAGCTGACCGGCATCTATCTAGCCTCGGCCATCTTCATCGCCGCCTTCATGCGCTTCATCGGCAAGTTCAGCTGGCTGAAGTCGGCCGTGGTAGGCCTGGGCATCAGCGGCGCGCTGTTCTGGATTTTTGAAATCATGTTCCAGGTGCCCTTGCCCAAGGGTCCGCTGGAAGCGCTGTTTGGCTACTGACAGGAGTTGCGATGGAAGACTTATCCCTTCTGATGAACGGCTTTGCCACCGTGCTGTCGTGGCAGAACATCGGCTTGATGGCAATCGGCATCCTGCTCGGCATCGTGGTCGGCGTGCTGCCCGGACTGGGCGGACCGAACGGCGTGGCGATCCTGCTGCCGCTGACCTTCACGATGAACCCGACCTCGGCCATCATCCTGCTTTCCTGCATCTACTGGGGCGCGCTGTTCGGCGGCGCCATCACCTCGGTGCTGTTCAATATTCCCGGCGAAGCCTGGTCGGTGGCCACCACCTTTGACGGCTACCCCATGGCGCAGCGCGGGCAGGCTGGCGAGGCGCTCACCAGCGCCTTCACCGGCTCCTTCATCGGCGCGCTGGTGGGCGTCCTGATGATCACCTTCCTGGCGCCGCTGGTGGCGAAGTTCGCGCTGCGTTTCGGCCCGCCCGAATTCTTCGCGGTGTACTTCCTGACCTTCTGCAGCTTCGTCGGCATGGGCAAGGAGCCCAAGGCCAAGATCGTGATCTCGATGTGCATCGGCTTCGTGCTGGCCGCGGTTGGCATGGACACGATTTCCGGCCAGCTGCGCATGACCTTCGGCCTGCCGGTGCTTCTGCGCGGCTTCGATTTCCTGGTGGCCGTGATCGGCCTGTTCGGCATCAGCGAGATCCTGATGACGATGGAGGAGGGCCTGGCATTCAAGGGCAAGCATGCGGCGATCGACCTGAAAGTGGTGTTGAAGACCTGGGCTGGCTTGCCGCGCTACTTCATGACGCTGATGCGTTCCTCGGCCATCGGCTGCTGGCTGGGCATCACGCCCGGCGGCGCCACCGCCGCTTCCTTCATGGGCTATGGCGTGGCCAAGAAGTTTTCCCGCAACCCGGACAGCTTCGGCAAGGGCAATGTGGAAGGCGTGTTGGCGCCCGAGACCGCTGCCCATGCGGCCGGCACCAGCGCGCTGCTGCCGATGCTGGCGCTGGGCATTCCCGGCTCGGCCACGGCGGCGGTGCTGCTGGGCGGCCTGATGATCTGGGGCCTGCAGCCTGGACCGCTGCTGTTCGTCGAGCAGAAGGACTTCGTCTGGGGCCTGATCGCCAGCATGTACCTGGGCAACCTTGCCGGCCTGATCATCGTGCTGGCCTCGGTGCCGTTGTTCGCCGCCATCCTGCGCATTCCGTTCTCCATCATCGCGCCGGCAATCCTGGTGATCTGCGCGATCGGCGCCTTCACGGTGCACAACGCCCAGTTCGACATCTGGCTGATGCTGATCTTCGGCATCGTCGGCTATGTGTTCAAGAAGCTCGACTATCCCCTGGCGCCGCTGGTGCTGGCCCTGGTGCTGGGCGACCGCGCCGAGGATGCGTTCCGGCAGAGCATGCTGGCGTCCAAGGGCGGCCTGGGCATTTTCTGGAACAACGGGCTGGTGGGGACCATCATGACGCTGGCGGTGGTGGGGCTGGCATGGTCAGTGATCGGTGGATTGCGCGAACGCTACAGGCCGCGCGCCGCCTGAGAATCAGGACCACGGACGGCGGACAGCATCTCGGCGCCTGCGGGCGCCGTCTTTTTGCGCGCTCTTTTTCACGCAAGCGCTGCGGGTGATGCCCAACGCTTTAAAAAGCTCTATAAGGAGATCGGGCAGAAGCTAGCCCGAACCGAACGCGATCTGGCTGCTTATGATCTGTTGATTCAGCGATTTGATGAGCGTCTCGATCCGGGACTGATCCGGCCTGTCCTTGCGTGGCAAGGATGTTATGGCAAGCGTGGGGCGCTATTGGAGGAAACCAAGAGCATCATCAAGAGTGCCTCTTCTTAATGTCAGGCGAAAATTTCAACGATTTAATGGCCTTCATCACCGTGGCACGCGAATGCAGCTTCACGCGCGCGGCGGCCACGCTTGGGGTATCCCAGTCAGCGCTCAGCCAGACCGTACGCACCTTTGAAGCCAAGCTGGGCGTCCCCGTTAGACGCGCACAATCTGACGGTCTCAAGGTCTCACCACGAAGAAAAAGTGAAAAACAGAAACTATTGCACCATGCCCAACTTCCCGCTGTGACTGCCCATATACCAAAGCCTGCCCTCTGCATCGACGATCATCTTGCGTATCCCTTCATTACTGGTGGGCAGTGCAAACACTTGAAATTTTCCGGTAGCCGGATCAAGCAGCGAGACGGTATCAACGGAGATTTCATTCGCCCATACCTTGCCGGCGCCGTCGACGGTCACTGCATAAGGATTGCCACGCGGCCCGGCGGGCATCTCAAAGCTTCTGAGTATGGATTGCTTAATTGCATCGATATGCGTCAGCTTGCCATCGCCATAGCGTACGACCCACAGGGTGTTGTCGGGTGAGGCCGCGATGCGGCGCGGCAGCGAGCCGGCGCCCAGGTCGATCTCGGTGATCTTCCCGGAGCGGGCATCGATGCGGCCGACCCGCTGGCCACTGGCCTGGCAGAACCAGATATTGCCATCACGGTCGAGTGCCACGCCGTACGGGCCGTCGCGGGTGCTGAATTCCTCCATCTTGCCGCTGCTGCGCTGGTAGCGGGTCACCTTGTTGGCTGACTGGTTGGTAAACCAGAGCGTGTCGCGCCCGTCGAACACAATCGTGTGCGGCGTGCCGCCGGAAGGTGTGGGATGCGGCTTCATCGCTTGCGGCTGACCATTGCTGAACGGTATTTCCAGCAGCGTGCCATTGCCATTGCCTGTCATCCATACCGTGCCGCGTTCATCGACCACCAAGCCATGAGGCCGGGTTCCCGCAGGCAATTCCCATTCCTCGAAGCGTTCGGTAACGGGATCAAAACGCGCCAGTCGATTGCCCGCCATGACGGCTATATAGATACGCCCGTCCGGACCAGGTGCCGGGTCGCGCGCGAATTTCGGCGTTGGGACAGTCCATTCGCTGATCTTTCCGGCTGGCCGCGACACGCCGGGCGTCACTGTGTAATTGGAGCCGCCTGCCACGGCCAGTGCCGGCAGCAGTGCACATAATGAGAAGACCTTCAGCATGGCTTGATTCCCTTCATTTTCGATCGCTCGCATGGTGCCGAATTCGGGACTGTCGTCGGCGACGCCAGATCGACGCAGCGTCGACACAGAAGCGTAGCGGCCTTTTCGCTTGCCTGCACAAGTTAAGACCGGTTACAGAGCAAACCCGTTCTGGCCGCCGGCGCAGAGTTCTGTAGAATTCGCCTCTATAAGCAGCAAGCCACACCGCTCTGCCGTTTCCTTCCCTTTCCAGGGCATTTACCTTTCTCATTTCCAGATCCGTATGAATGCAGAGCAAGCCGTCGACGCGATTATTGTTGGCAGCGGTCCGGCCGGCGCCATCGTGGCGCGCGACCTGGCGCGCCGGAACTGGCGCGTGCTGCTCCTGGAACAGGGGAGCGCCGCGCCGTTGCAAGGGACGTTGCGCCAGATGGCGGCCATGGCGGCAGTGCCGGGCAAAGGCGCGTTCCTGAATGCGGACGGATCGCTGCTGGTGCGCGGCGTGACTTCCGGCGGTAGTTCGGCCATCAACTTTGCCACCGCCATGGCGCCGCCAATGCCGATGTTCGCGAGGTACGGCATCGATCTGGAACCAGCGCTCCGGGCGCTGCGGCAGGAAATACCGATGGCGCCGCTGCCGGACCCGCTGGTAGGGCCAATGGCCGCACGCATCGCGGAAGCGGCGCAAACGCTTGGCCATGACTGGCGCAAGCTTGACAAGATGATCCTGCCCGACAAATGCCGCGCTGGCTGCTGGCGCTGTGTGTATGGCTGCCCGTTCGGCGCGAAATGGACAGCACGGAACATGGTCGAGGAAGCCGTCGCGGCTGGCGCGGAGCTGGTCCCGGATGCAAGGGTGCAGCGGGTCATCACCGAGGGCGCGCGCGCGGTCGGCGTGGAATTCGTCCGGCACAGGCAATTGCAGCAGCGCTTCGCCGGCGTCATCGTGCTGGCTGGCGGCGGCATCGGCAGTCCGCGCCTGCTGCATGCCTCCGGCCTTGGCCCGGCACGGGCCGCGCATTTCAGCGACCCGGTGATTGCCGTGATGGGCACGGTGGACGATGTCGATGGCGGCGCCGAAGTGCCCATGGCGGCCGGCATGCACTTTCCGGAAGAAGGAATCACGCTGGCCGACATGACGCTGCCGCGCCCTATGTACCAGGGATTCGCCGCCCAGGCCGGCCGCATCGACCGGCTTCTGGCGCACCGCCGCACACTGACCGTGATGGTCAAGATCCGCGATGAGATAGGCGGTGCCATCGGGCCGCGCTGGATCAGCAAATCGCTGCAGCCGGCAGACCGCCGCAAACTGCGCGATGGCGTCGGCCTGGCACGACGCATCCTGGCGCAGGCGGGCGCCCGGCATGTCTTCAGCAGTGTCCACTTCGCCGCGCATCCCGGCGGCAGCGTCAGGATAGGCGAGGGCGTGAACGAGTACCTGCAAACTTCGACGGCGGGTTTATTCGTTTGCGACGCGTCCGTGATCCCCGAAGCATGGGGCCTGCCGCCGACGGTCACGCTGCTGTGCCTGGGCCGCCGGCTGGCGGAACATCTGGATGGCGCTTATACCAATCCCGACCCATAACGCGCCATGAAACTGCGTCTTTTTCCGCCTGGCGGCGTTGGGATCGTCGTCAATAGCTTGGCTATTGACTCCTCACCCGTCTTGCCACACGAAAAAATCCATCAGTTTCATCTGGGACGTTATGGGTCGGGATTGGTATTAGACCGCTGGCATGATGCATATCTTCCCCGGCAGGGATGCGAGGGCCCTGGATTAATTCCTTACTGTCGGCAATGTGCGGCTCCGCGCCGGATGGCAGGAATGGCACCGCGAGTAAAACGATACCGGTTGCTGCCAAAAGGCACATGGGCAAGAGCGATCCTCGGCATGGTGAGGCGCCGCGGGAGGCATGAGCACTACCTGCTTCAGTCCGCTCTGGCAAGGTCTGCCATTACCGCGGTCAGAAAACGTGCTGCTTCGCCGCCGGTCACTACCCGATGATCAAAGCTCAGGCTTAACGGCAGCAGGCGATGCACAGCGGGCATGCCGTTGATAGCAACCACCTGGTCGCGCGCGCGACCGGCACCAAGTATGGCAACCGTGGGAGGCACCACGATGGGCACGGCATAGCGCCCGCCCATCATGCCGAAATTGGACAGCGTGATCGAATGGTTACGCAATTCATCGGGCAATAGCGTGCGCGTGGCGGCCCTGGCGCGCAAATTGTCCAGCGCCTGCCGCAAGGCATTCGCATCATGCGCCGCAGCATCATGCAGCACTGCGACCAGCAATCCTTCCGGCAGATCCACCGCCAGGCCCACATCGACGCTCGCCATCAGTTGCCAAGTCATGCTGCGGCTGTCGTACCAGGCATTCAGTGCGCCTTCGGCCCTGCATCCGACCACCAGAGCCCGGATCAGGCGACTCGTGATATCGGCATGGGGCGGCCATGCCTGAATATCGGCATCGTCGACAATGGTCGCCGCCGCAACCTCCTGCCGGGCCAGGGTCATGGCCTGTGCCATGCTGCGTCGCAGCCCGCTCAAAGCCTGCGGCGCTGCGGCCGTGCCGGATGCCGCACGCTGCACATCGGCTTGCGTGACAATGCCATCGCGCCCGGTCGGCGCAACGCCAGCCAAGGCCACGCCAAGGCTGCGCGCCAGGCACCGTACGGCAGGCAGCGCCCGGATGGCATCCGGCGCCCGGGCCGAAATGGCGGCGGGCTCATCTGGCTGCGGACGGTCACGGCCGGCGTCGGTGCCACTCGTGACATTGCCTACCACTGTCCCCGCATCCTCATTGGCCTGTCGGGTGTCGATGGACAGCAGGGGCGCGCCGGTCGGCACCGTTTCACCGGCTGCGCCAAACAAGCGCACGACGCGGCCGGAGTAGGGTGCAGGGATCTCGACCACGGCCTTGGCAGTCTCGACGGACAGCAGCGGCTGGTCGGCCTGCACGAGGTCGCCAGGCTCCACATGCCATTGGACCAGCTGCGCTTCTTGCAGGCCTTCTCCGAGGTCGGGCAAGGTGAAGGTCTTCACGCGGCCCCCAGCGTCTGCTCAGCCGCGTCCAGGATGCGCTGCCTGTCGGGCAGGTACTGCTTCTCCAGCCGACCCAAGGGCATCACCACGTCATAGCCAGTCACCCGCAGCACCGGCGCACGCAGCGAATAAATTTCTTCCTCGGCAACATGGGCCGCGATCTCCGCGCCCAGTCCCGCCGAGCGCGCGGCTTCATGGACAACGATGCAGCGCCCGGTGCGCGCCACTGAAGCGAGTATCGGTTCCATGTCCAGCGGTTTCAGTGTTGCGACATCAATCACTTCGGCCATCACGTCCTGCTGCGCCAGCACATCGGCCGCCATCAGGGTTTCGGGCACCATTGCGCCCCAGGTCACCAGCGTCAGGTCAGCGCCGTCGCGCAGGGTGAAGCAAGTGTCCAGCGGCAGCGCCACGCCTCCGTCTTCCACTTCTTCCCGGAACAGGCGATAGAGGCGAGTCGGCTCCAGGAAGATCACCGGGTCAGGACTGCGCATGGCTGCCAGCAGCAAGCCATAGGCCCGCCGCGGCGAAGACGGCATCACCACCCGCAGCCCGGGCACATGAGCAAACATCGCTTCCGGGCTTTCTGAATGGTGTTCCGGCGCATGTATTCCGCCGCCGCATGGGGAACGCAGCACAAGCGGACACGACATGCGGCCGCGGGTACGATGCCGCAGCCGGCTGGCATGATTGACGATCTGGTCGATGGCAGGGTAGATGAAGCCGGTGAACTGGATCTCGGCGACCGGCTTCAGGCCCATCGCGGCCATACCGACCGCGACGCCGGCAATGGCAGCCTCTGCCAACGGTGTATCGATCACCCGCTCCGCGCCGAATCGCTGCTGCAGGCCAAGCGTGGCCCGGAACACACCGCCGTTGACGCCGATGTCCTCGCCTAGCAGTACGATGTCGGGGTCGGCCGCGAGTTCATGCGCCAGCGCACAGTTGACCGCCTCCACGAGGTTCAATTCAGCCATGGTGTTCCCCATGCGCCGCAGGCGCGGGCTGTCGCCTGGCCATGGCGCGCTGGCGTTCCAGCGACTTGGGCAGCGCTGCATAAAGATGGTCGAACATGGCGTCGACACCAGGCGGTGGGATCTGCAGGAAATCCGCCACGGCCCGCTCGACCCGGGCGGCGCATTCCTGATGCAGGCGGATTTCCTTGTCCTTGTCCCAGGCCCCGAGCCGGGCAAGGTAATTGCGCAGCCGCGTGATCGGTTCGCGCAGCCACTGCTGCTGTACTTCGGCCGCGTCCCGGTAGCGGCTCGCATCGTCCGCTGTCGTATGGTCGCCCAGCCGGTAGGTGATGGCTTCGATCAGCGTCGGGCCGCCGCCGCTGCGCGCCTTGCTCAGCGCCTGCTGCGCCGCGTGTCGCACGGCAATCACATCGTTGCCGTCCACCTGCAAGCCTTCGATGCCGGCGGCGATGGCTTTCTGCGCCAGCGTGGCGGCGGCGGTCTGGGCACGGCGCGGCAGCGATATTGCCCACTGGTTGTTGGAAATGACCATCACCAGCGGCGCTTGCCAGACGCCTGCCAGGTTCATTCCTTCATAAAAGTCGCCCTTCGATGTCGCGCCGTCGCCTGCCATGCACACCGCCACCCGCGGCTCGCGCCGCAGCTTGCAGGCATAGGCGGCGCCGGCGGCATGGCATATCTGGGAAGCAATAGGTACGCAGTTGGGAAAATCGTGGCGCGGCACGGCAAAGTCGCTGCCACGCTCGTCGCCGGCCCAGTACAGCAGGATTTCCGTCATGGAGACGCCGCGCAGCAGTTGCGCGGCATGGTCACGGTAGGAAGGCAGCAGTACATCTTCTGCCCGCATCGCGCTGGCGAGCCCGACGCCGATCGCTTCGGCGCCGATGGCCGACGGAAATGTGCCAAGCTGTCCGGTCCGTTGCAGCGCAACCGCCTTTTTGTCGAAAAGCCGCGTCAGCACCATGGCGCGGTACATGTCGGCTAGTGCCTCACTGTCCGCAGCGAACGGCGGGAGCGGCCCGGTGGCTTCCCCCTGCGGATCGATGAAGCCGGTATGGCTGATGCTGAAACTGGCGACGGTGACCATGTGACCGTTTCTCCTGCCGTGTCGAAATCGACTATACAACTGTACGGCTGCGGCGCATGGCCCGACGCGGTGCGTCGTGCTGAAGCAGGTCAAACATCGTGCGATCAAGCGGGCGCCGGGCCATGCGCGGCTCCGCAAGCAGGTTGGTCCACACTGTATATCCGGATCGACTGTCACGCAGCAGACCGGGTAAGCCGGTGCGCCAGCATGGGCAAGCCCCGAGGCACCGGGAGCAGCGACACCCGATCATGGGAACGCGCAAAGCGATCACAACACAATGCCCTTGCCCAGATTGGCAAAAATGCACCGCCCACAACGCATTGCAGTCAGCAGTAAGGCTGTTCGAGACGGCAGAGTATTTTTGGTCTAAAGAACGAACTTCCGGTTTGCCTGGTCGGCTTCGCGTTCCGATATTCCCGAACCCAGTTGCAGGAAAGCCGCGCCAGCGACAAATTCCCGACAAATCTCGCTGGTCTTATGTCTTATATAAGAGTTGTTGATGTACAATAGCTGGGAATTTGGAATCGCCGGCGATTCCCTTGTCTTTTAATCCTTTATCTAGAGAGCACTTTCATGCTAGCTGCGTACCGCTCCCACGTCGCCGAACGCGCGTCCCTGGGCATTCCTCCGCTCCCGCTTTCCGCCGCACAGACCACCGACCTGGTCGAACTCCTGAAGAATCCGCCGGCTGGCGAAGAGGCTTTCCTGGTGGACCTGATCACCCACCGCGTTCCCGCTGGCGTGGACGATGCCGCCAAGGTCAAGAGCGCGTTCCTGGAAAAGGTCGCCAAGGGGTCCGAGACCAGCCCGCTGATTTCACGCGAACTGGCGACGCGCCTGCTGGGCACGATGCTGGGTGGCTTCAATATCAAGCCGATGATCGAGCTGCTCGACGACGCTGTCGTTGGCAGTGTGGCCGCTGAAGGGCTGAAGAAAACCTTGCTGATGTTCGACTATTTCCACGACGTGAAGGAACTGGCCGACAAGGGCAGCGCCAACGCCAAGGCCGTGCTGCAGTCCTGGGCCGATGCCGAATGGTTCACCTCGCGTCCCGAAGTGCCGCAAAGCCTGACGCTGACCGTTTTCAAGGTGACTGGCGAAACCAACACCGACGACCTGTCGCCGGCACCGGACGCCACCACCCGTCCCGACATCCCGATGCACGCATTGGCCATGCTGAAGAATGCCCGCACCGGCATTCACCCGGACGAGCCGGGCAAGGTTGGCCCGATCCGCCAGATCGAGGAACTCAAAGCCAAGGGTAATCTGGTCGCCTATGTTGGCGACGTGGTCGGCACCGGTTCTTCCCGCAAGTCGGCGACCAACTCTGTTCTGTGGTTCACCGGCGAAGACATCCCGTTCATTCCGAACAAGCGCTTCGGCGGCGTCTGCCTGGGCAACAAGATCGCGCCTATCTTCTACAACACCATGGAAGACGCTGGCGCGCTGCCGATCGAACTGGACGTGTCCAAGATGGACATGGGCGATGTGGTCGAACTGCGTCCGTATGAAGGGAAGGCGCTGAAGAATGGCGAAGTCATCGCCGAATTCCAGGTCAAGTCCGACGTATTGTTCGACGAAGTCCGCGCCGGCGGCCGTATTCCTTTGATCGTTGGCCGCGGCCTGACCGCCAAGGCGCGCGAAGCGCTGGGCCTGGCGCCGTCCACCCTGTTCCGCCTGCCGCAGAATCCGGTCGCATCGACCAAGGGCTACTCGCTGGCGCAGAAAATGGTTGGCCGGGCCTGTGGTTTGCCTGAAGGCCAGGGCATGCGCCCCGGCACCTATTGCGAGCCGAAGATGACTACCGTCGGCTCCCAGGACACCACTGGCCCGATGACCCGCGACGAACTGAAAGACCTGGCCTGCCTGGGCTTTTCGGCCGATCTCGTGATGCAATCGTTCTGCCACACCGCCGCGTATCCGAAGATCGTGGACGTGAAGATGCACAAGGAACTGCCTGACTTCATCTCCAACCGTGGCGGCGTGGCGCTGCGCCCGGGCGACGGCGTGATCCACTCCTGGCTCAACCGCCTGCTGCTGCCTGACACCGTCGGCACCGGCGGCGACTCGCATACCCGCTTCCCGATCGGTATTTCCTTCCCGGCCGGTTCCGGCCTGGTCGCGTTTGCCGCCGCCACCGGCGTGATGCCGCTGGATATGCCCGAATCGGTGCTGGTGCGCTTCAAGGGTGAAATGCAGCCGGGCGTTACGCTGCGCGACCTGGTCAACGCGATCCCGCTGTATGCGATCCGTCAGGGCCTGCTGACCGTCGAGAAAAAGGGCAAGAAGAACATTTTCTCCGGCCGCATCCTGGAAATCGAAGGCTTGCCGCAGTTGAAAGTGGAACAGGCATTCGAGCTGTCCGACGCATCTGCCGAACGTTCCGCCGCCGGCTGCACCGTGCACCTCGACAAGGCGCCGATCATGGAGTACATGACCTCGAACATCACGCTGATGAAGTGGATGATCGCCAACGGCTACCTGGACAAGCGCACGCTGGAGCGCCGCATCCGCTCGATGGAAGCCTGGCTGGCCAAGCCTGAACTGCTGGCCCCGGACGCCGACGCCGAATACGCAGCCGTGATCGAAATCGACCTGGCCGACATCCATGAGCCCATCGTCGCCTGCCCGAACGACCCGGACGACGTGAAGACCCTGGCCGAAGTCGCCGGCGCCAAGATCGACGAAGTTTTCGTTGGTTCCTGCATGACCAACATCGGTCACTTCCGTGCAGCCTCCAAGCTACTGGAAGGCAAGACCGATATCCCGGTCAAGCTGTGGATCGCGCCGCCAACCAAGATGGACCAGCAGGTGCTGACTGCCGAAGGCCACTACGGCACGCTGGGCCGCACCGGCGCCCGCATGGAAATGCCAGGCTGCTCGCTGTGCATGGGCAACCAGGCGCAGGTACGCAAGGGCGCGACCGTGATGTCGACCTCGACCCGTAACTTCCCGAACCGCCTTGGCATGGATACCCAGGTCTATCTGGGTTCGGCCGAACTGGCCGCGGTTTGCTCGACGCTGGGCCGCATTCCGACCCGCGAAGAGTATCTGGAGCACACCGGCGTGATCGACAAGAATGCGGCGGATATCTACCGCTACATGAACTTCGACAAGCTGGAGGAGTTCAGCTCGGTGGCGGATACGGTCAAGGTATAAGCACAGCATGGAAGGATGCGGGGCCTCGCCCCGCATCCGGCTCATCACGCCTGGTTCCGCGGGCGCAAGGCAAAGGCTTCCTGCGGGGAGCCTTTTTCAATGCATGCGCCGGGATTGGTATTGCAGCGCTTTTGGCCTGACCGGCTTGTCGATACCGGCCAGATCGGCCCCGGCACTGCGTTGCAGCTCTTCGCCGTAGCCCCGCGCCGTAGCCCCGCTACGACGCATCGCCGCCCTTGCAAGGCGCGTCTGCGCCTGCATGCGCAACCGGTATGCATGCGTAAATCAGTGCTTCGCGAAACCCCTGCTTATCCCTTGTTCCGGGAGCAATCCGCCTCGGCCTCGCCTAAGCCAGTCAGACCGAATAGGCTCTAGGAGTCTGCGCGGCAGAGCATGTTGAGCTTGGTTTTTGTTGTGACGAGAGGCCGTGGTGTTTTCTATTGATCCGCAAGACCAGTCAAGGCTGTCGGATAGTGGTGTAGCGAGGCAAGCAAGGGCTGCGGCGCCTTTACGTTCTTATGTTCAAACGCTTTTTCCTTCACTATCCGGTGCATAAACTACCCATGCGGCGCAAATTCAGTGCTGCGCACACGAGTTTCCATTCGGCTCGTACCTTGCTCAAACCGCGCATGCTGAATTGTCTGAAGCCCAGGATATGCTTGATCCAGCCGTTGGGCGGTTCCACGATCGCCTTACGGCGTCCATAGGCTGCCTTGCCTCGTTGGCTGGCCAGTTTGTCGGCCATGGCGACCGTGCGCGGATACCGGCTCGGATCAATCTTTGCCTTGTCGCGGCCTTCTTTGCCCAGCGCCACAATGATCTCGGTCGGATGGGACGCCAGTTCGTCGAAGATCTGTTCGGCACGAAAACCCGCATCGGCCAGTGCGATTTCCGGCGCAGCGCCCAGCGTGTTGTGTACTGCCTGCAGCAACACGGGCAAGCGATCGTTATCGGGACCTTGATTGGTCAGCTCTGCCGCAACGATGATTTGCGCATGTGCATCGACTGCCGTATGGCCGTTATAGCATTGGTCGAAGCCGCCACCGGAGCCCTTCATGATACGGCTGTCAGGATCGGTAAAATTCTCTTGTGCCTTATCTTCCGGCACGCCGAAGTCGCGCTTGTAGCGATTGCCATTGCGTCCCTTGGGTTTGCCATCCTTGTCGCGTGGAATGCGCTCATCCTTCTCGCTGCGCCCTTTGGCTGCATCGAGCTCGCG
>Ga0308173_10001118_pt1 | contig 12900 bp, 13 predicted proteins | sample PhyPR1_FD_203716 | JGI IMG/M metagenome (GOLD analysis project Ga0308173, IMG submission 203716) | Soil microbial communities from UC Gill Tract Community Farm, Albany, California, United States - DLSLS.P.R1 | ecosystem: Environmental > Terrestrial > Soil > Agricultural land | place: USA... | reverse complement strand
CATGCTCGGGCCGTTCACCACCGACCCGACGCTGCGGCTGAACCTCCTGCTCGCACTGCACGCGGCACGCATGCGCGGTCTGGACCAGCCGCACCGGCCGCCGGTCGAGGCCGGGTACACCAACCAGGTGGACGACGGCTTCGACGCGCTGCTCTGACGTGGACGCAGCGGTCGCCGCGCTGATCGCGCGGATGACGCAGCTGCTCGCCCGGCTGGAGGACGACGGCGACCCGGCGCGGTTCTTCCTCGGCACCTACCTGCGCACCACCCGGGCGGTCGCTGCCGCCCTCGACGCCGGGCGCTTCGAGGACGCCGACTGGGTGGCGCGCTGGGACGTCGACTTCGCCGCGCTGTACCTCGACGCGCTGGACGCCCACCGGGCCAATCCGGCGACGCCTCCCGAGCCGTGGCGGCTGGCCTTCGGCGCGAAGCCCGGTCTGCCGCCCGAGGCACACGTGCTGCTCGGCATGAACGCGCACATCAATCTCGACCTGCCGCAGTCGCTGGTCGCGGTGATCGGTCCGGAGGACTTCGCCGATCGCGCGGTGCTGGCCCTCCGCCGCCGCGACCACGAGCGGATCGACGGCGTGCTGGCCGCCCGGGTGGCGGAGGAGGACCTCGCGCTCCAGCTCGCCGGTGGCCGCCGCACGCCGATCGACCGCCTGCTGGCGCCGGCCAACCGTGTCGCCAGCCGGATGTTCCTCCAGGAGTCGCGGCGCAAGGTCTGGGCCAACGCCCGGGCGCTGCACGCGGCGCGGCTCGGGGGGCCGGAGTCGTACTCGGCCCGGGTGGCGGAGCTCGAGAGGGTCAGCGCCGCGCGGGTGCACGACCTGCTGCGCCCGGGGCCTGTGCTGCTGCGGCTCGCCGTCCGTGGCTTCGGGGTGAGCCTCGCGCCGTCCGGCCAGAGCGGTGTCGAAACCCCTCAGCGGTAGACGAGGAAGCGCAGGTCGTCGCCGACGCTGATCACCAGCGTGTATCCCGCGTCGATGTTCCATCGGTCGGGCAGGAGGAACAGCCGTCCCTGGGCCTCGACCAGCAGCCGGAGCCCCGTGTAGCGGTACCTGAACCGCTGTCCGTTCTCGACGGGTTCCAGTGGGGTCTCCACCACGCCGAGGGAGTCGCCGGACGAGACGATGAACAGTCGTTCGGTGGTGTCCAGGGTCACCCGCGGCCGGTCCCCGAGGCGTGCGGCCGCCTCCAGTGCCCGCCCGCGCCCGTAGGCAGCCGCGAAGCTGTTCGTGGCCCAGAACAGGCTCAAGGTCACCAGGCCGGCCGTCAGTGCCAGGGACGCCCGACGGGACCAGACGGTCCCGCGGTCGTCATGGATCCTGCCGGAGGCCCGCCGCCACAGCCGTGCCCCGTAGGCGACCGCGATGCTGCCGAGGGCCAGACTCAGCGGGCTCAGGGCCACTGCTTCCGTTCGAGCGACCTCCGGGACCAGGACGCCGATCACGCCACGGACCACTCCTGCCGCACCGAGGATCACCAGCGCCGCCCCGAGGCGGCGGAGTGACCCGGAGCTCCCTCCTGAGGTGAGCCGGCGCGCCACGGCACCATGGATCCAGCTCATCGCGATCAGGAGTGCCAGAAGGCCTCCGAGCGGGACGTACAGGGCGCCGATGCTCCGGAGGACCAGGTCCTGCGTCGTGAGTTCGAGCGTGCCGATCGTGATGCCGAAATAGCGGTACTCGGCGGTCGTCTCGACGTATCCGAAGTAGAAGAGCAGCGCCGTGAGCAGCGTCGTCGGTGCGATGACGCTCGTCGCGACGCGAGTCCACCGCTCGACGGACGACTCGCGGCTCTCGTCCGCGCCCGACGCGGTTCCCGGGACCGGCGTGGGGACCGCGTCCGGCGTCCCCGGGGCGTCCTGACCCGTGTGGTTCCGGCGGCTGCCGAACCACCAGCCGAGGGCGGCGGTCGCGAGGAGGACCGGTAGGACGGGCGGGAGGGTGGTCCCACCGGCTGCGAGTCCTTCGGCGGGCCGGTCTGCAGGAGGTGCTCCTCGCCGACCCACTCGCCCCCGCACGTCGGCTCCCGCTGCCCGTCAGGTGCAGCCGTTGGCAGCCGAGGTCGCCGCCGGGTCGTCGTCGGTCGCGTTGCCGCTCCCGTCGTCGTAGTGCGTCGATCCGCAGTAGCGCAGTCGAGTGGACACCCTGACCGGGATCGTGACCGGCGCATCGGAGCTGGGTTGCTGAGCCGTGACAGTCGGGTCGCCGCAGGGACCGTCGTCCACCGCGTCGCATTCGACCGAGAACGACAGGCTCGCGCCGTACTGATCCTCGTAGTTCTCCGTGCTGCTGGCGTCGGGACCGAGTGCGACTCCGAACCAGCAACCACGCGCGCTCTCACCGTTGTAGTTCGGCTCGGTCCCGAGTTCTTCGCCGGGCCGGCAGGCAGGGCCCTGGAGCGCAGAGCCCCCCGAATTCACGCAGTCGTGAGGGTCGAGAACGGCAACGAAAGGAGCGTCGACTGAGACGGCCGACGTGGTGACCTTGGTCGCCGCGGGGTCGGGGTCGTAGAAGGCACAGATCGGGGTGCCGTCCTTGGGCAGGCTGCCGAAAGCCTCGCTGTAGGAATCGTCGAGCGTCGGGCCGGCCACGACCACCGTCTGCTCTGGCGCCGCGGAGCTCGAGGACGCCGGCGGCCGGGGCGGCGGTCCTGGGGCGGGTCCGGCTGTCGACCCCGGTGCGGGCCCCGGGCCCGGAGCCGGCGTGGTCCCCGGCTCAGGACGCGGCAGCGGGACAGCCGATGACGGGCCCGCGGACGATCCGGACGTCGTCGAGCCTCCGGTCCTCGTCCTTCCGCCGCCCTGCGGGTGGACGGGATCGTTCGTAGGGCCGGTGGTGGCAGTGCTCGGCCCGGAGGTCGACGGCGAGGCCACGGCGGCGGACTCGCTGCCCCGGCCTTGAATGGAGGGGGACGGCGTCCCACCACAGCCGGCGACTGCGATGGCGGTGATCACCACCGTCCGCATCCACAGGTCGGTCGTCGTCGAGCGCCTGCCCATCGCCGCAGTGTGCCGAGACCGGCGGTGGACCGACAGGGTCTTCGGCACCCGGCGGCCCCTCTGCAGGGGCCCGCGCCGAGCCTGCCAGGCGTGGGGGCATGGCCAGCAGGATGCAGACCGCCGGCCGCACCGCGGGCGGGCAGACGACCTCCGCGCTCGACCAGCGGGTCGGCCCGTTGACCAGGACGCGGTGCGGGTCGAGCAGTCCTGCCCGCCGAAGTTGCCGCGGTGCGCGGGTTCGGCGTCAGCCTGCTCCCTCTCAGTCGAGCGCGAGCGCGGCGGCGCCGGCCAGCACCACTCCCGCGTGCTCCGTGGCGCCGCTCAGGTGGGCGCCGAGGTCCTCCGGGTCGATCCGGTTCGCCACCAGCCGGCAGAAGAGCACGGCGTCGGCCACGATGGCGACCTCCGGCGCGACCGTCGCCGTCGAGCGGTCACCCAGCGCGACGTCCCAGGTCCCGCCGCCGGTCCCGGTCAGGACCAGGTGCAGGTCGAGCGGCCCCGCGCCCCCGACACCGGAGACCCCGTGGGGCAGCAGCCGCACGGCCAGGCAGGTCATCAGCCGCAGGACGGCCGGTTGGGGCACGCTCGCCGGCCGGCCGGTTGCCTGCCGGACGTCGTTCTCGTGGGTCCAGAGCTCGAACGCGCGGACGACGAGCAGGCAGCGCAAGGGCAGGCGCATCCCGTGCAGGAGGACGACGACGTCGGGGTCGGCGTCGCGCACCGCGGCCAGTGTCGCGTCCACGGCGGCGAGCCACTCGACACTGGTCAGCTCCGGGGACCGCCCGGCCTGCCGGGCCGCGGCCGGCTGGGTGGAAGCCACGTGGTCGGCCTTCGCGACGGCGGCGTCTCCGGCCAGTGCGAGCTGCAGGTCCCCCTCCACGCCGGTCAGGTGCCCGACCAGAGCCTGCACGTCGAGGTCGCGCAGCACTGGCGTCCGCCAGTCGGCAGGCGACAGGTCGGTCATGAGGTCCACGAAGGCGCCCACCGCCCGGCGGAAGGCCTCGACCGCCGAGATCTCCGGCACCCTCGGCAGGGCGCGGCCCGGCGGCCGCGCCCGGCGGGCCGCCGTCAGCACCCGGTCGCGCAGCTCCGGCACGGGGAGGATGGTCACGACGGCTCCAGCAGCTCGTGGTCCAGCACGGCCCCCAGCTTCGCCAGCGCGAGCCGCACGCGGGACTTCGCCGTCCCCTCGGCGATGCCGACCCGCAGGGCGACGTCGCGGTAGCTCAGCCCGCCGAAGTAGGCGAGCTCAACGACCTGGCGCTGGTCGGGCGGCAGGGCGCGCACCGCGGCCCGTACCGCGGAGGCGGTGTCGGCCGCGGCGACCTCCTCGCCGGGGGAGGGCTGGCGCGGCTGCGGCAGCTCCCGGGTGTGCCGCGCCTCCCGGCCGGCCCGCCGCAACTCGCTGCGGACGACGTCGAGGGCACGGTGGCGGGCGCACAGGGTCAGGTACGTCCGCAGCCCGGCGAGTGTCTCGTCGTAGCGCTCGGGATGGCACCACAGGTCGAGGAACACGTCCTGCACCACGTCCTGGGCCGTCGCGGTGTCGCCGACGATCTGCCGCGCGCTCGCGTGGACGGCCGGCCCGAGCTCGTCGAGGACCTCGGCCAGTGCGCGATCGTCTCCGGCCGCCAGGCGAGCGACGAGGAGGGAGTCGTCGGACCCCACGGCGCGGACCATACCGCCGCGGCTGCCGCGGCGACACAGGGTGCGCCGCGGGGTCCGCCGGTCGAGGCGCCGGAGCACGCGGGGAGCCGTCGTGTGCACGCATCTCCTACGCCGCCGCGGCGCCCACCGGATCACTCCGTTCTCGGTGATCCACGACGCCCCCCGGCGGCGCACTGATCCACGTCGACGGGGACCCGAGATCACTCACGGAGGTTCGACATGGCGGTCATCGCCGAGGTCACACTGCGCGGGATCACCACGGAGCAGTACGACGCCCTCCGGGCGCAGTGCGGCTGGCTGGAACGCCCGCCGGACGGAGGGCTCGCGCACCTCACCTGGTGGGAGGGGGTGGACTCGCACAACCTCGACGGCTGGGAGAGCGAGGCCGCGTTCCAGGCGTTCGGCGAGCAGCGCCTGGCACCCGCCATGGCCGCTCTCGGCATGGAGGCCCCGCCGGAGGTGACCTTCCATCAGGCGCACGAGATCTTCACGCCGCGGGCCGGCGTGGTTGCCGCCACGGAGACACCGAACACGGCGAGGGCCGGCAACGTCGACCTGATCCGGGGTGGCTACGCCGCGTTCGCCGCGGGCGACATCCCGGCGGTGCTGGCCCTCTTCGACGACGAGCTCGTCTGGTCCACGCTGGACAGCGTCCCTGGCGGCGGCGTGTACCGCGGACCGCAGGGCGCCGGGGAGTTCTTCGGCAAGCTGCCGCTCAACTACGGCGAGCTGAGCGTCGAACCCGAGCGGTTCACCGACGCGGGCGACAGCGTCGTCGTCCAGGGTCGGCACCGCGGCCGGACCGTCTCCGGCAACGCGTTCGACGTGCCCTGGATGCATCTGTGGACCCTCCGGGACGGGAAGGCGACGTCGTTCACCGAGGTGTACGACACCGCGCCCGTCGTCCGGGCGCTCGGGGAAGGTGCCGACGTCGAGGGGACGCTGCGGCGCATGTTCGACGAGATCATCAACCAGGGCCGGCTGGAGGTCGCCGACGAGCTGTTCGCCGACGACTACGTGGACCACGGCCCGATGGGCGACATCGCGGGCCGGGAGGGCTTCAAGCAGCTCGTGGCGATGTGGCGCGCCGCCGTTCCGGACGTCCACTGCGACATCGACACGGTGATCGTGGACGGCGACCTCTGCGCCTGGCTGGTGCGCACGACGGGCACCCACACCGGTGACGGGCTGGGCTTCCCGGCGACCGGGCGCGGTTTCCGCACGGTGAGCGCCAACATCGGCCGATTCCGCAACGGCATGGCGGTCGAGCACTGGGCCGAGCAGGGCATGTTCCCGATGCTCACCCAGATCGGCGTCATCCAGATGCCTGCGCCGGCCGGCGCGGTGCCCAGTCCGCGCGCCTCGACCTCGACGGCAACGCCCGTCGCGACCTGAGGCCGACGTCCCTACCCGGCCGTCCCGCGGCACCGGCGCTAGTTTCGACCGGGACGCCGCGAGGGCGGCGCAGGGGAGGGACCGATGACCGGAGCCGGGCGGCCGCTGGACGGACAGGTGGCCCTGGTGACAGGGGCGTCGTCGGGAATCGGGGAGGCCACCGCGGTCGCGCTCGCCGAGGCCGGCGCCGCGGTGGCCATCGGCGCCCGGCGCACCGACCGGCTCGACGCGCTGGCAGCCAAGCTCCGGGACGGCGGCTCGCGGGTGCTCCAGCTGGAGCTCGACGTCACCGACGAGCAGGCGTGCACGGACGCAGTCCGCCGGACCCGCGAGGAGCTCGGCGGGCTGGACGTCCTGGTCAACAACGCCGGGGTGATGCTGCTCGGCACGATCGTCGGCGCCGATCCCGAGGACTGGCGCAGGATGCTGCACACCAACGTCCTCGGCCTCATGTACATGACGCACGCGGCGATCGACGGGATGGTCGAGCAGGGCTCCGGGGACGTCGTGAACATCTCCAGCGTCGCCGGCCGCGTCGCCCGGCTCGGGTCCGGCGTCTACAACGCCAGCAAGTGGGCGGTGAACGCGTTCAGCGAGTCGCTGCGGCAGGAGGTGACCGGCCGCGGCGTCCGAATCTCGCTGGTCGAGCCCGGCGCGGTCGCGACCGAACTGGCCGACCACATCACGCAGCCGGCCGCCAAGAAGGCGGTCCGTGACTCGGTGGGTGCCATGACGCCGCTGCAGGCCGAGGACATCGCCCGCGCGATCCTCTACGTCGTCAGCCAGCCCCGGCATGTCGCGATCAACGAGGTGCTGGTGCGCCCCACCGACCAGGAACGCTGACCCACCGAGGGGCCTTTATGGCCATGAAGGCCCTCGGTTCAGTCGTGGAAGACCTCGATCGAGGCGCCCATCTCGACCAGGCGCTCGTAGAGGTGCTCGTAGCCGCGGGCGATGATGTCGACGTTGCGCAGCACCGACGTCCCCTTGGCCGCGAGCATGGCCAGCAGGATGCAGACCGCCGGCCGCAGCGCGGGCGGGCAGACGACCTCGGCGCTCGACCAGCGGGTCGGCCCGTTGACCAGCACGCGGTGCGGGTCGAGCAGCCGGACGTCGGCCCCGAGCCGGGTCAGGTCCGACAGGTGGATGGCGCGGTTGTCGTAGACCCAGTCGTGGATCATCGTCGCGCCCTCGGCCTGCGCGGCGATGACCGCGAAGAACGGCAGGTTGTCGATGTTGAGGCCGGGGAACGGCATCGGGTGGATCTTGTCGATCGGCGCCCGCAGGACCGACGGCGAGATCGTGATGTCGGCCAGGCGGGTGTGCCCGTTGTCGGCGAGGTAGTCGGGGGAGAGCTCGTAGCGCAGGCCCATCTCGGCCAGCACCGCCAGCTCGATCTCCAGGAAGTCGATGGGGGCCCGCTTCACGGTGAGCTGCGATCCGGTCACGATGCCGGCGGTGAGCAGGCTCATCGCCTCGACCGGGTCCTCGCTGATCGTGTAGTCGACATCGGCGTCGAGCACCGGCTTCCCGTGGACGACGAGTGTCGTCGTGCCCAGGCCCTCGATGCCGACGCCGAGCAGCTGCAGGTACAGGCAGAGGTCCTGGACCATGTAGTTGGAGCTGGCGTTGCGGATGGTGGTCGTGCCGTCGGTGCGGGCCGCGGCCAGCAGCGCGTTCTCGGTCACGGTGTCGCCGCGCTCGGTCAGCACGATCGCGCGCGAGGGTGCGCCGCCGTGCGTCACCGTGGCCTGGTACTCGCCGGCCCGCGCCTCGACCTCCAGGCCGAAGGGGCGCAGCGCGATCATGTGCGGCTGCACGGTGCGCGTGCCGAGGTCGCAGCCGCCGGCGTAGGGCAGCTGGAAGGTCCGCGCCCGGTGCAGCAGCGGGCCGAGGAACATGATGATGCTGCGGGTCCGGCGGGCGGCGTCAGCGTCGATGCCGGCCAGGTCCAGCTCGTCGGGGACGACGATGGTGAGGTCGTGGCCGCTCTCGTCCCAGGTCGCGGAGACGCCGATCGACCGCAGCACATCGAGGATGCGCTCGACCTCGACGATGCGGGCGACGTTGCGCAGCGTCGTCCGCCCGCGGTTCAGCAGGGCCGCGCAGAGCAGGGCGACGGCGGCGTTCTTCGACGACTTGACGACGACGCTGCCGCGCAGCGGCCGGCTGCCCTCGACGCGGAGGTGGGTCGGCCCGGTCGGACCGAGGTTGATCAGGTCGCTCTCCAGCGCGGTGGAGAGCCGGCCGAGCAGCTCGAGGGTGAGGTTCTGTCCGCCCTGCTCGATCCGGGCGACGGCGCTCTGGCTGGTGCCGAGGCGGTCGGCGAGCTGCTGCTGGGTGAGGCCGCGGTGGCGGCGGGCATCGCGGACGAGGGAGCCGATTCGTCGCATCACGCTGTCCGCGGGAAGGTCGGTGAGCGTCACCGGACAACGCTATCTCGCATGTGAGATATGGCTGTGCACCGACTCGCAGGGTCCGGGCCGCCAGAATGCCCACATGGATGCACTCGTCACCGGTGGCACCGGCCGGCTCGGTTCGCGGCTGATCGGCCCCCTCCAGGCCGCAGGCCACGCGGTCCGCCAGATGTCGCGGCGCGGCACCGGACCGGGCGGCGTCCGGGGGGACCTCGCGAGCGGCCTGGACCTCGCGACCGCGCTGGCCGGCGCCGAGCTGGTCGTGCACGCCGCCAGCGACCCGCAGGGCGACCCGTGGGAGGTCGACGTCGCCGGCACCCGCCGCCTCGTCGAGGCGGTCGACCGGAGCCGTCTCCAGCACCTCGTCTACATCTCGATCGTCGGGGTGGACCGCATCCCGTACGGCTACTACCGGGCCAAGTACGCCGCCGAGCAGGTGCTGCTCGCCTCCGGCCTGCCCGTCACGCTGCTTCGGGTCACCCAGTTCCACGACTTCGTCGACTTCCTGCTCGACACCGCGCGCCGCGGCCCGGTGCTCCCGGTCCCGATGGGCTGGCGGGTGCAGCCGGTCGACGTCGGTGAGGTGGCCGACCACGTGACCCAGGTCTGCGCCGCCCCGCCGGCCGGCGGCGTCGTGGAGTTCGGTGGCCCCGAGGACCTCTCCGCGGCAGATCTCGCCCGCGCGTGGGCAGCCGCACGGGCGCCCGGCGCCCATGTCGTCGCGACCCCCGTGCCCGGCAAGCTCAGCGCGGCCTTCCGGGACGGCGCCGCGGTGCCCTCCTCGGGAGCGCGCGGACGGCGCACCTACGGGCAGCACCTGCACGGCTGAGACGGCGCGACCGCACCGCTCCTGCCAGTCATGGGAGCGGAACGGACTCTCCGTGCGCCGTGTCCGATACCCGCCGGATCATGTCGGTGCCACCGCCTACGTTCAGCGGGTGAACTCCACCGCATCGCCGCTCACCGGGCGCACGCTCGCCGCCGTCGTCGTCACCCTGCTGGCCTGGGCGTCGGCGTTCGTCGCGATCCGCGGCGTGGGGGAGGACTTCTCACCCGGCGCCCTGGCCCTGGGCCGGCTGCTGGTGGGCACCGCAGTCCTGGGCCTGCTCCTGTCCCGGCGGGGCTGGGTGCCCCCGACGGCCAGGGAGTGGGGACTGCTGGTCGTCTGCGGCGTCGGCTGGTTCGGCATCTACAACCTGTCGCTCAACGCAGCCGAACAGCACCTCGACGCGGGTACGACGGCGATGCTGGTCAACATCGGGCCGATCCTGATCGCCGTGTTCGCCGGCGTGCTGCTCGGCGAAGGGTTCCCACGCTGGCTGCTCGTCGGCATCGCCGTCGCGTTCGTGGGAGTGCTGCTGATCGGTGTCGCGACCCGGAGCGCGCACGCCGACCTCGTGGGCGTCCTCCTGTGCGTCGTCGCGGCGATCACCTACGCCGCGGGCGTGGTGGCGCAGAAACCGCTGCTACGGCGGCTGCCGGGCCTGCAGGTGACCGCGACCGCGTGCGCGATGGGTGCGGTCTGCTGCCTGCCGTGGGCGGGCACGCTGGTCGACGAGCTGGGCAGCGCGCCCGGCGGCTCGATCGCCGGCATGGTCTACCTCGGCGCCGTCCCGACGGCGCTGGCCTTCAGCACCTGGGCCTTCGCGCTCGGCCGGATGGACGCCGGCAAGCTCGGGGTCACCACCTACATCGTCCCGCCGCTGGTCATCCTGCTCGGCTGGCTGGTGCTCGACGAGGTGCCACCGTTCCTGGCGCTGGTCGGCGGCGCGATCTGCCTCGCCGGCGTGGGGCTGTCCCGCCGTCGCGCTCGGGTGCGGCCGCCGGTGGCGGTTCCCCAGGAGGCCAGTCCTACTGTCTGAGGCGCGGGTGGTTTCCTTCGGTACGGCAGCAGGAGGTTCAGGTGGACGAACAGGGCTGGGCGCAGATCGTGACCGCGGCGACGCGGGCGCCATCGATCCACAACACCCAGCCGTGGCGGTTCGTCGCGGGCCCGGACCGGCTCGACGTCCACCTCGACACCGAGCGCGCCCTCCCGGTGCTCGACCCGACCGGCCGCCAGCAGATCATCAGCTGCGGCAGCGCCGTCGAGTTCGCGGTCGTCGCCCTGGCCGCCGCCGGGCACGTCGCCGACGTGGAGCTGCTGCCCGACGCAGCCGATCCCGATCACCTCGCCACCGTGCGGATCACCGATGGCTACCAGCCATCGGAGGAGGAGCGGGCGCTGGCCGCCGCGATCGACCGGCGGCACACCGTGCGGGCCGCCTTCCAGCCGCGCGCCCTCGCCGGCGACCTGGTCGACCGGTTGCAGCGCGAGGCGGCCGGCTTCGGCACCTGGTTCAAGCCGATCACCCGGTCCGAGGAGGAGATCGCCACCGTGTTCCTGATCTCCCGCGCCGAGGAGATGGAGCAGAGCGACCCCGCCTACCTCGCCGAACTGCAGAGCTGGATGCGCACCGATCCCGGGGCCGTCGACGGGGTGCCGGTCGAGGCGGTGCCGAGCGAGGACCCGCACTCCCGCCCGTCGAACTGGCTCATCCGCGACTTCGTGGTCGGTCAGCGCGAGGCGCCTGCGTCCCCGTTCCTCCCAGGTGCGGACGCCGACGCGCCGCCGCCGGAGGTGGAGCGTCCCACCGTCGTGCTCATGGGCACCGAGGACGACGACCGGTACTCCTGGCTGCTCGCCGGGCGTGCACTCGGGCGGGTGCTCCTGCGGGCGACCGCGGCCGGCGTGGCGGCCTCACCGCTGACCCAGGCGCTCGACTGGCCGGCCACCCGCACGCGGATGCAGTCGCGGCTCTCGCTCGTCGGACATCCGCAGATGCTGCTGCGCATGGGGTACGCACCGGACACCGCGCCCGGGGATGCCGGTCCGGCGGTCAGCGGCCGCCGTCCCGTGGCCGACGTCCTCCGGTACGAGCCGGCCTGACGCCCCGTCAGTCGCGGCGCCGCTGGACCGGCGCCCAGTGGTCGTCGAGCTCGTCGGCGTCCGCCGTCCCGGCGGCGTGCTGCGCCTCGCGACCCGCGGCGGCCTCCAGGGCCGCATCGCGCTCGCGGGCGCGCTCGGCCTGTTCCTGCCGCGCCGCCGCGCGTTCGGCGACGCGCTCGGACGATCCGGGGCCGGCGATCCGCCAGAGACCGAGGCCGGCGACGGCGAGCCCCACAGGGATGACATAGCCGCCGACCCGCTCCGTGCCGCCCTCGCCCAGGTACTCGGTGACACCGGTCAGGAAGAACACCGTCGCCGCGATACCGACGAGGCCGAGCAGGGCGAGAGTCGTGGCGAGCAGCTCGGAACGCGGCCGCACCGAGTAGGCCAGCGCGATCAGCCCGAGATTGCCGCCGACGAAGTGGGCCACTGCCCCGATGGCGTGCATCAGCGCATTGCCGTCGCTCGGGAAGACGCCGACGAGCAGCACGCCGAGCGCGGACGCGATGAGGAGCACGGGCGCGATCTGTCCCGCGGTGCGCAGCAGTACCGGGCGCAGCAGCACGGCCCCGGCCAGGATCAGGGCCGCCTGCACGATGAAGGAGGCGTTCATCCACTGGTGCGCCGCCGAGGCGCCGGTGCCGAGGGCGCTGATCGTGTCGTCGGTGCGGGAGTACGGGCCGGCGTACCGGGACTGGACGATCGCCTCGACGACGAAGAACTGCAGCGTCAGCAACCAGGCCAGGGCGCCCCAGCGGAGGCGGTTCGGAGTCACGAGCCCCATGGTCCCAGGCCGGGCAGGGCGTTCCCGTCGCGCACCCGCGTCAGGACCGCGCCGAACTGCGGCCCCGACAGCCACGACGGGTTGCTGCCGGCCGGCATGCGGAGCACCTCGGCCTCGCGGGCGACCGGATCGGCCAGCAGTTCGGCGCGGCCGACGGGGGTCGCCAGCCTGGTCAGCCGGACGGGCACGACCGGACCGCCGTCCTCGGTCGTGACCGGCCCGGCGACGATGCCGAGCGCGTGGACGCCGGGCTCCTGCCGGCCACTGAGCCAGAGCAGCACCGGCTGCCCGGCCGCCATCAGGTCCAGGCGGTACGACGGGCGGACACAGCGACTGAGCTCCTGCTCGGCGCCCGGCCGCCAGCCGGGACGGACGTCATCGGGCGAAAGGGTGGTCTTCAGCACCCAGCACGCGACGTCGCCGGCAGTGAGTCGACTCATCGGATCACCGTCCCCGTCCGTCGGTGGCCCAATGGTTGGTGCACCACGAGTTCTACGCTGGAGCGGTGACCGAGACCTCGCCGGCCGACTCCGAGGACATGCTCGCTCTCGAGCGGCAGGTCTGCTTCGCCCTGTCGGTCGCTGCCCGCAACGTCGTCGCCGTGTACCGGCCGGTGCTGGAGCCGCTCGGGTTGACCCATCCGCAGTACCTGGTGATGCTCGCGCTCTGGCAGCACGGCTCGCTCTCGGTCAAAGCCCTG
>Ga0308173_10001117_pt1 | contig 12905 bp, 8 predicted proteins | sample PhyPR1_FD_203716 | JGI IMG/M metagenome (GOLD analysis project Ga0308173, IMG submission 203716) | Soil microbial communities from UC Gill Tract Community Farm, Albany, California, United States - DLSLS.P.R1 | ecosystem: Environmental > Terrestrial > Soil > Agricultural land | place: USA... | reverse complement strand
TATGGTAGGCTACGGAAGGTAGCACGATATCAGCACCCTTTACGGCTGCGATTGCTCGACTACTCGATAGAAACGGGTCTGCGGCAATGGTTCGCTATCCAGGATCAACTCGGGCTGCCCAGTGCGTTGAATTGTGGCGAGCACGTTCCAACCGGGATCATCGAGGTTGTTCTTATACTCGACGCGGTAATCGAACCCAATGCGGGTTTCCACGCTGAAGCGGAACCAGTGGTTAACGCGATCGCGAAGAGGTCAAACCTTCATTGTGCAACTTCCTTGCTAGACCCCGCTCGTTTCGTGTAATTCCTCGCGGCAGATGGGCACTAATTTGTGGGGCCTGGCGCACGAGGTCTGGCATTGGTTTGTGGCCGGGTTCGCGCTGGTGCTGTCCATCGTGGCATCGGCGCACGCGGTGCTGCACAAACGCGATTCGCGAGCAGCGATTGCCTGGGTGGGATTCATCTGGCTGGTGCCGCTGCTGGGAGGGCTTCTTTATTTCATCTTCGGCGTAAACCGGTTGCGGCGTCAGGCAGCGCTGTTGCGCTACGGACTGGAGCGTTATCGCGCGCATGAGAGCCATCCCGAAATTCCGCCCGAGGAGTTGCACACCCATTTGCACGGGCACACCGGACACCTGCAAATGCTGGCGCGAGTGGTGGGAAACATCACTGGCCGTCCGTTGCTCGCGGGAAACCGCATCGAGCCACTAGTCGATGGAGACCAGGCTTTTCCTGCGATGCTTGACGCGATTCGCAATGCGCAGAAGACGATTTCATTCGAAACTTACATTTTTGATCGTGACGAAGCCGGGTTGGCGTTTGCACGGGCGCTGGGGGAGGCAACCCGGCGAGGTGTGCAAGTGCGCGTGCTGATCGACGCTGCCGGTACGCGCTATTCGTGGCCAACGATTCTGCGCGCCTTACGCAAGGAAAAGGTGCGGTACGCGCGCTTTATGCCCGCGTTTCCCCTCTCAGGGTTAATGTCGATGAATCTCCGAACGCATCGAAAAATTGCGGTGGCGGATGGGAGGATCGGATTTACGGGCGGCATCAATGTTCGGCAGGGCCATTGTTTGAAGGAGCATCCGAAGCGCCCGGTGCAGGATTTGCATTTCAGAATTCGAGGACCGGTAGTGATGCAACTGCAGGAGGCTTTTGCTGATGACTGGTTGTTTACGACGAGCGAGTCCTTGCGTGGTGAGGGATGGTTCCCGCCACCAGAAAGGGCAGGGGAAGTGCTCGCCCGGGGTATCAGTGACGGGCCCGATGAAGATTTCGAAAAGCTTCGCTGGACTCTTCTGGGAGCACTGGCCGTCGCGCGAAACTCGGTCCGAATTCTGACGCCGTATTTCGTTCCCGACCAGGCGCTTGTCTCGGCGCTGAATCTCGCGGCGATGCGCGGCGTGAAGGTGGATATCATGCTTCCCGCGCGGTGCAACCTGCCGTTTGTGTTGTGGGCTTCCCGCGCAATGTGGTGGCAGGTGCTTCAGCGCGGGTGCCGGTTATGGCTGACGCGTCCGCCTTTTGACCATTCCAAACTGATGTTGGTGGATGATTGCTGGGTGCTGCTAGGGTCGGCGAATTGGGACGCACGGAGTTTGAGGCTTAATTTCGAATATAACCTCGAATGTTACGATGCCGAGCTGGCGCGTGAATTAATGACGGTGATCGAAGCGAAACTGGAGGGCGCTCGCGTGGTCACGTTGGAGGAAGTTGATGGACGGAGTTTGCCGGTGCGGTTGAGGGATGGGGTGGCAAGATTGTTGAGTCCTTACTTGTGAGGACGGGCACGTCATTGTAAAACTCCAAATTCCAAAATCCAAACTTCAAGGAAACTTCAAATTCCAAACTCAAGCGTAGGAGACGAAATGCCCCATGACAATTCTGTCATTCGGGCTTCACCTGCGTGTTAGGGAAATGTGTTCATCCTACAGAGTTCAAAATCGCGCTATTTGCGTTTTTGCGTTCAGAATCGTTAGGCTGTGTCATGCGCGTGCTGGTAGTTGAAGACGAAAAGAAGACCGCGGCTTTCATCCGAAAAGCGCTGCAGACCGAAGGCTTTGCCGTCGATGTTTGTCACAACGGAGAAGAGGCGTGGACGGCGGCACGGGTCACCCCGTTTGATGCGATTGTGCTGGATATCATGCTGCCGGGCCGCGATGGGTTGAGCCTCTTGCGGCAATTGCGAGAGAAGCAGCTCGCAACGCCTGTGCTGCTGCTCTCGGCGAGGGGAGAAGTGAACGAGCGCGTGGAGGGATTGAACGCCGGCGCTGATGATTATCTGCCGAAGCCATTCGTGCTCGCGGAATTGGTGGCGCGCGTGCGCGCGCTGGGCCGGCGCGGAGTCGAATCGAAGCCGGCGGTCGTTCAAGTTGGCGATCTCAAGCTGGACACAATCACGCGCCAGTTCGAACGCGGCGGCAAGGCGATCGAGTTGAGCACGCGCGAATACCGGTTACTGGAATTTTTGATGCGGTCGGCGGGGCGCATCTGCGGTCGGATGGCGATTTTGGAAAAGGTTTGGGATTACGATTTCGATCCTGGCAGCAACCTGGTGGATGTGAACGTGATGCGATTGCGTGAAAAGGTTGATGCCGATTTCGAGCCCAAGCTGTTGCACACGGTTCGCGGGCTGGGCTACGTGATGAAAGCACCATGACTATTCAGGCGCGGCTCACGCTTTGGTTTGCTTCGGTGCTGGTGGTGGCGCTGCTCGCGATGGGGGCATTGTCGTACTACGAATTGGTAATGGAGCCTCGTGGAAAGCTGCGGGATGCGCAAAAAGGTTTGAAGGTGGAGGATACGGAACCCGCCGGGCCCGACGAGGTGCTCGAGGCGTTGTTATGGTGCGGCGTTCCGAGCCTGGTTTTGGGTCTGGGCGGCGGATGGCTCCTCATGCGGCGCGCTCTCCGGCCGGTAACGGTTCTGACCAGGGCGGCTGAACGGATCAACGAACATCATCTGAAGGAACGGCTGCCACGCACGGGCAATGGCGATGAGCTCGACCGCATGACCGAAGTGTTCAATCAAATGACCGACCGGCTGGAACAGTCATTCCATCGGATACGAGAATTCACTCTCCACGCCTCACACGAACTCAAAACGCCCCTGACGGTCATGCATGGCGAACTGGAGAGCGCGCTACAGAATGGTCCGCTTGAAGCAGTTCAGCGCGCGCGCATCGAAAGCGAGCTGGACGAAATTCAGAGGCTTTCGCGGATTGTTGATGGGCTGACTTTGCTCACCAAAGCCGATGCCGGACAAATCAAACTTGCGGCCGAGCCTGTGCGCCTGGATGAATTAATGCGGGACGCCTGTGCGGATGGACAAAGCCTCGCAGGGCCGCGACAGATACAGGTGAACCTTGGTTCGTGCGCTGAAATGACAGTATGCGGCGACCGGCATCGGCTTCGGCAGTTGCTTCTGAACCTGACAGATAATGCTGTGAAATACAGCAACACGTCCGGGAACGTCACCTTGAGCCTTGCTCAAACCGGAAACGAAGCTGAAATCAAAATCTCGAACACGGGGCCGGGGATTGCTCCTGACGCACTGCCTCGAGTTTTTGAACCGTTCTTCCGTGGAGATGTCAGCCACAGCAATACGGTCGAGGGTTGCGGCCTTGGCCTGAGCATCGCGCAATGGATTGCTTCAGCGCATGGAGGCTCGATTCGGATCGATTCGACCGCGGAAAAACTAACCACCGCGACGGTGCTACTGCCGCTTGCAATGAATGAACAATTGCACAAAGTCAACTTTCAGCCCATAAAAGGCGACGCAATGCGTAATCAAACGGCGGGAGTAAAAACAAATCAACGGGCTGCGACGAAGGAGCGCCGGCGCTGATGTTGCGGCTTTTGGCCTTGCTACTGCTTTTGCTGGCTGGTTGCCAGCGTTTTCATCCACAACCGCTCGCGGCCGATAAATCGGCCGCCGAACTGGAGCAGCGCTCCCTTGAAGACCACGGCTTGCAAATTTTCCTGCAGAAAAACCTGAATCGCCAACTGCCGCAGTGGCCAATCAAGACCTGGGACCTTGAGATGCTGACGTGGGCAGGGCTTTATTACCACCCGGACCTGGCGGTGGCGCGCGCGCAACTGGCAGTCGCGCAGGGCGGGGAGTTAACGGCCGCGCAGCGCCCAAATCCAACGCTCAACGTGACGCCTACGTACAATGTTACCACCACTGTTCCCTCACCATGGGATCCGTTGGGCTCGTTGGATGTTCCGATCGAAACCGCCGGGAAACGGCGTCATCGACGGGCGCAGGCGCAACATTTGTCGGAAGCTGCCCGCTTCAACATCATTTCGGTTGCCTGGCAAGTGCGAAGCAAAGTCAGAACGAGCTTGTTTGACTTGATCGCCGCGCAAAGACGAGCCGAAGTGCTTCAAAAGCAACTGGGCCTGCAGGAAGAAATCGTCCGGCGGACGGAGCAGGAACTTCAAGCCGGAGCTGTCGGTTCAGCAGAACTCCTTCCTTTGCGGATAACCCTGGCCAAAGCTCGACTCGACCTTGCTGACGCGGCCCGCCAGCAGGCCGAGCCACGCTCCGGTCTTGCTGAGGCCATGGGGGTTCCGTTGCGCGCTTTGGCCGGGCTGGAGTTCAAGTACGTCAGCAGCCAGAACACCGCCCCGGTGGAGTTGACCTCCGCTGAGGCGCGCAAGCAGGCGCTCACGAGCCGCACCGACATTCTGGAGTCGCTGGCTCAATACGCTGCTTCGCAATCGGCATTGCAATTGGAAATTGCTAAACAGTATCCGGATATTCACCTCCAGCCCGGGTATGAATTCGACCAGGGCGACAGCAAATGGTCCCTCGGGTTGACGGTTGATTTGCCGATATTGAATCAGAATCAGGGACCGATTGCGGAAGCCAAAGCGCGTCGGCAGGAGGCAGCCGCCAAATTCAATGCATTGCAGGCGAAAGTGCTGGCGGAAATCGACCGTGCGGTCGAAATCCTCAACGTTAATCAAACGAATCAGGCTAGCCTCCGGGCACTCAGCGAAGCTCAGGCCAGGCGACACGAGTCCGTCTCCGCGCAATTCAAAGCAGGCGCGGTGGACCAATTGGAAGTGCTGAATGCAGATCTTGAGGCGGCCAATGCTGCTGCTCTGGAATTGGATGGCCAAATCAAATTCGAACAAGCCGTTGGCGCGCTTGAGGATGCCATCCAGCGTCCATTTCCGTTGCCCCCGTCCTTGTTCCAATCAACCGAACTTGAAAAACACTGAACCACTATCCTTCTTGTGAAACGCTTCGGATTCATAATCTTCGTCGTGGTTGCGCTTGCGGGCGGATTGGTCTCGACCGGGACTCGATGCTTTGCGGCCGACGAGAAAGCACCCAGCGCAGATAAAAAACCTGCCGAGGAGGACGAAGGTCCGAAGATTACTCATGATGCGAAAGGCAATGCGGTCATCAAGATGAGCGATGAGGCGCAAGGAGATATGGGAATCAAAGTGGAGAAGCCAGTCGCGACCGAAATCAATCCAGAACTCACAGCGTATGGGCGCGTGCTCGACCCTGCGCCGCTGGTTTCTTTTGCCAGTGACCTCGCGGTCGCCCAGGCCACCTACGTTGCCTCCAGCAATGAGTTGACCCGATTGCAAACATTGCAAGGGCAGGGGAACGCGTCGGCGCGAGCTTTGCAGGCCGCTGAGGCCACCGCAGCGCGGGACCAATTGGCGGTGAAAGCCGCGCGCGACAAATTTAAGCTGGCCTGGGGAAACATCGGCGAGCAACAGAACCTCGCGGGATTGCTTCAAGCCCTGACCTCGCTCGACGCCATTATCGTTCGGCTGGATTTGCCAGCCGGCCAGACGGTGCAATTTGAGCCCACTACGGCCCGGCTCGTTTCGCTCGCCGGCAAGGAAACCGAAGCTCGGTTCCTTGGCCGCGCGGCTATGGTTGATCCTCAATTGCAGGGGCTCGGGTTTTTGTTTCTCGTGCAGCCAAACAAAACTCGACTGATGCCTGGCCAGGCGCTGACCGGTTTTATCAAAGTGCCCGGCGAGCCGATGGCAGGAATCGCGGTTCCGCGCGCATCGGTGGTTCGTGCTGAAGGCGCGGGTTGGGTCTACGTCATGAATTCCGATGGAGAGAGTTTCACGCGCACTCGAATTCCGCTGGACCGTGTGACTGGGGCGGGCTGGTTCGTTACGAATGGGATTACCGCGACTAACTATCTGGTCACGACCGGCGCACAGCAGTTGCTTTCGACGGAACAGAAAGGCCGAGACTAGCTCCGCATGCTTCAGGCCATCGTCCGATTCTCGCTGCAGTACCGTGGCATTGTCGTCGCTCTTGCCTGCGTGCTCCTTGGCTATGGCGTTTTTGTGGCGCGCACCGCCAAGCTGGACGTTTTTCCCAATTTCGTTCAGCCACAGGTGGTCGTCCAAACGGAATGCCCCGGACTCGCTCCCGAGCAGGTCGAACTTCTGGTAACTGTTCCCATCGAAACGTCCATCAATGGCCTGGGCGACATGGAATCGCTTCGCTCGGAGTCAATTGAGGGTCTTTCGATTATCACCGCGGTCTTCAAAGAAGGGACTGACATTTTTCGCGCGCGCCAAATGCTTGCGGAAACATTAGCCGAAACGGCGGGAGAACTGCCCTCGAGCGCTAAATCTCCAAAGATGACGCCGCTGACCTCCTCGACGATGGACCTGCTCAAGATCGGCCTCGTTTCGGACACGCTTTCGCCGATGGATTTGCGCACGTTCGCGGATTGGACGCTGAAGCCACGCCTGCTTTCCGTTCCCGGGGTGGCGAAGTGCAGCACCTTTGGCGGCGAGGTGCGGCAACTGCAAATTCAGGTCCTGCCGGACCGCTTAGTGGCTTATGACTTGTCCATCTCCGATGTGCTCGCGGCCGCGCGAGTTTCGACGGGAGTGCTGGGGGTGGGATTTATCGAGAACAGCAATCAACGAATTACCCTCCAGACGGAAGGGCAATCGCTCACGCCCGAAGTGCTCGGAGAGGTTTCCGTGGTAAGCACCAACGGATTCAGTGTTCGGTTGAAAGATGTCGCGCGCGTTGTCGAGGGCGCGGAACCGAAGTTCGGGGATTGCAGGATTCAGGGCCGCTGGGGCGTGTTGATGACAATGTCGAGCCAGTATGGAGCGAACACGCTCGAAGTAACCCGAGCGCTGGAAGCTGCCCTGAAAGACCTCAAGCCGACCTTCGACAAACAGGGCATTACACTTTACCCGGCGCTACATCGTCCGGCCACCTTCATCGAGTTCTCGCTCTCGAATATCGAGCATTCACTCGCTCTGGGGGCGGTGCTGGTTGCGGTCGTTCTGTTTGTGCTGCTCGGAAGTTTCCGGACGGCTTTGATTTCCCTGACGGCTATTCCTCTCTCCTTGCTCACCGCAATTATCGTTCTGCAACAATTTGGGGTCACGCTCAACACTATCACTCTCGGGGGCCTGGCGATTGCGTTGGGCGAGGTTGTGGATGATTCGATCATCGATGTGGAGAATATCTTTCGCCGGTTGCGTGAGCATCAGGCAAGAGTTGAAAACGCGGGCGGTTCCAGCATTCGTGAACTGTTTGATCTCGTGCTACATGCATCCATCGAAGTGCGCGGCTCGGTGGTGTTCGCCACGTTCATCGTCGCACTCGTGTTTCTGCCGGTTCTCACGCTCACAGGGATTCAGGGCAGCTTTTTCGCGCCCCTCGCGCAAAGCTATATTCTCGCTATCATGGCCTCGCTGCTTGTCGCGCTTACTGTCACGCCCGCACTCGCTTATCTTTTGTTCGGCAAAGGTGTGCGCAACCCTGAGGATAAGTGGCTTCAGCGACACCTTAAGCGCGGCTACGTTCGGATTCTCGAGTTTGTTTCCAGATGGCCTCGCGTGATCATAATTGCGGTAATTGTTCTTTGTATCCTTGCGGCAACGCGCCTTCGATATTTTGGCGGTGAATTTTTGCCGGACTTTCGGGAGGGTCATTTCGTTCTGCAAGTGTTTGCCGCGCCCGGCACTTCGCTGCCGGAAATGCTTCGCCTGGGAACACAAATCTCCGACGACCTGCTTCAAAACAAATACGTCGCCACCGTTTCGCAGCAAGTTGGTCGTGCCGAACTGGGCGAAGATCCATGGGGACCGCATCGCTGTGAGTTCCACGTCGAACTCAAACCCGATGTTCCGGGCGAAGAACAGGAGAAGCTGACGGATCAAATCCGCGACATCCTCAAAAAATTCCCGGGGTTGGAAACGGAGGTGACAACGTTCCTGGGTGACCGCATCGGCGAAACCGTCACCGGAGAAACCGAGCCGGTCGTCGTGAATGTTTTCGGCGATGACCTGGATCTTTTGGACAGCAAGGCGGCTGAAATTGCTTCGGTGTTGAAGAGCGTGCCCGGCAACGCGGATGTGAAAGTGAAATCGGCAGGAGGCGGACCTCGGACCGTCATTCGCTTGCGCCCGGACCGGCTGAGCCAATTCGGCTTCCGGCCAGTGGAGGTCCTGGAAGCGATTCAAACCGCCTACCAAGGCACAATCGTGGCCCAAACGCACCGCGGCAATCAGGTAGCGGACGTGTCTGTGATTTTGGATGAACGCAGCCGGCAGGAGCCTGAATCCATCGGGTCACTCGACGTTCGAAACACTCAGGGAATGCGATTGCCCTTGCACGAACTCGCGGACGTCGAGCCCGGAACTGGTCGCTTCAGCATTCTGCACGAAGGCGCCAGACGCCGCCAAACCGTGACGTGCGCGACCAGCGGTCGTGACGTGGCCTCATTCGTGAGCGAAGCCAAAAAACAAGTCGCGGCCAGAGTGAATTATCCCCCGGGATTCTATGCTCAGTTCAGCGGCGCGGCGGAGCAAAAAGAGAAAGCACAGAAAGAACTTCTGCTCAATTCGTCGATTGCGGGAGTCGGCATTTTGCTGCTGCTGATTGTCGTGCTTCGGAATTGGCGAAATCTCTTGCTTGTGCTGGCGAATATTCCATTCGCTCTCGTCGGAGGTGTTGTTGCGCTTTGGTTAACACAGGTTTTCGATCCTTCTGAGAGTTCGCTTACGATCGGTTCGCTCGTGGGGTTCGTGACTCTTTTTGGTATTACCACCCGCAATTCCATCATGATGATCTCGCATTATGAACACCTGGTGACACAGGAAGGCATGACCTGGGGCCACGATGCCGCGCTTCGCGGCGCTTCAGAGCGCCTGATGCCCATTCTTATTACTGCCATCGTCACCGGCCTCGGTTTGCTTCCACTGGCGATTGGTTCGGGAGAGGCCGGCCGGGAAATCGAAGGGCCGATGGCGGTAGTCATTCTTGGCGGGTTGGCCACTTCCACCTTGCTCAACCTGCTCGTCCTGCCCACTCTCGCGCTGAAATTCGGTGAGTTCCGCTCCATCAGAAGTCCCTGAGACGCGGCCGAGACCGCTCGAGTGGCTCCGCTCCGAGCGCTTCAGTTTCTGCCTGACCATCGCGTTTGCTTTGCTGGTGAGTTTTTTCGTTCTAACGCCGCCCAGCGTTCCGCCCAACAACCCTTTCGATCGCTCGCTCAGCGCTGTCCTAAACTTCGCGAACGAAAAGCATCTGCAATTTGGGAAGGACGTGATTTGCACCTATGGCCCGCTTGGTTACCTGATCTTCTTCTGCTTTTCTTCATACACCGGGGTCTGGAGTCTTTACACCCTTCTCATTTTGGTTTTTGTTAACTGCGCTGGCATTTGTCTGGCCGCAAGACGGCTTTCATGCCCCCTGCAGGCGCTTGCCCTTGCGCTCCTGGTCTGGGCGGCTGCAAACACCGAGAACCGCACGGATTTGGTCGTGGACCTTGGCCTGTTCTCATGGGCTTTGCTTTGCCATTTTGGGTCAGGCAGGCGTCTCGCAATGTGCGCTTCGGTTTTGGTCGTGCTGGCGGCGTTCCTGAGCCTGGCAAAGACTTCGTTTCTGGTTCTCACTCCGCTGCTGCTGCTGTTTCTGAGCATCGAACTGTATCTGCGAGGGTGCCGTCGGGTTGGACTCATCCTGATGCCAGCTTACCTCTTTTTGTTCCTGCTCGGTTGGCTCTTGGCTGCCCAATCAGTGTTTAACCTGCCAATTTTTTTGAGTCTGAGCCTATCGGTGGTTCAAAGTTATAACCAGGCTTTGGGTACTGAAGGTCAGGCATTCGCCGCGGATTTGGGTCGCATGGTGCTATTGTTATCAATTCCAGCGGTGCTGATCCGCGGACTGATGAGTTCTGAAGCATTCGACGGAGGGTCAAACCGCGTTCAGTGGCTTCGACGCCTTGCCCTGTTGTGTTGGGCGGGCTTGCTCGTGCTAGGAAACTGGAAGCATGGGTTTGTTCGTTTTGACGCTGGTCACGCACCGCTGGCGTTGGGGTTCGTTCCGCCGGCGATGATACTTCTGGAGACGATACCTTGTATTTCGCGCCCGGCGTTGTATTCCGCCCGTGGCTTCGCCTTTGCTGCGGCAGCGCTGTCGTTGTTCATTCTGCATCATGTGTTCTTTGGCGATTTGGCAACGAGCCTGGCGAGTCCGTTCCGGGTTTTTGGAATGAACATCGCTGATGTAGCGTGTCCATTCCGCTACCGGGAACGGATGAAATCAGCTCTCGCTGGGCTTAAACAGGAAGTTCAATTGCCGGCACTTCGGTCGATCGTGGGAACCAATTCGGTCGATGTGTTCGGGCAGTTCCAAGGTGACGCGCTCGACAACGGCTTGAATTATTATCCCCGGCCTTCCTTTCAAAGTTATGCAGCATCCGACCGCAGGTTGATGGCTTTGAACGAGGCGTTTTATCTCTCTCCTGCCGCGCCTGATTACGTGCTCTACAAACCGTTTGTACTCGATCAGAAAGTACCCGCGCTCGAAGATGCCTGGGTACTCCGGGCGCTCCTCGTCAATTATGTTCCGGTTGCAGCGGAGCGGGATTACAACCTGTTCCGGCGGCTGCGGACAGAACCACCGCAACTACGGCAAGTTTCCGATACAATCATTCAGCCCGGCGAACGCATCCCTCTGCCGTTGGACATCGCATCGAATTTCTGGCTGGAACTAGATCTGCAGCCAACGATTTTGGGGCGCATCGAACAGTTTATTTTCAAACCATCGGCGGTCAGACTGGAGGCGTGGGACACGAACCGGAACCTGCTGTTGCGGCGCAGGGCTCCCCCCATCATGCTTGAGGCTGGGTTCCTGGCCGCGCCTCTCATCATAAAGACCAATGACGTTCTGGCTGCTTACGATTTGCAGCCGCGCATTCAACCGGCCGCATACAGTTTGCACCTGCTTCCGCACGACCGGCCGTATTGGCGATCGCACGCGCGTGCGCGAGTTTATGTCATTGATAACCTCATCGGCCCGGCAGCACGCGTTTCGAATTGACTGGCAAATGGGGCAAAGTACGCTGGCCATATGAGCATTACCGCCTTTCAGAAGTTCTCAGTTGGGCCACGCCTCACAGCCGCCTGGATTCTTTTCCTCGTGCTTTCCCTCTTCCAGGGCCTGCCTGTCAAAGGCGCGGACACCGAAGCGCAATACGTTCGGATCTATTATACGATTCTCGACGCTGATACGCTGGCAAAGAACGGGCAAACTGCGGCGGCGGTAACTAAATATCAGCAGGCGCAGAGAGCGCTCGAGGATTATCAGAAGTACAACCCCGGAGTATATAATAAGGCTGTGAGTTATCGCCTGGCCTATGTAACCGAAAAGATCAAAGCGGCCAGTAACGCGCAAGCCGCCCCTGAAGCTGAAGCGACGCAAACTGCCGCTGGCGGAAGCCCCGACGCTTCCAAGAGCAAGGTCAAATTGCTCGAACCGGGGGCTGACCCTAAGAAGGCTCTGCGTATGCATCCTAAAGCCGGCGATAAACAAACGGTTTCGTTTGGTCTCAAGATTTCCATGGAAACCAAGATGGGCGAAATGGCGATGCCCGCCATGAACCTGCCCACAATGAATATGACCATGGACACCACAGTTAAGTCCGTCGCCCAAAACGGCGACATTACTTATGACCTCGTGATGAGCGATGTGAGCATTTCCGAAGAACCCGGGCTGATGGCGCAAGTCGCCGAAGCCATGAAAGCATCGCTCGGCGCTGCCAAGGGAATGACGGGCAGTGGAGTGGTCACTGACCATGGCGTCACGAAACGTTATGAGCTGAAGCTTCCGGCAAACGCCGATCCGCAACTCCATCAGGCGATGGACCAGGCCAAGGAAATGTTCGCCAACCTGATCCTACCGCTCCCGGCGGAACCGGTCGGGACCGGCGCAAAGTGGGAATCCACTGCGCCGATCAAATCACAAGGCATGACGATTCAACAAACTACCACGTGTGAACTGACCGGCGCGCAGGACGACCAAATCACCGCCCAGGTAACCATCGCGCAGGAGGCATCGAATCAGAAGATCTCGAATCCCGCCATGCCAGGAATGAAGATGGATTTGAAAAAAATGAGCGGCACCGGGAAGGGCGAACGGACATGGGACCTAACCAAAATATTTCCGTCAAAGTCGAATAGCGACGGAGAAGCCGAGACTACAATGGCGATCAATGCCGGAGGCAACACTCAGACCATCGAAGCGAAAATGACCATCAAGGCCCAGGCTGAAGCCAAGTGAGTTCGTTCATAACGCGCCTGACATTGGCGCTCTTACTTTCATTTGCTGCTGGCCGTCTGCCGGCTCGCCAATTAGCTGCTGAGGCGGAATTGGGAAAACCTGTATCCGTTCCAGTGAACCAAATCCTCACACCCGCTGGTGTGCAGGTCGAACTTTCGAACGCTCGCCCGCAGGTCCTTGCGCTGAGCCCGGACGGGAAGCTTCTGGCTGTCGGGGGGAAAAGCGAACTGGTCATCATTTCTCCGCCCACCGGCAAGATTCTCCAAAGGGTGCGGCTCCAATTTGGGGCGCGTAATTCGGACACGAACGCTGTCTCCG
>Ga0308173_10001116_pt1 | contig 12908 bp, 6 predicted proteins | sample PhyPR1_FD_203716 | JGI IMG/M metagenome (GOLD analysis project Ga0308173, IMG submission 203716) | Soil microbial communities from UC Gill Tract Community Farm, Albany, California, United States - DLSLS.P.R1 | ecosystem: Environmental > Terrestrial > Soil > Agricultural land | place: USA... | reverse complement strand
ATGGACGCTGATTGCCCAGCGACCAACCAGCCTTCGACCGAGAATGGCGCGTGTAAGCCGAGGACAGGTGAGAATGGCAGGGTGACCGCGCCTCCTGAAGCATCAGTGAGAATGGCAGTATCCCCGTCCGTCAAGGCTCCCTGCTGCTGGCGAGTGATGCCGGAAGTCGGGTAAGCGGCGTTTCCGGCCGTGCCCAGGGTCCCATAGTTGGTCGCCACGTCAGGGTAGGGCGGGGAATTCGTTTCATTCAGCGGCCAGTAGCCAAGCGGGTTCAAATTGACAACCGCCGGGAAATAAGTTCCCGCCAGCGCGCTGGTGAGCACACTCAGCGTCACTCCCACACTTGTGGTTTGCAAACTGTTGCCGTCGGTTACAACCACATAATACTCGGCATGGTTGGCAGGCTGGACCGACGTGAAAGTCAAGGCGGTGGTGGTTGCTCCGGAGATGTTGCCGCCGCTCACGGGCGTGCCGCTGCCCGGCGTTCCGGTGTACCACTGGTAGCTCAGCGGCGGTTTGCCAAACGCCGATACTGTGATTGAAACGTTCGAACCCTGCATCGCAATTGTTGGGAGCGGTTGAGTCGTGATGGCTGGCGGCGCGCCGGCGGCGAACCAGAGGTTCTGGATTTGCGCGGTCGTCAGCGCTGACCCGAAAAGCGCTACATGGCAAATCGAGCCCTGCATATTTCGTCCGGTATCGTCCGGCGCGGTGCCGATCAGGAACGGTTGGGCACTTCCGTTCGCGCTGTCATTTCCGGTGCTCTGGCCGGCAAGGAGCCCGTCGATGTACAGATTCATGATATTGCTGCCGTCCCAGGTCCCGGCCCAGAAATGCCAGTTGTTGTCAGCCACATTTGGGCCGGCGGCGATTTCGTTTTCGTTCCCCGCGTTCCAATGGGCGACGCCGCTGCCATCGTTGATATCGAACCGGTAGGATTGGTCACCCTTCCCGGCAGCGGTTGTGAAATAATTGGGTGGCACGCTAGCCTGTGCCCACATAGTGAATGTCATTGGACTGTTCGAATCGATGCCGATTGGAAGCCCCGCAGCGCCCGGGACAATCACACTGGGACCAATATCGGCCGACTGGCCTCCGCTAAAGTTGCAGGCATAGCTCGGCGAGCCGAACCCAGCGAACGCGGGGCCTGCCGCGCCGGGCGCGGTGCCGCTTTCGTAGTAGCCCCTGGCAAATGCTCCGGCGGTGCCGTAGTTCTGGGCGATCGGGGCGGCGGCATCATTGAGCCGGTAGTAAAGTTGCGGATTGTCGTTCAACACCAACTGCTGGTAAGCGGTTGCCGGGGCTGGGTTCGTTCCCGCCTGATAATGCGCCAGGATATCTGATGCCGTGAGCACGTTGGAATAAAATGCCACCTCATCAATGAAGCCAGCGAAGGCAAAAGAGCTGTCATTTCTGGCGCCGATTGCGAATGGGCCGGCGGTGCTTCCCACGATGGTTCCAGTTGTCGCCGGGGTTGCGGCCTGCCCGTTAATGTAACCACGGGCCTGTATCCCGTTAAAGGTCACCACGACATGATACCACGTGTTCGAGAGGATATGGCCGCCGGGTACCGGGATCACATAATTCACCGAGGCAGTCGTGCCGTTCGTGGCATAGGTCCTGAAATTGAAGTTTGCGGCTCCTGCCGTCACCGGGTTGTCGCAATAGAGCAGCCAGCCTGCGCGGGGACTGTTTACATCCAGGCAGTTCACCAGGCATTCGGTTCCGGGATCATTAAGGGCGGAGTTGAGCCACAACTCGATTGTCAGGTTAGTCTGGCTCGCATACGCCGAATCATAAGGCACGGTTACTCGTGAATTCACGCCCGACGCTCCGCTGAAAAGGCCGGCGGTGTCCGAAACACCTGCCAGCGCCCCTGCGACTCCGGGAAACGCGCCGTCATTGTACGCGCCGTTGTCAGCGGCCCCGAGCGTGCCTGAATTGTTCGCTGCTGGCTTGGACCCCGGGGGCGAGGTGGTTTCAGTTAACGGCCAGTACCCTATCGGGTGCAGGTTCGTTACGGCCTGGAAGAAAGCGCCGGACTGTGCCCAGGCAGTTGTGTTGGCCAGCAGCGCGAGACAGGTGAGGGCGATGGTGAGGAGGACTTTTCGCATAGGTTTGGGAGTTATGGGTACGACTTTTATTGAGGAGCGATGAATGTTTCGGATCAAAAACGGCAACCTGGCATAAGACCTTTTCTATCATTGCAATGAATCTTTTTCTGCCCGGACGCACGCTTCGTGCGTCTGCGCAAACAGAGCGTTGCTTCTCATGCTGTTGGTATCAAGGTTAACGCCCTGCTGCCTCAATGGACTATCACGCAAATACGTGAGGTTTGGACCTACCATGACGGGTGCTTCCGGGGTCCTGCATTTTTCAATGAACATTTAGATCAGCACGGCAGGTTAAAGCGCTTAGAGAGCAAGACTGATTGCGGAACCACCCCATATACCCATTGCTTTACCGGTTTTAGGTTGGCCCATGGCTCATCGAGCCCCCTTTGCGGTTATTGCGCGGTCCCGGTGTGGCCAGGACCCAGTGCAATTTCTGCCGAGCTCTCAGCGGCCTACTGCGCCATGAAATTATCTCCTCATTACCTGAAGCGTTATAAGGACCTCACTGTCCTGGCGCTTAAATACAGCCGGCCAGGCATGACCTCGCGGTTTGCAGCGGACGAGGAAGAACCGCCCGTCGAAAATGGCGACGCGCAAAATGGCGGGTCACATGGGCTGGAACATGATTTGCCGGATGACCTCGAGCGTCTTGGCCCGACTTTTGTGAAACTTGGCCAGCTTCTCTCGAGCCGTGTCGATTTGCTGCCTCCGAGGTACCTCAAACCGCTGTCGCGCTTGCAGGACAGGGTAAAACCATTTCCCTTCGAGGATGTTCAAACGATCGTGGAAGCGGAATTGGGAACGAAGCTGAACAAAGCGTTTTCCCAATTCGAACGCGAGCCGGTGGCGGCGGCGTCGCTTGGGCAGGTGCATCGCGCCGCGTTGCACGACGGGCGGCTTGTGGTGGTGAAGGTCCAGCGACCGTATATTACCAAACAAATTCAAGAGGACTTCGATGCCCTGGAAGAAATCGCCAGGTTCCTGCATCGCCACACGAAGATCGGACAGCGTTACCAGATTAAAAAAATACTGGCTGAGTTCGAGAACACGCTCGCGCATGAGCTCGATTACCGGCGTGAGGCCGCGAATCTCACCAGCCTGGCCCGGAATTTAAAGAACTTTGAGCGCATTCGGGTTCCATTGCCGGTTGATGATTATACCACGCGCAAAATCCTGACGATGGAATACATCGAAGGCAGCAAAATCACCGAGCTGAGCCCGCTGGCACGACTCGATTTTGATGGCCATGCGCTGGCGGAAGAACTGTTTCAGGCATATTTGAAGCAGGTGCTGGCGGATGGTTTGTTCCATGCTGATCCACACCCAGGCAACATATTCATGACTCCAGACCACAAGGTCGCGCTGCTGGACCTTGGGATGGTTGGCCATACCACCCCGTCCATGCAAGAGAACCTGTTGAAGCTCTTGCTTGCCGTGAGCGAAGGCGAAAGTGACGAGGCCGCCGATGTTGCCATCCGGATTAGCGATCCGACCGATGGGTTCAATGAAATGGATTTTCGCCATCACATCGGGGAACTGGTCGCCGAACAACAAAACAGCAGCCTCGAACAGATGGATATAGGCCGGGTGATTTTGGCGGTGGGCCGGACTGCGGCTGATACCGGGCTTTATGTGCCGCCCGAACTGTCGCTGCTGGGCAAAACGCTTCTCCAGCTCGACCAGGTCGGGCGGACGTTGGACCCGGAGTTCGATCCCAACGAATCGATCCGGCGCAATGCGAGCGCGCTGTTGAATCAGCGGCTGAAATCTTCGCTGACCGAAGGCAAACTCTTTTCTTCATTGCTCGAAGCAAAAGAGTTTGCCAGTGCCTTGCCCACCCGGCTTAACAAAATTCTCGACGCAGTTGGGAATGCCGAGCTGAACGTCAATGTTAAGCCGAGCGAGACTAAATTCCTGATGGAGAGCGCGCAGAAAGTGGCCAACCGGATTACGACAGGCTTGATCCTGGCGGCGTTGATTGTGGGCGCGGCGCTGCTGATGCGCGTGCAGACGGATTTTCAAATTTTTGGCTATCCCGGCCTGGCGATGCTCTGCTTTATGGGCGCGGGCGGCGGAGGCTTTTGGTTGCTTTTCAGCATCCTCTGGCAGGACCACAAAACTAACCTGCGCAGCCGCCGGTAAGCTCCCATTCTCCTCGACACCTACCGTCTTTTCCGGCTTACTGCGCGCCGGTTTAAACTGGAATGAACGCAGAACAATTGGCTAAAGCCAAATCGCTCGGATTTTCTGACCGGCAACTCGCGCACCTGACCGGGCGCACCGAGGATGAGGTTCGCGCCGAACGCAAAAAGCTCGGGCTCGTGCCCAGCTATCGCCTGGTGGATACCTGCGCTGCGGAGTTCGAAGCTTATACCCCCTATTATTATTCGACATACGATCGCGGGGATGACGAGGTCAAACCGAGCGACCGTAAGAAGGTGGTGATCCTCGGTGGCGGGCCGAATCGGATAGGGCAGGGGATTGAGTTTGATTATTGCTGCGTTCATGCCGCCTTCGCGCTGAAGGAGGATGGGTTCGAAACCTTGATGGTGAATTCGAACCCCGAAACCGTTTCTACCGATTACGACACTAGCGACAAGCTCTACTTCGAACCACTGACGCTGGAGGACGTCCTGCACATCTACGAACGCGAGAAATGCTGGGGCGCGATTGCGCAGTTTGGTGGACAAACGCCGTTGAATCTGGCCCTTGGGTTGCAGAAGAATGGGGTCAACATTATTGGGACGTCCCCACAGGAGATCGAGATCGCGGAGGACCGCAAGCTGTTCGCGGCGATGCTGCACAAGTTGAACATCCCGCAGCCGCCAAATGGCATCGCCACGAATGAAGCCGAAGCATTGAAAGTGGCTGGCAAGCTTGGCTATCCGATTTTGGTTCGGCCCAGTTTCGTCCTCGGAGGGCGAGCGATGCAGATCGTTTATTCCGATAGCGAACTGCAGCATTACATGCGCTTCGCCGTCGAGGCTTCTCCTGAGCGGCCCGTCCTGGTGGACAAATTTCTGGAAGACGCCACTGAAGTGGATGTGGATTGCATTGCCGACGTGGGGCGTCCCTCTGCCGATGGGGGCACGATTGTCATCGGCGGAATCCTGGAGCACATCGAATTTGCGGGTGTGCATTCCGGCGATGCGGCCATGGTCCTCCCGCCACACACGCTGTCCCCCAGGATCATCGAAGTCATTCGCGAATACACACACGCGATGGCCCGAGAACTTAAGGTAATCGGTTTGATGAATGTGCAGTACGCCGTGAAAGGCGACACGGTGTACGTGCTTGAGGTGAATCCGCGCGCTTCACGCACCGTGCCCTTCGTCAGCAAAGCGATTGGCGTTCCGCTGGCGAAACTGGCTGCGAAGGTAATGGCGGGGAAGAGCCTGAAAGAGCTCGGTTTTACGAAAGAGATGTGGCCGAAATATTGGGCCGTCAAAGAATCCGTCTTTCCTTTCAACCGTTTTCATGGGCAAGACATCCTCCTTTCCCCGGAAATGCGTTCCACTGGCGAAGTCATGGGACTCGATGCCGATCTGGGAATCGCATATGCCAAATCCCAAATGGCAGCGGGGGCTCCGTTGCCGCTCAAAGGCCGCGTCTTCGTCAGCGTGAGTGACGCGCACAAGCAGGAAGTCGCCGAGGTGGCAAAGCTCTTCGTGGAGCTTGGTTTTGAGTTGGTGGCCACCGGTGGGACGGCCGGCGTGCTCGAAAAGGCCGGCCTGAAAGTTCAACGCATTTTCAAGCTGTCGGAAGGCCGTCCAAACGCAGTCGATCTGCTCAAAAATCGCGAGCTCCAGCTCGTCATCAACACGCCCGCCGGGCAATCGCCGCGCGCCGACGAAGTCCGGATTAGAACGACCGCTGTTTATACCAATACACCGATTATGACTACCTTAAGCGGAGCCAGGGCTGCCGCCCTCGGAATCGCTGCCCTGCGCAAAAATGGATACGCGGTAAAGACTATTCAGGAGTACCATTAAAGCAGGCGCTCGATTGGTGGATCTTGGACTCAGGATCTTGCGAGCGTTGGCAACGGAAGCTCAGGGGCTGCTAATATGATCAATGGTTGGCCCGAAACTGCCGTCGGGCAGTTTCGCGCGGTGCGCCGAGATCATCCAACCGTAAAGCCACGGTCCGGCGCCCGAAGCGCGGGTTTTGACATAGATCGCGGTAACCTCACCCACCACCTGATTGGAGTTGTAGCCATAAGCGACGCCGTTGATAGCTTTGACGGGACATCGATAAAACTCCTGCCCGTCACGCAGTAACGCTCTGACCATCCCACCGCCTCCGCTGGTTGTCACTCCGTCGCCCTTCATCAACCAACTCCACGTTAGCAAGGCGTAGTGAGCCGTTCCGTCGCCGAATTCCGGACCGTCGTCCGCATATTTGTTGTATCGCGAAGAAGTCACATTGGGCTTGTATTGCCAGTCCGCTGGAAGTTCGTTGGTCGCGCCGTGGGGAACGACTTTGACGGCATAGCGGGTTGGGTCCACGGGCGAGCCTCCCCGGCCGTTGCGGTGCGTTGAGTCCCATTGTCCGGTCGAGGAAACCCAACTGGGAGCGCCATACTCGGGCGGTTGGCCCTGCACCTGCGCGAGCCCGGCGCCCGGGTCGCCGCGGTGCGGGACATCTTTCGTGGAGCTGCAGTCCAGCGCGCCATCCAGAATCGCAACATCATCCAGCAAAAGATGGCCATACGGTAACTGCGGCGAGCTGTAACCCTGGCCGCCCTTATGAAACGCCAACCAATTGGTTTTCACCCCATCGAAGAAAGGGATGAGTTCATGCAGATCGAACCGGACCCAACCGGAGCCGCATTCGCACGTGCTGTGATTCGTGTCCACATTGTAACCCACGCCGCCGTTAACGAGTGAGCCATCGGAATAGCGGGTTGGTGCGGTTGCATTCTTGAGAACCCCGCATACCCAATAATTGTCGTTCGGGAAATTCCAATTGTCGGCGCTCTCGTAAGTGGATTCGTAGCTTGCCTTGAGTTGAAAGACTTGCTGTGGAAGCAATGCGGGAACTGTGACGGTGTTGTTTGTTCCTTGCGGCAGAACTGGAGTGACTGGCGTCCAGATGGGTGCGAGCAATTGCGTGGCGCTGGTTAGTGAGAGGCCAGCCAAATTCGTCGGCCAGGATATCAGCACGTTCCTCCCGTTAAGCTGGATGCCGAGCGCGGCCGTCAACGGCGGGTTGGAACTGACACTGCTCTGTGTTGGAGTTACAGAGGCCCACGTGCTACCGAGCCGCAGTTCATCCACGGTTTTCTTCTGTGCGCTCGTGCTGGTGCCGCGCCACGTGAGCCGATCAAGTCCCGCAATGTCGGCAGCGCCGGCGCCAATCGCCGCGAGTGTGGGCGTAGGTGCGGTGCCTGCACCGAACGTCGCGGCGGATGGATTGAGCCACAGGTCGCACGTATCGTCGCTGCTCGAACCGGTGTTGAAGGTATATCGTGCAACCACAAACACGGTATCATTTGTCGTGAACGTTGGAGAGGCCACGCTGCCGAAGTTAGTGCCCGAGTTTTTGTAGATGCCAAGCTGATACGCGTTCGACGAATTGCAGACTGCGTCAATTTTTGGGAAATACGTCGTGGCAGTCCCGAGGGTGAGACCGGTGAAGGTGTCGTGACCAGTGAAAGAACCGATCTGGTCGATTCTGAGGGCAAACGAAAAGTAGACGGCCCCGTTTGTCACCGGGTCCAGGGGAACGCGGACGCTGTCGTTGCCGGACGGCCAAGTGTAACGATTTCCACCTGAACCGGCAAGCCCCGATACGTCGAGATTGCCGGCTTCGATCGTCCCCATGGAAGTTGTGCCGGTCAAATACCACGAGCCTTGCCCGTCCAGTGCCGCGCCCGCGCTATAGCTAAACGGTTCGTACGAATTGGTAAACGCGACCGCGGAAAGGCTCGCTAACACAAAGGCGTTGAGGCCTACGCAGAAAAAAGCAATGCGTATCCGGTCGTGCAAAAACCTGAGCTGTTCTTTCGCCATCAAGGGGCCTGATGGGTTCCGACTCCTTCCAGGGCAAAGAGCGCGTGTCCCGGCAAAAATATCTGGGTGCCGCCACCCCGACCGCCACCTGCCCAGTTCCAGTTGCGGCCCAGGGGCGCTGCCGTGCCTTCCAACCCCGTGACCGCATGAGCCACTTTGAATTCCTGCAAGCGCCGGCCCGCCCCTGCTCCGAAAATGGCAAGTGAATCCATGCTCGCGCCTGCGAGGCAAAACCAACTGCCCGTTTGTGAAACAGGCCGGCTCAATTCCTCATTGCGCAAGAATTGAAACAAGCGCTCGCCGGGTTCCAGGAACTGCCGGTAGACGGGCCGTGAAAGGTCAAAGCCGCTGACAATCTCCTCCACGTTCTTTGCATTGGTGATCCCGTTCTGGTGCAGGAAGTCGGTGATGATCTGGCGATTGTCTGCGGTCATCATAGTGCGGTGTGCTTGGATTCTATCTGGCTTGCGACACTGCGTAAAGTGCTGAGCTCTCCTGGCTCACGATCCCGCTCCGTTATCCGCAGTTTTTATGAGGCGCAAGTCCGTACAAATTGGCGACCCCGTAAATTGACACGGCCCCTTCGGGTGGGATACTCAGCGCCAAGCGGACTGAACCCCCGCTCACTTCCACCGTACGAGCGCACGGTCTTATGGGCGATGTAAGCAAGGTTGGGCGCACCGATATTTATGCGCCAGGGAGCTTTATGGACACGCCAAGCGTGTTCCCGAAAGTGGAGTTGTCGGATGGCACGATTGCGATCCGGCAATTCGAGGCTGGCGATGGGCCTTTGTTATATACTGCTGTCCGCGAATCCCTGCCGGAAATTCGCCAGTGGATGGTCTGGTGTCATCCCGAGTATTCGCTGGAGGATAGCGCCAGCTTCATCAACCGCTGTCCGTCCGACTGGCAAAAAGGTGTGCGCTTTAGTTTCGTCATTCAAAGCCACCATAATAGTGAGTTCCTCGGCAGCGTTGGGTTAAGCCAAATCGATCCTGTCCACAAGGTCGGCAGCATCGGGTATTGGGTGCGGACAACCAGGACCAGGCGCGGCGCAGCCTCGGCAGGACTGCGGCTGGCCGCACGATTTGGCTTCGACCGACTCGGATTGCAGCGAGTGGAATTGGTGATTCCGGTCGGCAACGCGCCGAGCATGAGGGTTGCAGAAAAAGCAGGCGCGCGGTTCGAGGGCGTTCTTCGAAAGCGGATTATGCTGAACGGTAAATCGTGTGATGCGGCCATTTATTCGCTAGTGAACCGACTAATGGGGTAGCAAAGGAAAACAATTATGAACGAATTAGGAAGAACTCTGCTGACAGCATTTGTACTTGTTAGGCATCTACGAGTTCGAAGGGGATACATTCAAATCGTGCTTTGCCGATGCTGGAAGCGAGCGGCCGAAGGAGTTTAAGAGCGAGGCGGGCGACGAACGGACGCTGACGGTTTGGAGACGCGTGAAGCCGAGCGAATCAGGAAGCCCGAAGAAGTAGTGTTGGCGATTCGTGGCCGTAAGCTGGCCGAACCGGGCGGTTTGAATTCAGCCTTCCGCCGATCCCGCCACCTACTGAGTCCTGGGAGCGCCGGCATCCCTGCCCGCGAGTTTCCGTCCCCTGGGCACCCACGTTACGCTAAAATGTCTTTCACTACTTTGCCTTCGACATCCGTCAGCCGGAAATCCCGGCCCTGAGAACGGTAGATGAGTTTTTCGTGGTCGAAGCCGAGGAGGTGGAGAATCGTCGCCTGGAGATCGTGGACCTGGACTTTGTCGCGAGTGATGGAGAAGCCGAGTTCGTCCGTTTCCCCGTAGACCAAGCCATGCTTCACCCCCGCGCCGGCAAGGAACATCGAGAAGCAATCGGGATAATGGTCGCGTCCAAAAATCTTGCTCGCGGCGGTCCGGCCCTCGCGGAATGGTGTGCGGCCAAACTCACCACCCCAGACAATTAAGGTGTCCTCCAAAAGGCCGCGCTGCTTCAGGTCGCGGATTAAGGCGGCGACGGGCTTATCCATGGAGGCGCATTTTTTTGTCAGGCCTTCCGTGATGCCTTCGTTTTCTTTGGTGCCATGGAAATCCCAGCCCCAATCAAAGAGTTGCACGAACCGGACACCTTTTTCGACAAGGCGTCGGGCGAGGAGACAATTATTGGCAAAACTCGGGTTCCCGGGTTCTGCGCCATAAGCTTCAAGCATGCTCCTGGGTTCGCGCGAGATGTCCATCACTTCGGGCACCGAAATCTGCATGCGGTAAGCCAGTTCGTATTGGGCGATGCGCGTCACTGTTTCTGGATGCCCGAACTCGCGTTCCTGCGCCTCATTAAGGTCGCGCAGCACGTCCAGCGTGCGGCGGCGCATGTCGCGGTCCATCCCTGGTGGATTGGAGACATAGAGGACGGGGTCTCCCTTGGAGCGGCATTGAACCCCTTGAAACACCGAAGGCAAAAAGCCGCTGCCCCAGGCGCTCGGACCGGCGCTGGGTTGCACGCCGCTCGAAATCAGCACAACGAATCCCGGCAGGTTTTCGTTTTCAGTCCCCAAACCATACGTGACCCATGAGCCCAGCGAAGGGCGGCCCGCTCGCGCTGAACCGGTGAACAGCAGAAGCTCGGCAGGTGTGTGATTGAATTGGTCTGTGTTGAGCGATTTGATCAGGCAGAGGTCATCCGCCACTTCCTGCAGATGCGGTATCGCATCCGACATCCACATGCCTGCTTTTCCATACTGCGCGAACTGGCGGGGTGTACCCATGAGCTTCGGAACACCTGAGGTGAACGCGAAACGTTTGCCTTTCAGGTACTCGTCGGGACATGGCTTATCGTTCCACTTCACGAGCTCGGGCTTGTAATCGAACAGATCAAGGTGGGGCGGGCCGCCGGACATGTGCAGATAAATGACCCGCTTGGCCTTCGGCGCGAAATGCGGCTGGCGCGGCGCCATCGGGTTCGTGGCCGAGGCAACCGTCGCGGCGGTGGAGCGCCCGGCCAGGGCAGCGAATGCGATCGCGCCAAGGCTGAACTGACCCGCGCTCTTCAAGAAATTGCGGCGCGTAATCTGTTGCAGTTGTTCTAAATTCCGATTCATGGCGTTACTTGGTTATGGTCGCATGAGAGTCTCATCCAGGTTCAGGAGAACATTGCCAACTGCGGTCCATGCGGCGAGGTCAGGAGACGCGGTTTTCGCGGAGGTGGTCGAGGGCGGAGGCGCTTGCGCCTTCTTCCCCGCTCTGCGCTTACGATTCACAATCGGAGTGACGGAAGCCGTGGTGAGCTTTTCGGCCATGGCCGGCTTCGCCGCGTAACTGGCGCGCGCCTGGTCATAGAACCCCGCCAACCGCTGCAGTTCGGCGGGATGCGGCTGGCGCGCAAGACAGAGCCGGAAGCCGTACGCGAGCTTCTCGTTAGTCGACCCTTGAAATGCTTCAATTCGCTTGCCGAGCGCTTCGGCCGCTTCAACGAAAACGGGATCGTTCAATGTCACCAGCGCTTGCAAAGGTGTGTTGCTGCGCGGCCGGCGTAAGGCGCACACTTCGCGATTGGGAGCATCGAACGCCGCCATCGAAGGATAAGGACTGGTCCGCCGCCACTCGATGTACAGTCCGCGCCGATAGCGGTCCTCGCCTTCGCTGGTTTTCCAATCGAGCGACCCGCCGAAGGCAGCGGTCAAGCCAAGCGCTGGTTGCGGTGGTCGCACGGGCGGACCGTACAGCTTCTGGCTGAGCAACCCGCTCACTGCCAACGCCTGGTCGCGGACGACTTCGGCGGTCATGCGGAACCGTGGTCCCCGGGCCAGCAACAGATTGTCCGGGTCGCGCTCCGCAAGTTCGGGTGTCACGCGTGACGACTGGCAGTAAGTCGCGGAGGTGACGAGCATTTTCAGGAACGCCTTCACGTCCCAGGATGCGACCGCAGGCTCATTGCCGGCTGAGCCCGTCCGTCCGCCATCACGAAACTGGCAGGCGAGCCAATCGAGCAACTCAGGATAATTCGGCAGTTCGCCTTGCGAACCGAAGTCTTCGCTGGTCCGAACGATTCCAACCCCGAAGATCTGCTCCCACAGACGGTTCGCCATCACGCGCGCGGTGAGCGGGTTATTCGTGTCCGCCAGCCACCGCGCTAGTCCAAGCCGATTCGGCACACTGCCTTTGGGCAGAGGCTCGAAAGCAGATGGCGTCGCCTCAGTCACTTCATCGCCCAGCGACAGATAGTTTCCACGGAATTGGATGTGTGTCTTGCGGTGCTGGTCGGCGGCCACCTCGCGCATGATCGGCACGGTGTTCGCCTTGGCCTGCATATCGGCCATGTCCTTTTTTAATCGAGCGAGATGGTCACGCTCGGGCTTCAACTCGGCAGCGACGTTCGCTCGATAATACTTCGACAGCGCGGCCTTTTGTTCCTCGGTGCGCGCGGACGCGGCTTTGTTGAGGGATTCCAGCAGCGGCGCGGGTATGGCCGCATATTGCGAAAGCTTTTCGTCAGCGGAGGTCGTCAGGCGCAGCAGGGCAGGGGGACAACGGTCGTGTTTTGCCTTTTGTTCGATCACCACCTGGAGGTGGGCGCCATCGGGAATTCGCAAAGGCCGTCCCATCAGCAACGTCAGGTAATGCGGCTTGCCATCCTCAGAATTGACCGCCCAACCCTTGGCCCCTTTCTTTTTTTCCTCATCGATGATCCCGGTGAGTTCCAATTCACCTTGCGCGGTGTCGGCAAATGCCCCCGCAAATTCCAACGGGTCAGAGCCGGTCAGCCCATACATCACCTTGGGCTCGGGCGCCTGCCTCACGCTG
>Ga0308173_10001115_pt1 | contig 12909 bp, 29 predicted proteins | sample PhyPR1_FD_203716 | JGI IMG/M metagenome (GOLD analysis project Ga0308173, IMG submission 203716) | Soil microbial communities from UC Gill Tract Community Farm, Albany, California, United States - DLSLS.P.R1 | ecosystem: Environmental > Terrestrial > Soil > Agricultural land | place: USA... | reverse complement strand
CGGCTTTCGCTGGTCAGAATCGGTCAATAACGGGCAGGTTTGGCGTCCGTTTGCGTGCTCAATGTCCCGATTTACGCTCAACGACAGAAGGTTTCAAGTCCCTTCTTCCGCACCCCTCTGACCTGCTGTTATGCTGTACCCCGTACCCTACAAATCCGGCTAGGGTACGAAGCCGACGGGCGGGGACCAACATGGACGGCACGGAACAGACACAAAGCAACACCGATAGCGCGCGAAAGCTAAGCCTCACGGAGTTCCTGCTGGCGCGGATCGACGAGGACGAGGATGCGGCGCGTGCGGCCGTCGAGGTTGCAGACAAGCAGCACGCGTGGTGGGTTGACGGACCAGGTTCGACGAGCGACAAGTGGTGGGTGTACGCCACGGGGGAGAACTTCCAACACAAGGCCGTCGCGGACCACATCGCCCGCCACGACCCGGCCCGCGTCCTACGCGAGTGCGAGGCGAAGCGGCGGATCGTGGCGGCGTACCTAGCGGAGAGGCGGGGGGCTGGCACGACCGCGATCTACGTAGGAGACGCGCTGGAAGAGGTGCTGGGAGACCTCGCCGCCCCCTACGCAAACCACCCCGACTACCGGCAGGAGTGGAAGCCGTGAGCAGGGTTCATTGGGAGCGGCTGGACCCCGAGAAGGCGTGCTCTAGCCCCGACGGGCACTGCCCGGTCGACGTGATGACTATGGCGTCCGAGGTTCCCGTGTCCGTCTTCTGCCAGCGCTGTGGAAGCGCGTACACGGTGATCGCGCTGCCAGGGGAACGCACCCCGTGAGCAGCATTGAGCGGCGGGCCACGGGCGGGAAACCCGTGTGGCGCGTCCGGTTCCGCCTCAACGGTGCGAACAAGGCGATCACGTTCACCACCGAGAAAGGCGCCCGCGACTGGCGCAAACTCCTCGACGCCGCAGGGCCAGCTGCCGCCCTCGCGAAACTCGACGCCCCCGAATCGTCCAACACCCGCACCCTCGCGGAACACATCGAACGGCACATCGTCGCGTTGACCGGTGTCACGGACGGCACCCGCCGCACCTACCGCGCCTACCTCGCCCGGGACATGGCCGACATCGGCGCCCTGCCGTTGGACATGCTCGACCGGGAAGGCGTCGCCGCATGGGTGAACCGCCTTGCAGCGCGCGGCCTCTCAGGGAAGTCCATCGCGAACCGGCACGGGCTGTTGTCGTCCGCGATGAACACCGCCATCACCGACAAGATCGTCACCGACAACCCCTGCCAGGGGATGCGCCTACCGCGGACCGATCACGTCGACAAGGAGATGGTGTTCCTGTCTCGGGACGAGTTCGCCATCCTGTACGGGCACATCGCGCCACGCTTCCAACCCCTCGTCCTCACGTTGGTCGGCACGGGCATGAGGTTCAGCGAGGCCACCGCGCTCACGATCGCTGACGTCGACCTCGACGGGCGCACCGCATCCGTGAGGCAGGCGTGGAAGATGACCGGCACCGCGGCCCGTCAGCTCGGGCCGCCGAAGTCGAAACGCTCGAGGCGCACCGTCGTCCTACCCGGCCCCGTCGTCGACTCCATCCGCCCCCTCACCATCGGCCGGCCATCGTCCGCGCTGGTGTTCACCAACGCCCACGGCGGCCCCATCAAACAGGCGACGTTCTGGCGGAACACGTGGGCGCCCGCCGTCCAAGAACTCGCCGGCGACGACGTCCGCATAGACAAGGACAAGGGCGGCAGGAAGGTTCGCGTCGTCATCAAGCTCGGCCCCGGCAAGCATCCCCGCATCCACGACCTGCGGCACACGTTCGCGTCGTGGGCGATCAGCAACGGGATCTCAATGGTCGTCCTGCAGCGGTCCCTCGGCCACGAGTCGATCACGACCACGATCGACCGGTACGGACACCTGGCCCGCGCCGACTACGACCTCCTGGCAGAGGCGACGTCGGTCAACCTGCCATCGCTCGCCATCAACGCCTGACCGCACGACGAAGCCCCCGCCCCTTCCCCGGGCGGGGGCGTTCGTGCGTTGACACTGATGTTGCCGCTGCGCAACGTCAGTGTCAGGTCACCCGCTGCGACCAGTTCGCCAACTCCACCCGCGCCGCAGCATCCAACGCCGCGCACCCTTCCTCGGTGACGTGGTCCGAGGACAGGGCGAACGCGTACCACCCCGGCTCGCACACGCACAGGACAGGTGTCGACGCCGGCAGCTCATCCGGGCCGCGCCTCATCACCCGGAACACCACCGCGTCCGGGCGGGTCGGGTCGCCGTGCCGCACCCACCCCTTCTCCACGGCGTTGAGGAGGTCCGCGATGGCGTCCGCGACCTCCTGGGTGAAGTGCCCGGGGTCCAGCCGGTACACCGTCACATCCCCCGACACGTCGATTTGTGCGATGCCCGCCGTTTCTTGACGAACGCATGTGATTAGCACAGTGAAACCCCTTGTGTCTATGACCAGTTTTGGTGGTGTTCACCACCGTTTGGAAGCGTAGACCTGACCCCCGACAACACGCCCGACATCCCTTTTGTTGCGATTCCGGGCGGTCTGGGTTAGTGGCGTCGGCGCAGCGTCTCGATCATCGCGTCCACCAACGCCTGCTCCTCCGCGGACAGCTGGCCGAACCTCGCAGTGAGGGACTGGCCGGTGTCGGTCGGCTGCTGCTCGACGGTCACCTCGGGCGCCACAGTGCGGGGCTCAGGGCCGTTGCGGAACAGGTAACGCAGGGTCGACCCGGCCGGCCACTGGAAGAGGCGCTCAATGGAGGCGTACTTGGCGTCCTGCACTGTCTGGCCGCGCTCCACCTTCTCCCACGTGCTGCGGCTGATCCTCGGTTCGCCTGTCTCTTCAGCGTCCAGCGCCCTGGCTGACTCAACAGCCTTGACGACGCTCAGCCCCCGGCCGTTGCGCGATTCGATGACCAGCTCAGCCAGCCGCTCGATCGGTTCCATTCGTCTCTCCACCGTCTCATTATGGGCCCCCACCCTGCGCCATCACCTGCAACGCTCAGCAACACTGTAGGCGGATTCTGGGGCAAGATCCAGCACGAAACCGCAGGATGAGTACGCCCCCCCAGCATCGGTCTGTTGCAGATACGCGTTTCTGCTTGTGGTGTTGCTGGTTGTTGCGTAAAGTCTCCGACATGAACAGGGGATCACAGACGCAGACCCGGGCAACCGGCCGCGTCGCCATCAACGGGTACACCCTCCGAGCCATGCGAGTCCTCGCCGGACTCACCACCACCAACTTCCTCCAACAGGTCGTGACCGACACCGTCAACCTCGACCGCACCCTCCTGAACCGCATCGAGAACGGGCACGTCGCCACCGTCCGCGCCGACGTGTTCAACCGGTTCGTCACCGTTCTCGGCCTCGAGGACCGCAAGGCCCTCATGGCGAACCCCCACGGCAACGCCGGCCAGGTGGCGGCATGAGCGCCCCGTACCTCACCCCCGAAGAGCTGGGTGAGCGGTTCGGCAAGAACCGGCAATGGGTCACCCGCCGTTGCGCGGCCGGCCACTTCCCGCACATCAAGATCGGCAACCTGATCCGTTTCACCGAGGACCACGTCGCCCAGATCGAGGCGAAGCACACGGTCGCCCCCGCGGAGAAGCCCGCGAACCCGTACGGGCGCAAGACCCGCTCCAAGTCCTAACACCTCTCCACCCCCTGTTATCCGGCTCGCCCTTCATGGGGCGGCGGTGTCTCAAGCGACCCCGGATAACGCTCCCGGCCTGCCTGCAACGGCCAACCAACTCCACAGAGCGCACGACGAGGCCCGCAGCAACACGTAACGCGGCCCCGGTAACACGGCCAACAGGTCGCGGTCCGAGGTCTTGGCGGGGATGGCGTGCGATGACCACCAGCGAACCGCGTGGACTACCGGCTGCTTCCCGCCCTGCAGGGGTGGTGCTGGACCGGGTCCCACCGTGCAGACACGGACGCGGCAGCTGGAAGCGCCGTCTGACCACCAACCCATTGCGGGGGACGGGTGGCCTCGCCTCAGCAGCGGGACGGCGCACTCACACACCAACCACCAGCCCCAGGAGGGCCACATGACTGCACAGAAGCTGAAGTTTTGGACGTACCGGCAGAACAACAGTGGCGGCTCCTTCGACTTCGACCACGACAAGGGCATCTCGGTCAACGTCATCGTTCAGGCGACGGACGCTGAGGACGCCAACCATCGGGCCGAACGGATCGGCCTGTATTTCGACGGTGACGGCGACTGCGAGTGCTGCGGGAGTCGCTGGTACGAGACGTGGACAGACGACCCGGGCGACGACGTCCCCTCCATCTATGGCGTGCCCGTCCACGACGCCCCGCCAAGCGGCTGGTCTGGCGACGACCCCGACGCCTACATCCACTACATCGACGGTCGAGTCGAGGCCGTCGAGTGAACGCGCTCATCAACCTGTGGGACCGCATCGCACTCGCGGTCCTCACCGTCTTCCCCGGCCAGTGGGACGACGTGCACGACATCTTCGACGAGGAGGACTGATGGGCACCGTCAACGCGGGCCTGTTCACTTCGACCACAGACGAGTGGCCGACACCACCTGACCTGTTCGCCACCCTCAACCGAGAGTTCGACTTCGACCTCGACCCTGCCGCGTCAGCCGACAACGCACTGTGCCGCAACTACTTCACCCGGGACGACGACGGCCTTGCGCAACGCTGGCACGGTGCCGTGTACATGAACCCGCCGTACGGCCGGCAGATGCGGCACTGGATCGCCAAGGCGCATAACGAAAGCCAGTCCGGCGCGACGGTCGTCTGCCTCATCCCGGCACGCACAGACACGTCGTACTGGCATGACTACGTGATGCGCGCCGCTGAGGTCCGCATGATCCGCGGGCGCTTGCACTTTGACTGCGACCGGCAGCGGGACCGGGTCGAAGACGGCCAGTCGAAGGCGCACAACGCGCCGTTCCCCTCCGTTGTCGTCGTGTTCCGCCCAGGTTATGACGGCCCGCCCGCCGTCTCTGCGATCGACCGCAGCGGCGCGCCACTCGACGCGTACCCCGCGAACACCTGACCTACCCCCACATTCGCCGCCGTGACCGCCCTGACCAACCTCGGGCGGCACGGCGCGCACAACCTGACAGGAGCACGACATGCACTGCGCCACATGCAAACTGCCGATCAGCGTCACCCACCAACCACTCGGCCTCTACACCCACAACACCGAACCCGCCACGACACACCGCGCCACACCAGCACCCAGCGAAGGGCGCCGTGTCACCCAGGCTTGCGGGGCGCTCATCGCCGCCGGTGTCGCCGTCGCCGCAGCCGGCCGCTGGGTCCGGGGCCGGGCATGACCGAGGCACCTCCCGGCGGCTGGCTCAACTACGCGAAGAGCAAGCCGCACTACGGCCAAGACGGATGGTGCCAATGCACCTGCGACCACTGCGACCCCATCGGCTGCGGCCATGTCAGCAACCCTGCCCCATGCGACGCACACCCGGAGACGAAGCGATGACCGAGGACTACTTCACCCACACCGAAGCTGACGCTGGCCTGTGCGAGCGGCAGCGCGCCATGGACGAGTACGACGACGACCGCCCCTCGCCCTCAGACCTTGCCGACGACCTGCGAGACCCGTTGTGGGACGCGCTCATTGACGCGATCGCAGACCTCAACCGGGCCGACGCGGCACTGTCCGACGCCTTGTACGGCCCGTCGAACTGGTCACGTTCAGACGTCACGCGGCTCGAGAACGAGCGCGGCGCCGCTCAGGACCGGGCGCGGGAAGCGGTCATCGCGTGGAAGTTCCCCCGATGAGCGACGACGAGCAGGAGCCCTGCACCCACGAGCACACCCGCGAACTGTCAATCATGTGGCCCGGCTACGACGAATGCCTCGACTGCGGGGCGGTCACCCGATGACCTACACCGGCCGGCACCGCAACCCCGAACCGTTCGTGTGCGACATGCCCCAAGACGCCGAAGGGCTCCACGCCGGAACCCGGTTGGGGCGCGGCGTCACCATCGCCGCCCAGGTCGACGGGCGCATGTTCATGTTCAACGTCCCCCAGACCCACCACCTCAAGCACCTGCACCGCACCATCGGCGACCACCTGAAGGAGCAGCCGTGATCGACAACGTCCCAACGTGGTTCGTCCTCACCGTCGCAGCGCTGTTCGTCGGCGTCTGCATCGGCGTCAGGTTCGCCAACAGCATCCGCCCGTACGACGAAGGCCCGCGACGCACCCCCGCCCCGGACTACACCGGCCACATCCGGTGCGCCGTCACCAACTGCAACAACCCCGCCAACGGGCTCCACCGCACCGAACGCATCTACATGTGCGACAGGTGCGCCCTCGAGTTCGACGCGCTCCGCAAGGAACGCCACCGCCGCAACACCGCGTGATGAACCCGCCGCTCTGGCACAGACCGCGGCCCACACTCTGCCCCTGCAACGAATGCCGAGGAACCAATGAAGATCGAACTCGAAATGACCGAACACGAAGCGCGTGTGCTGGCAACGTGGCTGGACGAAGGTGGAAGCCTGCAAGGCGCACTAGCGGAGGACGTCGCGCACCAGATCGTGAGCCAGATCCCGCAGCCGCGCATCCCCGAGCCCGGCGTGTGGGGCGTCGTCGAAGCACACACAGAGGGGTACTCGCGCCGTCGCATTTTGGGGCGCGCGCCAGAGACCGACGACCAGCACTGGGTTGACGAAGCCGATTGGTTCACGTGGGACGAACTGATCGACCCCATCCTGATCCGAAAGGGGATCTGACATGCCCGAAACACGAAAGATGCAGCGCCCCGTCAGCCCCACCGCCACCCGCGACGCTGACGACCGGCCCCGCGGCAACTGCTACGGCACCGACGACCCCGAACTCTGGTTCTCCAACGACTTCCGCGACCAGTCCCTCGCAGCCCTCATCTGCTCCACCTGCCCACTCCGCAACGAATGCGCGACCGTCGCCATCGAACGCAGCGAGTGGGGCGTCTGGGGCGGACTGACCGAGGAGGACCGCGCCGGCCTCGCGAAGAAGAGGCGTGCCGAGCTGTGCAGCAAGGGCCACGCATGGACCCCGGAGAACACGCGCGTCAACGGGGCCGGACACCGCATGTGCGTCACCTGCCGCCGAGCCGGAGACCGCATCCGCAAAGAACGCGACCGGGAAAAGCTCAACGCCCAAGCCCGCGACCGCTACCACGCAGCCAAGGAGCTGACCGTATGACCGTCGTCACCGAACCGGGCATCTACGAGATCCCCGAAGGCGAGTACCACGCAGACAAGGCACTCGCCCCCGAGCTGGGGCGGTCGCTGTCCGTGTCGGGCGCAAAGAAGGTCCTGGCCTGCCCGGCGCTGTTCGCCTACGAACGAGACCACGGCCAGGCGCCGCGGGACGCGTTCGACTTCGGGACCGTCGCGCACACCCTGATCCTCGGCAAGGGCGGTGACATCGCCGTAATCGCTGCCGACGACTGGCGCAGCAAGGCGGCGAGGGACGAGCGAGACGCGGCCCGCGTTGACGGGCTCACACCGATCCTGCACGCCGAGTACGCGAAGGCCAAGGCCGTCGCAGACGCCGTCCACGCGCACCCCGTCGCCGCAGCGATCCTCGAGCAAGGCGAAGCAGAGAAGTCCCTCTACTGGCAGGACGTAGAGACGGGCGTCACCCGCAGAGGCCGCACCGACTGGCTCCGCGACAACGCCATCGTCGACGTCAAAACCTGCGCCGACGCATCCCCCGCCGGATTCGCCAAAGCATGCGCCACCTTCGGCTACGACATGCAAGCCGCCTGGTACACCGACGGCGTTGAAGCCCTCACCGGCGATCGGCTCCCCTTCCTGTTCATCGCCGTCGAGAAGGCCGCGCCACACCTCGTCGCCGTCTACCAGCTCGACGACTTCGCTATCGAACGCGGCACCAACCGCAACCGTGAAGCCCTCCGCATCTACGCCGAGTGCGAGAGCAGCGGCGCGTGGCCTGGCTACTCAACCGACATCGAAACGCTCAGCCTCCCCCGCTGGGCCAACTGACAGGAATCCCATGACACAGAACATGACCCCAGAGAACGCTGCGGCGCTCCGCAAACCGTTCCCGAAGTCCGCCATCGGCAAGCTCCCCAAGGGCGGCGCGCAACTCGACTACGTCGGCCACGCCGCCACCACAGACCGACTCCTCGAGGTCGACCCCGAGTGGACCTGGGAGCCCGTCGCGTTCGACGAGAACGGGCTACCCGCCATGCAGGGCCGGAACCTGTGGATCAAGCTCACCGTCTGCGGCGTCACCCGCTACGGCGTCGGAGACGGCACGTCCATCAAGGAGTGCATCGGCGACGCCATCCGCAACGCCGCCATGCGCTTCGGTGTCGCCCTCGACCTGTGGGCCAAGGAAGACCTCGAGCAGGTCACCACGGGCGCGGACAAGCTGCGTGCGTCTCTGGCCCGTCGCGCCACACCTGAGGACTTCAAGGCCGCGGGCAAGCAGTGAGGCCGCATTCGATCACGTGCCGGCCCGACGACTGCCAGCCCGAACTCTGCCAGTGCTTTTGCTGCCCCGAACTCACCGAGGAGTCCCGATGATCGTTGACCTGTTCGCAGGCCCTGGTGGCTGGTCCACCGGGCTGAACCTGATTGGCCGCGCCGAGACCGTCGGCATCGAGTGGGACAAGGCGGCGTGCGACACCGCCCGCGCCGCGGGGCATGAGCGGCTGCAGGCCGACATCGCCGAACTCGATCCGCTCACCGTCGCGCTCGAGTACGGGCTCACCGTGGCCGAGGCAGTCGAGGGGCTGATCGCGTCCCCGCCGTGCCAGGGGTTCTCGATGGCCGGCAAGGGCAAGGGCCGTGAGGACTCCGCGCTCATCATCGCCGCAGCCGGCGACATGGCGTCCGGTGTCGACCCGCGCGACACGCTCCGTGCCAAGGTCAAGGACGAGCGGTCAGTCCTCGCCCTCGAGCCGCTGCGGTGGGCGCTCGAACTCGAGCCCGAATGGACCGCATGGGAGCAGGTGCCCGCAGTCCTCCCCCTCTGGGAAGCGTGCGCCGAAGTCCTCCGCGCCGACGGCTATTCAGTCTGGACCGGCCTCGTCCAAGCCGAACAGTACGGCGTGCCGCAGACCCGGAAGCGCGCCATCCTCACAGCCACGCGCAACGGCGTCGCGGAACGGCCGATGCCGACGCACTCGAAGTATTACGCCAGGTCGAAAGACAAGCTCGACCCCGGCACCCTCAAGTGGGTCAGCATGGCCGAAGCCCTCGGCCGCAGCGGCAACGTGATCTACCGCTCCACCACGATGGCGAACAGCGCCCGGCGACCAATGGACTGCCCTGCCCCCACCATCGCGTTCGGCCACGACTCCGGCTCAGCTGTCTGGATGCCCCTCGCCGCGAACGAAGGCACCACTGCCGACGACATGGCCTGGGTCCACAACCGGCCCTCGCCAACCATCATCGGCTCCTTCGCCCCCGACGTTGTTGCCGCGCCGGGCTACCGGGGGCCGGGCGACGGCCCCCGACAGAAGGCCAAGGGGTCCGTGCGGGTCACCGTGCAGGAGGCGGGGATCTTGCAGTCCTTCCCGGCCGACTACCCGTGGCAGGGATCGAAGACCGCCCAGTACCGGCAATGTGGCGATGCGGTCCCGCCCGTGATGGCCGCGCACGTCCTCGCCTCCATCGGCGTCGGACAGCTCGCGGTGGAGGCCGCCGCGTGAACCCCAACGCGCCCACCAACGCCAGGTGCCGCGCACCCAACTGCACATGGGCCGTCGTCGCACCCACCGAAGCCGGCGCCCAACGCGAACTCACCCGCCACCACAACGAACACCACAGGAAGGAGGGAGGCAGTGGGGTCAGTCCTGATCACCAACAACATCTACGGACACCCGGCAGTGCTACAGGCAACTGACCGCGCGTTCGGACTATGGGTCACGGCCCTGTGCTGGTCAAGCCAGAATGGCCGCACCGGGCGCGTCCCGAAGGCAGTCGCCCTCGACCTCGCCGGCCACTGGCACCCGCCGAGCAGCCTGGTCAAGGCTGGCATGTGGATCGAGGACGGCGACGATTACGTAATCGCCAAGTACGCCAGCTACTCCGGCGTCGAACTGTGGCGGTACGGGCCGCTGGACACGTCCCGCAGGGCGATCCCCCAGGCCCTCAGGCAGTCCGTCTACGAGCGGGACCGCTACGCCTGCCTTCACTGCGGATCGACGGAGAACCTGAGTCTCGACCACATCCACCCGTACTCCAAGGGCGGCGAAGACACCTACGAGAACCTGCAGACCCTCTGCCGGTCATGCAACAGCAGGAAGGGGGCGCGGGTCGATGCCACGCATTCGGACGATCAAGCCTGACGCGTTCACCAGCGAATCGCTGTCGTCCGTCAGTGTCCTCGCGCGCTGGATGTTCGCGGGGCTATGGACGTACTTCGACGACCAGGGCAAGGGGCGGGCGGACACGCGGCTCATCAAGGCCGCACTGTTCCCGCTCGACGACGGCACGACGACGGACAACATCGAGTGCGCCCTCACGGAGCTGATCGACGCCGGGTGTGTCCACACGTTCATGTCGGGAGGCAAGAGCTACCTGCACGCGCCCGAGTTCCTGCGGCACCAGCGCATCAACAGGCCCACAGAGAGCGTCCTGCCCGTCTGCTCGTGCCAGATCCAGCGGCCCGACAACGGCACTCACGACACTCTCACTGAGGAACGCGTGATCGAGCACCCACATGTTTTGCCGGAAGGGAAAGGGAAGGGAAGAGGAAGTGGAATAGGAGGGGGAAGCGCTGACGCGCCGCCCCCCACCACCCGCCCCCCTCGCAAATGCCCGAAACACCTCAACGACCCCGATCCGCCCGCGTGCCGAGGATGCGGTGACGCTCGCCGGGCGCACGACTCCTGGCAGAAGCCAACCCTGTCCGTGAAGCCGACCATGTGCGGCGACCACCCGGACCAGCCGGCGCTGAACTGCCCCGACTGCGCAGCCGTGACCCGCACCGACGTTGAGGCGCTCGCCAACATCCGCGCCGAGATCAGAAAGAGGACCGCATGAACGAACAGTCGCTCATTGGCCGCATCGAGATCGAACTACGCATCGACGAAGACGGCGACGTCATCCACACCGTCACCGCGCAGGACGCAGACGGCGACCCGTTGCCGCTGATCCAGTCACTCGGCGCGCTGAAGCTCGCGGAGGACTCGTTGCTCAACGGGCCGGACGAGTCGTGACCGAAACCCAGGCGCTCGCTGCGGCGATCCTGACCAGCATCGGCCCCGACCCGTTCGCCCACGACCACCTGCAGGCGTTGCGGCGGGCGATCGACCAGCACTGCGCCATCCAAGGGTGCAACAACGACCACCGGTCCAACGGGTTCTGCGACAACCACCTGCGGCAACACAGGTACGTGCTGCGCAACGAGGCGCACGCGAAGCCTGTGCTGACCGTCAAGGAAGCGGCGCATCTCAGGGAGCAGCGCATCGCCGAAGTCGAACGGCTCCTGAAGGCGGGAGGGGCGCCAGCCGACATCGCGGAACGCCTCGACACAACGGCAGGGGCGCTCTCCGTCGCGCTGTACCGCGCGGGCCGACGCGACCTGGCCCGACCGTTCGCCGCGCTCAAGCGCAAGACCAACAACACCAACCGAAAGGCGGCCTGAACATGGCTGGCGACACCATCATCACCGTTATCGGAAACATCACCGGCGACCCGGAGCTGCGGTTCACCCCGTCCGGCGCCGCGGTCGCCAACTTCACCGTTGCCTCGACGCCGCGTCAGTTCGACCGGCAGAGCAACGAGTGGAAGGACGGCGAGACGCTGTTCATGCGCTGCTCCGTGTGGCGTGACGCGGCGGAGAACGTCGCCGAGTCCCTCGCCCGGGGCACCCGCGTCATCGTCTCTGGCCGCCTGACGTCGCGGTCGTACACCACGAAGGAGGGCGAGAAGCGCACCGTCGTCGAGATGGAGGTGGACGAGGTTGGCCCGTCACTCCGGTACGCGACGGCGAAGGTCCAGAAGACCGACAGGGGTCGTGGGGGTTCGCAGGGCTTTGGTGGGTCGCAGGGTGCCGGGGGTGCAGGTTTCGCCCCCCAGCGGCCCGCACAGCCCGCTGAGGACCCGTGGGGCGGCAACGGAGGCTGGGGCAGCAACGACCCCGCGCCGTTCTGATGGCCGGTTACGTGTATGTCGGGGTTGCCGCCGCGTGGCTGCTCGTCCCCGCCGGCCTCGCATGCCTCGCCCCGTGGCTCAAGGGGCGGTGACCCGTCATGTGGCAAATCGAAGTGCCGCAAGTCGCGCCCTGGATCAACAGCAACGACCGCACCTACTGGGCCAAGAAGGCGCAGCACACGAAGGCGTGGAAGGCCGCAGCTGACGTCGCCGCGCGCAACCGCGGCGGGTACTTCACGTGCCCCGTCCGCATCGTCTGCACGTACCACAAGACACGCGGCGGGCGATGGGACGTCGGCAACCTTCAACCAACCTCGAAGGCGCTCGTCGATGGGTTGGTCGCTGCCGGGGTCATCTACGACGACTCGAACGAGTACGTCGTCGGCCCCGACAACCGCGCAGGGGCTAAACGCGCACAGGCGTGCGTGGTCATCCGAATCGAACCGATCAGGGAGGCGTCAAGTGAGTGAGCCGAACGTGTACGAGCAGTTGGCGGGCATGACCATCGAACGCGACGCCGCACTCGCCAAGGTCGCCCGCGTGGAGTCGCTCGTCGACACCTGGGATCGACGCGCGGGCGAGGACTCAGAAGCCGAACGCGTCTGGCCGGGCCAGAAGTTGAGTGTCCAGTTCGTCGTCAACAGCGTTCGGGCGGAACTCCGGTGAGGCGGCTTGCTGGGTGGCGGCGGCACCGCACACCTTCATGGGTCGACACGTACACCGCACACGTACACGCCTATCTGGTGCTCGACCAGTGGCGCAGGGACAGGGGGATCTATGAGTGACGCACAGGACACGGCCAGCCGGATCA